>Ga0182744_1000630_pt1 | contig 32803 bp, 24 predicted proteins | sample eDN3rd30CKraftMG_FD_128525 | JGI IMG/M metagenome (GOLD analysis project Ga0182744, IMG submission 128525) | Enriched Miracle-Growth compost microbial communities from Emeryville, California, USA - eDNA 3rd pass 30_C Kraft MG (version 2) (version 2) ... | reverse complement strand
CACGCTGTATGTCATGGCGGGTTCCTGCGGTGTCTAGTGGGCGTGTACTGGACTGAAGGACTGCACTTTATGTGCTGTGTCTATTTGTACCTCGAGCCACTGACATTGCCCATCGCCCCCGCACATCGCAGCCGGGCACACACCACGTGTTAATCGCATAACGTATTGGAAACATTAGCCTCAACCGCTATCCAACAGGCACCCATTCCGGCTATAGTCATATTCCTAACCGTCACCTCATAGGCGAGGTGGCCACTGCACACGGAGTAGGTATGAACTGGCTCGAAGTCCTTGGTTGGATCGGCTCGGCAATCGTTGTGGCGTCGCTGCTGCAAACCCGAATCCTGCGCCTGCGGGTGCTCAATCTGACCGGCTGCGCAATCTCCGTTATTTATGCCGCACTTGGTGGCGTGTGGCCGATTTTTGGCCTGAATTTGGTTCTCAGCATCATCAACATTTTCCATCTGCGTAAGCTCGTGGCCGAGCAGGAGGCCGAGCGCGCCTACTCCGTGGTCACCGTCAACCCCGACGACCCATACTTGCAGTTCCAGCTGGGCAAACACTCCGCCGACATCGCCGAGACCCAGCCCAGTTTCACCACCGATGCCGCAGAAAATCCCGCCACTGAGGCCCACCTCATCCTGCACAACGACGAGACCGTGGGCATGGTCCTACTCCACAACGACGGCAACGGCACCGCCCGCGTCCTCCTCGACTACGTCACGCCCCGCTTCCGCGATTTCACGCCCGGCAAGTACCTCTTCCGCGACTCCGGTCTGCTGCGTTCCCGCGGCTACACCGCGGTGTCCGCGCCCACGCCCGGCAATTCGCAGACCGCCAAATACTTGGCGGCCATTGGATTTACGACGAATGGGTCGCGCTGTGTCCTCAACCTCGCGTAACCCAACCCCACCCGGGCAAGCATGCTGGGACTGAGGTTGCGCTGGGACGCAGCCGACTCGTCGGGAAGCAATAAGCGCACTACTCACAATCGAGATCCACGAAATGTGTTGTGTTTCCCCGGAAAAACCGGGGAAACACAGCACATTATTGGGATGTCGATGAGGTAAACGAGGACGGTGGGCCCCACCAGAGAGGAAGGGGCCGGCGACGGCCTACCAGGCGCGCCAGTACTGGGTGGAGCGAGGCAGATCCTCGCGGGCCACCCGCAGTTCGGCGGCGGCAGCGGTAGCCCAGTGCGGGTTGCGCAGGGCCGCGCGTCCAATGGAAATAGCGTCAGCCTGGCCGGTGACCAGCAGAGACTCAGCGGTCTTGGCGTCTTCGATCAGTCCAACGGCGCTCACCACAGCACGGCTACCAGCACGCGCACCACCAGCGCCGCCACCAGCCCCAGCAGCACCCAACTCAGCCACTGCATTGGTAATCGCGGCGGCGAGCGGGGCCTGATATGCGGTGCCCACAGGGATGCTCGAGCCGTTCGTCAGCCCACCGCTGGAGATATCAACCCAGTTCACGCCATATTCGGCAACCAAATCCTTGACCAGCCGGGCCGACGCTTCCACGTCCCAGCCACCCTCAACCCAGTCGGTTGCGCTCAGGCGCAACCCGAGCGGCTTGTGCGCGGGCCACACCGCACGCACTGCCCGCGCAATCTCGCGGACCAGTCGAGTGCGGCCTTCCTCGCTGCCGCCGTAATCATCAGTGCGCTTGTTGGTGAGCGGGGACAGGAACTGGTGGATGAGGTAGCCGTGCGCGCCGTGCAACTGAATAATGTCGTATCCGGCCTGGTCAGCGAGCTGCGCTGCGTGAGCGAAGGCCTCGATGACCTGCGTGATACCGTCCGCATCAAGTGCATTAGCGGACGCGAGGTGCGGAAAAACCGGCTCGGACACGGGACCAACGGTTTCCCAGCCGCCCTCGGCAGCGGGCACAGTCCCATCAGACGCGCCCGGCACCCCGGGGTAGGTGGACGCCTTGCCGCCCGCATGGCCCAGCTGGATTCCAGCAGCAGCGCCCTGCGCGTGGATGAAATCCACGATCCGCGCGTGCGCCTGCATCTGCTCGTCCGTGTATAACCCGAGGTCGCGAGGGGAAATACGGCCGCGCGCCTCCACGCCCGTGGCCTCAACCGTGACCAGCCCAAAACCGCCCGACGCCATCGCACCCAAGTGCACAAGGTGCCAGTCGGTGGGCACACCATCTTCCGCAACAACGCTGTACTGACACATCGGTGCCACAAACGCACGGTTGCGGACGGTCAGTCCTTCGCCCTGCGGTGCGGGAATGGTGACGGGTGTGAATAACTTCGAGGACAACGTGACTCCCAAGTACGAGGCAGGCTCGCGGCGCGCACGCACCGCCATGTGCTCCAACAAACCGGAACCCGCCGGAATTCCCGGCCATATCGTCGCAAATCAGGGCGGCCGATCACACCGCGCACGTGACATGATGAATGGAGTAAGTCCGCGCTCAAGGAGGCATCATGCCGCAGTCAGTCCGCCCGATCCGTCCCACCACACCCGCGCCCGCAGGCGCGAACTGGGCGGGAAACCTCACGTATTTTGCGCGGGATTTTATCCAGCCGCGCTCGGTTGAGGAGCTGGCGCAGGCTCTGCGCACCACCACCGGCCCCGTCAAATTCCTGGGCTCGCGGCACTGCTTCAACGACGTTGCCAACACCACCGGCACCATGATTTCGCTGGCTCAGTTTGAGCCGCTCACCGCGGACTCGCTGGAACTGATTTCCGACGATTCCCCAGCTCGCGTCCGCGTCTCCGCTTCCAGCACATACGGCGTGCTGGCGCAGGTGCTGACCCAGCACGGGCTCGCTATCAGCAACTATGCCTCGCTCCCGCACATCACGATCGCCGGGGCGATCGCGACGGGAACGCACGGTTCGGGCAACGCCAACCAGCCGCTCATCGGCTCGATCTGGGCGTTTGAGGTCCTCACGCCGGAGGGTGAAACCCGCCGCGCCGTGCGCGACGGCTCCGGTGACCTGCCTTTCGAGGCCGGCGTCCACCTGGGCCTGCTAGGCGCACTGACGTTTGTGGAAATCCTGGTTGAACCGGAATTCGAGGTCCGTCAGGATCTGTTCGAGAACCTCCCGTGGGAGTCTGTGTTTGCCAACTTTGACGCGATCACCGGCGCCGCCTACTCGGTCAGCCTGTTCACGCACTGGAATGCGGGGGCAGTAGAGCAGGTGTGGCTCAAGTCCAGGGTGGGCTCGTTTGTGGAGCCGGGTCCAGACTTCTTTGGCGCAACCCCAGCCGCCACCAAACTGCACCCACTGCCCAACACCGACCCAATCCACTGCACCGACCAACTCGGCGTGCCCGGCCCGTCCTACGACCGCCTCCCCCACTTCAAAATGGGTTTCACCCCCAGTAAAGGCGAGGAACTGCAGTCCGAGTATTTAGTGCCGCGCGCGCATGCAATCGACGCGATCAAGGCGGTGCTCGCCCTTGGCGATCAGTTCCGCCACCTGCTCTTTGTCTCCGAAATCCGCACCATGGCCGGCGACGGCCTGTGGCTCTCCCCCCGTCCCGAGGACGCCGTGGCACTGCACTTCACGTGGCAGCGCCGCGAGGCCGAGGTCACCGCATTCCTCCCCACACTCGAGGCCGCACTCGCTCCGTTTAGCGCCCGTCCACACTGGGGAAAGCTGCATGTGCACAGCGCCCAGCAGATTGCCGGACTCTACCCACACCTCGGCGACTTCCTCGCGCTCGCCCGCGAGTGCGACCCGCAGGGTCGCCTGCGCAACGACTACACCGCGCGCGTCCTCGGCTACTGAAGGTACTGAAGTTACTGACCGCGTTTTCCGACGAGTGGGCCGGGTTCCAGCGCACCTGCTGGAACCCGGCCCACTCGTCGGAAAGCAAAAACGACATACCGCATACAGGCCCACCAGCACAGCCCGTCATGCAAAATTGATGTAGATACATCATTAATGATGTATCTACATCAATTTTGCATGACGCTTTGAGGCGCCGGGACCCTAGGAACACCGGACCTAACCGGCCCAACCAGGAGTCGTACTTAGCCCCACATAAAATGCGGGAACGGTTAAGCGACCCCGAGGTACTTGAGCACGGCCAAAACTCGGCGATGGTCCTGGTCGCCGGGTGCCAAGCCCAACTTGGCAAAAATAGCGGAAATGTACTTTTCCACAGTGCCCTGCGACACATGCAGGGCCTCGGCAACGGCGTTGTTGGACCGCCCCTGCGCCATGAGTTCCAAGACTTCACGCTCGCGCGGAGTCAGCGTATCCACCTCACTACGCACCGATGATGCCCCGATCAACTGACTGACCACGTCCGGGTCCAGTACGGTCTCGCCTGCGGCCACGCGTTCCAAAGCGGCCACAAACTGAGAAACCTCCGCCACCCTATCTTTGAGCAGATACCCCACCCCAGCAGGGTGCCCCGCAAAGAGCTGGGCTGCGTATTGGGTTTCCACATACTGCGAGAACACCAGCACACCCACATCCGGGGAACGCCGCCGCAGTTCGAGCGCGGCGGCAATGCCCTCGTTGGTAAAGGTCGGCGGCATCCGCACGTCCATAATGACCACGTCGACCGCATCAGCACCACCAGCCTCCGCACGCTCCGCCAACGCCAGCAACAACTCATCCGCATCCGAGGCCGCGACCTCAACTGTGTGACCGCGGCTCTGGAGCAGTTCGGTAAGGGTGAGCCGCAGTATTGCGGAGTCCTCTGCGATGGCTAGCTTCACTCATCTACTTTCAGTGTGCGCGGAAGAATCAGCGTGGCGGTTGTGGGACCTCCCGCTGGCGAGTTGAGATCGAACGATCCGCCAACGCTCTGAACCCGTTCAGCCACCCCATCCAAACCGGTGCCGTGAAGAGACGCTCTACCAAGAAGTTGAGCGCCGCCCATCCCATGGTCGGTCACCGTTGCATACAACCTATCAGCGTCCGTCCATGCCTTCACCTGAGCTTCTGCTGCACCTGAATGCTTGGCAGCATTGGTGAGCAGTTCGGCTATCGCGTAGTAGGCCACTAGCTCCACTGCGGGTGAGAGCTCTGTTGAAAGGGCCAGCTCGAGCCGCACGCGCAGTGCGCTAGTGGATGCAAGAGTTGAAAGTGCGGTGCCTAGTCCGTCATTAAGCGCCGCAGGGTGAATACCTTGGACCAGCCCGCGCAAGTCAGTTAGCGCGTCCTTTGAGATGAGGTGCGCGGAGTCAAGGGTGCCTAGAACTGCTTCCGGTGACTCGCCAGCGGCGAGACGCTCCTTTGCATCTCCTAGTTTCATTGCGATCGAAACGAGTTGGGCCTGGGTGACGTCATGTAGGTCCCGTTCGATCGCACGCATGCGTTGGGCACCTGCTTCAGCTGAGCGGGCACGGTTAAGCAGCACCTGATGGCGTTCAATACTGCCCTCGGTGGGGCCCAAGAGCGCGGCGGCAAGGACTGCGTGAAGCTTGGCTGATGCGTTGTTGACTGCTGGCCACACCCACACCAGCAGAACTAGGCCGATCACAAACTGCAGTGCAATTCGTCCGGGAGTGTCAATGAAGTAGTTCGACATAAACTGTGCGCCACGGTGCAGGCTTCCATCTGATGCTTCCTGAAGTGGCAGGTACCCGTACCAGTAAAAGTAGGTGACTGCGCCAAGCCCTGCAGCAAAGAAGGTGATACTCACGGTGAAGGTGAAAATCGAGGTGACAAGGGAAATAAACAGAAATGCGATGGCTCGCCAACCAACTGTATCTGACAGGCCTGCCTTAACAAACCCACCAAAGCCTCTCCCCCGATCAAAGGGTAGCGGCGGCCTGATCCGGGTACCAAGCAGGCCATTTGTCATGGTACGCACGCTAGTTCCCAATACGCGCGCACCCAACAACATGATGCCTGTCAATGGCAGACCCACCACAAGGATGGCGAGGGAAAGTCCAAGCGAAACTGTCACCACAGAGTAGGTGAACCCCACGATGGCAGCGCACAACATGAGTACGTGGTAAGCGAAGGCCCGCCAAGTAATGGGTGCAAAGAAGCGGCCCGTGCACCGCTCAAAGCGAGTCCACCCCTGATACAGCGGCGACGGCTCCAGTGCAGCATGGACGAGCTCGGTGTCATGCGTTGTAGTTGTCATACATCCATGCTCTCCGTTACACATATAGCCGTAGTAGCCAGCAAACTTGGCAATTCGAGTGGGGGTTATCCCCCACCCGAAGGAGCTCTACGTGATGTACCAGATATTTTGTACGGCCCGCTTAACCGCTCAGTCTATTGAGCCGCCCGCTCAATCTCGGCGATGACGGCGGTGAGGAACTCAATGGTGTTGGAGTCTGCGCCATCAGCATCGTTGCGCTTAGCTAACTCGAGTGCGTTGTTCAGATTCTCGAGCGCTGGCCCCATCTGGTCTGCGTCTCGCAGTGCCATTCCGGCAATGGTTTTGGCATCCACGATTGCCTCTGGCACTCCAAGTTCCTCAGCTAGTGCCGCTGCCCGTAATGCAAACGTGGCACTCGATTGACTGTCACCGGCTTGCCACAGCAGGCGGGCGAGCCTCAGACCGACTCCGAGGGCAGCACCGAGCATGTTCCCCTGTTCAGCGCGTTCGAGTGCGTACTGCCACGCCGAGTACGCCTGAGAGTAATCCTCGCTACGGTAGGCTGCTTCACCCACATACTGCAGCGCCTCAACAATCGCCGCAGGATCAACAGAGCCGTCTGCCGGGTCAGCCGCTGGCTCCCCCGTACCAGCAGCGTTTCCAACAACATCGCCAGCAGCGTTGCCTGCAGCAGACGCGGCATGTTCTGCAGTCAGATACTTGTTCAACACAGTGGTGAACGGATCCAGCGCCTCACCTGGAGCGCCTGCATCGAGCAAGAAGCGGCCGAGCATGACCTGTAGCTCGGCGCCGTACTCATCGGCTTCTCCCGCCTGATCAAGCACGCGCAGGGCCCGGCGCATCGAGCGAATAGCATCGGGCATTACACCCCGACTAGCCTGCATGTTTGCCTTACGCGCGAGCCCTCGCCACGCAGTCTGCGGGCTGCCGCCACGTTGCGCCAACTCGACAGCCTCATCCAACAAGGCGTAAGCCTTGTCATGGTGGTGCTCAAGGAATGCTAGTGTGCCGCTGACCAGTGCAACGTTCGCGTCAGTTACCAAAGCACCAAAGGACAAGTCCTCGGCCTCGCGTAGTGCTGTTGCCGCTTGCGAGAGCATTCCTGCATCCAAGGCAAGGCGTCCAGCCGTAAATGCGAGCATTTGACGCACCGGAACACTGCCCGCAAACTTCAGGCCGATCTGAGCAAGTTCCAGGCCGCGGTCGGCTTCTTCCATGCCGTAGCGTTCTGCTGCGAACAGCAGAAGGCGCGCGGCACTTGCTGGTTCCACCTCGGTAAGCGCTTGTGCTTCCTTGAGAACTTCAATGCGGGTTTCTGGGGAAAAGTCCGTAACAAAACTAGGGCCAAACTGGCCTATCACTCGTGCCAGTTCCGGGCTACCCATCTGAGCTAGAACGCTTAATGCCGCGTCAATGTCCGCTTTGCAATCCAGTGGGAACGTGCCTTCAGGAACAAACAGCACCGAGAGCACTAGTTCCGAAGAGTTCTCGTCCACCGCCAGTTTCAGTCCAGCACGATACAGTTCCATCGCACGGCGTGGATCTACAAATAGTGCATTGCGAATCGCTGCAACGTGTTCAAGCACCGTGGTTGGCGCTTCGCTAAAACTAACCGGTTCCGGCTCGGGTGCAGCAAACTCTTCAAAACCCAGCGGTAGGTCAATTCGTTCAAGTGTGTGAGCGCGCTCAAGGCGTTCGTTGTAGTAGGCAGTGCCATTACGTGCATCAAATTGGTCCGCAATGGTTTGCGCACGTGCCCATGCAAGCGGTGCAATCTCTGTGGCTGTGCGCTCGCGCGATTCGATGACGTCAAGGAGACGAGAAACCTCAGGCGCCGCAGTGCCGTGGATAGTACGACCACCCTGACCGGCATCAACCAGCGCATCTGCAAGTAGCGCTAGGACGGTGAGTGCTTTGAACTGGAGTGCACCATTAAGCAGCGGTGTGCGGAACACGGAAGGGTATTGTTCAGCAAGATCCAGCGCGCGTGCCACATTACCGGTAACAACGCAGAACTCAATATGCGCAAGAAGCATGGGGCCCGGATCGATGTTTTGTTTTACGGCGGCGAGGCTCTTGTAGTGCAAGGCCTTGGCTCGTGCCACATCTCCACGCCGCAGGTGGAGGAACATTGCGCTGGCTTCTGAATGCTCCGGTTCTTCGGCGCATGCAAGCCCGCCGGAGAATATCTCCTCGTATAGTTCGAGCGCTCGCTCACTATCTCCGCGTTCCACATGATAGTGAGCAGCTTCGGCACGCGAGCAGGCTTCGCAATGGGACAGTTCGTCCGATGGGGTCGCCTGCAGTTGGGTGTAATACTTGGCGGCTTCATCGAATTCACCGCGGTCCACCGCGCTCGAAAACCTAATTTGCAAGTACCCGGACATGGAGTGTCCCGACTCTCGGAAGCGACGTTCCATGTCCGCATATGTCGCGTTGATCTGCGCTAACGAGTAAGTGGGCGAGTTGTTGAGCTGTTCTGCAACCCACTTGTATTGGAACAGCAGGTGCTCACCGTCTCCCGCATCGAGTGGGAACTTTTCCGGGTTGGAATCATGGATCGCAAGAGTTTTAGCAAAGCTCACGAGCAGACCGTCATCATCACCGGCCGCCATCAGTGCACTATTAAGCCAAACCCGAAGACGATATTCCCACACGGGTAGTTCATGCTGCTGAGCCAGCGCGATCGCCTCACGCACAAGGGCCACGTCTTGTCCATGCGCAGTGTCCTCGATGCGCGCGATTAGGGCGGCTAGATCGTTAGGGAGTGATTCAAGGTACACGGTCACAGCTCCGGGAAATCAGTGGGAAAGTCAGTGGGGAAATCAGCAGAAAAACCGGTAGCAAAGCCGGAGTCGAGGTTCGGCTCACCCAACCCAATGGACAGGGTAATGAGGTCGTCGAGGGCTTCAGTCAGCATGCTGCGGTCCGCTCCGGTTAGCGGGTGGTGCCCGGAGAGTTTTGCTTGCGCATATAACAAGCGCACGGAACGTAGAAATACTACGGGGTCTGCCACACCCGCCAGCGAGCGCACCGCCTTGTTTTGCCAGTTCAGGCACAGTTGTGCGGTCACGTTGGACCCCGCGGCGGCAAAGACTTCCTGCGCTGCACCCAGGATGTCCGCCCATGGCCCCACTGCCGTATCGCGTGCAGAGTCACGCTCAATCCATTCGATCACTTTGGGGTCTGCCACGTAGAGTGCCGGTAAGTTTGCCGGTTCAAATGAACGCGTGATGACCTGCAGATACTTATTGTTCAGCGCCTCGGTGGCGCGCTTCTCAAAGGCGCCAGCACGGTCCGCGTCGTCAAACGGCACGGGACTGAGATTGGCCAGTTCCTTGGATACCTCCACACGTTCCACGCTCACGCCCTCGCGCAGCGCTGGCAGCCGGGCCAGCAATTCAGCAACAAAGACGTACCCCGCATTAATGACGGGCCGATCAGGTGAGACGATCGACGAGACCTGGCGGAATTCGTCGACAGTCTGTGCAAACCGGACCTGCGGCGAGCGGTCCAGGTACTCGCCGATGGTCATCTCTCCGGCGCTCGTTTCCACCGGCAGCAGCGGGATGAGAACGCGACCAAGCTCGTCGTAATGGGTGGCCATTTGCCGCAGCGCAACGTGGTGAACGCCCACCAACTCGGCGAGCGTTTCCGGGCTATTTTCCGCCTGCGAGGACACCCAGCGGGTGATCGCGTGGCCGATGGCCTCTTGCGTCTCGGCAAGCGCCTCATTAGCGACGATCTGCTCGCGTGAGGCGGTCGGCGTCAGGTGATCTGTGGACAGTACCGCGTGCACAAAAGACGCCCATGCAGGCAGTACGTCCGGTACTTTCTCAGCGAGCAACATGCTGCTCAGGTACATGCGCGCGCTCGCCGCGGCTCCCGGCGCTGGCGCGTACGGCAGCACGTAGGCCACGCCGCGCGTGCCTGTGGCCGGAACGTCAAGGGGGATGACCGCGAGCGGTTCGGCCCCAAGGACCTCGCGCCCATAGCCGGCCACCTGTGACCACTGCTCGCGCAGCGGTGGTAGGAACGGCGCGTGCCGGCCCACCGAAACCGGTCCTTCGTTACCGATGATTTCCAACGCGATGGGCAGGAATTCGGCGTATGTCGTAGCCAGTTCAGTGACAGCCTGCTCCCCAAGCAGTTCTTCCCCGCCGCCGTGCGGTGCGAGCGTGACCGTTGTGCCAAACGGCACCAACTCCGTTTCCTGTGGACCCAACTCGCTGACCTCAAAGGTGCCGTCGATCCGCCCCACCCATTCGATGGCCGGGTAGGGCTGCCCTGCCCCATCCAGCCGCCGCGAGCGCGAGAGGATCGAGGTATCGGTGGACACCATGAAGCAGGACAGCAGCCCAATGCCAAACTGCCCGAGATAGCCGTCCCGCCGAAATCCCAGCTCACTGTCCCGTTTGGAGGACCTGCCCACCGTGGCCAGCAGTTCGCCGGCTTCTTGCGCAGTCAGCCCAATTCCGTTGTCCCGAAACGTGAACGGGGACCCGCCCGTGGCCGGGCGGATGGTGATCCGTGGCTCGCCTAGATTTTCGACGAGTCCCTCGCCACCCAGCGAAGCCGCGGCGATTGCGTCCACCCCGTTTTGTATGAGCTCACGCAGGTACACGCGTGGGCTCGAGTAGATGTGCCGGGACAATAACTCGATCACGCCGGACAGATCTACCTGGAACGGTTGGGACACGGGGGCTCCATTCTCGGTTGGTTAGGTTTGAGTTGGGCTGGGTCAGTTTGGGCGTGGCGCGCACCAGCCTCGCGCACGCTCACTTTTATTACTAACCCTATGGTGTCAGTACCCTGTGACATCTCCTATTTAGCCGAGCCATCTCAGGTGATTGATCACTGCCGCTTCAACACAATGTCAGAGGGTCGTGGTGGAATAAATCGTGGAATAAATCATCGGGTCTTGCCGCTCGAACGAATGACTGCACCAATCACAAAGGACAGATCTACATGCCTACGCCACGTCGCGCCCTGGTCATCATCGACGCTCAACACGAGTATGTTGAAGGGCCGATCGCGATCCAATACCCGCCGCTGACAGACTCGCTGGATCGGCTGCGTGCAGCGCTTGCGGCAGCAGATCGTGCGGGAATCCCGGTGGTAGTTGTGCGGCATAAGAATCCCGCCGGCGCCGCAGTTTTTGCCGAGGACTCTCAGGGCAGTGCCCTCATCAGCGGGCTCACTGCGGATCTGCCCAGCCAGTGGCAGCCCATCACCAAGCGATTTGCCAGCGCATTTGCCGGAACCGAGTTAGCCGAGTGGTGCCAAGCCAACACAGTGGACACTCTCACGCTCGTGGGATACATGGCCAACAACTGTCTGCTCGCCACCGCCGCAGACGCAGCACCCCACGGGGTCCAAGCGGAAATCCTCGCGGATGCCACTGGAACGATTCACCTGGCCAACGAGCGCGGTCGGGTCTCCGCTTCCGAGTTGCACACAACTCTCATGACGCTACTGCACTCCAACTTTGCTGCCGTGGCTGACACTGACGATTGGATCAGCGCCGTGAGCGCCGGGGAACCACTCGGGCGCAGCAACCTCATTGCCTCTGCTCTGGGCGGGAAAGACGCTTTTAACCGGAAGGACGCACAGTGAAAACTTTGATCGTTGGTGCCGGCGGCACCGGTGGAGCATTTGGAGCCCGACTCATCGAGGCCGGCCGGGATGTGACCTTTTTAGTACGTGAGCGGCGTAAATCCGAGCTGGACCGTGATGGCCTCGTGTTTCGTGATCCACAGCGCCCAAGAACCCTTCCCGTTACGGCGGTGACATCACTCGACCCTACGGATACCCCTTTTGACCTCGTTATTTTTGCGGTCAAGGCGCCCGGACTAGCCGCATCAATTGAGACCGCGCGCGCCGGAATTGGTCCCAATACCAGGATCATTCCATTCCTCAACGGACTCGATCACATTGACACCTTGGAAGCCGCATTCCCAGGTCAGGTGCTCGGCGGCATCGTCAAGATTGTGGCCACCCTCGAGGCTGCAACTCCAGAATCACCCGTGGCCACGGTGGTGCAAATGACCCCGCTTTCCACAATGATCATCGGCTCGCTGGACGGTTCAACAGTACGTGAGGATATCGTCGAAAATCTGACCGTACCTGGCATAAAACTGCAGATAGACAGCAATATCCAAGCGAGGCTGTGGGAGAAATGGGCATTTATTGCCGCGGCCGGAGTGGAGTGCTGTCTGTTCCGTTCCAACGTGGGCGCGATCATGGCTGCGGGCGGTCATGAGGCCATTTTGCGCATTATCAGCGAAACCGAACAGGTGGCCGCGGCCGCCGGCTTCCCGGTGAGCGAGCAGAGCCATGACGCGTCAGTGGCGATGCTAGCGGAAGAGGGATCAGCGTTTACGTCATCCCTATATCGGGATCTGCTGGCCGGCAACCCTGCGGAAGCCGAGCACATCCTGGGTGCGTTAGCTGCCAGGGCCCGAGAGTTGGGTGTGCCAACACCGTTGCTGGACCTCACGCTCATCCAAGTGCGAGCCGGCGTTCTCGCGGCACGAGCCGCGTAACAGCGTGTATTACGATATAGCGCGAGCCGCGTAACAAATTCTTCATGCATTTTTTGCGCAACACACCTCTTATCTGCGCACGCGATACACCGTAACGCGACCCCGGAACAGGACACTTCTGCCCATCGTTCGCGGGGTCGTATTGCTATGCCCACATCCGCTGGTCGTGACAGAATTAATACGGCATTTGTTAGGCATCTTTCCTAATTATCGACGAGGCCCCTCGTCTCGCTCGCAAGTGCTGCTTCGATTTCCACAACCAAAGGAGTTTGTGTGTTTTCGCAACACAGAGCCGCACTAGCGGCAACACTCGCCGGCGCCCTCACAGCAACGGTCCTAGCAGCCACCCCATCAATGGCTGCCAGTTCACTACCAAGCCAAGAAAATCCCACCCCAACCACAACGCTCAACGGCTACCGCAACGTTGGCTACTACGGCCAATGGCGGGCCACCGGAGAAACCGGCGCAACCGTCAAGAAGGTCTTTCTTGACGGCGGCCAAGCCAACAATCTGACCCACATCAACTACTCATTTGGCAATGTGGCCGGCAGCAATAGCGCGCTAGATGCTGCCCGAGCCGCAGGAGTTAAGGGCCTCGATGGTGTTGACGAGTACAGTTGCTTCATTTCCAATCAGCCCGCCCCCGCGGTGGGCGAAACGCAAACCGCAGGAGACGCAGACTCCGACTTCCTCCACACCTACTCGGCCGCCGAGTCCGTACTAGGAATCGCAGACACCCCCACGCAAAAGCTCGCTGGAAACTTCAATCAACTGGCGCAACTCAAGCGGTTCCACCCAGATCTGAAAATCAACGTGTCGCTTGGCGGATGGTCTTGGTCTAAGTCCTTCTCAGATGCAGTGGCCACACCGGAGCGACGCGCAAATCTCGCACAATCCTGCGTTGATCTGTGGATTCGAGGCAACCTCCCCGTCATCGACGGCAAGGGCGGGCAGGGGGCTGCTGCTGGCATATTCGATGGCATCGACTTGGACTGGGAGTGGCCCGGCGCCCCGGATTGGTCCCAAGAAGTTGGTAACTCCATTGACGAGGTAAATGACAGAGCCAACTTCATCGACTTTGTAGCCGAACTGCGCCAACAACTCGACGCTGTGGAAGCTGAAACCGGCCGTGACTACGAAATCTCGGCATTCCTGCCTGCGAGCCCGGGCGTCATCACTGCAGGTGGCTGGGACTCACCTGAGCTGTGGCAAAACCTCGACTTTGGCAACCTGCAGGGCTATGACCTGTGGGGTTCCTGGTCACCAGAAACCGGCCACCAGGGAAACATCTACGGCGACCCTGACCACAACTGGGGCCTTGGACTCGACACCATTATCGCCACTTACGTCAATGCAGGCGTAGATCCCGCCAAACTGAACATTGGTCTTGCCGGTTACGGCCAGGGTTGGAACAATGCTCAACCAGAGGCGTGGACACCCGCTAGCGGCGGGTACGGCACCCGCACCTGGGATGAACTCAAGAACGACACGTTGACTTTCCACCACGAGTACACGGATGACGGCAAGTTCAATGCCTCATGGGCGTATGACGAAGCCCAGCAGATCTTCTGGTCGCTCGACGATCCCACTGCCGTAGCGCAAAAGGCCAAGTACGTTATTGAGCAGGGCCTTGGCGGCGTGGACTTCTGGGAAGTTGGCAACGACGTTAAAGGTGATCTGTCCAGCGCATCAGCTCAGGTTTTCCGCGCTGACGCTGGTGGACCTGTAGCAGGATCAGCCGCCTCACATTGCACTGCCACGCCCGGGATCACAAAGGATGCCAGCGCATGGAATGCGCAGAAGACCTACGGCCAAGGCGACCTGGTTTACCTCGACGGCAAAATCTTCCAGGCCCAGTGGTATGCCAAGGGCACCAATGATGTTCCTGGCGGCAGCGTCTACGGGCCATGGGCAACATTCACCAAGTGTGGCGTCAACCCTGATTCCATTCAGGACTGGGCAAAGGACACCATCTACAACCACGGTGACAAGGTAGTGTTCAACGGCTCAACCTACACTGCCCAGTGGTGGACTCGTGGCGAAGCGCCCGGCGCACAGTATGGTCCCTGGGTAAAGGGCTGACACCCACACACATCCCTCGACATGCACACGGTGCAGGACACAGCAAAAGGTCGTGTCCCGCACCGTGTGCATTCGTGTCTCCGGACGCATGTTCGCCCGCACAAGACGCAAATCCCAGCTTAAGAAATTACGATGAACATAAAATAATCAGGAATTACATTCGTGCGAGAACTGCGCCTCGAGGTTTTGGAGACCCCTATGATCCCTTTCTCAGAGAGAACGCGTGTTCTCGTTGTCTTTGGCACTCGGCCCGAGGCAATAAAAATGATTCCCGTGATCCGTGCACTGCAGGACTCCGGTAAGTTCCGTCCGGTCGTTGTTTCCACGGGGCAACACACGGACATGGTTGAAGACCTCATTACTGCATCTGGCCTGCGCCTGGACGTGAATTTGCGGTCCTCGGCGCCACTGGATGATCGCCGGCCAACTCTCAACGAGGTGGTTGCGCGCATCATCGTGGGTATCGACCGGGTGTGGTCGTCCGAGGAACTACCGGCCGAGTATCAAGACCATGGACGCCGTTCCGTGCACGGCGCTAAGGTCTGCCTTGTCCATGGCGATACGAGTTCAGCGCTGGCTGCTGCGCTTGCCGCATTTAACCTGCAGATTCCAGTGGTTCACGTTGAGGCGGGCCTGCGCACCTCGAACTTACTTTCGCCATTCCCAGAGGAAGGCAACCGTCAGCTCATCTCACGTATTGCCGCGCTGCATTTGGCCCCGACCACCGCTAACAAGATGAACCTTGTGCGTGAGGGCGTGGATTATGACCGCGTTTTGGTCACCGGGAACACGTCCATTGACATGCTGCAGTGGGCTACCGAGCAGGAGGGTGGTTTTGGCCCCGGCCTTGAGGAGCTTGAAGCTACGTTCCGTGATGTGCCCGAGGGTGAGGCGCCTCCGCGCCTCGTGCTCGTGACTGCACACCGCCGGGAGAACTGGGGCGCTGGCCTCGCAAATATTGCGGCGGCAATCAAGGAATTGACCCAGCGCTATCCCGATACACAATTTGTGGTGCCGATGCACCCGAATCCGCTGGCTCGCGAGCCGATGCTCGCCGCACTCTCCGAGGTGCCAAATGCGCATCTGGTTGGGCCGCGTGATTACCTGTCATTTGCGCGGCTGATGGCTGCAGCAACGATCATCATCACTGATTCTGGTGGGGTTCAGGAGGAGGCGCCTGCGCTTGGCACACCTGTGCTTGTGGCTCGGGATACCACGGAGCGTCAGGAGGGTGTGACCGCTGGAACGCTCGCTTTGGTGGGCACTAATACGGCCCGTATTGTGGCGGAGGCGTCTCGGCTTCTCGACGATCCGGCTGAGTATGCAAAGCGTGCCGGCCGGGTGAACCCTTACGGTGATGGCCACGCGTCTGATCGGATTGTGGCGGCTCTCGACCACATCTTCCTTGAGGGTAAGCCTGCGGAGGACTTCCAGACGGGTGGCATGCGGGGTGCGGTGCTGCGCCGCCTTGGCCTTGAGTCGCTTGAGGATGCGGAACCTGCACATGTCTAAACTGCAGGTTTCTGGTCCTCAGTGGTTGGATGACGGGGTCGACTTCCTTGTTCGCCTCTACTCTGGTTTGCCGTGGTGGGCTGAGACGATTTTCTGGATCTCGTTCTTCATCATTGCGCTGTCATTGTTCTCTTTGATTGTGTTGTTGGCTAAGGCGCAGCGTCAGTTTGTGCGGGCTCGTAGGGAGTCTCTGCGAGAGGATCCTGCGGCACATGAGGACGAGTTCTTGTGGGTTTTTATGGTGCCCGCGCTCAACGAATCAGCGGTTATTGCGGACTCTGTAGCTCGCCTCACTGAGGTTGAGGTGACACATTCGCGGATTCTCGTGATCAATGACGGATCCGATGACAATACGGGTGAAATCCTTGGGGAGTTGGCTGCCAGCATTGATCGGTTAACGGTTCTTACGCGGGTTAAGCCGAATGCGCGCCAGGGTAAGTCTGAGGCTCTTAATGATGCATGGCGATTCCTGCATTCCCATATTCTTGGCCAGGGTCCGTACCAGGGTTGGGATCCGCGCAAGGTCATTGTGACGATTGTGGATGCGGATGGCCGGTTGGATGCGCAGGCTGGCCGGGTTACGCGTCATTTTCTTAACAGCGAGGTGGGCGGCGTTCAGGCGCAGGTGCGGATTTATAACCGCACGTCTTTGTTGACGCTAGCGCAGGACATCGAGTTTGGTGTTTTTGGTTCTGTTTTCCAGCTGGGTCGCACGGGTTGGGGCACCGCGAACATGGGTGGGAACGGGCAGTTTAATCGGCTTGCAGCCCTTGATTCGGTGGCGGAACAGGATAGCGAGGGCCGGGTTGGTCCATGGCGTTCTGGCCGATTGACTGAGGATCAGGACATTGGCTTGCGTTTCTTGCTTAACGGTTGGAAGTCTGAGCAGTCTACTGAGGTGTCGATTAATCAGCAGGGTTTGAACTCGCTTCGCGCTTTGATGCGTCAACGTACGCGCTGGTCACAGGGCACTTGGCAGGTGTTTAACCTGATCATTCCGTGCATGCGTAATAAGCACACCAGTTTTCGTTCCAAGTTGGATCAGCTGTGGTATTTGCTTACACCCTTGATTCAGGCGTGGCTTGGGATGACGCTGGTTTTGTCTGTTGCGTTTGTGGTTTTCCATGTGGTTGAGCCGCATTGGTCCACATGGTTGTTGATTGTGCTGTATTTGTTTGCTGCGATGCCGTCAATTTTGGGGGTGCTTTTTACGCATCGCCAGCGTGGGTTTGTTGGCTTCCTTGTCAACGTTCTGTTTGCGCACGTGTATTTGGTGTACTCGTGGGTTATTTATCCCGTTGTATATCGTGCGCTGTTCCGCCAGATTACGGGCGCACGCGGGTGGGCTAAAACCGCTCGGGAGAAGATTTCCGACGACCCTACCGCAGTTCTCGAATCGGGTGGCGGTTCCGGCGAGGTTCAGTCCAGTTAGTTTTGTTCTTGGGCCCTGCGCTTGTTCGTATACATTTCTTTGTCGGCGCGTAGCAGCATCGATTCGGAACTGTCTCCACGAGTGGCTTGCGCTACGCCTGAGGACCAAGGATGCGTGGATTCTTCCCGCAGTCGGGCGAGCAGTTTATGTGCGGCGTCCTCTGTTGTGTGGGGCAAAAGCAGCACAAATTCGTCGCCGCCAAAGCGGAAGAGCACGTCGGTTTGCCGTGTTTGTGCGGAGATTTCGGCAACGATGTTCCGCAGCACGCGGTCGCCTGCGTCATGACCCTGTGAGTCGTTGACTTCTTTGAAATTGTCTAGGTCAATGATGGCGAGCGAGAGTGGCGTGTTGTGCCGGTTTGCGCGGTCGAGTTCTTTGCGGAATCGCAGATCAAACCCTTCACGGGTGACTGCTCCGGTAAGTGGGTCGACTTGGAAGGCTGCGCGTTCTCTACCGCGCCAGAGGAAGCCAAGTTCCATACACAGGGACATGAAGATGGTTACGCGGATCATCTCGTGAACGGTTCCTGCCTCGTTGAGGTAGCGCCCCTCACCGATAAACGCGAAGCCGAGCGTACCTAGCAGGTATCCAACGAGTGACCAGCGGGCGATGGGCTTTGGGTAGAACCATGCCAAATACATGGCCATAAGCGGCATCTCTTGAAGCAGGGCTGTGGCTTGGATCAGGTATGACGCTGTGGCGAGCACGTAGGTTGCTACGGCGCAGTGCAGTGCAACGCCATAGAGCCCAAATGCTTTGGAGAGGTCTTCTCCCTTGTACAGGGTGTAGAAAACTGAGACCACACACGCAAGGAACGCCACCATAAGTGCCCATTTGGGCATCGCGGTTCGTGACTCGTCGAGAAATTGCAGGAAAAGAGACATAGCAAACATTCCTGCAAAAAGCGCGGTGACCGCGGAGTAGGAACTACCGCGCTCAAAAATCGAATGAACCGCGCTGCTCCAAAAATTCGTCAGGTCATTCCAACGCGTGTAGATGCCCTTGATCAGATTGATCGCCCTCCCGGTGGACGCCCCCAGAGTTTGGCTGGAAAATAGTGTGAGGCGGTTGCCGATATACCCTCGAATTCCAAACTACCAAGGACACTCCAATTGTGGGAGTAGAGTTATCTCACAGGGGGGTGAATTCAGTGCTAAACATGACCGATCTGGGTCCAAAAACTGAAGGTCTCACAACGTTTTTCCAGCCAATCCTCGATTTGGAGGAGTGGAAGGTATGCGGCGTTGAAGCTTTGGCGCGCTTAGAGGATGGCGGGTCCGCGTATCCGCTGATCGCACAAGCTCAGCAGGATGGTTGGTATGACGAACTCGAATTGCCACTGCTTGAGATGGCAATGCGGGAGTCTGAATCACTGCCCGCGGATCTGTTTTGCACATTGAATATTTCCGGCACATCGGTTTTTTCTGATCGGCTTGAGGAGTGCCTGCGCGCACACACTGAGCGGCGTTGGGGCTTGGAAATTCTCGAGAATTCCGAGCGCGTGTGGGAGATTGAGTCATTCCGTCAGCGCATTAAGGAGTTGGGTTGCCTGCTTCTTATTGACGACGCTGGCGACGGCAACTCGGATGAGGTGCGGATTCGCTACATGCTGCCCTCGATTGTGAAGCTTGATCGTCTGCTTCTTATTCGCGCCCAGCACTCTGACACGGATCGGATGCGGCTTGAGAGCCTGATTTCCGAGGCCCGTAACAGCGGAGCATTCTTGCTGGCGGAGGGTGTGGAGACGAGTTGTCAGTTGGATTTTGCGTTGGAGCTCGGCTGCGAGTATGCGCAGGGGTTCTATTTCAGTGAGGCTGTGGCCGCACATAATATTCCGGCGAAGATCCAGGAGCTTGAGGACCGGCTCTGGATGGATGCACAGTAGTTGGAATCCTCGTTGAACCATCAGCCATCAATTGATTCCCACGGGCCCGCTGCGCACTGGGAAGAACGTTACTCCGGTGCGGACCGAGTGTGGTCGGGCAAAGTTAACGCAACAACCGCTGCCATCATCACCGAGTTGGATCTGAGGCCGGGAACAGCTGTGGATCTTGGCTGCGGTGAGGGTGGGGATGCTCTGTGGTTAGCGGAGCACGGCTGGGACGTGCTCGGGATCGATATTTCCTCTACTGCTACGGCGCGTGCGCAGGCGGAAGCGCTGCGGCGCGGGGTTACTGCCAAGTTTGAGGTTCAGGATCTCGAAACATGGCAGGCCACCAGTACTTTCGATCTGGTTACCGCATCCTTTTTACACTCCACAGTGGCACTTTCACGCACGGACATACTGCGGCGAGCGGCGGATGCGGTGGCGCTGGGAGGCCACCTGATCGTCGTTTCTCATTTAGGTTTCCCCGCATGGTCTGAGGCAAAAGATCATGACTCGCACAACACGTTTTTGCGGCCCGACCAGGAAATAGCGGAGCTTAATCTGCCGAGCGAAGAGTGGGCAGTAGTGATTTCGCAAGTCCGCAGGCGTGCGGCCACTGCGCCAGATGGGACACCCGCGGACTTAGAAGACGCGATCATCGTGCTGCAGCGCCACTAACCCGCACTATACGCGCGCAGCGTACTGACGGCATGTCCCATCGTGGTTGCACTTGGGCAGGCACAGCAAAGGCCCTCGTTGCACTAACGAGGGCCTTCATGAACTGGTGGAGCTAAGGGGATTCGAACCCCTGACCTCTTCGTTGCGAACGAAGCGCGCTACCAACTGCGCCATAGCCCCAGATCAATCGGAATCAGCATGTAAATTTCGTACTGCCTCCGACATCTTTTCTATCGTACTACCGCATTTTTGCCCTAGGACCTTCTACTTACCCTCAGGCAAAGAGTCATACCTCACACAAGCGAACCACATAAGCCAAGCAGGAGGACGCAGAATGCCGAAGCGTCGGATCAGTTGGGTCAATGTTCTCGCCTGCGCCCTTATCCTCGCGGTGAGCGTGGGCGGCTGGATGTTTGTGCGCCAGCGCGCCGATGCAGCCGAGGCGCGCAAGGGCGGCTGCGAGCACTACACCATGTTTGACTACGCCGGCTATTCCTCCATCACCGAGCTCGCACAGCAAGCGGGCACCGTCATAGTTGGCACAGCCCGAACAGTCTCGCCCTCGCATACCCCGCCCAACCCATTCCCGCAGGAAACTGTGACGGTTGACGTGACTGAGGTTATCGTCGGAAATCAGGACTTGAACGGCACTTCCATAACGGTCAATCAGTACCCAGCCACGGTATGCGCGGGGAAGTTTGAGCTTCCCCGGCTCATGCCGGAGCGCGAATACCTGCTGGTGCTGTTCCCCGGCGAACCCGGGCAGCCATACAGCATGCCGCTCGGCAGCCAAGGCACCTTTGCGGTGCTGCCAGATGGCAGCCTAGCCAATCCGCAAAACGCCCTGCCGGACACCATCGCCGAGTTTGGCGGCTCGTTCACGCTGGATCAGATCCGCACCAAACTCGTTGGCACACAACACCACTGATTATCGACGATTCTTCCGCAACTTCCATAGTGTACGACCGTACCAGCAGTGTGGTACGAACGTACCAGAGCCGGCTTTCACGGTCCCTGCCGACTTCACTGTCAGAATAATCCGCTCCGGGAATCGCACGTTTTTACTGGTGAGGCAGACGCAGAAACAGCCCCAAGACAGCCTTAGGAAAAAAGGCCCACGACGCGGGAAAGGTGTACCAATAGCCTATTTACCCAAGCAAACTAGCTTGGTTGATGTGACCCACTGACAGCACTAGCTGTAAGAGTCGGTCACATGTCGGGAGTGCATCCGCCTGCACCTACCGAGACACCACACTCACTTTCATACGTGGTGTCAGATAGACGGTAGTGCCTCATTGGCAATTTTCTAGGGATGCACCACGGATCTGAGTCAGCCATACCGACCCACTTTTCCCACCCTAAGAATCAGCTGCCGTACCTCCGTTAAGCACCATTGACGCAAGGAGATACGATGCCACACTCCGAACGCCGCAGGCACTTTAGAGTCGGATTGGCCCTCACCCCTGTCCTAACCCTTGTGGGGCTGGCCGCCATCGGCCCAGCCGTACCAGCGCAAGCCCGCACCCTCACCGCATTTGAACGACCAACGATCAGCGAGCAACTCGGTGCAAGCGAGCGCACCTGCACTGCCTCCTTCAACCCCATGCTTGCCGGCGCACCCGGTGGCGTAGGACCAGCATTCACCATCAAGACGCACGGCGATGTGACACTCGCAAACCAAGAGTTTGAGGGTTCACTCGCCGTTGGCGGAAAACTCGCAGTACCCAAGATGGGCAGCGTGGGCAGCCAATACCCATTCCTGCATTCAAGAGCTGGAAATGGCGACTACGCCCTACCAATGATTGATGGCACGCCTACGCGGCTTTTAGTCAATGAGTTTGTGGCGGGCACAGGCAATAACACCAACGTATTTGGCCACACCACCGGCGATGTCATGGTTCAGGTGAAAGCCGAATCAGACAACAACGGAAACGTGGGAACCGCCCGCATTGCGCACGTGAACAAACCCTCCGGATTCCACTTCCGGCAGGGCTGGGATGGCTCGCACGACCGCACCACATTCGTGCACAAGCAGGGCAACAACATGTCCGCACAGATCAAGGCCTACGGTCAAGCATTTGATACGGATGGGAAAGCCACCCACTTTGCCACCGCAAAGGGCAACGCAGACGCATATTTTGGACACCCACAATCAGGCGCAATGGGTAAAAACCCCAACTTTGCGTGGACCGCTCCAACCCTGACCGGAAATGCAAACGAAGCACACGTGGAACTCACTCAGGGCTTGGTTAACCGCATTGAGCTTTCGGACTTCAAGGTAGATGGACAGCTGCCAAGCAAGTTCTTCCTCAAGGGCGCTAGCGCGGAAACTCCACTTGTGGTGCATGTATCCCCAAGCGACGTGGGACCGGATGGTCGGTTGGTTATTCCGGCATACGGAAGCGCCTCACGTGATGCGGACGGAGCAAATATCCGCCACATCCTGTGGGATCTCGCTGACGTACACGGCTCCGTTTCCGTGACGACGCCCGGTGAGCCAGTGCGCGGGTCAATCTTTGCACCAAACACAACGATCCTCATTGAGGACCGAGAGTTTGAGGGCCAGATTGTTGCCGAACACTTCAAGGCAACTGCAAACTCGGAAATCCACACGATGCTCTTTGCCGGAGTGGTCTGCACCGACAACCCCGGCGAAGTAGTCATCCCCGCGGAACCCGAGACTGAGGAGCCGGGCACCGAAGAACCCGGCACTGAGGTTCCAGAGGTCGAAGAGCCAGGAGTTGAGGAGCCGGGCACTGAAGTTCCAGAGGTCGAAGAGCCAGGAGTTGAGGAGCCGGGCACCGAAGAACCCGGCACTGAGGTTCCAGAGATCGAAGAGCCAGGCACTGAACAGCCAGGCACCGAAGAACCCGGAGTTGAAGAGCCAGGAGTTGAGGAGCCGGGCACCGAAGTTCCAGAGATCGAAGAACCCGAGGTAACTGACCCTACTGAGGGTGAAAACCCAGACGTAGAACCCCCTGTGTGCCCTGCTCCAGACCTAGAGCCAGAACCAACCCCAGATCCGGACCCAGCACCCACACCAGATCCAATACCACCAGTAGTGGATCCTGGCGCAGGTGAAGGTGAACTGCCCGAGGCTGAACTACCAGATGGCGAACTACCGGGTGGTGAACTACCAGATGGCGAAGTGCCCGATGGTGGATTGATCCCAACCCCAGATCCGGACCCAGCACCCACACCAGATCCAGCGCCTAGCCCGGATCCGGACCTCGGAACTGGTCCTGACACAGATCTTGGCACTGGTCCAGACGAGACCCCGGATGTCGGAATTCTCCCAGGCCCAGGCACTGATCCAGAACCAGGCACTGATCCAGAACCAGGTGTTGATCCGGAGCTGGGTGTTGATCCGGATGCTGGCCTCGGTACCGACACAGAAACTGATCCAGACACCGACGACGGCAAAATCGTTGAGGTGGAAGGAGAGGACATCTACGCCGATGAAGACGGATCCGACACGGAAAACCCCGGAGACCTCGAACTCGCCCAAACCGGACTCTCGGTAAGCGGGATCGTTGGAGCTGGTGCAGCCGCTCTTACGCTGATGGCGGCAGGACTCGTGGTAATCGTTACGCGATCAAAGCGATCCACGCGCTCCTAGCAGGACGCCTTGCCGAACATCGTTCAACAAAGTCAAACGTAGTTCAACAATGTTCCGCGCATTCGTCCCTTGCATCGGCAGACCCCGAGGTGCCTCACCTGACGCAACTACCCTACAGCGTTAGGTGAAGCGCTGACGGGGCTGTGGTGAATCGTCGAAAATCAAGGGATCACCACATTAAAAACAGGGCCTCACCCTCCCACGGGAGGGTGAGGCCCTGCGGTACGCCGGGCTGGTCAGGAGCCCGACGGGTCAGGATTCGGGGGCCGAATGCCGCCCCACAACTGGACTATCAGTTGTGGCCTGCGGTGTTTCGGGGCGATCCGAACCGTGCGCAGCACGGCCCACCCGTTTGGCGGCGTCTCGATCCCTGACTCGTTCCATCCACCACCGCTTAATCACCAGATACCCAAGCAGCCAGGTGATAAGCGCCGTAATTATCCACACGGTCAGAGCGGCACCAAGCCACGAGGTAAATCTAGAGATGGACAAGCTGCTACCAATCAACGAGGTAATCCACAGCGACAATAGTGTGGAAATTATCCCCACCCCGCCAACCACGGCAGGGGCATATTTGTGTGCCAGTTTGGTAACGAGAGGATCGAGAATCACCTGTGCCACCACAAAAATGGCCACGGCAATGAAGAAACCAGACACCTTAAGTTCCATGCCGTCAATCAGCAGCGTTGCAACAACGAGCGCCACGGCCGCGCTCACAAGACTGATAGCTGCGTTCAGCAAAAACCGAATCATAGCCTCTCCTCAGTGAGTCCAGTTAGGTGACTCCAGCTTGTTGCCTCAAGCTAGGCGATTCCAACGCTGGAAATTGCGCCCGGCATGTGGCCTGCGCAGACACCGTATAGATCCACCATTAGCGCCGGTCAGAGGAATGCACCACCTGGACGGTGATTAATCACCCGTCACATGGCAAAAACTGGCGTTTTGCTGGCGGTCCACTCAAATTGCGCTGGCTACTCAGGTTGCGCTGGCGGCTCTGCCCGCTCTGGTTGCTCTGGCACGTCATAGGGACGTTCGGAGGCGTCAGGCTCAAGGAAGTCATTTTCCGGCGCAATCTGATCTTCGCCCTGATTGACCCGACGCACCCGGTCAACAACCTCCTGCAGCTGGGCTTCTTGGCGTTCCAGCATCATGGCCACATCCTGCGCAATATGGAGGTCAAGATCAGCGCGCCTCGCCTTGTTCCACAGGCCGCGGGCGAACACCGCGAGCCCGGCAATCGCACAGCCGGCCGTGATGATGGGATACGACACCTCACGCGCACCTGAATCTCCTGGATGATCAATCACGTTGACCAGCCACAATAAGGCAAACGCGGCCGAGGCAACGAACAACACAGCGGCGAGAATCAGCTGAGTGTTGCCACCCTCGCGGATCGAAGTTTCTCGAACAAAAAGTTGTGCGTTCATACCTCTGTTCTAGCAACCAAAACTAGGCACGTACAGGGCCTAACGGCCAGAGATTTGCGCAGCCATATCGTCGAAAATCAGACAAAATCCCCAGCCGCGCACCATCTCACTTCATGAGACCTACGAAAAATGCTGCACATCCATCATTTTTGATGGATGTGCAGCATTAATGCGTACAAGGGTGAGGCGGCGCGGCACCAGCCAACACGGCACCAGCCAACGCGTGGCACCAGTCAACACGGCACCGCCCAACGTACTGCGCCAGCCAACGAACAGCACCAGCCAACGAACAGCGCCAGCCAACGAACAGCACCGCCCAACGAACAGCACCGCCAAACGCAGCGCAGTGAGCAGGCTACTGCGGCGCAACCACCATCGCACTGCGCGGCGCAATCATGACGTGACCGGTGCACGGCTGCCCGGACACCAGATCCGTGCCCACAATTCCGCCCAACTGCACCGACTTGTCCGAGTGATTGAGCAGGAACGTAAACTCGCCGCGACGCTGTGCCTCCACGCCGTCGGGCAGGTCGGTCAGCACCGGCGTGACGCGCGCGTGCAGCGCCACCATTGTCCACAGCGCGGCGCGCGAGGCGTCATCCAAGTCGGTTGCCACATACCAGGCCCCGCCCTTAGCCCCACCCTCGCCCGTAATGGTACGGCGCGTGATGGCGGGCATGCCCGCCAGATCCACCGCGCCGCCACGGCCGTCAAACGCCGCGATCACATCCGCGTCACCAATTTTGCCGGGCACGGCAAAACCCTTTGCGACGATCCCCTCCGGCAGGTCCCCATCGTAGCGTTCCAGCAGGTCAGCTGGGATAGCCGCAATCACATGCTCAGCCCACATGCCGCCACGCAGGTCGAGCCCACCACCGCCCACCGAGTCGAGCGCACGGTCCAACGCGGGGCTGGTTGCCTCAAGCCCCAGCCACGTCTGCGCGGCCGGAATACCAACGGCACGAGACATGCGGTTCACAGTGTTGGCCCGCGCCGTCTCCTCCGCGGATCGCAGTCGGGTCTCCCCGTTGGACACCACGGGTCCGGTTAGCAGTGCGTGGTCTGCCACTTGCACACCAAGTAGGTCCTTAAACGAACCCAAGTAGCCGCCGAGGATCGCACCCATCGACTCGTTAACCACCGAGGTCCCGTGCGTAACCACCACGTGGCCGCCGTTCTTGGCGATCCGCTCAGCCGCGGCAGCGAGCTGCGGGCGGTCGATGAACACCTCGGGCACAATGAGTACGCGGTACGCATCCAACTCGTCATCCGGGCCCAAAATATCGGTGGGAATGCCCTGCTCCCACAGGGTGCGGTGCCACGCCTGAGCACCAGCGAACGCAGCGCCACGCTCGGCCGGTCCAGTGGCCACAGAGTGCGCCCACTCGGACTCCCAGTCCACAATGATTGCCACTTCAGCCTGGAGTCGCGAGCCAACAACAGGCGCAAGGCGCTTGAGGGTTTGCCCCAGCCCGACAGAATCGTGCCAGGTACGCGATGCCTTACCGGCGTGCGGCACCATCGCACCATGGAAGGTTTCCGAGCCGCCCTTGGATTGACGCCACTGGAACTGCAAGATGCCGTCAGCGCCGTGGGCCATGCGCTCAAGCGACCACAACGCATACTGGCCGGGACGCTTAGGCGAGTTACGCGGACGCCACTGCACCGCACCGGTCACCTGCTCCATGAGCATCCACGGTGCGCCCTTAGCCAAGCCGCGCATCAGGTCTGCCTGCCAGGCGATGTGCGTCGCAGCCGCAGGGTCGGCTGGGTCTGGATAGTGATCGTCGGTAATCAAATCCAAGTGTTGGGCCCACTCACGGTAGTCCAACGGGGCAAACGAGCCCATGAAGTTTGTGGTGATGGGAATAGCCGAGTGCGTGCGGATCGCGGCAATCTCACCGAGCATGCAGCCAAGGATCTGGTGGTTGGAGAACCGCTTCCAGTCCAGCATCTGGCCAGGATTGCGGAAGGTGGGCATCGCTTTTGGTGTGTTGATCTGCTCAAACGCGCCGTAACGCTGGGACCAAAAGTCCGTTCCCCACGCCTCATTCAAGGCGTCAATCGTGGAGTATCGCTCGGTGAGCCAACGCTGAAACTCGGTCCGGCAGGTGTCGCAGTAGCATTCGGCCACGTGACAGCCGTACTCGTTGTTGATGTGCCAGAGCGTGACGCCAGGGTGCTCGCCAAACCGCTCGGCCAGCGCGCCCGCGAGCGCCGCCGACTTGGCCCGATACACCGGTGAGGAGGGGCAGTACTGCTGGCGCGAACCAAAGCCGAGGCGCACGCCGTCTGCGGTTACGGGCAGTGATTCGGGGTAGGACTCGGCCATCCATACGGGCGGGGAGGCGGTGCCGGTGGCGAGGTCCACATTGATGCCGGTGGCGTGTAGGCGGTCGATGATCTGGGCGATCCAGTCGAAGTCGTAGGTGCCTTCGGTGGGTTCTAGCCGGGCCCACGAGAAGATGCCCAGGGAGACGAGGTTGACGCCCTGTTCGGTCATGAGTTCAAGGTCGCGTTCAAAGGTTTCGGCGTCCCATTGGTCGGGGTTGTAGTCGCCGCCGTAGGTGGGTGCGGTTGGCGCGAACGGCCTGGTTTGGCTCATGGTCACTCCATTGTGGGGGTAGTGGTACTGGTGGTTCGGTGTACGTGGTTCGGTGTGTTTGGTGGGGTGTACTGGCTGCTGTTCATCGGCGGCCAGGCAATCGCCTCCATTATCCCCCGGATGTGAGCTGGTATCCCCGGATGTGAGCGGGCGGTCGGGTGAGTCGCGCCCGCTCGGGTGCTGATTGGCGACGATTTGGCTGGAACCCAGCCCCATCGTCGGAAATCAGGGGATGAATCTTGGGAACAATCCCAGCAGGAGTACAGTTACAGAACACATGGGCCGCCTCAGGCGGCCCCGGCCATGATATGCGGCCGGCCAACTCAGCCGACGGGCGCCCGCACCCACCGCATACCGGCCAACAGCACGACCCGCACAAACCACCCGCACTACCCGGCGACACCCGCATGCCGCCCCACGCCAGCGCACACGCAGGCAACGCTTCAAAGGAGATGTAATGGCCCTCATTGGCAAGTCCACCCTCGACGTATACCCCGCAAATCTGGGCGGTAACGTCTTTGGTTGGACGGCAGATAAAGACGAGTCGTTCGCGATTCTGGACCGCTTCTTTGAACTGGGCGGAAATTTTGTGGACACCGCAGACTCGTACTCCGCCTGGGTGCCGGGACATGAGGGCGGCGAAAGCGAGACAATCATTGGCCAGTGGCTAGCCAGCCGCAAGCCCGGCAACGCAATCATCGCCACTAAAGTGGCACAGCACCCCGACTTCAAAGGCTTGTCCGGACCAAACGTGCGCAAGGCTGCCGAAGCCTCACTGCAACGCCTTGGCGTAGAAGCAATTGACCTTTATTACGCGCACGTGGACGACGCAAGCGTGCCACTCGAGGAAACGGTTGCCGCATTTGGCGATCTGGTGCGTGACGGCCTGATCAAGAACATCGCGCTGTCCAACTACTCGGCCGAGCGCATTGAAGAGTGGCTCAACATTTCCCACGGCGTAGGGGCGCCGCTGCCCGTGGCGATCCAGCCGCACTACAACCTCGTTCACCGCAACGAGGTGGAGGCTACTCTTGTGCCACTGGCTGAACGTCACGAGATCTCACTGCTGCCATACTCCTCGCTTGCCAGTGGGTTCCTCACCGGAAAATACCGCTCACTGGCGGCAGACGGAGAAGGATCACCGCGCGCCCAGGGCGCTGCAAAATACGCAACCGAGCAGGGCCTTGCCATCCTTGACACGCTGGAACGGATCGGCGCGGAACACAACGCATCCATTGCGGCAACGGCGCTCGCGTGGCTGCGCCAGCAGCCGGGCGTGGCAGCGCCTATCGCATCTGCGTCCAAGGTTTCTCAGGTGGATGACATCATCCGCTCCGTGCGCTTCAACCTCACTGCGGACCAAGTTGCTGAGCTCAACAAGGTATCAACCTGGGTGGGCTAACGTGGGTGAGCTAACGTAGGTGGGCTAACGTGGGTGAGCTAACGTAGGTGAGCTAACGTAGGTGGGCTAAGGTAGGTGGGCTAAGGGAACGCAAGCCACACGAGCGCCACATTGAGCACAACAATCACGGCCACCACAGCCCACGCCAGCAGTCCTAGCCAGCGAGGGCTGGCAAACTCACCCATGACAGCCCGGCTTGAGGTGAAGTGCACCAGCGGGACCAGCGCAAACGGTATTCCCACACTCAAAAGCACCTGACTGAGCACGAGTGCCCACGTGGGTTCCACCCCACACGCTAGGATGACCAGCGCGGGGATAAGCGTGACCACCCGTCTCACGAGAATTGGCACGCGCACGCGCAGCAGTCCGGCCATGATGGTGGCGCCAGCGTAGCTGCCCACCGAGGTGGATGCGAGCCCTGATGCGAGCAAACCCACAGCAAAAACAATGCCTATGCCTTGGCCAAGATGCTCGGTGATGGCGGCTGCAGCACCATCAATAGTGTCGGTGCCGGGGATGCCTGGCAGCGCGGCGGCTGCCATCAGCAGCATGGCAACGTTCACGCTGCCAGCCACAAACAGTCCCAGTACTACGTCAAGGCGTGAAGCTTTGATTAGTCGTTTCTTGCTGGCGCGATCATGTCCTGTGCCGTGGCGGTCGGTTACCAGCGCGGAATGCAGATATATTGCGTGGGGCATAACCGTGGCTCCCAGCATGGAGGCCGCCAACAACACACTGCGCTCCCCCGCAAAACCGGGCAGGAGACCCCTGCCCACCTGATCCCATGCGATGGGGCTGACCACCGAACCCGCCACAAAACCCACCGTAATCACCACGAGCAGTGCAATAACAAGGTATTCAAAGCGTTGCTGTTTGCCGTGTGCCTGCAGAGTCAACAAGCCCATAGACACTGCCCCAACAATCACACCACCTAGCAGTAGCGGCAGATCAAACAGGATGTTGAGCGCTATTGCACCGCCAATCACCTCGGCAAGGTCAGTTGCTGCGGCAACGATCTCCGCCTGCGCCCAGTACGCCAAACGAGGGCCCCTGCGTTCCAGCCGATCCCCCACCAGTTGCGGGAGCGACCGCTCCGCTACGATCCCCAGACGCGCGGACAGGTATTGCACCAGCACTGCCATCAGGTTTGCCGCCACCAGCACCCATACAAGCAGGTAGCCAAACTGCGCGCCCGCCGAGAGGTTCGCGGCCACATTCCCCGGGTCCACATACGCAATAGAGGCCACAAATGCCGGTCCCAGCAGCGTGATGATTCGCCGCGGCCGGTTTTGATTGCGTGTGTGGTGCGCCTGGCCCACCGTCATGCAGTCATCACCTTCGTCACCCTCATCACCCTCATCACCTTACGGCCGCCTTGCGGGTCATTCGCACCGCACCCAGCGATGCCAAAATCACGAGGCCCGTGCCAGCCCACTGGCCCCACACCATCGTCTGGCCGAGCACCACCCAGCCCGCCAGCGCGGCCACCGCGGGCGCAAACGCCAGCAGGATGGAAAACAGCGGCGCTGGGATTCGTTTGAGGGCGAGCAGTTCCAGCGCGTAGGGGATTGTCGACGACAGCAACGCGATTCCCAGCCCCAATCCCAGCACGTGAGGTTTCAGCAGGACGGTTCCGGTGGTTACCGATGCCACGGGCACTATGAGTATGGAGCCCACGCCCATGGCGATGGCCAGTCCATCTACCCCGCGAAATTCACGGCCCGCTCGCTGTGCACTCAGAATGTAAAGCGCCCACATAAGTGCTGCGATGAGAGCGCAGATCACACCCACAGGGTTCAGGGCAATTGGCCCTTGAGAAAGCAGCGCAACCCCAACTACCGCGAGCGCTACCCACACTACGTTCAGCCAACGCTTGGCGAGCACAATGGACAGCACCATAGGGCCAAGCACCTCAATGGTCACGGTCACGCCAAGGTGGAGACGTTCGAGCGCAAGATAGAAGCTGGTGTTCATGGCGGCGAGCGCCACGCCATAGAGGATGGCAGTGCGCCAGGCCGTCCGGGTGAGTCCGCGCAGTCGGGGGCGAACTACGAGGCCCAGCACAATCGTCGACAATACGAGCCTAAGAGCAACCGCACCTACGGCTCCCACCTGCGGAAATATCTTTACGGCGAGGGACGCTCCCACCTCCTGACAGATCATGGCGGCTAGCATGAGTCCGGCGCCGAGGGTCAGTGCGTTTGGTGCGGGACTGGTGTGCGGCATGGCAGGACTGGAGCTGATGGGGCCGGTGGAGCTGGTGGTGGATGCGTCCGGGGTGGTGGACGCGCTCGGGGTGGTGGACGCGTCGGATGAAGCGGGGGTGGGCATGGTTCTATTGTCCGCCTCCTGCGCGTTTTGCGAGCCCGCCGCGTGTGCGTTGCCCAACACACCGCGGCACCCCGGCGGCATTTCGCCCATGGCTCAGACGTATGCAATCTCACAACTCCTCGAAAGGCCACAGTGTGGAAGGCTGACCTAAGATTGCAAGAAGTGCCCGTAGACTGGGCTTGACGATCCTGACTCCGCCGTCAACTTTGCCGTCAATATCGTGCCGTCAACACCGCTGCCACGGCTTTGACCGACATTGCTGGATTCGTTCGAATGGCCCGCACATTCATACGAGGAGATGCACCCCTGCAATCGATAAGCGACCGCCAATCTGCCCCCACGCCTACGCGTGACGAGGCAGTTTTAAGCGTGCGCCCATCGTTTATGCGTCAGATCATCGGGTTCCTCACTGTTGGTGCTGTCTGCACCGCAAGTTACGTGGTTCTCTACCTTGTAATGCGCAACCATATTGGCCAGCAGACCGCCAACTTCTTGGCGTCGCTCATCACAGCCGTCATGAACACCGGTTTGAACCGCTCGTTCACCTTCAACATCAAGGGCAAGGACAATCTCTCCGCGCACCACGCGCAGGGACTGCTCGTTTTCCTCTTTGGTTGGCTGCTTACGTCGATGTCCTTGGTTACGCTTCACCACGTGAGCCCGCATGCGAGCGCCACCACAGAGATGGTGGTGTTGTGCGCGGCTAATTTGGTGGCTACTGCGCTGCGTTTCACGCTGCTAAAGGTGTGGGTGTTTTCGTTTACCTCGCGCCGCAACCGCAAGCACTTTATTTCCGACGATTCCCGTCACCTCAACCGGTCACGTCCAGTTGTGGCCGCAGCAGCTGCCGCTTTGACGGTGGCCTCGGTGAGTGAAGCTGCCGCCGCGGACTCGCCTGATCCTTCGGCGAATCCGACCTCGAGCATCTCCGTGCTTGCTCGCGATACCACGGATCCTCCCGCGTCTAACGCGTAAGCCCTCCTCGCGAACCCGGCCTGCCAGCGCAGCAACCCCTGCTAAGCCCCGCCAGCCCAGCCCAGCGGGCCCAGCTAAGCGAAGCCCGCCAGCGCAGCGACCCCACCCCGCGAACCCGGCCCACTAGCGCCATAACGCAACATCCCCAACCCCAGAATGCCACCCGCCCAGAACGCAGCGCACACGCGCACTAGGGCATACAAAAATGCTGCACATACATCAAAAATGATGTATGTGCAGCATTTTTCGTAACTTCTATGAGGGGATTT
>Ga0182744_1000628_pt1 | contig 32812 bp, 25 predicted proteins | sample eDN3rd30CKraftMG_FD_128525 | JGI IMG/M metagenome (GOLD analysis project Ga0182744, IMG submission 128525) | Enriched Miracle-Growth compost microbial communities from Emeryville, California, USA - eDNA 3rd pass 30_C Kraft MG (version 2) (version 2) ... | reverse complement strand
CGCGCCTGCGACCTGGGCTCGCTGCACATGGCGATGAACGTGGCGGACATGGATGCGGCGCTGGAGAAGGCCCGCGCCTGGCCGCTGGAACAGGTGGGCGAGGTCATCAGGATCGATCAGGGCCCCAACACCGGTTCGCGCATCGTCTACATGCGCAACCCCGAGGATGGCCTCATCATCGAGATGATCCAGAAGGCACCGGCCGCATAGCGGCACGGCATCAAAGAACACATCTCCCCCTTTCCAGAGAGAGCAAGATGCTTCCCTTTCCTGAGGTGACCGGGTTTTACGAAGCCCGCACGGGGTCGGTGCAATATGTGGTCGCCGACCCTCAGACGAAGAAATGCGTCATCATCGATCCGGTGCTGGATTACGACGAGAAATCGGGCGCGACCGCGACGACCGAAGCCGAGCGCATCCTGAAGTTCGTCGAAGACAGGGGCTATGAGGTCGAGCAGATTCTCGACACCCATCCCCATGCCGACCATTTCTCGGCAGCCGGCTATCTGAAGCGACGGCTCGGCGCGCCCACGGCCATCGGCGCCAGGGTGGTCGATGTGCAGAAGCTCTGGAAGGAACTCTACAACTGGCAGGGCTTCCCGGCCGACGGCTCGCAATGGGACCGACTCTACGAGGACGGCGACAGTTTCTCGGTAGGTTCGATCCCGGCCAGCGTGAAGTTCTCGCCGGGGCACACGCTGGCATCGGTCACCTATGTCATCGGCGACGCCGCCTTCGTCCACGACACTCTCTTCATGCCGGATTCCGGCACGGCGCGGGCCGACTTTCCGGGCGGCAGCGCGAAGGCGCTGTGGAAGTCGATCGAGGGCATCCTCGCCCTTCCGGACGAAACGCGCATCTTCACCGGCCACGACTACCGGCCCGGCGGCCGCGCGCCGCTATGGCAGAGCACAGTGGCCGAGCAGAAACGCTCGAACCCGCACATTGCCGGCCAGACCGAAACCGGTTTCGTGGCGCTGCGCGAGGCGCGCGACGCCACGCTGCCGATGCCCAAGCTCATCCTGCACGCGCTTCAGGTGAACATGGCAGGCGGACAGCTTCCCGAACCCGAGGACAACGGGCGTCGCTACCTGAAGATTCCGCTCGATGCGCTCGAGGGCGCGGTCTGGTGATAGCTAGGTAACCGCCCTGCCCTGTCCGACAGGATGCCTGCGATAACTCACGCGGAAACGCATTCCTCGAACCATTCCCACAGGTAGGGAGCCAGTCCCCGGTCCACGTGCACGCGCAGGCATTCGGCCGCGCCATGGCGATAGGCGATGGCGTTGACGTCGGCGAAGAGCATGGCGGCCGAGGGCGAGTTGCCCGCCGGGTCGAGCGTCACCGCGCGGGCGATAACGTCCGCCAGTCCTGACCCCTCGATTTCGAACACATGCAGCGCGGCATCCATGCGGGTTGCCGAAAAGCCTTCGCCATGCCAGCCCGGCGCGACGGAAAACGGCTTGACGGAGACGGCGAGCAGGCGGTCGCGGGCGACACGCGCCTGCCAGGCGTCGCCTTCGGCCAGGGCCAGCGCCCCGACGCCGGGGCCGGCCAGGCCCGAGGCCGCATTCCAGGTATCGAGATTGCCGCTGACCAGCATCTGATGAAGGCCGGCAACCGATTTGACAGTGACGCCGGCACCTTCGATGCCGGCCGAACTCCAGTCGGGAGCGGCCGGCCAGCGCTGCGCCAGATCGGGGATGAGGTCAGGCATTGAGACGATCTCCGGCAGGGTCCAGCGCGCAGGGCGCGGTGATGGTGGCGCGGCGCAGCATGCCCAGATGCTGGATGTCGATGACTTGGCCGTGGCGGGCGGCGCCCTGCTCGATCAGGCCGAGCGCGATCGGCCGGCAGAGCGTCGGGCTGAAGTAGCTGGAGGTCACGTAGCCGAGACTGCGCTTTTTCCCTGCTACCTCTTCTATCCCGTGCGCGCCCGTCGCGAGCGGCGGCTCGCCTTCCGGCACGGAAAGGCCGACCAGTTGCTTGCGGTCGCCACGCTCGCCCTCTTCCGCGAACAGCGAGCGGCGGCCGACGAACTCGGTCGTGCGCTTGCGGCGCGGCCCGTCCAAGCCAAGGTCCTGCGGCATGGTGCTGCCGTCGGTATCCTTGCCGATGACGATATAGCCCTTCTCGGCACGCAGGATCATCAGCGCCTCGAGCCCGATCGTCACAGCTTCGAGGGAACCGCCTTCCCGCTGCATGCGCGCCCATAGCGCGTCGGCCCGGTCGGCGCGGATGGAAATCTCGTAACTGCGATCGCCGGTAAACGAGACGCGGGCGATGCGGACCTCCTCGCCGTCGAAACGGCCATGGGTGATGGCCATATGCGGCAGGCCGGCATCGTCCAGCGCGGCACCGAGGTCCAGCGCCTCAACCAGCTTGCGCGCATTCGGACCGGACACGGTCAGCGTGGCGTATTGCGCCGTCGCGTTGTGGATATAGACCGCCTCGCGGCCGAAGCGGTCCTGCCGCCATTCCTCCAGCCGGGCGTGGACGGAGGCGACGTGGGAGGACGAGCAGGAGACGACGAAACGGTTTTCGTCGAGCCGCACCAGAATCCCGTCGTCGAACACCACGCCGTTTTCCGACAGCATGAAGCCGTAGCGGCAGCGGCCCGGCTTCAGCGTCGACATCGTATTGTAGTAGATGAAATCCACGAACTCGGCGGCACGCGGCCCGGCCACCTCGATCTTGCCCAGCGTCGAGCCGTCGAACAGCGCAACCGACTGGCGCGCGCGGCGCGCCTCCTCGCGGATGGCGTCCTGCGCCGGACCCTGCCCGTAATAGGCCGGGCGCAACCAGCCGCCATATTCGCGGAACGAGGCCCCGGCGGCCCGGTGAATGTTGTCCAGTGGCAGGCGGCGCACCGGTGCCAGCAGCGACTTGCGGCGCATGCCGGCGAAACTGGTGAACGGCACCGGCGTGAAGGGCGGACGATAGGTGGTGGTGCCGACATCGGGGATGCTGCGCCCGGTCGCTTCGGCCAGGAGCGCCAACCCGTTGAGGTTGGAGGTCTTGCCCTGGTCGGTCGCCATGCCGAGCGTGGTATAGCGCTTCAGGTGCTCGACGGAGATGAAGTTCTCGCGCGCCGCAAGCTCGACATCCTTGGCCGTCACGTCGTTCTGGTAGTCGATCCAGACACGGCCTCCGGCCTTCGGTTTCGGCCAGGCGGCGCTGACGTTCAGGCTCGCCTCGACGCCGGTGCTTTTCGGCGCGGCTTTCGCCTTGGCTGCGAAATCCCCCAGCGCGGCAAGGCCGCTTTCCAGCGTTTCGGACAGGGAAGCCGCGCCGGCCAGAGCACCCGCCGTCCCGATCCCGCCGACTGCGGCTCCGGGCACGAACGCGGCCAGCGCATCGTCCCAGCGAAGCTTGCCCTTGGCCTGCGAATAAAGGTGAACGCTCGGGGTCCAGCCGCCGGAAACCAACAGGCAATCGGCGGCAAGTCGCGCGCCGTCGTCCAGCGTAACGCCTTCGACAACCTTGCGGCCGTGGGCGGCGACAACGGCACGCCCGGCAAGCACGCGCGCCTTGCCGGCCTCCGCGCGCGCTCCGGCGGGTCGGACATCTACCAATGTGACCTCGGCGCCCGCTTCGGCCAGTGCGCTCGCCGCCTCATAGGCGCTGTCGTTGTTGGTGGCGACGACGATACGCTCGCCGGCCAGAATCGCGAAGCGCTTCAAATAGTTCAACGCCGCGTCAGCCGAGAGGATGCCGGGCAGGTCGTTGTCGGCGAAAGGCAGCGGCCGCTCGATGGCCCCGGTCGCGAGCACGATGCGCTTCGGCCTCACCCGCCACAGCGTATCGGGCCGTCCGTCGCCATGCCGCTGGTCGAGCGCCACGAGATTGTGGTCATAGATGCCGAAAGCCGTGGTGTTGGAGAGCAGAACGGCACCGGCCTTTTCCAGCAGAGCCACCGTCTCAGCCACCCATTGCGAACCGGGCTTGCCGTCGATCTCGCCCGCCCGATGGCGCAACGACCCGCCCGGATGGGCCTGGTCGTCGACGAGCAGGACGCTGTGCCCGCCTGCGGCAGCGCTGGCCGCCGCCGCGAGCCCGGCGGGACCGGCCCCGACCACCAGCACGTCGCAATGGTGGTTCACCTGCGCCGCCGAATGCTGCTGCGTCCAGCCCGGATCGACCGTGCCGAGACCGGCCATGGCGCGGATGCGCGGCTCGAACAGATGCCAGTCCGGCCACATGAAGGTCTTGTAGTAGAAAGCCGCCGGAATGAAGCGGGCAAAACGATCGAGGAAGGCGTTGCGGTCGCTCTCGGCGTTTGGCACGGCGTTGACGCTGCGCGCGGCGATGCCCTCCTGCGCCGCTTCCGTGGTGGCGCGGGCATTGGGCGTATGGCGGCCGTCGCGGGAGACGTCGATCAGAGCGTTGGGCTCCTCGACGCCCGCCCCCCACAGGCCGCGCGGCCGGTGATATTTGAACGAGCGGGCGACGACGCGCTGCCCCGAGGCTAATAGCGCCGAGGCGATGGTGTCGCCGGCAAAGCCCTGTACCGCGCGTCCGTCGAAGGTAAAGCTCAACGGCCGGGAGCGGTCGATCTCGCTGCCGCCTGTGACAAGCCTTTTCGCGCTCATGACCGCGGCTCCGCTTCGCCAAGGGTCGTGGAGCCGCTTACCGTATGGACGACGGTATCGCGCTCCATGGCGAAGAACTCGCCGCAGGTCGTATGCACCCAGATCTCCTTCGTCGCGCCCTTGGGGTTGGCGCGCATATGCAGGTAGTCGGCCCAGCGGTCAGGCGAGACGTCCAGTCCGTCGGGGCGCAGGTTTCCCGCCTCGCCGCCATAATGGAATTCCCTTTCGTCACGCGGGCCGCAGAAGGGACAGGGAAAGAGTTGCATGGGGAAAATCCTGTGCGTCGCTAGTGCGCGATACCGGAGCCGGCGGCCTCGTCGATGAGGCGCCCGGTCCTGTAGCGGTCGAGATCGAAGGGCCGGCTGATGTCGTGGTGCTTTCCCGTGGCCAGAAGGTGGGCAAGCAGCGTGCCGCCGGCCGGGATTGCCTTGAAGCCGCCGGTTCCCCAGCCGCAGTTCAGGAACAGGCCGGGCAGCGGCGATTCCCCGATGATGGGCGAGGAATCCGGTACGACGTCGACGATGCCGGCCCATTGCCGCATCAGCTTCAGCTGGCCGAACACCGGGAACATGTCGAGCATGCCCGCGATTACCCCCTCAAGAACTGGCAGGTTGCCGCGCTGGCCATAGGAAGGAATGCGGTCGAGCGCGCCGCCGATCACCATCTCGCCCTTGTCCGACTGGCTGACATAGACGCCGGTATCGGGCGAGATGACCACCGTGTCGAGGATCGGCTTGACCGGCTCCGACACGCAGGCCTGCAAGGCGTAGGAATTGACCGGCAGCCGGAAGCCGGCCTTGGCCGCGAGCACCGAGGAGTGGCCGGCGACCGCCATGCCGGTGCGTTCGGCGCGCATCGTGCCGCGCGTCGTCACGACGCCCCGGCAACGGCCGCCCTCGACGATGAAATCGGTGATCTCGCAATTCTGGATGATGTCGACGCCGAGCCGGCTGGCGGCGCGCGCATAGCCCCAGGCCACCGCGTCGTGGCGGGCGGTACCGCCGCTCTTCTGCAAGGTGCCGCCGAACACCGGATAGCGGCAGTCCGGCCCGTAATTGTAGATCGGCACCAGCCGCTTGACATCGTCCAGCGACAACATCTCCGTGTCGATGCCGTTGACTTGGATGGCGTTGAGGGTACGGGCGGCCGCCTCCAGCCCGTTCTCGCTGTGCGCCAGCGTCAGCACGCCACGCTGGGAAAGCATGATGTTGTAGTTCAGGTCCGCCGACAGGCCCTTGTAGAGCGAATGCGCCAGGCCATAGATCGCCGCACTTTCGGGATAGAAATAGTTGGAGCGCACGACGGTGGTGTTGCGTCCGGTATTGCCGCCGCCGATCCAGCCCTTTTCCAGCAGCGCGACGTTGGTCACGCCATGGTTCTTCGCCAGGTAATAGGCCGTCGCCAGCCCATGGCCGCCGCCGCCGATGACGATGGCGTCATAACGCGATTTCGGCTCGGGCGAACGCCAGGCCGGCTCCCAGCCCGACTGGTTCGAGAGCCCTTCCTTGAACAGCGAGAGCGCTGAATAGCGGCGCGTCATGCCTTGCGGCTCCATGCCCGGCAGGTGAGGTCGAGATACATAGGAACGCCTTGCTTGCGATTGCCCCAGGCTTGCTGACGAAGCCTCCCAATCCATGCCGGCAAACCGGACGATTTGCCAGCCACAGATTCGACCTCAGCCACGCATTTTTCGACCTTCCGGGTCATAAGGCGAGGCAGCGATCACGCGCGCGCCCCGCTCGATCCCCACGATATGCGTGGAAAGCTCTGTACCGGCGGCAGCGGCCTCCTGGTCGAGAAGTGCCATGGCGAGGCTTTTGCCGACGGTGTGACCGAAGCCGCCGGAGGTGATGAAGCCCACCAGCCCGCCATCTTTCCATACGGGCTCGTAGCCGCCGGCGTCGGCGTCCCCGGCATCTACTTCCAGCGTGACGAGGCGGCGTTGCCCGCCCTCCTCGCGCACCTTCAGTGCCGCGTCCCGCCCGACGAAGTCCTGCTTGTCGAAATCGATCCAGCGGTCCATGCCGGTTTCGGCCGGCGTGTAGTCTTGCGTGAACTCGCGCGACCAGATGCCGAAGCTTTTCTCCAGCCGCAGCGAATTGACGGCGGCAAAGCCGTATTCGGCGATACCCAGGTCCCGGCCAGCCTCGAGCAATGTCTTGCGGAGCGTCGCGTGCTCGTTGGCGCGGCAGTGGATTTCGTAGCCGAGTTCCCCCACGACCGAGAGCCGGCCTACCCGCGCCCGGACCAGTCCGACATCGAGCTTGCGGCATGCCAGGAAGCCGAAGGAGGCGTTCGAGACGTCCTCGTGCGTGACCTTTTCCAGTACCTTTCGGGCGTTCGGGCCGGCGAGCGAGAACCCGACGACATCGTCGGAAATGTCCCGGACTGCAACACCCTCCGGAAGATGCCGTTCGAACCAGCGCATGTGCCACTGGCGCAGGTAGTAGGATCCCATGATCCACCAGGTGCCGTCGCCCCAGTTGAAGACCGTGAGGTCGCCCTTGAGCTTGCCGTTCTCGCCCAGCATCGGCGCCAGGCGGGCGCGGCCCGGCCGCGGCAAGGCGCAGGCAAGCAGCCGGTCGAGCCAGGCCTCGGAGGCGGGGCCGCTCACCTCGTAGCGCGAGAAGGCGGTGATATCGAGCAGGCCCACCCCTTCGCGCACGGCGCGGCATGCCTCCCCCACGATGTCGAAGGCATTGGAACGCCTGAGCGTCGGTTTCTCGGCAAAACCCTTTGGCGCGAAATAAAGCGGCACTTCCATGCCCCAGGAGACGCCCCAGCGGGCACCGGCGGCGTCCATGTCGGCGTGTGCGCCCGCCGTCTTCAGAGGCCGGCCGGCCGGCAGTTGCTCGTTGGGGTAGCTCATGACGAAGCGGCGCGAATAGAACTGCCCGGTCGTCTGGCGGATATATTCCCGGTTGGAGGCGAATTCGCCGTAACGGGCGATGTCCATGCCGAACACATCCGCTTCCGGCTCGCCGTGGATCATCCATTCGGCCAGCGACTTGCCGACCCCGCCGCCCTGCAGGAACCCGGCCATGACGCCGCAGGCGACCCAATAGTTCTGGACGCCGCGTACCGGACCGACCAGCGGGTTGCCGTCAGGCGAGAAGGTGAAGGCGCCGTTGACCCAGCGCTTGATGCCTGCCGTATCCAGGCAGGGATAGCGGCTGAAGCCCAGCGCCAGTTCGTCGGATATGCGCGCGATGTCTTCCTGGATCAGTTCGACGCCATAGTCCCACGGCGCGCCTTCCATGTTCCAGTGCTTGTGATTGATCTCGTAGATGCCGAGCAGCAGGCCCTTCTGCTCCTGGCGCATATAGGTGAAGCCTTCCAGGTCGACGATCAGCGGCAGTTCTCCGTCGAAGGCCTCGATCTCGGGGATGGCTTCGGTGAGAAGATAGTGATGTTCCATCGGCGAGACAGGAAGATCGATGCCGGCCATGCGCCCGACCTGCTTGGCCCACAGCCCGCCCGCGTTGATGACATGCTCGGCGACGATCGTGCCCTTCTCCGTCACCACGTCCCAGTGTCCATCGGGCCGGTGCCGCAACTCCAGCACGCGGTTGTGCTCGACGATCTCGGCCCCGCGCAGCCGCGCGGCCTTCGCGTAGGCATGCACCGTGCCGGAGGGGTCGATATGGCCTTCCCGCTCGGCATAAAGTCCGCCGAGGATGCCGTCCGTGTTGAGGATCGGGCAGCGCCGCTTGATCTCGTCCACGCCAACCAGATGGACGTCGTCGATGCCCATGGTCTGGAATACACGGTAGGAAGCCTTGAGCCACTCCCATCGCTCGGGCGCCGAAGCGACGGAAATCCCGCCGGTCATGTGCATGCCGATGTTCTGGCCGGATTCCTTTTCGACCTCGGAGAGCAGGTCGATCGTATAGGCCTGTAGGGCGGCGATGTTGGGATCGGCGTTGAGCGCATGGAACCCGCCGGCGGCGTGCCAGCTCGAACCGGCCGTCAGCACCTCGCGCTCGACCAGCAGAACATCGCTCCAGCCGAACTTCGCCAGATGATAGAGCACCGATGCCCCCACCACCCCGCCGCCGATGACCACCGCCCTGTAGTGCGACTTCATGCGTTGTCTCCATCAAAGGCGGTCAAACTAGCCACGATGGACACATATGTCCAGTAGACCGGAACCGGTTTTTGATCGGCCTTTCACAACGTTCCGTGTACATGCTTGTCTAGGCGGGATGATTAGTCTAGCGTTTCAGGAAAGCGGCATCGGAACTGCCGCTACAACGGGAGGAACGAGCATGCGCGACGGCAGGAACGATCTGGATTCCCTCAAGCAGGAGGCCGGGCGCCCGGCCTCGAACGAGCACGCGAAAGGCGAACCTCGGGAACCCACCCGTCGCGACCTGCTGCAAGCGGGCGGTCTTCTGGCCGCCCTGCCCTTCGCAGGCGGTCTCGGCGCATCGGCGATGGCAGGGTTCGCTCCGACACGCGCGCTGGCCGCCAGTCCCGGACAATGTGTGCTGGGCGTCACGCAGGAGGCGGTGAATTTCAATCCCCTGCTCTACGTCAACACCGGCGTCGAGACATCGGTGGAGTTCATCGTGTTCGACGCCTTGTGGAAGCTCGACCCGACCGGCGCCTTCGTCCCGAACCTCGCGGCCGAAATCCCGACGCAGGAAAACGGCGGCATCTCCGAGGACGGCCTGACCTGGACGATCAAGCTTCGCCCGGACGTGAAATGGCACGACGGGACGCCGTTCACCGCCGCCGACGTCACCTTCACGCTCGACGTGCTGATGGACCCCAAGGTCACGGTGCGCAGCCGCAACGGGCACGACCACGTCGAATCCTACGAAGCGGTGGACGACCACACCGTGCGCGTGAAGCTGAAGGACAGCTTCGCGCCCTATATGGTTTCGTGGCAGAAGACCAGCATCGTGCCGAAACACATATTGAGCGGTATCGACATCAACACCGCCCCCTTCAACACCAATCCGATCGGCACCGGCCCGTTCAAGTTCAAGAGCCGGGTTGCCGGCAGCCAGATCGAATTCGAGCCCAACCCCGACTACCACGGCGGCGCGCCCAAGCTCACTTCGCTGATCCAGAAATATGTTCCGGACCAGCAGACGCTCTACGCGCAGTTCCAGACCGGCGAGGTCGACATCTACGATTTGCAGGGAATTCCGCCGCTGCTCTACGCCAAGGCGAAAACCCTGCCCGGCTGCAAGATCGAACTCAGCCCGATGCCGTTCGTGGAGTTCATCTACTTCAACTGCGGCAAGCCGCAGTTTTCGGACAAGCGCGTGCGCAAGGCGCTCTACATGGCCGTCGACAGGAAGGGCTGGATCGACGCCGTGTTCTACGGCGTGCCGCTGCCGACGCTGAGCTTCCTTCCGCCCAATCACTGGGCCTACAACAAGAACCTCGTCGACCCGGGCTATGACCCGGCGAAGGCGGCCGCGTTGCTGGACGAAGCCGGCTGGAAGGTCGGGTCCGACGGCGTGCGCGAGAAGGACGGCGTGCGCCTTTCCTTCACCATGTCCACGACCGCCGGCGCCAAGGCGCGCGAGCAGGCGCAGCAGCTCGTCCAGCAGAACTTCAAGAAGATCAACGTCGAGATGACGATCAAGAACATGCCGGCATCGGTCGTCTGGGGCGACTATACGATCAAGAGCGAATTCGACACGCTGATGGTCGGCTGGGATGCCCTGCTCTATCCCGACCCGGACTATGGCGACCGCATCCGCAGCGACGCGATCCCGGCAAAGGGCGGCAACGGCTCCAACTATGTCCAGTACGAGAATGCCGAGATCGACGACCTTTGCCGCAAGGGCGCGACGACGGTCAAGCAGGAGGACCGCAAGGCGATCTATGACCGTATCCAGGAGATATTGCTGGACGACATGCCGTTCGCACCGATCTACGCCTACCAGCAGATCGTGGGCGTCAGGGACCGTATCGGAAACTATAAGCCCAATGCCTATACGCCGATCAACTCATGGAATACCGTGGAGTGGACCGCGACCTGATCGCAACAGCACGATACGGAGAACATGAAGGCAAGGCCGGATTTGACGGGCAGGCGGGTATCGGACCCCGGCTGCCCACCGTATCCGCAAGCGGGCGGATACGGCCGGGTTCCGGATCGCCATCACGGGCACAGCGTATGATGAGTTACCAGCAGCAAGGCCGCCAATGGCACGCTTCCTGATAAGCCGGCTTGCCCAGTCCGTTGTCCTGTTGCTCGGCGTCTCGATCGTCGGCTTCATGCTGATGCATCTCGCGCCGGGCGGCCCGCTGGCACTCTACACGCTGAATCCCACCGTCACGGCGCAGGACATCGAGCGCATCAAGGTCCAGTTCGGCCTCGACCAGCCCGCCTATATCCAATACCTGAAATGGGCCTCCGGCATGGCTACCGGAAACTGGGGCTATTCCTTTTTCGGCGGCCAGCAGGTCCGGGAAATCGTGCTCGACCGTGTCCCGGCCACGCTGCTCCTGATGGGTTCGGCGCTGGCGCTGGCACTGGTGATCGGCGTCACCATCGGCATCGTCTCGGCGGTGCGGCGCAATTCTATCTTCGACTACGCAAGCGCCATCGCCTCGATGCTGGCGCTTTCCCTGCCGACCTTCTGGTTCGGCCTCCTGGCGATCTTCGTCTTTGCCCAGACCCTGGGCTGGCTGCCCGCCGGCGGAATGGTCAGTACCGGGGGCGGCGGGTTCATCGACAGGATCGAGCATCTCGTGCTGCCGGTGGTCGTGCTGGCGCTGGTGCTGGTCGCGCAATGGAGCCGCTATACGCGCTCCTCGATGCTGGAGATCCTCGACCAGGATTTCATGCGCACTGCCCGCTCGAAAGGCATCGCCTCCTCGCGCGTGCTCCTGAACCACGGGCTGCGGGCGGCGCTCGTTCCGCTGGTCACGCTCGCCGGCCTGCAACTGCCGCTTCTGGTGGGCGGCGCGCTGGTGGCCGAGACGGTGTTCAGCTGGCCGGGCATGGGCCTCCTGTTCCTGAGCGCGCTCAGCACGCGCGACTACCCGGTGCTGATGGCCATTCTGATGGTCGGCGCCTTCGTGGTGATTCTCGGCAACCTCCTCGCCGATATCGTGGTGGCGTTCGTCGATCCGCGGGTGAAGCTCGGGCATGATTGAAGGGACCCTCGACATCGCACCGATCGCGGCACCCGCACGAGCCAGCGCAGTGAAGCGCCTGATGCGGCACCGCCTCGCCGTCGCCGCTCTGATCGTGCTCGCCGTGCTGGTGATCGGTTCGGCCGGCGCGCCCTGGCTCGCCCCGTTCGACCCCGAAGAACTCGACATCGCCAACCGCTACGCGGCGCCCTTCACCGGCGCGCATATCCTCGGCACCGACGATCTCGGCAGGGACGTGCTGACGCGGCTGATGTATGCGGGCCAGATATCGCTTTCGGTCGGCATCGCCGCCATGCTGGTGACGGTCGTCATCGGCTTTTCCATCGGCGCTTTCGCCGCCTATTACAGCGGCTGGATCGGAACGCTGCTGATGCGGCTGACCGACATCATGCTGTGTTTCCCGAGCGTGTTCCTTCTTCTGTTCGTCGCGGCTTTCGTCACGCCCAGCCTGACGTCGATGTCGCTGATGATCGGCCTGACCTGCTGGATGGAGATCGCCCGCATCGTCTATTCGCAGATCCTGGTCCTCAAATCCGCCGACTTCATCGCTGCGGCACAAATGGTCGGCGCACCATCGTGGCGGATAATCCTGCGCCAGATCCTGCCGAACACACTTTCGCCGGTGCTCGTCGCAGCAACCCTGAACACCGCCAACGCCATCCTGCTCGAAAGCTATATCAGCTTCCTCGGCTACGGCATCCAGCCGCCGGCCGCGAGCTGGGGCAACATGCTCACCAATGCGCAGAGCGACTTCCAGGTGGATCCCTGGCTGGCGGTGTTTCCGGGCATCGCCATCACGCTGGCCGTCTCCAGCTTCAACTTCCTCGGCGACGGCCTGCGCGACGCTCTCGACCCGAAGATACGCGACCGATGAACGAACCGGACACCGCTTCCAGCCTGCTTGACGTGCGCGGCCTCGAGGTCAGCTTCGGGCGCGCAAAGGCCGTCGACGGCATTTCCTTCGATGTCCGGCGGGGCGAGACGCTGGGCCTGGTCGGCGAAAGCGGCTGCGGCAAATCGACGACGGCGCTGGCCCTGATGCGCCTGCTGCGCGACGTGCGGCTCGGCGGCGAAGCGCGGCTCGACGGCGTCGACCTGCTCGACCTCGATGAGGATTCGATGCGGGCGCGCCGCGGCGCCGATATCGCCATGATCTTCCAGGATCCGGGTACCGCGCTGCATCCGATGATCCGCGTCGGTGACCAGATCGTCGAAACGCTGAACGCCCATATAAAGCTTTCGCGCGACGAAGCCCATCGACGCGCGGTCGATCTCCTGCGCCAGGTCGGGATCGCCGCGCCGGAAGAACGCTTCTTCGCCTACCCGCACGAAATGTCGGGCGGCATGTGCCAGCGGGCCATGATCGCCATCGCCATGGCCTGCTCGCCGCGCCTGCTGATCGCGGACGAGCCGACGACCGCGCTCGACGTCACCGTGCAGGCGCAGATTCTCGATCTCCTGCGCGAGCTGACCGGCGGGCTGGGCATGGGCGTCATCCTCATCACCCACGACCTCGGGGTCGTCGCCGGCATGACCGACCGCGTGGCGGTGATGTATGCAGGGGTGATCGTCGAGACGGCCCCGACCACCGCCCTGTTCGCAAACCCCGCCCATCCCTATACGCGCGGCCTGCTTCACTCCATTCCGAAGCTGGACGGCGGCTGGGACGAACCGGTGCCGACCATTCCCGGCAGCGTCCAGGGCGCGATGGAACTTTCCGGCTGCCGCTTTGTGCCGCGTTGCCCCCGCGCGAGCGAAGCCTGCAAGGCAGTTCCCGCCTTGCGCGAGATCGCGGAGGAGCATTTCGTGGCATGCTGGAACGCCCCATGAGCGAAATCCTCATCAAAGCGGCAGGCGTGGCGCGCCACTACCGGCTTTCGGAGCACCGTACGCTGCGTGCGCTCGACGGCGTCGATCTCGAGATCCACAGAGGCGCCACGATCGGCCTCGTCGGCGAGAGCGGCAGCGGCAAGAGCACGCTCGGACGCACGCTTGTCGGATTGCAAAAGCCGACGCTCGGCAAGGTCGTGTTCGACGGCCTCGATACCGCCTCGCCCGACCGTGCAGCGCTGGCAAAACTGAGGCGCCAGCGGCAGATCATCTTCCAGGACCCGTCGAGCGCGCTCAATCCGCGCATGACCATCGGCGATACCATCGTGGAGCACCTGCGGGTGCAGGGATGGACGCGGGCGGACGCGCGCGCACGCGCGGCCGAGATGATCGAGCAGGCCGGGCTGTCGGCGGCGTTCCTGTCGCGCTATCCTCACGAGATTTCAGGCGGCCAGCGGCAGCGGGCGGTCATCGCCCGGGCGATCAGCACCGATCCCGCCTTTATCGTTGCGGACGAGCCGGTCTCCGCGCTCGATGTCTCTACGCGGGCGCAGATCATGAACCTGCTGCGCAAGCTGCAGGCTGACCGCGGCACGACCATGCTGTTCATAAGCCACGATCTCAGCGTCGTGGCGCATATGTGCCGGGATGTCGCGGTGATGTATCTGGGGCGGATCGTCGAGATCGCGCCGCGCGCGGGCCTCTTCGAGACGCCGCGGCATCCCTACACGGCCGCCCTGTTGTCGGCGATCCCGCTTCCCGATCCCGTGCGCGAGCGCACCCGCGTGCGGACGGTCCTGAAGGGCGAGACGCCCGACCCCGCCGCCCGTCCTTCCGGTTGCAGCTTCCATCCGCGCTGCCCGCGCGCAAGCGAACTGTGCCGGACTACCGATCCGAAGATGCGACCGATCGGCGACCGGCAGCAGGTCGCCTGCCACCATCCGCTCGACTAGGCGCTTCCGGCAAAAAGGGAAGCGGAGGCAAGGCGGTCGAGCGGTTCCGGCTATTCCATGAAAACCAGAACCGTCCCGAATCGTCGGAATCGGCTGGCTGAAATCAGGATTCGTCCAGCCAGACGTTTTCCACGTTGATCTCGTTGGTCTGGTGCATGCCGTGGTTCTTCACGGCCGGGACCGAGTGATTGTAGAACTTGCGCCAGAACGGTTGCGCGATGATGCCCGAATCCTGGAGGACCTGCTGGATTTCGGCCATCAGCTTGCGGCGTTCCTCCACGTCGGCGACCGTCATGGCCTTGTCGAGCTTGGCGTCGAAATCGGGATTGGCATAGCCCGTCTCGTTCCACGTTCCGCCGGTTCGATAGGCAAGCGCCAGCGCCTGCACGCCGAGCGGACGCATGTTCCAGATGGTCATCGAATAAGGGTATTTGGTCCAGTCGTTCCAAAAGGAACTGCCGGGTATGACGGTCCTCTTGATCTTGAACCCGGCCTCGCGCTGCTGGGCGGCGATGGCATCGCCGGCATTCTTCTGCCACTCCTCGTCGACGGTGATGAGTTCGAACTCGTGGTCCAGTTTCCCCGCCGCTTCCATCAGTTCCTTCGCCTTGGCCAGGTCGCGTTCGACCGGCGGAATCTTGGCATATTCGGGATGGATCGGGCTGACATGGTGATGCTCGGCCAGCGTGCCGTGATCGCCATAGGCGAGCTTCAGCACGCCGGCGTTGTCGACCGCAAGCTGCAACGCCTTGCGCACGCGCTGGTCCTGGAACGGGTCGCTGGTGACATTGGTGCGGGCAACGATCGTCGCGGCGGTTTCCACCTCCGACTTGACCAGCCCCATTCCGTCCAGGACTTCGACGAAATCGGCGTTGGTTTCATAGTTGGTGTGGACTTCCCTGGACTCGAAAGCATTGACCATCGCGGACGGATCATTGCCGTAGTCGATGAATTCGACGCCGTCGAGATAGGCTTCGCCGCCCCACCACTCGCCGTTTTCGCGCCGCTTGACGACGATGCGCTCGCCCACCGAATAGGAAACCAGCTCGAAGGCGCCAGTGCCGACGGGATTCTTGACGAGGTCCGCCCCCATCTTCTCGTAGTCGCGGTGGACGATCAGGCCGGGGAAATCAACGAAGCCCGGAATGATGGAAATGTCCGATGCCGGAAGCACCAGCTTGATCGTGTAATCGTCCACCCTGACGATCGCAGTCTCGCTGGCCTTGCCCGTCGCCGGGTCGATCAGCGAGACCATGCGCCCGGCCATCGAATTGCCTTCCACGGAGGAATCGCACCAGCGTTTCAGGTTGAAGATGACGTCGTCGGCATCGAAGGTGTCGCCGTTGTTCCATGTCACGCCCTTGCGCACATGCAGGACGTATTCCGTCGCGTCCTCGTTGGTTTCCCAGCTTTCCAGCAGCATCGGCTTGAAGGTGAAATCCCGTTCGTACTTCACCAGCGGTTCGAGAAACTGCCGGGCGGCATTGGAGCCTTCCACCCAGTCGAAGGTGCGCGGATCGCGGATCGGCTTGCACAGCATCGCAACCTTGAGCACGCCTCCCTTCTTCGGCTCCTGCTCCTGGGCCATGGCAGGCACCGGCGCGGCGAGGTCGATCATGGCATAGGCGGTCGCGGCCGACGCTCCCATCGCACTGGCGATCGAGAGGAATTCGCGTCGATCCATCCTCTCTGCACCGACCTCACCCGCAAGCGCCGATACGAAGCGTGAAACCGGCTTTCCGTTGCGATTGAAAAACGCCATCTTTTCCCCTTGCCTTGCCTGTTGCTGGTTACTTCGTACATCCCCGATCTAGGAAACCGGGGACGCGCCGCCTTCCGCCTTCCGCCGCTCGATGAATTCATCCAGCGCGGGCGCGAGTTCGGCCGCCCACGCCGGTGCGGCGGCCTGCTCCAGCACACCCTTCCACACCGCGTTCGCCCGCCTCGTCGCGTCCTTGCCGCCGGCGGCGGTCCAGTTGCCGAAATTCGACCAGTCGGCGACGAAGGGCTCGTAGAAGGCCGTCCGGTAGCGCGCCATGGTATGCTCGGCCGCAAAGAAGTGGCCGCCGGGCTGGATTTCCCGGATCGCCTCGAAGGCGATCGCATCGGCGTCCCCCGGCGTGGTGGAAAAGAGTTCCGCCATCATCTGCAGGACTTCGATATCGGTGATCAGCTTCTCATAGGAAAGGCTCAGCCCGCCCTCCAGCCAGCCGGCCGAATGGACCAGCATGGTCGCACCCGCGAGCACCGCTCCCCACAACGCGAACTGCGTCTCGTTGGCGGCCTGGGCGTCGGCGATGTTGGCCGCACTGCCGCCGCCGGCCCGCCACGGCAGCCCGAGATACCGCGCAAGCTGGCCCGCCCCAAGGGTCGCCTTGGCATGCTCGGGCGTCCCGAATGCGGGGGCACCGGATTTCATGTCGACGTTGGAGGAGAAACTGCCATAGACGACCGGCGCGCCCGGCCGGGTGAGCTGGGCGAGCGTGATGCCGGCCAGTGCCTCCGCATGCTGCAACACCAGCGCGCCGGCGACGGTTATCGGCGCCATCGCCCCGGCAAGGCAGAAGGGCGTGATGACGGTCAACTGGCCAGCCTTGGCGAAGTCGATGATGCCCTGCGCCATCGGGATGTCGAGCAGGCGCGGCGAGTTGGTGTTGATGATCGCATAGCAGTGGACACCGGCGCGGAACTCGTCCTCGCCGAGCCCACGCGCGATGCGCATCATCTCGAAGCTGTCCTCGACCTGCGGCGTCCCTCTGGCGAAGATGAACGGCAGCTTGTCCGAAAGCGTCAGTTGCGCGCGCAAGGTGGCATAGTGGCGAAAGCGCAGGTCGACGTCCTGGGGTTCGACGTGCGGGCCGTGCATGTGCAGGACGTCGAAATGCTGGACGAGCCGGGTCAATTCCTCGAAATCGGCGAACGTCCCTGTGCGCCGGCCCCGATCCAGGTCCGTCACGTTGGGGCAGCCGCAGCCGGCGACGAAGGCGAGCGCGCCATGCTCGAGGACGATGTCGCGCTCCCGAATGCCTGCCCGCGCCACGATCGACTTCGGCGCGCTCGACAACGCAGCTGCCACCGCATCGCGCCCGATGCGAACCATCATGGTGTCGTCGTCGACAAGACAACCGGCCGCCCGGAAGATATCGCGCGCCTGCGGCAACAGCACCTTCAGCCCGAGGTCTTCGAGGATTCTGAGGGCGGTGTCGTGGATCGCCCCGACCTGGTCCGCTGAAAACACCGGTTGCGGCGCGAATGTATTGCGAAGGTTGCGATAGTCCGGCTGGCGCGTGGGCGCCGTGTCGCCCCCGCGAAGCCTGCGGCCGCCGCGCTGCCGCTTTTCCGTACCGACCGGATTGTCCAGCGTCGAAGCTTCCTCCACGAAACCAGCCTCCAGAACCTGTTGCGACCAAAGCCGGAGATGGAGCCTATTGCCTCTGTACATAGTTGTCCAGAGTGATTCTGGACATATATGTCCATCCTCTTGATCGGCGCAGCCGGGCGTGACAATGGTGCTGGCGATGGGCACGACAGCGAAGCGGCAGACCGCCGCAAACGGAAACGTCAAGGCGACCCGGGAAGACTGGCTCGAGCTGGCCCTGGAGACCTTGATCTCGGACGGAGTCGAGAGCGTCCGGGTGTTGTCGCTTGGCCAGAAGCTGGGCGTCTCCCGGTCCAGCTTCTATTGGTACTTCCAGAGCCGGCAGGATTTGCTCGACCAGTTGCTCGCCTACTGGCGGGAAACCAACACGCACTTCATCATCGACCGGGCGTCGCGGCCATCGGCGACGATCATCCGTGGCGTGATGAGCGTTTTCGAGTGCTGGCTGGACGTGAGGCTTTTCGACCCGCGCCTCGACTTCGCGATCCGCGCGTGGGCCCGTCAGTCCGATTCTGTGAGAAAGCGGATCGACCAGGCCGATGACGAGCGCGTGGCGGCCATCCGCGACATGTTCCTGAGGCATGGCTATGCGCCGGACGATGCTTTCGTGCGGGCGCGCGTCCTCTATTTCATGCAGATCGGCTATTATTCGCTGGAACTGCACGAACCGCTGGACAACCGCCTTTCGCTGGTTGCCGCCTATCTGCGCAGCTTTACGGGCCAGGAGCCTACGCCCGAGGATATCGCAGATTTCGCGGCCTACGCCAGAAGCGTCAACCCCCTTCAAAAATAGTCAGGAACACAAGCCACGCGGACAGGCGTGGCTTTCGCTTATTTCCGATAGCGGCCGATGAGTTCCATGGTCCGCTCGATGGCGTGGACGGCTGCCTTGTGGTCCTGTGAAAAATTGAGGCGCACGCTGTCCAGCGAATGCGGGCCGAACTCGGAGCCCGGCGTTACCGTGACAGCCGCCTGCTGGCGCAGGATACGGACGAAATCCTGGGTCGAGACATCGAGCGCCGGCAGTTTCGGGAAGAGATAGCTTCCCGCCTCCGGCCTGCGCGCCTGCAGCCCCTCGACAGTGCCCAGCCTTGAGAGCAGGTCGTCGCGAATGGCCCGGTGCAACGCGATGCGCTCGTCCATCCAGCCCGCCGGTTCCGCAAACCAGGTGTTCAGGACCGCCTGGCTGTAACCCGGCGCCCGCAGCGAAACGATCGCCTGCAGCTTTTCCATGCGGTCGATGACGCGCGGCGAGCCGAAGGCCACCCCCAGCCGGTAGCCGCTCAGCGACTCCGTCTTGGAAGGCCCCATGATGGTTACGACATTCTCGGGATCGATCGCCGACGCGCGAAGATGGGTGTAGTCCCGGCCGTCGTACAACAGCCGCGAATAGAGCTGGTCGACGATGACGGTCGCGCCATATCTGCCGGCAAGCTCGGCGATCGTGCCGATTTCCTGTCGCGAATAGACGACGCCGGCGGGGTTGTTCGGATTGGAGAACACGAACACCCTGGCGCCAGCCTTGAACGCATCGTGAAGCGCATCGAGATCGAGGCCCGCCGCCCCCAGCGTGCCGAGATAATCGAGCCTGACGGGAACGACCTCGCCGTCGAAGAACTGGACCAGCTTGCGGTTGGCGAAATAATCCGGCTGCACGATCGCCACCTTGTCGCCCGCCGACACGGTCGCGGCGAGGGCGAGAAACAGCGCGCCTTGCGTTCCCGGAGTGATGATCAACCCGTCCCTGCCCGAAACCGGAGCGCCGGTGAAGCGGGACAGCCTGTCCGCCAGCATATCGCGGATTTCGGGACTGCCGCGATACTCCGTATAGGCCTGCCGGCCGCCGCGCTCGACCCCGGCCGAGAATTCCTCGAAGGCGCCGGGCGTGGGAAGGAAGGCATCGACGTCGCCATGGGAGAAATCGACCGGGACGCCCGGGATGTTGTCGCCGCGCAGAAGGGCGTCGACAGCGCCCGTGCCCTGGCGCGCTTCCTGGCCCGGCGCATTGTCGGTCGCCAGTTTCGCGAACTTCGTCTCGATCGAACTCATCTATATGTCGTCTTTCCAGTTCCAGGGTGCTTGCCGGCAGGCCATGGGGCCAGAGAGGCCCGCCGCAGGGTGAGCCATCCCACCGGATGGCGAGCAAGAGCACGGCTCCGAAATGCTGTCGCGCTCGATTCGGACGCAATTGCGCGCGAAAGCGTCCACCGGATGCCCTCGCCTATTCCATTTCCTTGCCCTGCGCCATGATCCATTCCTTCGCCTGCCTGACGGCGCTGCTCTTCGAAAGCTGGTTGCTGCTGAGGTAATAGCTCCATGGGCTATTGGCACGAATGGCAAACGGTTCCACAAGCAGACCCCGTTGCAGATAGATGCGCGCCAGCGAAACCTGCATGGCGACGCATCCGGTACCCATCGCCGCCAGTTCCAGCGCGATGTTGGAGGCATTGGTGGTGATGCCCTTTTCATGCCCCGACGTGGTGATCCCCAGGGCTTCGCTCATAGCCTTCCAGTATTCCTGGCGGCCATGGACGAATATCCAGTCGAAATTCAGGATATCGGCCGGCTCCTCGAGCTTGCGGGGCCCTTCGAGCAGCGCCGGCGCGCATAAAAGCGCCAGCTTGTCGCGCCACAGCGGAACCGCGTCGGCCGGGCGGTCGTCGAAGCGGCGAATGGAAATGGTGATGTCGGCCGCCTGTTCGTTCATATCCTCCCATATGGTGCCGTGCAGGAGCAGCTCCGTCTCCGGGTGCTTCACGTTGAAGGCAGCCATGCAGCCGGCCAGCCAGTTCTCGGCGAGACTCATCGGACAGGAGACGACAACGGTACGGTTGCGCGCCGAAGCTACGATCGCGTCGGTGGCGAAGTCGATCTGTTCGAGCGCCTGCCGCAAGGTCGGCAGTAACGCCTCCCCGACCTCGGTCAGCTTGAGGCTGCGCGGATAGCGGACGAACAACTGCCGGCCGATATAATGTTCCAGCCCCCGCACATGGTTGCTTACGGCGGCCTGGGTGTAGCCGAGTTCGTTCGCGGCCGCGGTGAAGCTCAAATGCCGCGCCGAGCACTCGAAGGAGCGGATGTAATTCAGGGGCGGTGGTGGCTTCATCTGCGATTCCCAAGGCTCTCGCAAGCGCCCTTACCTCCGGCAGTTCCGGGATGGCAGGGCAGTGGCATCGTTTTTTTTGAGCAATGAGGCTGAACTTATTACGTGAATTCCATATGAGGTCAAATTAATCATATCTCGACGATGGGGGAGATATGAAAGTGGCGTTCGTGAGCCGATCGCAGCGTGATCACGGGACGGATCTCGTGCCCAGTTGCACGAACGTCCGCGCCGTGGACCTGGCGCCGCCGCGCGCCCATGAGGAAAGCGCGCGCATTTTCGCCAGCGGCCAGCCCGTGGCCCCCGGTCGCCATGCCCTTTAGCCTCCTCAAATACGGTTTCAGCCGCACCTATCCGGCGCGGTACGACATACCGCCTACCCCGGACCTGAAACGCCATTACGACGTCGTCATCATCGGCGGCGGCGGACACGGCTTGGCCTGCGCGCACTATCTGTCGAAATATCACGGCATCACCGATGTCGCGGTCCTGGAGAAGGGCTACCTGGCGGGCGGCAACACGGCCCGCAACACCACAACCATCCGCTCCAACTACATCACGCCCGAGGGAATCTCCTTCTACAAGGAAGGCGTCGAACTTTACGAGCGCATGTCACAGGAGCTCGACTTCAACGTCATGTTCTCCCAGCGCGGCCAGCTGACGCTGGCGCATACCGAGGCGACGCTGCGCAGCTTCAAGGCGCGCGCCGCCATGGGGAGCCATCTCGGCACGCGCACCGAGGTCGTCGACCAGAAGGAGGTCGAGAAACTCTCGCCCCTGCTGAACATGGATTACGGCGGCCCGCTCGAGATTCTCGGCGGCCTTTGGCATGCCGACGGCGGCACTGCCCGCCATGACGCGGTCGCCTGGGGCTATGCCGCGCAGGCGAGCCGGCGCGGCGTCGAGATACATCAGCGCACCGAGGTGACCGCCTTCGAGATCAGCGGTGGGCGTGTCCAGAAGATCGCCACCGACCGCGGCACGATCGCCTGCGGCCAAGCCATGATTGCCACCGGCGGCATGAACTACGAGATGGCGCTCAAGGCGGGGATCGAACTGCCGATCCGCTGCTATCCCCTCCAGGCAATGGTGACGCAGCCGCTCAAGCCATGGCTGGACACGCTGGTATCGTCGGTGTCGCTGCACACCTATCTCGTCCAGTCTTCCCGTGGCGAAGTCGTCATCGGCGGCGGTTCGGACCCCTACCAGCTCTATTCGACGCGCTCGACACTGGACATGAAGGAGCACCTCGCTGCGGGCGCCGTGCATCTTTTCCCGTTCCTGCAAAACGTGCGCCTGCTCCGGCAATGGGCCGGCATCACCGACATGACGCCCGACTACAGCCCGATCATGGGAGCCAGTCCGCTCGCCAATCTATGGCTCGATTGCGGCTGGGGCACCTGGGGCTTCAAGGCCACGCCCGTGGCCGGCAAGCGCATGGCCGAAACGATCGCCGGCGGCAGGGTGCCGGACATCCTGAAGCCGTTTTCCCTGGAACGGTTCCGATCGTTCAGGCTCCTGAACGAAATGGGCGCAACGGCGGCGAGTCACTGAGGCGGCGATGAAACTCCTGGCATGTCCCGTGAACGGCCTTCGCAACATCGACGAGTTCCAGTCGTTCGGCCCCCTGCGCGAAACGCCCGACCCGGAAAAGACGAGCGACGCCGAATGGGGCCAGCATCTGTTCAGGGCCGACAACCGCAAGGGCATCATCGTCGAATGGTGGCGCCACGTGCCCAGCAACGTGTTCTTCCTGGCCGAACGCGACACCGAATCCAACGAGGTCGTCCGCACCTTCCTGCCCGCCGAAACCGGGGAACGGCCATGAGCCGGCTTCCCGCTCCATGGGGCACCCGCATCGACCGCCTGCGTCCGGTCCGCTTCACCTTCGAAGGCAGGGCGTTCGAAGGTTTCGACGGGGATACGATCGCCAGCGCCCTGGCCGCGTCGAGACAGTGGGTGCTGTCGCGCTCCTTCAAGTACCACAGGCCGCGAGGGGCGGTCAGCATGGCCGGCGCCGAAGCCAATACTCTGGTGCAGGCCGGGCACGAACCGAACGTACAGGCCGACCGGGAGCCGATCCGCGACGGCATGGCCGTCAGCGCCCAGAACGTCTCCGGTTCGCTGGATCGTGACCGCGATGCGCTGATGGACCGGTTCGGGCGCTTCCTGCCGGTCGGCTTCTATTACCGCACCTTCATGGGCCCCCGGCGCGACAGCTGGCTGAAGCTGTGGGAACCGCTGATCCGCCGAAAGGCGGGCCTCGGCACTATCGACACCGCCGCGCCGCACCAGTTTTTCGATCAGGTCAACCTGCATTGCGACGTGCTGGTCGTCGGCGCGGGCCCGGCCGGGCTCTCCGCCGCCATCGTCGCGGCCAAGGCAGGTGCCGACGTCGTCATCTGCGACGAAAACCCCGAGCCGGGCGGATCGCTGACCTATCGGCGCAGCGACGGAGCGGCCCTGTCCGACCTCGTGAGGGAAGCGCGCTCGTTGCCGAACCTGCGCATCCTCACCGGCACCGTCTGCAATGGCTGGTTTGAAGACAACTGGCTGCCGCTGATCCAGAAAAACCGGCTCTACCGCGCACGTGCGCGACAAGTCATCCTCGCAGCCGGAACGATCGAGCAGCCGGCTGTCTTCCGCAACAACGACCTGCCCGGCATCCTCCACGGCGGCGCGGTGCAGCGGCTGATGCGGCACTACGCCGTGCGGCCCGGCACGCATGCCGTGGTGCTGGCGGCCGACGGCGATGGCTACGATGTCGCGCAGGACCTGCTCGACGCCGGCGTCACGATCGCGGCGCTGGCCGACCCTCGTCCCGTGGGAACTGAAAACGGCGCGCAGGCTGCGTTACGCGCCCGGGGCGTCGAGATACTAACCGGAGCGATGATCGAAGAAGCCCGGGGCACCGCCGGCAACAGGCATGTCGCCGCCGTGAAAGTGGCCGGCCGCTGGATAGAGTGCGACCTGCTTTCCGTATCGGTCGGCAAGGCTCCCGCCTGGCAACTCCCATGCCAGGCCGGGGCAAAGGTCGGCTATGAAGACACGTCAGCACGCATGGTGCTAGAGCTTGCGCGCGACAATGTTCGGCTGTGCGGCTCCATCAGCGGCAACATCGGGTTGGAAGGCGCGATCATGGATGGACGGCGGGTCGCGCAAGCAGCCCTTTCCAGCCTCGGGCATCGATCGCTCCCGGTTACCGAGGGCCGCTTGCGTCCGCCCGCCGCGAATGGATATGCCCAGCCGCTCGTCCCGCATCCCAAGGGGCGCGATTTCGTCGATTTCGACGAGGATCTGCAGATCAAGGATCTTCTGAACGCCGTCGAGGAAGGTTACAGCGAACTCGAACTGACCAAGCGCTTCACCACGGTCGGCATGGGTCCGAGCCAGGGCCGTCATTCGGCGGTCGCCACCGCGCGCATCGTCGCTGCCGCTACCGGGCGCCGGGTCGGCCAGGTGGGAGTGACGACCGCGCGGCCGCCGACCGGGCCGGAAAAGCTCGGGCTGCTGGCCGGCCATCACCATGCTCTCGAACGGCGAACGTCGCTGCACGCCCGCCACCTCGCGCTCGCCGCGCGCATGAAGCCCGTCGGCTCCTGGTGGCGGCCCTATTTCTACGGCGCGCCGGAACAGGCCGGCGAACTGACCAGGCAGGAAGTGGACGCCGTCCGCAACCACGCCGGGCTGCTCGACGTATCGACGCTGGGCAAGCTCGAAGTCCGAGGCCCCGATGCCGGTCTCTTCATGGACCGCCTCTATACGATGGCACATGCGAACCAGCCCGTCGGGAAGGTGCGCTATTGCCTGATGCTCAACGAGATGGGGTCCGTCATCGACGACGGCGTCGCCTACCGCCTTGCCGAAGACCGTTTCTACGTCACCTCGACGACCGGCGCCGTCGCGCGCGTCTATGCCGACATGCTGTTCTGGAATGCGCAGTGGCGGCTGAAGGTCGACGTGCTCAATCTCACCAGCGCCTTTTCGGGCCTCAACGTGACCGGGCCGAAGGCACGGGCCGTCCTCGAAGCGATGGAAAGCGACATCGATTTCAGCCGCGAAGCATTTCCCTATCTCGGCGGGCGCGACGGCGTGCTGGCCGGCGTCCCGGTTCGCGCCATGCGCATCGGCTTCACCGGCGAGGTCAGCTACGAACTGCACTGCCCTTCGAGTTACGCGCCCGCGCTGTGGGACGCCGTCATCGCGGCCGGCAGGCCCCATGGCCTGCGTCCCTATGGGCTGGAAGCGTCACGCATCCTGCGGCTGGAAAAAGGGCACATCCTAATCGGCCAGGATACCGACGCCTTGACCACCCCCGACGAATTGGACTTCACCTGGGCCGTATCGAAGAAGAAGCCGTTTTTCGTGGGCAAGCGCTCGATCGAGATGCGGGCGCGCCTCGGCCAGAAACGCCGTCTCGTCGGGCTGACGTTCCCGGACGCCGCCGGCGACTTGCCGGACGAGGGCTGCCTGGTGCTGCGTCACGGCAACCCGGTCGGCACCGTCACCTCGATCGGTCATTCACCGACGCTGGGCTATCCGATTGCCCTCGCCTATGTTCATGCCGAGGACAGCGCGAAGGGGTCGCGCATCTCCATTCGATGCGGCAACGGGCGCATCGTCGAGGCATCCGTGGTGGCGCATACGTTCTTCGACCCGGAAAACAGGCGTCAGGATTTGTAGCATGACGCAACCTTCCTCCGTTCAGCGCCTGTTTCCGTTCGCACCCGGCGGTGCCGCGGCGGACCTGCCGCTGCCAAGCGGCCGCGTCACGCTGAGCGATCTTACCGAAAGGCCTCGCTTCGGAATCAAGGGGCCCGGTAGCGCCGGCTGGCTGGCTTCCCAAGGGCTCGACCTGCCCGCCGTCAACCGCACCGGCATGCACGAAGGCATGCGGGTCCTGCGCCTCGGAAACGAGGACATCCTGTTCCTAGCTGAAGATGCCGCCAGCGCTTTCGGCCAATTGGTGGACAGGTGGAACAGGGCAGAGGGTGCCCGCGGCTATTCTTCCTGGCGCGAGGAAGGCTGGGCATGGATGCGCCTGTCCGGCCCGGATGCGGTCGCTCTCATGGCGCGACTCTGCGCCGTGGACTTACGCCCAGAGCACTTCGGCCCCGATCGGATCGCGCAAACCCGCGTGGCTTCGATAGAGGCGGTCGTGGCAAGAGGCGAGGAAGACTTCGATATCCTGTTCGACATTTCGCTCGCGGCTTTCTTTGCGCGGGCAGTCGGCATGGCTGAAGCCATCCGGCAAACGACGCCGGAAGCCGGGGATATCCGCCCGTCCACTGGTCCGTCGAGGTGATCGCGATGTCCCGGAAGCCGACCGTCATCCTGCATACGAACTCCCCTGCCCCGGCGCGGGAGGCGCTTCGTGCCGATCATGGCGATCTCGATATCCATACCTGCGACGATTATTCGGGCCTGCCCGGCCTTGTCGCGCGCACCGGGGCGGAGGTCGTCTACTCCGTCCGTTTCGCCGGAACGCCCCAATTTCCCCGCCCCGCCCTCGTCGAGAGCCCGACGGTCAGGTGGGTATCGGTCGGTGGGTCCGGTACCGACCACCTGCAGCCGTGGGACCCCGGGGAGGTAACGGTGACGAACGCCGCAGGCGTGGCCGCGAACATGATGGCGGAATATGTGCTCGGCGCCATGCTGTCGTTCTCGCTCGACCTGCGCGGCTTCCAGCGCCGGCAGCGGGAGCGGCAGTGGGTGCCTCAACCGATGCGTCCGATCGAGGGCCGCACTGTCCTCGTCCTCGGCCTGGGCAAGACCGGGCAGGCGGTGGCGCAGCGCGCCAAGGCCATGGGCATGACCGTCATTGGCGTGCGGGTTCAGCCTGCCGCCATCGCCAGCGTCGACGAAGTCCATGGCGCGCAGGAACTGCCGGCGCTTTGGGCGCGCGCCGATTTCATCGTCGTCTGCGTCCCGCTCCTTCCCGAAACCAGTGGCCTTGTCGGCCCTGACGCGCTGGCGGCGATCAAGCCGGGAGCTTTCCTGATCGACGTCTCACGCGGCGGCGTCGTCGACCAGGCGGCATTGATGGCGGCGCTCGACGTGGGGCGCCTCGCGGGAGCGGCGCTCGACGTGTTCGCGACCGAACCGCTGCCGCCGGAAAATCCGTTATGGGCCTATGAGAACGTGACGATCACCCCGCACTGCTCCTCCATCTATGAAGGCTGGGACCTCAAGGCGGTGCGCATGTTCTCGGACAACCTTGCGCGCTACAGGCGCGGCGAACCGTTGCAGAACGTCGTGATGCCGCAGCGCGGCTACTGACGCAAAGGAAGGACGTATCGATGACGCAGGAAAGACGAAGCGGCGGACGGCGGGGAAAGACCGATCGCGTAGGCGCCAGCATCCCGCAACTGCCCTGGCAGCAGGTCGTCAACAACAACGCGCCGATGCAGCTTTTCGACGAGGACAGGATGGAGGCCCTGCATCGGACTTCGATGCGCATCCTGTCCGAACTCGGGATCCGGGTGCTGGACGAAAAAGTGCTCGGCATCTTCGAGAAGGCCGGCGCCATCGTCGACCGCGGCGAAGGAACCGTGCGCATCGACGAAAGCCTGGTGATGGCAGCGCTGAAATCCGCGCCGCACACCTTCACGCTGACCAGCCGCAATCCCGCCAAGCAGCTCGAGATCGGCGGCGGCAACGTTGCCTTCGGCCTCGTCGCCGGCCCGCCAAACGTCCACGACCGGGTGACGGGCAGACGACAGGGCAACTTGGAGGATTATAAGAATTTCATCCGCCTCGCGCATTATTTCAACGCCATCCACATCATCGGCAACCAGGTCGTCGCCCCGGTGGAATTGCCGGCAAATTCACGTCATCTCGATACCTATCGGGCTAACCTGACGCTGAGCGACCTCAGCTTCCACTGCACGGCCATCGGCCGCGGCCGCGCCATGGACGGTATCAACATGATGGCGATCTCCAGGGGCATCCCGGTCGAGGAGATGCGGGCCTCGCCGGGCGTCATCACCATCATCTCGGTCAACTCGCCGCGCCTGTTCGACGGGGCGATGGCCGAGGGGCTGATCGCCATGGCCGAGCACGGCCAGCCGGTCACCATAACCCCGTTCACCCTGATGGGGGCGATGACGCCGGTGACGCTGGCGGCGGCCCTGTCGCAGCAGAACGCGGAGGCGCTGTTCGGCGCCGTGCTCACCCAGCTCGTCAATCCGGGAACACCGGTCATGTACGGGGCCTTCACCTCCAACGTCGACATGCGCTCGGGCGCGCCTGCCTTCGGCACGCCGGAAAACGCCAAGGCCAACATCATCGGCGGCCAGCTTGCCCGCCGCTACGGGCTGCCCTACCGCACCTCCAACGCCAATGCCTCGAACGCCGTCGACCTGCAGGCGGCCTACGAGACGGAGATGGCGACCTGGGGCGCGATGCTCGGCGGTGCCAACATGATCTACCATGCTGCCGGCTGGCTGGAGGGCGGCCTGACCGCCTCCTACGAAAAGCTGATCCTCGACGTGGAAATCCTCCAGAACATGATCGAGTTCCTGCGCCCGGTGCCGTTCCAGGAAGATGACCTCGGCTTCGAGGCCATCAAGGGCGTGCCGACGGGCGGCCACTTCTTCGGCTCTGAGCATACGATGGCGCGCTACTCGACCGCCTTCTACCAGCCGATGCTGTCGAACTGGCAGAATTACGGCGCCTGGCAGGAAGCCGGCGGCAAGGACGCGCTCGATCGGGCGACCCTTTTGTGGCAGCAGGCCCTGCACGAATACGAGGAGCCGCAGATGGATCCCGCCATTCGCGAGGAACTGGACGCCTATGTCGCCAGGCGGCGCGAGGAGATCGGTTCCGACGAACCGTGACCCGCCGGCCGGCTCGCCTATCAGCCCGGCCTTGAGGTCCGGAGCCATCTCGTCAGATTGAACAAGGAATATCCCCCCATGCGTACACATGCCCAGGTGGTTGTCATCGGCGGCGGGCTGATCGGCTGCTCGATCCTTTACCACCTCGCCAAGCACGGCTGGTCCGACGTCGTTCTCCTGGAACGCTCCGAACTCACCTCCGGCTCGACCTGGCACGCGGCGGCCAACATCCACGGCCTGCACGATTCGACCAATATCAGCCGGCTCCAGCATTATACGATGGCGCTCTACAAGGAACTGGAGGCCGAGACGGGACAGGGCTGCGGCGTCTTCCAACCGGGGTCGCTCTATCTGGCGCAAACAGAGGCCCGCGAGCACCAGCTGCGGTTGCAGGAGGCCAAGGCGCGCCGCTACGGCATGGATTTCTACGAGGTCAACCGCGCCGAGGCCGAGCGGCTGCACCCGCTGGTCGATTTCGACGGAGTGCGCTGCATCATGTTCGAGCCGCAGGGCGGCAATGTCGACCCGTCCGGCGTCACCATGGCCTACGCGGCCGGAGCACGCCAGCGCGGCGCCGAGATCCATCGTTTTACCGCCGCGACCGCGACGGAGCAGCAGGCCGACGGAAGCTGGATCGTGCGCACCGACAAGGGCGACATCCGCACGCAATGGGTGGTGAACGCCGCCGGCCTGTGGGCGCGGGAGGTGGCGGCGCTGGCAGGGCTGACGGTGCCGCTGATCCCGACCGAGCATCAGTATTTCGTTACCGAAACGATCCCTGAGATCGCCGCACTCGACCGGCGGCTGCCGTCGGTCGCCGACCGCGACGGCGAATACTACCTGCGCCAGGAAGGCCTCGGCCTGCTGATCGGCGCCTATGAACGCAACATGAAGTTCTGGGCCGAGGACGGCACGCCGCTGGATTTCGGCCACGAACTGTTCCCCGACGATCTCGAGCGGATCGAGGAAAACATGATGCGCGCCATCACGCGCGTGCCGGCGGCCGGCAGTGCCGGTATCAAGCGGGTGATCAACGGGCCGATGATCTGGTCGCCCGACAGTTCCGCGCTGTTCGGACCGGTGCCCGAACTCACCAACTATTTCTGCTGCATCGGCCTGATCCCCGGCTTCTCGCAATCGGGCGGGCTGGGCAAGCTGGCGGCGGAATGGATCATCGACGGCGAACCGTCGCTCGACATGTTCGGCTGGGACATGGCACGCTTCGGCCACTGGGCGAACAAGGCCTTCACCAAGGCGCGCGTGCAGGACCAGTACAGCCACCGCTTCAAGATCCATTTTCCGAACGAGGAGCGTGCGGCCGGCCGGCCGGTGCGCACGCGCCCGGCCTATGCCATGCAGAAGGAAATGGGAGCCGTGTTCGGCCTCAACTACGGGTGGGAGCATCCGCTGTGGTTCGCGGCCGAGGGCGAACCCCGCGAGGAGACCAATGGCTTCACGCGCCAGAACTGGTGGCAGCCGGTCGGCCGCGAGGCGCGCATGCTGCGCGAACATGTCGGCGTCATCGACATTTCCAACTACGCCAGGTACCGGATCGAGGGACCGGGCGCGGAAGACTGGCTGAACCGGCTGCTCGCCAACCGCATGCCGGCCGAGATCGGCCGCTCGTGCCTGACGCCGATGCTCGGCAAGCGCGGCGGCATCGCCGGCGACTTCACGGTGACGCGTCTGGGCGAACAGGAATTCATGATGTTCGGCTCCGGCATGGCCGAGCGCTTCCACCAGCGCTATTTCCGGGCCGTTCCCCTGCCGGCCGGCACCAGCTTTACCTCGATGACCGAACAGATGTCCGGCTTCAACGTCGCCGGGCCGAAGGCGCGGCAGCTGTTGCAGGCGCTGACGGATGCCGACCTTTCCACCCCGGCGTTCCCGTTCATGCGCTCGCGCCGCGTCGAAGTAGCCGGCATAGAAGTGATCGCGCTGCGCGTTTCCTTCACTGGCGATCTTGGCTGGGAACTGCATTGCGCCGAAGCCGACCAGGTGGCGCTTTACCAAGCGCTGATCGGCGAGGCCCGCAAGCTGGGCGGCGGCCCGGTGGGTTCGCGCGCGCTGATGTCGCTGCGCGTGGAGAAAGGCTATGGCAGTTGGGGTCGCGAATATTCGACCGAATACTGGCCGCAGGAAGTGGGAATGGGCCGCCTGGTCAAGATGGACAAGGGCGATTTCCTCAACCGCGGCGCCTATGCGGCCATCGCCGACAAACCGGCGCGCGACACGCTGGTGATGGTGGCCATCGAGGCGGCCGATGCCGACGCCACCGGCGGCGAGCCGATCTTCCTGCCCGACGGCACGCCGGCCGGACAGATAACGTCGGGCGCCTACGGCTATTCGGTCGGCATGTCGCTGGCGCTCGCCACCCTCAAGGCCGGCAAGGCAGGGCCCGGCGACGAGGTGTCCGTCGCCATCCTCGGCCGCCCCCACAAGGCGCGAGTGCTGGAACACCCGCCCTTCGACCCGAAGGGCGAAAAGCTGCGCGCATGAACTTATGGTGGACGCAGAACCGTTTCCCACTCTTACTGGAAATTCTCTAACCATCCGGGGCTAGGGACATGGTGTTGGTTATCCCGAAAGGAATGGAGCGATGCGAGGCCGCAAGGCCATTCATCTTCCTCCTCCTCGACGGATTCTCGATGCTGTCCTTGTCCTGCTGCGCCGAAACGATGCGGGTCGCCAACCGTATCGCCGGCAGTGAAACCTTCCGCTGGAGCTTCATGTCGGAAACCGGCGAGCCGGTTCGCTCGTCTCTCGGCGTGCCCTTTCCCGTCGACCGGGGGCTGGCCAATCTTGACGGGGCCGAAACGGTGCTGGTTTGCGGCGGCGACAATATCAAGCACGCCTCGACCAGAGCCATAATCGACTGGCTGCGTCGCCAGGCGGTACATGGCGTACCCGTAGGGGGCCTGTGCACCGCAACCTATACGCTGGCAAAGGCAGGCCTGCTCAACGGCAAGCGCGCCACCATCCACTGGGAGAACGAAACCAGCTTTGCCGAGGAGTTTCCTCAGGTCATCCTCAGCCATTCCCCCTATGTCATCGACGGGCACCGCTACTCGACCGCAGGCGGCACTTCGTCCGTCGACCTGGTGCTGAGTTTCGTCGAGGACATGCACGGGCCGGCCCTTGCCGGCGAGATCGCCGAGCAACTGATCTATTCCTCGATCCGGAAGATACAGGAAACCGCCAGCACGTCGCTGCCCGGCCGAATGGCCCTGCGCCACCCCCGGCTGAGCGCTGTCATCCGGTTGATGGAAGAGCGGCTCGAAGACCCGGTTCCCACGCCGAAGCTCGCCGAGGCCGCCGGGATTTCGCCACGACACCTGGAACGCCTGTTCCAGCGCCATATCGGCCGCACGCCGCTGAAATACTACATGGACCTCAGGCTGGCGCGCGCCAGGCACCTGCTGCAGCAGACCGACATGACGATTTCCGAGATCGGCCTCGCCTGCGGTTTCCTTTCAGCCTCGCATTTCTCGAAATGCTACCGCTTCAAGTACCGGCAGGCGCCACTGCGGGCGCGCGGCCAGTAGTTTCTTTCAGATCGCGCCGCTTTCCCCTCTGAGGCCGCCGAGGATTTGACCGACGCGCACCATTTCCTCTTCGCGGCCAATTGTTATCCGGAGGCAGTCGCGCAGGCCGTAACCCGCCACCTTGCGGGCGATCAGGCCGCCGGCGCGCAACCGCTCGTCCGCCAACACGGCTTCCGCCTCGCCGGAAAAGCAGACCAGCACGAAATTCGTGAAGCTGGACGGGACCTCGAACCCGGCGTCCCTCAACCGGCCAGCGAGACGGTCGCGAATAGCGGCGGTACGCTTTACGACATCGCTGACGTAAGCGCGGTCCCGGATCGCGGCGGTTGCCATGGCCAGCCCTACGCTGGTGACGTTGTTCGAGTTCACGAGCTTGCGGACTTCCCGGCCGATGGCAGCCGGAAACAGCCCCCACCCCACCCGCAGACCCGCCAGGCCATAGGCCTT
>Ga0182744_1000627_pt1 | contig 32898 bp, 29 predicted proteins | sample eDN3rd30CKraftMG_FD_128525 | JGI IMG/M metagenome (GOLD analysis project Ga0182744, IMG submission 128525) | Enriched Miracle-Growth compost microbial communities from Emeryville, California, USA - eDNA 3rd pass 30_C Kraft MG (version 2) (version 2) ... | reverse complement strand
CGTTTTATTTTTTATCGTCTATTCGATGGATTTCAGCGCCCAGTTCAATTAGTCGTTTGTCAATCTGCTGATAGCCGCGATCGATCTGTTCAATATTTTGAATCGTACTTTTACCCTCAGCGCTTAATGCAGCAATAAGCAAGGCCTGGCCCGCACGGATGTCCGGGCTGGTCATCGTAATACCTCTAAGCTTATGCTTCCTGTCCAGACCAATCACAGTTGCACGGTGAGGGTCGCAGAGAATTATTTGAGCCCCCATATCAATAAGTTTATCAGTAAAGAATAACCGGCTTTCAAACATTTTCTGATGAATAAGGACGCTTCCCTTTGCCTGGATGGCGGTTACAAGGACAATACTGATCAGATCAGGGGTAAATCCAGGCCATGGATTATCATAAATTGTGAGTATACCTCCGTCCATAAAGGTGGAAATCTCATAATGATCCTGCTGAGGAATAAAAATATCGTCTCCTCTGAATTCCATCTGTATGCCCAGTCTTTTAAACTTATCAGGAATAATCCCTAAATGCTCAATGCCCGCATTTTTAATGGTTAGCTCGCTGGCCGTCATGGCGGCCAGGCCGATAAAACTACCAATTTCAATCATATCAGGCAACATTTTATGGGTCGTTCCCGAGAGTTCCTGCACACCTTTTATTGTGAGCAGGTTACTACCGATGCCGGTAATTTTAGCGCCCATACTGTTCAGCATACGGCAAAGTTGCTGAATATAAGGTTCACAGGCCGCATTATATATCTGGGTAACCCCTTCAGCCATAACGGCAGCCATCAGCACATTGGCGGTACCTGTTACGGATGGCTCGTCCAGCATCATATAAGTGCCTTTCAACCCGGAGGTGGTAAATTCCAGGCAAGAGGTAACCGGATTATAATGAAAGGTGGCCCCTAGTTTCTGAAAACCCAGAATATGGGTATCGACGCCCCGGCGCCCGATCTTATCGCCACCGGGCTTAGCGATATACGCCTTTTTAAAGCGGGCCAGCATGGGACCTGCCAGCATAACGCTGCCTCTCAGCCGGCTGCCCTTTTCCCGGAAGGCCGGGGAATTAAGATAATCCGTCTGTATATTATCTGCTTTAAAAATACAGGTATGGGCGTCTAGCCGGTTAACCTGCACATTCATATCGGATAGTAATTCAATTAATAGATTGACATCCAGAATGTCCGGTATATTTTCTATTCGGACTTCCTGGTCAGTCAACAAAACAGCGGAGATGATTTGCAATGCCTCATTCTTAGCGCCCTGTGGAATGATATTACCATGTAGTTTCTTACCGCCGATTACTTCAAATGAAGCCATATAAAAATATTTTTAATCTAATGATTCTAAGTGTTATTGTCGTGAGCTTGTATATTGAACCGCAAATTTAATAATCTCCGGCCGAATACCCCTAACTAGTCTGTTATAATCGGATAAAAGCATTATCCGGCCGGAAAATCCCCGGCAAAATGGCGAAATAGGAACAAAAAGGCAGTGGGCGCTAGATAGTAATTTTAATTCAGCGGGCGTCTGAAGGAAAAATGCCAGAATCACCATAAGGATGCATGGGCCGTTCAATATTGAACACAAAAGAAATAATTTTTATATATCCGGATCATTAAACTAGTTCCTTGTTGGTTATCAAGATGGTTGAGTTGTAAAGTTTTTGGCAAATATTTCTTTGGTGCTTATCTTCGAAGAAATAGGCGCCAGGCATTATATTTCCAAAATTCCCGGATCAGATCTTTCGCTTATATATACAGTACCAAAAACTTAAATCTATATCCCTCACATGATAATAATTTCGTTGAATAAAAGACTCGATGAAGTAAATGATAACCGGCTTAAGGAGCTTATAAAGCAATTTGATTTATTGATTACGGAATTAAACGCCAAAGAATTGCCCGACGAAACAGTAAATTTTCTAAATAAGGAAATCGAACAGATAAATATAAGCTCTCTAAATGGCAAAGAGCTTAGAAAGCTCCTGTCTGAAAAACAGTCCTTCATTTTAAAGCGCCTCGAAAAGCACCATAAAATGGTGCCCAGATCTTATTATCGGAATCAATGGTTGATTATGGGAATGGTATTTGGGGTGGCCATTGGGATTTCCCTGAAAGCAGCTAATGGGCATTTATCTTTTTTGGGCCTTGGTATTGTTATGGGTATGGCCATCGGGTATGCCATTGGTGATTCAAAGGATAAAAAGGCACTTTCAGAAGGGCGCCTGCTAAATATCATACAGAAAAATACCTTTTGCTAATAAATTCGTGCGCGGTTTGCAAAAAATTATGCTGCAGGACAGGTATTGTAACAGGGCATCGGACTTTAAGCAATAGTCCCTTCAATAGTAATGGAAGTACCTTCTCCCGGAGCCGTACGGATTTCAACTGAGCAATTCAGAAAGGCCGCCCGGGCGATGATATTGGCGAACCCTGCGCCGGTAGTGGCATCCAGGCTGGACTTTTCAAATCCCTTTCCATCATCCTCCACCGTAAGGGAAAGCTTGCTATTCTCTTTGATGAGTTGTACCAATGCCTGTTGCGCTTGAGCATGTTTTACAATATTGTTTAGCAGTTCCTGGATCATTCTGAACAGGATCGTCTCTGTATCCTGTTCAAAGCGTTGCTCAAATCCATAGGTCTGCAAACGTATTTTTAAAGCTCCGGTTTGATTTATACTTTCGCAATAATTTTCCACTGCCTCTTTAAGCCCAAATTTTATCAAAGCCTCTGGCATCATATTGTGTGAAACCCGTCTCAATTCATTTATTGAGACGTCCAATTGATCGATTACCGTGTTAAGGGCAAGGGCATTCTTCTCAGTCAAAAAAACATTTCCTTTCATATAATTTAAACTTAATTTCACGCCTGATAATAAGCCACCTACGCCGTCATGCAGGTCTTTTGCCAACCGGCTGCGCTCTTCTTCCTGGCCTTTCATGAGAGATTGTGCGCCAATAAGCTGCCGCTCATTTTCCAGGTGTTTAATTTCTTGCTGATAGATGATCTCATTTTTTTTCAATAAACGGTGTTTATTGATCAGGTTACGGTAAAGCAGGATACCCAGTAAGAAAAGCAAGGATGCGCTAATGGTAATGAAATAGTTTTGATTTCTTTTTTTAAGTAAAGCCAGTTGCTGCAGCGCAGCATTTTGCTTTAATACATTTATACTATCTGCTTTTTGTTTTGCCTGATACCTATTTTCTATTTCGTTGATTTTAATTTTTGTTTCCGCTGTTTGTAAGCTGTCGTTTAAAATGATGTATTGGTGGTAGTAATTTGCCGCCATTCTATTTCTATTCAGGAGGAGGTAAACATCTCCCAGCTTTTGCAAAGTTTCAATTTCTAGTTTCTTCAATCCGAGCTTTCTAATGAGCGTCAGTGATTCCTTAAGGTATTTTGCGCTGGCAGCATAATTTGCATTATCCCGTTGGGCAAATCCCAGCAGACGTAAAACATTCATTAACTGAAAGGACGTTCCCTGAGGACTTCGTGCATATGCCAGGGCGCTTTGAAAATAATCAATCGCCTGGCCGGGCTGTTTCAATTTTCGATAAAGCTGTCCATAGGCTATATCCAATTTGTAATATAGTTCCGTCAGGTGTTCTTTCCTGATAATTTTTTCGGCAGCATGCAGGTGAATCCTGGTACTGTCCAGATTGCCTAGAATTACATAATCGCCTGCAACAGTTAATTCAGCTATGGCTGTCATTTGAGAATTATGGTAATTTCTAAAAGCCGCCAGCGATTTAAGGTCATAAAAAAGAGCTTTATCTTTCTGCCCAAAATCATAATAGGCGGTCGCAATACCATTATACAAAGAGCCGATAGCTTCCCATTTATTTTCAGCATCACTGTTCATCATCAGGGTAATACCACTTAAAAAAGTGTTGACCGCTTCCTCATATTGCCCGTTATGGATCAGTAAATTAGCAATATTCGCCTGATTCATGGCCGCTGATTGTTTTGCATACTTCGAATCGGAACTTGCATATGCCTGACCCGCTTTTTGATAAAAAATCAAGGCACTGTCTAAATGCTTATAATGGTAATAAATATTACCGATACCGTTATACACCCTTCCCTTCAGGTAGTTGTTATTTAATTGGCTTGCCAGGGTACCGGCTTTGGTAAAATACCTGCGCGCCTCCATACTGTCTGCAATGGTTAATTGGTTGCCTATGTCTATCAGCAGACGTGTTCTTTGGGCTTTATTAAGGTTTTTATTTTTTAAGGCCGCCTTAAGGCTATCCAAAGATCCATGCTGTCCGAAAATTAGCGTGCTGATCGTCATCTGGCTGATGATCAGCATTGCGATCCATAAGTATCGCCCGGCATTTAAATGGTTAATTTTGTGAATGGCTGTTTTTTTCAAAATTCTGTAAAATTTTTCGTCTTTGCAAGCAATTGGAAAAAATCCCCTTTTTGGGGTATTTTGAAAAATCCCGCTTTGCGGGATTGTCTGGCATTCATATTCATCCCACCTTTGACTTGTTGAATTTAAATAATCCTGATTTTGTGATACCTCTGAGATGATAACCGTTTTGCTTTCACGAAGGTTCCTTTTTATCTGGTCGTGCGCCAGTGCTGTAAAATTAAAATCAGGTAAAAAGCAGCATGTAAAAACAGGTATATACCTCGTGATTAAGAAGTCTAAAGTTTTTATAGGTACAAAGACTTAATCTGGGGTCACAGGTCAAGCGTTAAATATATAATTTCTGTTTTATGGGCCGGAGCTAATCTAGCGTCCCAGTTGAATGGTTACTGCATTGCCATAAAGAATTTACGGATTTATTTTTTTTTGAATTAAACGATAAAAACATGGAAACGCAATCACAACAAAGTTTTGAAAAAACAGCGCTGGCTGATGCCCAAAATGACCGGACGATGGCTATACTGGCCCATGCCGGAGGTATTTTTTTCGGATTTATTCCTGCATTAATTATTTGGCTTTCAAACAAAAATGATCCTGGTGCCTTATATGTCAGCAATCAGGCAAAAGAAGCGCTTAACTTTCAAATCACCATCGGCATTGCCTTTTTCATCTGTTTGCTGCTGGTTTTCGTACTCATTGGTGCTTTATTAATCTGGGTGGTATGGATCGTAGATATCGTTTACTGCATCCTGGGGGCTGTAAAAAGTTCCAAAGGTGAAAATTTCCGGTATCCATTTACATTTAGAATTATCACATAAGATTATGATGACTAAATATTCAAACCATTTAAAATCCGCGTCGTCTCTTTTTGCCTGCTTACTGTTGGTTTTAATTTCCGCTTGTAGTAAACAGGACACAGGCGCTGGGCCTGATGGCGGTTCAAAGGCAGGATATGTCAGCGGAAAGGTAGTTGACGCTCAAGGCAAACCCGTTGCCGGGGCTAAAATTCTTTTGGATAACACCTTGCTGTATGCAAGTTATATTACCACAAGTACCGATAAGGATGGTAAATATAGCGTAAAATTACCCGGTGGAGAATATAACGTATGGAAAGCATACGGCAGCCTTAAAAAGGAATATCATGGGAAAACCTATACATTGGATCTGCACCCTGAAAATACGGAAACCTTTGATGGCGCCGGCGGTATCCGTAACTTCCAATGGAAATTGAGCGGCAAAATACCCGACGACGAGTTTAATTATTATGGCGGGAGTATAAGAATAAGTCCTGCAACGGGAAGCATTATACCCAATAATGAACAGATTATAGTTGTTATTGAACCGGACGGTCCGTTAATTGACGGATCAAAGGGAGAGACCCTTACCATACCCTATGGTGACACACATTGGTTCGATGAGGTGGAGATAAAAGACATTCCCATCGGTCGTTACAAGGCTATTACAGTTTATCATGATGAAACAGGGGATTACTTGTTAAATATGAGAAGTCTGGAAACGGACGGGTCATTGCAAGATGTGCTTACCTTTGATTTTGAACCGGAAAGTCGTTGGGGTTATAAAAATACCGTTTCCTTAGAATTTCATGAGTAACGGTAAAATAAAAAGAAGCATATCCGGATGGAAATTTAAGTGCCTATTCATTATAGCACATAAAATATTCAGGCTTTGCTTACGAAACAGAAGCTGTTTGGTTTTTTTGATTTTTTGGCCGGCATAATTAAATCTGCCGGCCAATTTTGAAGGGTGCATAGGGCATAACCGGAAAAGAATAGAACATCATTATCTTCCCTTAATTCGCTTTATTCTCCATCTCCATCTCCTTTTTTATTTCCCGCACGTAAGTTTCGTCGGCCAGCGTCATCTTTGCGATTTGTGTGATAGAGAATTTTCTCATCAGTAAAAGATTTTTTATTATTTCAATTTTTTTCACTGTACGGCCTTTCCTGAATGAAATTGCATTGGAGGCATACTCGTCAGCAACATTGCATAGGGTACTTTCATATTTTTCTTTCTCCTCTTTAGTCATTTTTGCTATTTCTGCAACTTCTAAAAGCTTACAGAAAGCACCCTCCCTTAGAAAACGCGGCACCCTTTTCAGGGTATGTAAGCGGGTAATGGCATATAACCATTTAGTCAAATTGTCAGATTTCGCAAGTAAATCGGACCCGCATAACCGTTCAAATTTTGGCAATTCAAGGTAAACAAACCGAAGTCTTTTATACATCCCTGTTTTGTCCTCCATATCACACATTTGCAGAACATACCGGAACTTATCCGGCCTGCTGTCTTCCAGGTCAAAATTCAGGAGGCCGATGAAGATAGTTGGATTTTGTCTGAAATCCCCGTCCGGAAAGACTTGATTTGCTTTGCGGGCCCTGTCCTGTATATGTTCGTTCATAAAATAAATGGAATTGTCTTTAAGATATTCCTTACGGATATGCTGGATTTTAACAAGGAATCTTCGGTTTTGAACATCCTTACATAACAATTCAAACCGCATTGTACATTGGTGTTTTTGATCTGGATATTCTTTGTACAGATAGAGGATATCTTTTATGGGGCACTTTGTCCTTAAGCACATCGTTTAAGAAATCAATAGCGATTTCGTTTTCTTTCAGTACAGTTTCCAAACCATAATCCGTTAGTAGATTTATAAATTTTAATTTATTTTCTTGGAAGGTAGGTTCCTGCATTTGTGACATGGCAATATCTTTTTCCATATTTAAGATAAATTGTAGACAATAAGGCTAACCGGGACATGTATGGGCTAATTTATTGTCTGGTTAATTATTTTGATTAATTATGGGTGTCCTTTCAATATATATTTCTGTTTAATTTTTCTGTATATCCATGCAGCCCAATTATTCAAAATCCTTCATTTGCACAAAACCTAAGAGGCGCTGTTCGACAATATCCAATAGTTATTTATCCCAAAGACGGCACTTTGTGGTCCTTTGGATTGCTTAGGATTTATTTAACAGGCACATGGACGATTTCTATACCTTCCATGGTGGAAATTAATAGATGATCCAACTATCCTTCACGTAATTTTTTAGAACTGCAACCGAATCGCATCACCATCATAGGTGCGCTTTAATTTGTTTTTCATTAATGGAAGAATCTCTTCGTATTCATGCGTAAAAGTAAGGAAAATAATTTTAATTGGCTGGCAGCTTATACTTAATTTTTTTTATTTTTAATAGCGGTCGCCGCATTAACTGCTGCGATTAACTATTCTCAGATCCGCATGGGGCAATGTTTAAGTGAAAAACGTATCAGCAATAACGAAAACCTCCCGCCTGTCGTCGGGTTCATCAGCGGTATAGCACAATAAGGCCAAAATCTTCTTTTTCTAAAATTCTGCATTATGAAAATGTATTTGCTACTCGGATATCTGTAGGTGTAGGTTCGTATGGATGGGAAGGGGAAACGATTTTTGGTTGATATGTGTGTGTCCATGCCGCTGTTTCGGCTTTTGAACGCAGTATGTTTTCTTAATTTTTTCAAAATGTTTATTTCAAAGAAGCACTGATAGGATTTTGATTCATCAAAATGGATGAAAATTATCGGTTTCTTGCTAATTTGCACAGGATTCAGGTGCGCAGATAATGTTCGTGTGACCGGTCTGATCTTTCAGCCGCCTATTTATAAGATCCATAAGGTTAATAGCGTGCATACATGATGTACTTTAATTTATGTATGCATTTGAAAAAAGCGAAATTGTGCCGATGCGCATTCATTACCCATTTAATAAACGTTACCACGTCTCAAAAGGTTTCGATAAACAAATTAAACAACTATAAAGTTATCCCAGATGACAGACACAAAAACAGTAGCAAACAATTTTGCAGCCGGTTTTCTTTCAGATGCCATCCAACGGCTGACAGGGTATAAAGAAATGGCCGATAAAGCCATCCTTCAGCTAAATGATGACCAGCTTTTTACAGCGGTAGCTGCAGGCAGCAATAGCATCGCGGTTATCATGCAGCATATGGCCGGCAATATGCTGAGCCGCTGGACGAATTTTCTGACAGAAGATGGAGAAAAATCCTGGCGTAACAGGGACCAGGAATTTGCCCCCGTTGAAAATAACCGACAAGTCTTATTGGAAAGTTGGAACAAAGGTTGGAATTGCTTTTTAGATACGCTGAAAAGCCTTGCCCCGGAAGACCTGGAAAAAGAAATAACCATCAGAGGAGAACCCTTGAAAGCCTATGATGCGATTATCCGGCAGTTAATGCACTACAGCAGCCATGTAGGCCAGATTGTATATGTGGCCAAATGGCAATGTGGTACAAACTGGCAACCGCTGACAATTGGCAAAAATCAGAGCCAGGCATACAACCATTCCATGGGCTACACTTCAGAGCAAGCATTCAATAAACAGCAGGAGTGAGAATGACAAACTAGACGGGGTATTTACAAAGTATTGTTAACAACACGGTTCTGCCGTTAATAAAACAATTCAAAAGAAGTAAATTCACTTTGAAAAACCTTAATCTCATGCAAAAAAAACAGTTCAACGCCCTTACATCGCGTGCCCTCATCGGTCTATTAATGGGCGGCGCACTTATCAGTTGCCACAGCAACTCGCAGTCAAATAAAGACCAGAAAGCGGGCACTGCCAATGCTGGCACCACTACTGATAGCCTTCCACCCGTGGAGACCAAGGCGCCAAACAGTGATTATAAACCTGCGTTTGCCGGCCAGACCAGGGTAAAGGGCATAAAAACAAAAGTGCCGATCCAGGTGACCTTGCTTGACAGCACCCTTAAATTCCCTTGGGGGATCTGTAATCTGCCAGATGGCAGGCTGCTCATTACAGAAAAACTGGGGACCATGCGCATCGAAACACTTGATGGTAAACTGGATAAACAAATCACCGGCCTGCCCAAAGTGAATGCAGACGGCCAGGGCGGCTTGCTGGATGTAAACATTGATCCGGATTTCAGTACTAACCGGATGGTTTATTTTGATTATGCAGAGCCAGGTAATAATGGAAGTCTGCTGGCAGTTGCCAAAGGGAAATTATCGGCAGATGAGACACATTTAGAAAATATACAGGTGATTTACCGCGCAGAACCCGCCTGGAAAGGAACATTACAATATGGATCCAGAATCGTATTTGATAAAGATGGCAATCTCTTTGTCAGCACCGGAGAACGCTCCGATAAAAAAATCCGCACCAAGGCCCAGGACCTGAGCACAGCCATCGGTAAGGTTTTGCATTTGACAAAAGATGGCAAACCAGTCCCCGGCGGCCCCTTTGCCAATACCAAGGGTGCCTTACCGGAAATCTATGCTTATGGGCTCCGCAATCCCGAAGGGATGGCGATTAATCCTAATACAGGCGAACTCTGGGAAGATGAGTTTGGCCCCAAAGGTGGAGATGAACTCAATATTATCCGGCCTGGCAAAAATTACGGCTGGCCCGTTATTACCTATGGCAGAGAATATAGCGGCGAGCAGGTAGGGGAAGGTATTCAGCAAAAAGAAGGCATGGAACAACCCATATATTATTGGGATCCTGTTATTTCTCCTTCAGGTATGGCCTTTTACAACAGCGATAGCATTCCTGAATGGAAAGGGAATATATTTATTGCCGGACTCAGTAGCTCACATCTTACAAGACTTGTGCTGGATGGTAACCGGGTGGTGGCAGAAGAATGGCTGATGCAGGACTTAGGGCAACGCTTCAGGGCAGTGACCCAGGCTAAAAATGGCGCCTTATATGTTATTACGGATCAGGGCAGGCTCTATAAAGTCGGTAAAAAGTAATTAAAAAGACGAGAATAGCAAATTTCCTATCAGTAGGCTTGAAAGAAACAGAAGACTTTCAGGCCTGCTTTTTTCTATAGGTTCGGCCTATCTTTGCATTTTAACAAACAGTATTTAGCCAGTTGGCGCCTCTGCTGCTATATTTCCCCTGTTCGGTAATGCCTTATGTCTTTTGCAGGACCTGCACCAGATGCATAAAGGCATTAAGGATTTTATTGACCATTTCTGGCTTTTCTATAAAGCCCATATGGCCGGTATCAGGAAGTATTTCCAAAAGGACCGTGTCAGCGAGCGCTGCCTGTTCCCTCAGATCAGCGGCTGGCGCTGCCATGTCCTCCGTTCCGCTAACCAGTAAATAAGGAACCTTTAACCGATCAAATAAGCAGGTTTTATCTTTTCTGTCATGCATCATCTGATAATACCGCTGCAGAGACCGGGTCTCAAACCGACTGCCTGCCGCGATCAGGTCTTGGATTACTTCAGGATGCTGCGCTTTAAAATCAGCACTGAATAGAGAAGGGATCATGGATTTTAAAAAAGTCGGCCCGCCATAACGCTCCATGGTCTGAATGGCTTTTAGCCGGTTTGCTTTTTTCGCTTCACTATCCTGATAAGCCGTACTATGCAAAAGACCCAGTCCCAGCATTTTTTCCGGATATTTTTCTCCAAAAGCAAGTGCAATATAACCGCCCATGGAATGGCCTATCATCACCAGTTTCTTATTGTTTTCCTGGTCAGTTACAGTCTTTAAGGCTTCCGCAAAATCCGCCGTTGTATGCAGCTCAGGATTAAAAGGTGAATCTCCTGAACCCGGCAGGTCCGGAACAATCAGGTTATAGCGCAGTGACAAAGCCGCTATCTGCTCCTTAAAAATACGACCCCTTTCAGGAAAGCCGTGAACCAGCATAAGGGTCAAAATCTCTTCTGACGGAGATTCCTTTGCAAAATCCTTATCCTTTCCGGTGCTTCTTGGATAGTACCCATAACAGATATCTTTTCCTTTAAAATGAACGGTTCTTACAATCTGTTCCATAGTTCAATACGATTTAAGCTGAAGGGTTGGACGGTGCTTTTTATCCGCCATCGTAAATCATTCAGTTAACGGCTTTATGTTTTTTGCCGGCCAGGGCGCCATAACGGATCAGCATCAGGATGCAAAAGGGCAAAAGGGCAATATTAAAATGCTGCGGCAGGCCCCACCAGAAAGCCAGCAGGCCTGCCGTTACAATCAGCATGATAATAAAATATTTCCTCAGCCAGTCGGGCCGGCGCCAGATAAAAAATCCCGCAATCAGGTTAAGGGGCATCGCCCAGAGCAAATTAAAATTGTCCTTGCAGGCCTGATGATTTGTTCCGAACCACATAAATAATAGTAATAGGCCTAAAAGACCCGTAATATAAAGCAAAATACTGTCCAGAATCAACTGCGCCCTTGGTTTATTCCTTAAAAGGTAATAGCTGCCCAGCAATAGCAGGCAAATAAAACCGATCACCATTAAGGGCAGGTATTTACTGCTGGGGCTGATAGGAGAGGGCAGGTCGATGATTTTCTTTTCTGACTGCACATAAGGCTTGCCTGCAAGTGTCGCGGCAGCGGTTCCAGCTGACAGATAATCTGGCAGGAACATGGCGCTTTGATTATCCACAGCAATATCAATACGGCTGCCTAAAAGAATATCAATGCCCAGTTTGCTCCAGGGCTGTCCCGCTTTATCCAGGTAATGGTAGATAAGGTCCCTGAAACTGGTATGATCCGCAACGATCTTTCCTTTTATGCTTGTTCCTTTTATCCGGGTAAATAAAATATTCCTTATCCGGGTCGCGCAGTTATCATAGAGAAAATCGTACTTATAATATCTTTTGGATGGCTGGTAATTGTCTATTAAAAAATCAAGGATCTGTTGTTTTTCACGGGCATTTAAACGGAGCACCTGCTCCGTTACAGATCGCTGGGTGGCCTGATATTCATACATGAAGTCCTCAAAGCTGGCAACACTTAGCATAAACTCCAGCTTCCCGCGGATGAATTTTAAATAAAAATTGGGCTGATCAAACTGAAAGGTGCCGTAATTAAAGACATAATCCGTATGTAACAACCGGTCCTGGACCCGGATGGCGGTATGTCCGAAACTGGAATAAAGATCCGCGCCCGGGGCGCAGGTAAGCAGGCTTACGGTAAGCGGACCCGCTGCCAGTGAGGCGGTGTCTTGCGCCCCGGCCGGCCTGTTCTTATTCGCCAGGCTTGCTTTTCCGGTCTGTGACCCCGCCGCTGGCTGCGAAAATACCCTGCAACTAAGACTGATAAGCAAGGCTGCCAGCATAATGACTCGATTGAAACGCATCTTTTTATTGAATTTATCCTGCATGACTTGATCTTTAGACGGTCCCTGCCATGGCCAGCTGACTGGCAGGCCATTTTGGTTATACAGGATCCGCTGCTACAAAGATGCAATTTCTCCGGCAGATTGTCCTTTTTTAGGGCGGTCTTTCTTATTTTTGGCATCTTATACGTATTAACTAAGATCCATGAATATACAGCAACTGACCACCTCTATTTTTCAAAAACGTTCCTTTTTATGTGTCGGTCTCGATACAGATCCCGCCAAATTACCGGCAGGGTTATCCGGTACGACCCAGGATATCATCACTTTTAATAAAGCCATGATTGATGCGACCCTGGACAGCGCAGTCGCCTATAAAATCAATACCGCCTTTTATGAAGCCATGGGCGTCAAAGGCTGGGAGATCATGGAAGAAACGCTGGCCCATATCCCTGATACCCATTTCAGTATCGCGGACGCCAAAAGAGGCGATATCGGCAATACGGCCGCGCAGTATGCCCGGACCTTTTTTGAGACCTATAAGTTTGATGCCGTCACCGTGGCGCCTTATATGGGCAGGGACAGTATCCAGCCCTTTTTGGATTATCCGGATAAAACGACCATCGTACTGGGGCTGACATCCAACAAAGGAGCAGCCGATTTTGAACAGCTGGAACTTTCAGACGGCAAAAAACTCTATGAACAGGTACTTACCACCGTAGCCGGCTGGGGCAACGCTGATCAGCTGATGTTTGTGGTGGGCGCTACCCAGGCGGCGGCCCTTAAAAATATCCGCGGCCTGATTCCCAATCATTTCCTGCTCGTTCCCGGCGTGGGGGCCCAGGGCGGAACCGTGGAAGAGGTTGCATCAGCAGGATGGGCACCTAATGGCGGATTGCTGGTAAATGTCAGCAGAGGGGTCATTTATGCCTCAGCCAAAGACGATTATCAGACTGCTGCAAAATCCGCTGCCATGGCCTATCAAAAACAAATGCAGGCGGCTTTTGAAAAGCAGTAGCATGGGTAAATGAACGCAATATCTGATTGTCAGCAACTGGAAATGAAAGCACGGCATCCTAATTACCTAGTCATCAAAATAGGACGCCCTTCAGGTACAGCTTATTTAAAGAATTATTGAATCATTTTAAGGACCAATCTTAATTATCAATAAACGCAAGAAAATGATCAAAAGAATTACCGGTAGCCGAAATGTCCTATGTGCAGCACTGCCGGCCGCTGTTTTTATTTTAACAGCATTGTTAGCGAGTTGCGGGAACGGCGCCGGGACAAATCAGGCTCACAGCAATTCGGGGAAACAGCCAAAGCCCACGACCATTCATCAATCCATCTCCATCACCAAATCAACGGACGACTCATTGATCGTTGCGACCGTAAAGGCCGGCAGTATCCCGGATTCAATCGCCATAAATATAGATCATGATTTTCAACGCGTAAATCTGGTTATAAAGGCTGTTGATGACATGGATTCCTTATTAGCCACCCTGCATGCTGCCGGCTCACAGCGCAATGTAAGGATCAATCAACTGGTGATGCCCGACGGAACCATGGACGGCCCGTTCGGGCATGAACTGCACTACAGGACAAGCCAAAACGGAAATTATACCCTGAAAATCGGCAAGGATAATATGGCCGATTGCACCCTTCACGGGCCTGCCGTAATCCGCATTGAGCTGATACAACACCACTGAGGAAGAGCCGGATTAAAAAAAAATCGACTTTCAATAGATTATATAATAAACAACAAATAATACACAATACAACTTACCTTAAGGCTTATGAAGCGAACAACAGGTTTAATTTTAAAAACAGTCCCCGGCTTATGCCTTATGCTTGGCCTCGGATTTAATTTTTCTGTAAATACCGCCAAGGCCCAGCAGTTGCCAGGCGAGGGAATCAACCAAAACCAAGTGCAGACTACGCCCGCGAAGGCCAATTATGCACTGGCCGCCAAGTTTTCTCCTGAAAGACAGCGCCGGATGATTTTTTCCACACGGGTCAGTCCGCACTGGCTGCAAAAAGGGGACCGCTTCTGGTATCAGTTTGAAACTTCTCAGGGCAAAAAATGGTACCTGGTGGATGCCACCCAGGCGACCAAAAGGCCTTTATTTGATGAAAAAAAGGTCATTGCCAAAGTCAGTGAAATTGTGGAGGAGCCGTTTACGGCCCAGCATTTTCCCATTGACAGCGTTGAGTTCCTGGAAAATGAAAATGCCATTCGCTTTCAGGTCAAATCCAAAAAAGATGTCGTGGATGAAGACAGCACGCAGCTAAAAACGGATTCCAGCAGGACCGATCATAAAGGCAACACCCGCAAAGACAAAGAAGAAAAAACCCATAAAAAGGTTTATTATTTCCGGTACGACATATCCAGAGACGAGCTGACAGAATTAAAAGACTATAAAAGGAAAAAAGAAACCCTTGGCTGGGCCAATATTTCCCCAGATGGTCAAACTGTGGTCTTTGTCAAGCATTATAACCTGTACTGGATGGACCGGGCTAATTTTGAAAAAGCCCTGATCAACGATAAAGACAGTACCATAGTAGAACACGCCATGACCCATGACGGAGAGTTGTATTATACCTATGGCCGCAATGCCAGCAATATCGGGACCGATAATGTAGAGATGGAAAAGAACAAGGACAAACGCACAAGACCATATATTCTATGGTCACCGGATTCAAAGTATTTTGCCATGACCAGGGAAGATGACCGCAAAGTCGGCAAACTCTGGGTAGTGCATAATATTAAAGAGCCAAGACCGACGCTGGAGACCTATGCCTATTCCATGCCGGGCGATACGGCCCTATCCATTTATCATCTCCTTGTTTTTGATATGGCCACTAAGACGCAAAGAGAAGTTGATGCGCATGCCTATAAAGACCAGACACTGGGCATCCAGGGTAAGCCTTACCAGTCCTCGGACAGGGATAAACCGTATGTGCCGCTGATCTGGTCGGGGGATGCAACGCATTTTTATGTTACCCGGCAGAGCCGGGATATGAAAAAAATCGATGTATTAAAGGTCGATGCCGTGACGGCCCGAGCAACTTCCATTATTCAGGAGCGCATGAACACTTCACAGGAAGCGCAGAATGTCGGCGTGGTAAACGGCGGAAAAGAACTTATTGAGTGGAGCGAACGAAGCGGTTGGGCACAGTTTTACTTATATGATGGCGAAGGCCATCTGAAAAATCAGATCACACCCGGCGGTTTCCATTGCAACAGCATTGAAAAAATAGATGAAGCTGCCAGAGTGCTGTATTTTACCGCAAACGCCAAAGAAACTGGAGAGAATCCTTATTATATGCACCTGTACAGGATTAATTTTGACGGGACAGGCTTGCAATTACTGGACAAGGGCAATTTTGACCACGATATCAGTATGAGCGATTCAAAAAAGTTTTTTGTAGACAATTGTTCCAGGGTCAATACGGTACCCAATGCCGTTTTGGTCAATAACCAGGGTAAAAAAGTGATGGAACTTGACTCTGCGGACCTCTCACAGCTCTTTGCTGCGGGATATAAATTTCCCGAGATCGTAAAGGTAAAAGCAGCGGACGGTATAACGGACCTGTATGGTGTCATGTATAAGCCCTTTGACTTTGACAGCACCAAAAAGTATCCGCTGGTCGAATATGTTTATCCGGGACCCCAGACAGAAGCCGTCCAGACGGCCTTCACCCGGCTCTCTGACCGCACGGACCGGTTAGCCCAGATTGGTCTGATCGTGCTAACCGTGGGAAACAGGGGCGGCAGTCCGCTCCGGTCAAAATGGTATCATAATTACGGGTATGGCAATCTGAGAGATTACGGGCTGGCCGATAAAAAGACAGCGGCTGAACAGATTGCAGACCGGTACAGTTATATTGACATCAATAAGGTAGGCATCCATGGCCATTCAGGTGGTGGTTTTATGACCGCAGCCGCTATGTTTACCTATCCTGATTTTTTCAAAGTGGGCGTATCTTCCTCCGGCAACCACGACAACCGGATCTATAATAATTGGTGGAGTGAAAAACATCACGGTATTACAGAGAAAATCAATAGTAAAGGAGATACCAGCTTTGTGTTTAAAATCGCGACCAACCCTGAAATAGCAGCCAACCTGAAAGGCCATTTACTGCTCACGACAGGAGATGTAGATGATAATGTCCATCCGGCCAACACCATCCGGGTTGTCAATGCCCTGATAAAAGCCAATAAACGTTTTGATCTTGTAATGTTACCCGGACAGCGGCATGCCTATGGGGATATGGAAGAGTACTTCTTCTGGCGTCTGGCCGATTATTACAGCCAGTGGCTGATCGGCGATTTTTCGCATGCGGCCCAGGTGGACATGGTGGAAGCCAATCAGGATAAGGCACTCAGCGACGATTAAGTTTTATCGCCGCCCAGTTTACGCCTAGCATTCGACCTAGTCAGGTTAGGGCATAAAACAGTCATTACACAGTACTAAAAAAGGAGGCCTGCGAGCCTCCTTTTTTAGTACTGTGCAGGTGCATCCTTTGCCATCCAAAGGGAGCGGCTCTATTATTGGCACTTTAATTGTATTTTTACCGCAGGAGCAATCACATTTATATACCTATACCTATACCGAATCATTATGGAACCACAAGAACTGTTACAGAACGCCATAGAGAAATTTCAACACAGTCCAGACAGCGGAGATATCCGTCCAGGGCGCAAAAAATTTTTTAACACCATTACCTGCACGGATGATAATGATGGTCTTCGGATTATTGAAACCATAGGAGGGGAGTGCAACAATATGGTTATTTTGGCAGGCAAACAAAATGACGGATCCACGGGTGTGGTATCTTTTTCATTTGTCAGAAAGGAAGGTCATTTTGCCATCCAGGTGATCTCCACGATCCCGGAATTTATCCCTTCAGACCAGGTTGTCATCGGTTTTAAGATGGAAGGTGGCAAAGAAGTCATTACAGGATTTGTATTTCCGCCGGTCAATGTTGAGGGGACTCATTATTGGGCCAATTATGCCCAGATTTCCCAGGAAGACCTGGCTGCCTTTATGGAATCCTCCGTGGTGGCCTGGCAGATGAAAAATAAAGTCAATAATAATCACCTGGAAAGCGATTTTACGATTTTAGCCACCGATATATTGCCACAATCAGAAGCCAAGTACCTTTTACGTTCCATGGCGACAGCAATAGCCAGGGATTATCTGGGTGTTTAATCAAAGATTAAAAAAATACTGCAGCGAAGCGGTACTTATTAACCTCTATTACTGATACCGGAGATCTTTATTATCTGAAGGGTTTCTTAGTGGCGGTAAACGCTGGCGAATCTGCTGACCTTCATAAGGCGGCAGGCTGGTGAGTGATTTTTCGATATCCATATTCCATTTCGCCTGATTGGCATGGAGCAGGCCATGGAGCGTCTGGCGTTCATACGCCTGCTGGACCTTGGAACGCTCCTGGTTCATGATGGTCATGACCCGGGCAATTTCTGCCTGAAAATCATTGGAGAATTTTATCTGCTTTAATTGCTGGAAAGTTTTCCGGGTATAAATTTCGTTGATATCAAAATGGCCCTGTTCGTGTTGCAAAAGACCACTATCCTGTAAGGCATCTGCCGATACCCAGGACTTATTATAACTGAAACGGTTGGTCATGGATATTGTAAGGACTCTTTGCAAATCCAGGTTACTGACACTTACCTCCACGGCAGGCTGACTGGAAGTGACAGCGCCCACAGAAAGCGCCTGTTTTTTCCTGGCAGAATGGATCACCCTGAAATTATTAAAAGTCAGTTTACCCTGGCCCCAACTGACATCCCTTAAAGAATCCGTGAACTGTGCCCGCGCCGTAGAAAAATTAAACTGGAACAGGGTTATTAGTAACCCTGTTATCCATAAGGCGCTTCGCCTTTTAAAATATTTTGTTGCCTTTAATCGCCTTGCCATAGTTCTTAGACTGGGTTTCTGCCTGCAAGTTACCTGCAAATAGGATTCCAATACCAATTTTAAGGGGTAATTAGCAACTTATATATAAATAATTATAATAATTTAAGTTAATATTTTTTATTCAGGTCCCAGTTTTCAATTTCCTTGACTACGCCGTCCAGGAACATGGAGCCCATCGCCCCGTCAATAATGCGGTGGTCATAGCTAAGCGACAGGATCATCATATGGCGAATGCCAATGGTATCACCCATTTCGGTTTCTATGACCACAGGCCTTTTCTTTATCGTACCGATGGCCAGGATGGCCACCTGGGGTTGGTTGATGATCGGCGTACCGCCCAACGACCCGAAAGTGCCTACATTGGTCAGTGTAAAAGTCCCTTCCTGGGTATCCGTTGGTTTTAATTGATTGTTGCGTGCCCTTGTTGCCAGGTCATTGACCACCTTACTGAGACCTACCAGGTTCAGGTGATCGGCGTTTTTAATAACAGGGACAATCAGGTTACCGCTGGGTAGCGCCGTCGCCATCCCGATATTGATATTTTTCTTTAAAATAATCTGTTCGCCATTTACCGAGCTGTTAATAAAGGGAAAGCGTTTGATGGTCCGGGCCACACAATCAATAAATAAAGGCGTAAAAGTGATTTTGGTCTTTTCACGTTCTTCAAAATCCTTTTTGATTCTTTCACGCCATTTGACCATATTAGTCACATCCACCTCCGCAAAACTGGTCACCGTAGCACTGGTATTCTGTGACCCCTTCATATGGCTGGCAATTAGTTTTCGCATCCTGTCCATTTGAACAATCTGCGTCTCGCCTGAAAAAGAAGCGGCTTCCATAGATCCGCTCACGGAGCCACCCATGGAAGGGGCCGTATCTGTAGTGCCGTTGTCTGACTTTGATGGCAGGCTGGCAGGCTGCTGTTTTCCTCTGGTGGATAAATAGGCTAATAAATCCTTTTTGGTGAGCCTGCCTTCATTACCAGTGCCGGTAATGCGGCTCAGTTCCCCAAGGTCAATGCCCTCCTTAGCGGCAATGCTCATGACAAGCGGTGAATAAAATCCGTTATTGCCCGCCTGATTATTCTCTTGCGCTTCGTTCGCTGCCGCCACGTTTTCAGCATTTGCAGCCGGTACATAAGGCACCGGAGGGTCCTCAGACGGATCTTTAGCTGCGACTTCTTCACAGTTCGTATCTTTCCCGATTAAAGCGTCCTTTTGTACAGCTACTTCCTGAGCAGTTTCTGCTCCCTGGGCGGCCTCGATCAAAGCGATCGTGGCGCCCACAGGTGCTACTTCGTTTTCCTGGAATAATACTTCTTTAAGGGTGCCGCTTACCGTGGAAGGGACTTCGCTGTCTACCTTATCCGTGGCGATTTCCAGGACCATTTCTTCCTCCTCTACGGTATCGCCTGGCTGTTTAAGCCATTTAAGGACAGTCGCTTCTATAATTCCTTCGCCGAGTGCCGGCATTTTCAGTTCAATTAACGCCATAAATAAGTTTTTATGCCTGGATAACCATTTTGTTCAGGTCATTCCGGGCCTGGAAATGTACAATTAAGTTTACTAACCTGGAAATTCAGGTGCCTGGTTTTCGGCTTCAATCAGCTTGCGCAGCAGATTGAATGCCTGCATGTAAGTCGCCTCCCGGTTATGCAGCCGGTCATAGCGAAAACGACATAGTTTCGTGATTACCTGCTCTTTACTGGCCACTGCGATCCAGACAGTGCCCACCGGTTTATGCTCGGTGGCGCCTGTGGGACCTAAAATGCCGGAAACCGCGACACTATAATCCGCCTCCATCAGTCTTCTGACTTCTTTTGCCATACAGGTGACGACTTCTTCACTGACAGCGCCCTTACTGTCCAGTATTTCGCGGGGAACATGGAGCAGGTTTTCCTTGATCTGGTTGTCATAACTGACCACGCTGCCATGTATATAGGCCGATGCGCCACTGATCGCCGTTAGTTGAGCCGCCAGGTAACCGCCCGTGCAACTTTCAGCCGTGGTGACGGTTTTGCCGTACTTAATTAATAATTCTGCGATCATTTCCGCCATACTGATATCTTTATCCATGACCAGTATATCACGCAAAGTTTCCTTCATCCTATTAAAATAGTCATCAATAACGGACCGCTGACCGGTCTGAAGGTTTTCGGTCAGGCGCAGCCTTACCGCCTGGTGTCCCGGCAAATAGGCCAGCTTGATCCATTCAGGCAGTTCATTTTCCAATGAGCGCAGCCGCTCGGCGACAAAGGACTCGCCGAGCCCCATCGTGGTCATGGTCCTATGCAGGACCTGGCCCAGGTTAAATTTTTCCCGGATGGCTTTCAGTACATGGTTTTCGGTCAGCCCTTGCATTTCAAAAGGGACGCCCGGCATACTGAAATACAGCTTACCGTTTTTCTCAAACTGCATACCGGGGGCTGTTCCACGTGGATTCAGCATAACGGTACAGATATCCGGTACTTCCGCCTGTTTGATATTGACCTCCAGCATCGGTCGGTTGGACCGGGAAAATATCCCTTCAATAATTTTTAAAGATGGCTCGTGGAGAATAAGTTTACCGCCAAAATACGCATTGAGCAGTGGTTTCGTTATATCGTCATTGGTAGGGCCGAGGCCCCCGGTCAGGATAATGATATCTGAATCCGCGGACGCCTCATCCAGTGCCTGCCAGATCGCATCCCACTGATCGCCTAAAATAACGCGCCTGGCTACCCAGACGCCGATATTATTCAGTGCCTGGCCAAGCCATGCCCCATTTGTGTCGATGACCTGGCCAATCAGCAATTCATCCCCAATCGTTAGAATCGTAGCGGTTATACGCTGCATGCTTGCCTTATTAGTTGGGTGCAATTTACTAAAAAACGGGGTTTTATCTGCCTTCCATGGACGAGATTTAAGCATTTAGCCCCTGGAGATTAACAGCTTTATCCACCGAATAACTCCCTAAGAAATAAGGGCGCCCAAAAAAAGTGGGGGATCCAGCATGCAGAAAAGCGAAAACCGGCCTGGGAAGCGCCTGGCCAAAAGCCTTGCCACCAGCTTTAAACGATCGTACCTAGGTTCATAGGGCCGGTTGCGGGTCTTCTTCCACATAATCCAGGTCCTTATGGAAAGATTCCTTTAACCTGCTCAGCGAAAACAAAGCAATCGCTACCAGTAAAAACAGCATAATATAGGCTGCCGGCACCAGCGTAAAGCGTTTGACAAAAAACTCAAAAAGTAAGGTGATGGGAATAAGCGCACCCCTGACAAAATTGGGTACGGTCGTTGTAACCGTGGCCCTCAGATTCGTGCCGAACTGTTCGGCCGCGATGGTGACAAAATTCGCCCAATAGCCGACGCCCAGGCCAATTATAAAGGCCAGGTAATTGAATTGAGTAGGGGTGATGCCTTTATAGTTCAGGTAATAAGTACAACTGCCCAAGGTAAAGAGGCAAAAGATCAAAATGACCTTTTTCCTGGATTTCAACAGCTGTGATAAAAACCCGGCCACAAGGTCACCAAAAGAAATACCGATATAGGCGAACATAATACCCGAACCGGCGTCCAAAACACCTTTGGCCTGCAGATGACGGCCGATCTCAGGGGCCTGTGTGAGTAAAATGCCCACGACAAACCAAAGCGGCAGGCCAATCAGGATACAATGGATATATTTAACCAGACGCGCTTTATTGCCTAAGAGCATGCTCAGGCTGCCCTTTTTCACCGCGCTGTTCTTCGCGGCCTGCTCAAACATACCGGATTCAAAAATACCCAGCCTTAAAAACAAAAGCACAATGCCCAGTCCGCCGCCGACAAAATAAGCGTTACGCCAGGCAAAATAATGGGACACCTGTTTTGCGGCAACCGCCCCGAAAAGCCCTACAACTGCTACCATCATAGTTCCATAGCCACGCTTTTCCCGGGGCATGGTTTCTGCGACCAGTGTAATGCCTGCGCCCAGTTCGCCGGCCAGGCCAATGCCCGCAATAAAACGGATAAAGGCATAACTATTGACATCATGCACAAAACCGTTACAAATATTCGCAAGGGAGTAAAGTAAAATTGAGCCGAACAAAACTTTAATGCGGCCATACCGGTCACCCATAACACCCCAGATAATACCGCCGATCAAAAGACCGGCCATTTGCATATTCAGGATGTATTCACCCATCTGCCGCATTTCTCTTTGGGCTACTCCGATATCGGTCAGACTCTGAATCCGGACAATGGAAAAGATAAGCAGGTCATAGATATCCACAAAATAGCCCAGAGAGGCTACAAGGACCAGTAAAATTATATTTTTATTGTTTGAGCCAGGATGGGGGAGCGCTGCCATAAATGGTTAATTTGAGGCACAATTTACGGCAAAACGCAATAAAATTACCAACCGACACCTTAATATTGGAAGAATATCTCTGTAGCCCCAAAGCCAAAACGGTGGTCAAACTGGTTGACAAAACTTTTGACTTCCGGCCGGCTTTTCAGCAGCTGATGAATCTCTTCTTTTAATTTTCCTTTGCCCACCCCATGGATCACAATCAGGTTCGGCTGGCGGTTGATGACCGCGATATCATACCACTTTTCAAATTCCTTTAACTGCAATTGCAGCATCTCAAAATGGGAGAGTCCTTTATGGTTGTCCGTAATTTTGTCAATATGCAGGTCTACCACGCTGCGTACAGCGGGCAAGGTCTCCTTGAACCTCTTGGCGGGTACGACCTTGTAGCCGATCTTTTGCAGCGAACTAAGGTCCATTCCTTCCGGCTGCTTTGCTGTTTTTTCCCGGACGGGGTATTTTTCCAGCAGCATATAAGAAATCGTGGGCTCATTCTTGTCCTTGATTTCTTCCACCTTATTAAACACCTGTTTGGGCTTTAATTTTAACTGGCTTTCATAGTATTCAGCCCTTTTGTCGTCTTTTCTGGACAAAGAGAACTCAATGGAAAAATGCGGATAGTCATTCAGGTCAGAAAAATCCATGTCATGGATATAGACATCCTTGTGGGCCAGCACTTCAGATTTTAATTCAAAATCCACCTTGCCGTTTTTCTCATACTGATAATAAAACAAGAGACTGTCACCGGTTTGGTTGACCAGATAAATCTTAAAATAATCCACGATATCATCACCGAATTCATCCAAAGAATATTTAGGCAGCAGGGTCAGCCAGACACCGTTTTCTGCCTTAATATGGTTGGTCTGGCTTTTCTTTTCCACAGGAAGCTGGTCAACAAAAACTTTTTCCTTTTTAGGTGCCGGCTGGGCAGGCTTTTGGGTAAATCTTTTAAAATAAGGAAAATCAATCTGGTCCGTATAGATGGGAAATTTGACACCCCGAACTTCCACAATGACCATCTGATCATCTAAAATTTCCAGGACACGGCCTTCTTCATTTGTTTGCAGGACCAGGATTTCATCGCCAACTTGATATTTCATGGCACAAAAATAATTGATTTTGGTGCAAAACCATTATTTGAACCGCAGGAACTCATGGACTGCGTCAAATTTAACCTCCTTGTGAAAAAACAGGGCATGAATATAAAACAGCCGCTATAAAAATGTATAAAATTTTTACAGCGGCTGTTTTATTTAATTCTTTTAAATAAATGACCTTCAGCTCCTTTTCAGTTTTTTCTCCCTTTCAGATGTAGATCATTGTCCGCACGCTTAATACAAGAAGATGCCTACGTGCTTTAAGCACCTGCCTTAATAAGCCCTTGCAAAGAGGACACGCTCTTTACTCGGTTTGCCGGTAAGGATGCAGGCGCCGGCTTCCTTAGGGTTATCCAAAGGAATACAACGGATGGTGGCCTTGGTCAGCTCTTTGATTTTTTCTTCGGTTTCAGGGGTGCCGTCCCAATGGGCAGATAAAAAACCCGGTTTTTCATCCAGCAAGCGGACAAAATCTTCCCAGGTATCCACCGCTGTGATATTGGCCTGCTGGAATGCCTTTGCTTTATTAAAGATACTTGTCTGAATATCTTCCAGCAATTCAACCACCTTTTCTTCCAGTCCTTCCAGCGCATAGGTCGTTTTTTCACGGGTGTCCCTGCGGGCCAGCTCGGCTTGTCCGTTTTCCAGGTCCCGCATGCCGATAGCCATTCTTAAAGGCACGCCTTTTTTCTCATATTCGGCAAACTTCCAGCCCGGGCGCTGATTATCTGAATCGTCATATTTAACCCGGACGCCCCTGGCTTTTAGCCTGTCTAATAATGGCGTAATCACGGCGTCGATTTGTAACTTCTGGTCTTCACCTTTACAGATCGGCACAATAACCAATTGGACAGGGGCGATTTTGGGCGGCAAAATCAGCCCCTCATCATCACTGTGGGCCATGACCAGACCGCCGATCAGCCGGGTGGAGACCCCCCAGCTGGTTGCCCATACATAATCCAGTTTATTTTGCTTATCGCTGAATTTAACATCGAAGGCCTTGGCAAAGTTCTGGCCGAGGAAATGAGAAGTACCGGCCTGCAGGGCTTTGCCATCCTGCATCAGTGCTTCAATACAATAAGTTTCCACCGCGCCGGCAAAGCGTTCACTTTCACTTTTAACGCCCCTTATGACAGGAACAGCCATATATTGTTCAACAAAATCACCGTAAACATGCAGCATTTTCACCGCCTCTTCCACTGCTTCCTGCCTTGTGGCATGGGCCGTGTGCCCTTCCTGCCACAAGAATTCAGCAGTACGCAAAAAGAGCCGGGTGCGCATTTCCCAGCGAACGACATTGGCCCACTGGTTTATTAGTAAAGGCAGATCCCGGTAAGATTGAATCCAGGTCTTATAAGTGTTCCAGATAATGGCCTCTGAAGTAGGGCGCACCACAAGTTCTTCCTCCAGCCTGGCTTCCGGATCGACGATCAGTTTTCCTTTCTGGTCCGGATCCGCTTTTAGGCGGTAATGCGTGACAACAGCACATTCTTTGGCAAATCCTTCCGCATTTTTTTCTTCAGCTTCAAAAAGGCTTTTGGGAACAAATAAAGGGAAATAAGCATTCACATGCCCGGTTTCTTTAAACATCCGGTCCAGCACATCACGCATATTTTCCCAGAGCGCAAAGCCGTAAGGCTTGATAACCATGCAGCCACGAACGGCACTATAATCAGCCAGTTCACCTTTTATCACCAGATCGTTGTACCACTTGGAATAATCCTCATTGCGGGACGTAATTTCTTTACTCATTTTATTTTATTCGAAATATAAACTTAGAGAATGCCTATTTATCAGGCTTTATTTAACTTTTTATTAGGCTTTTGTGATTAACTATTGGAGCAGGTAAAAAGTCTAATAAAATAGGTTGCAAAAGTACTAACTTCGCAGTTAATTTAACAACCAAGTATTTAAAGTTTTAAATTTGACAAAAATAGCTTAAATTTAAGCAGAACATGTCGCAAAAAGGCTGATATTTACGTTATTTAGTTGACAAAGATAAACAGGCTGCTTGAAGATGGCCGCCTTTATGTATTAAAAAAATTTAATGATGAAAAATAAATTATTAACCGTAGGGATTGTGTCGCTGCTGCTGGGCAGTTGTACAGTTGTCTATCAGGCCCGGCCGGAAGACAGCTATGCACGCAACAACTCCGCCCAGTACAACAATCAGGCGCAAAATAGTCCTTATTATCAGGGTGATGATATGGACGGGTATGATGAAAGCTGGGATGCGGATACCTCTGCGGGTGAAGAACCAAAAATTGATTTTAACAGCGGGGCCTATGATAATGGCTACGTTTATAATCCGGCATACTTTGGTGCCAATTTCTATGCAGGCAATCCCTTCTGGGGCTTAGGTCTGTATAGCGGATGGGGCTGGGGTTCTCCATGGGGATGGGGTGCCTACTCTCCTTGGGGCTGGGGCATCGGCATCGGCTATGGCTGGGGCGGATATTATGGCTGGGGTAGCATATATACCGGCTGGGGCGGCGCCTTTGGCTGGCCAGGTTACTACGGCGGCTATTGGGGTTATCCGGCCTATGGCTGGGGCGGTTATTATGGTGGCTGGGGATATTCTCCCTATATCGTTCGCAGAGCAACCAGACACTCAAACCTGGTTTCCAGAGATGGAAAAACTTTTGCCCGGACGACATCGGCCAACCGTTGGGCTTCCTCCAGAGATATGAATGTCAGCAACACAAGAGGAGTACGCTCTTATCAGCCTACCATACGTGATGCAAGTGGCAGTACCAGGAGCAGATATTCTCCTGCTACCAGAGATTATTCACAATCAAGAGGCAATAATACCATCAGAAGGACAGCACCTACAAGAAGTTACACACCTCCGACAAGAAGTTATACGCCTCCAACCAGGAGCTATTCACCACCAACCAGGAGCTATTCGCCCCCTGTAAGAAGCAGCGGTGGCGGTGGTGGCGGCGGAGCTACCAGAAGCAGCGGCAGAAGCAGATAAGGCTTAAAGCCGGAATTAATGCCTTTTCCAGAAGGTTGACTTGGAGATTGCACAAAAAAATGAATGCAAGATTAAAAAAAAGAATGCCCGTTACATGTTTAAATGTAACGGGCATTCTTTTTAGCAAGTTGCTGCAATCTGACCATACTTTAACGCAGCGGTAACAGACCGGTTTAAGAAATTATTTCTGGTTTAAACGAGAGGTCGGGTTATTTAATTAATCTGATAGCAAACGGATACCGATAGAGTTTGCCTTCTGAGGCCCTGATCGTCGCTACGATCACCAATACAATATCTATAATGCCCACGGCCCAGATCAGTAGGATACCGATGAGGGAAATAATCAGGATAAGGCTGATGATGGCAATGGTTATCTGAAAGTTCAGTGATTCCTTGGCATGTTCCGAAACAAAAGAGGATTCATCCTTTTTGACCAGAAAAATAATCAGCGGCCCTAAAAAAGCACTGATAAAAGTAATCACATGTGCCAGCAAACCCAGCGTTTTTTCATCTGAAGTCGGAGGCGTAGGCGGATTGATATCACTGCCCAAGATTGAATTATTTTGCATAAGTAGGATTTTGTTCAACTAAAGTTAATCTTTTTGCCGGATCCAATTGCTCTTTTTGAAAAAAGATTAAATTAAATGTCAAAATGCACTAACGGATCAAAGGATTGCTAAACAATGTTTTAAAGGTTTTTTGATAAATATCAGCGGCTTGAAGCTCCAGGGTGGGAACTAAAGAAAACATCGTTTTCTGGGTTTAGGACGTATGCTTTATTTCCTCTAAACTTATTTTAACGCACCATGTCATTTAAAAATACTTGCCGTATTTTGTCCCTTTTTTCCTATTTTAGAATTTGGAAGTCTGGTAATTTTGCTGAAAAGCAAAATATACCGATGGTATTTATTCTAGTTAGGACAGCCATTATTATTAATCGGTTAAACTGCGCTGGTTATCGTAAAAATCTAAAACTAATAATGAATGATTTACCGAGTTTTCCATCCGGTTCCGGCTTTATCTGATATCGTAGAGCACTATTGGTATTCAAAAATTGATTTGACAGCATCTGCTTTACAGCAGTATGCGACACCCTTGTTACAAGGGCTGGTATTCAACTTCAAGCAACAACCCGAACATCATAGCTACAATGGCAAGACGATAACGCTGGATAGGTCTGCTTATGTTTTCGGACAATCGTTGTCTCCCCGTGTAGTGAACAGCAATGAAAAAGGTGTTGATATTGTCGGCGTTAAATTCAAACCCCTGGGCATTACTAAACTTACGGGAATTAATATGAGCTGTCTTGCCGATAAAATTGTTGATGCAGAAGATCTCTGGGGCAATGAACTTAAACAGCTCTGTGATGAAATGCAGTCGGCCACCATGCTTGAAAAGACGATTAATGTATTGGAAAGATTTCTACTTAAAAAATACCTGAGCACTAAATTACATTACCGGATTGAAAATGCCCATAACGCTTTAATGCTAATTAATCAACATCAAGGCAATATTGACATTAAATCACTGCAAGTCCAAACCAACACTTCCCGCAAGACCCTGGAAAGGGCCTTTATGAATTATCTGGGTGTGCCTCCAAAACTATATTCGCGTATTGTTCGTTTTAATGCGGTAAAAACCATCATCGACCGCAGCGCTTTTGATGGCAATCTCACCAAACTTGCGCTGGATTTTGGCTTTTATGACTGCTCACATTTTATTGCTGAATTTAAAAATTTTTCCGGTAGCACACCCCATAACTATCTGAAGACCGTGCCGGTTAATCTGGTCGTTAAGGATTGACAAATTGAGAATGTCCCTTTTCTCCTATTTTAAAATCTATAGCTATGATAATTTTGGTAGGGTAAAAAAGATGCCAATAACCTTTTTGTGCAGTACCAGGATTTAGCGAGTTGCCGTTGTTGCGCTTGCACAGGTATGGTTCACCCTGTGCCAAGAGGATAAAGACATTCATAAACAGTATTCCTGCCATATTGCAGCTTAGGTAGTCTCGATAGGAAGAGACGGTAAACCACGGTATAATAGCTTATTATTAAACCTGGTTATTCAATGCTATTTTGTCCATTTTCTCCTATTTTAAATTTTATGGATATGATAATTTTGGCATATCACAGGTTCAACATGGATTAGTCTATGCGGTTTTTGAAACGGATGATTATTTACTAATGAACAGACTGTTTTAAAGTGATATTGTATGATCTTTTCCGGTGTGCTGCTTTATTGCCATTCGTTATTTGTGCAAAAAACTGTTTGCCCATACCAGTGGGCTCCTGGAAAAGGATGCGCAGGTCATTTCACTTAAAATGGGCATACCGGCCGCTTCTGCTGTTTATGATGTTTACCAAACTGATTTTAAGATATGGAACAAAAAAGCAGCGCAGTGGATTGAAGGGAATTACCGGTTTAAAATAAATAAGTAGGCTGATACATTTAAAGATTTTTAGGCTAATAATTTTATTGTTTTTTGATGTACGGTCTGTTTTTCTGTCAAAGTCAGGTTGATAAAACTATCTGACCAAGGATAAGCGTATAATGACTCATTCGCTTTGAGTGAAAGAATAAAACCGCGATGCCATTGTTCCAAAAAAATAGAACTCCTTTTACCAAGAAGGTGCTTGATGATCAGAACGAGTATCTCCAGGGTGCAATGGACATTATATGGGAGGAAATCTTTAAAATGTACATACAGGCAGTGAGAATATTGGTAAAAATGAGAGAAATAAGTTTTTTTATTATGTTTGGCTGCGGGATTTGCGGTTGGTTCATGGGCTGCGGCCAACAGTCATTAAAAGCGGTAAATGCCGTAACAAATCCAGCGTATTTATTTGCTTTGAATGACAGCACTTCGATAATGCAGTTTTTTGAAACCCTGAAATACGATAAAAAATTCCTGAAAGATTTAGGATTGGAAAAGGAGATACAATCCAATTGGAATGATCAGCGCATGATGCTAATTCGCGGCGATCTGGATGGTGATGAAATTTCTGATGTAGTGGCAGGGTTTTGCGTGGAAGGCCGGGGTGTCGGTAAAAATTATGACTGGCACTACGCCTTTTTGCTTGACAAGGGCAGCCAATGGAGCTACTGCAACCAATTAGATGCAAGCATTTTTGTGCAAGACCGTTTCTTATGCATTGAAAAAACAGAGAACGGAGTGATCAAAGCTCATGGGGTGGGTCTTAAAGACCAAAATTTATCGCCCATCGCTGCGAAGTATATTTTTAAAGGCGGCCAGCTTCAAAATGGGCGTGAAGGAATGCCTGATGAAGGGAATGTCTCAAAAAAAATCGCTATAACGGGTGGACCAGTTCCCGATAACCAGCGTCGTTTGGATATTGAAAAAAAAGGAAAGCTATTGTGCTTTTTACTACCAGAAATAAAAGGTGCCACTATACCTGACAATCAAGCACCACCCAGTATGATTGCTGAGCATACGTGGGTTTCAGGATTCGTATTCTTTGCGGTTTCTAGTGGATTTTGACCTGTTTGGATTAAAGTCAATATCCTGTTGAGACTATGATTCATAAGCGGGCAAGCTTTAAAACAGTGACCCGCTGGTTATTTATACAATACCTGCAAATTTGACGCATCTTTTTGAAACAATACCGGAGTTTTTCCCGAAAGATATTTATCAATCGCGGCTTCATTATAATGGCGGATCGTAAACAGGTGCAAGTCTTTTTGGAGCTGGACATCGAACCATTCGCTGGCTTTGGCCGCAAACCGTTCAATTTTCTCTTCCTGATCATCTACCGCCACCTGCAGACTGATCGCGCCCGTCTGGATCAGGTTGGGTTTTATTTTGAGTTCCCTGAAAATCTTATACAGGCGGCTCATAGGCTTTTCTTCTATAAAAGAAAAGTCCAGTGTTCTTAAATGGATCAGCACCTGCTGGTGCTTATTGATCAGGATGGGTGGCAGGTTACTTACAGGATGTTGGTTAATTAACGTGCCTGGCAGCCCTGTATCCAGAAAACACTTGACATGCAATGGGATGTTTTTATTCTGCAAGGGCTTTATGGTTTTGGGATGGATGACCTGGGCACCATAGTAGGCCATTTCTATGACTTCCCTGTAACTTAACTGCGGAATATAAACCGCTTCAGGTATGACCCTCGGATCTGCATTCATGATACCTTCCACATCTTTCCAGATGGTCAGATTATCCGCATTTAGGATACTGGCAAAGATTGCTGCGCTGTAATCACTGCCCTCACGGCCGAGTGTCGTATTCTCGCACTGGTCCGTTGAACCGATAAAGCCCTGGGTGATGATGATGTCTGTCTGTTCAAATAGCGGCAATAGCTGGGATTTAGTGGCCTTCTCGGTAAATTCAAAGTCGACGACAGCTTCTTGAAAATGATTGTCTGTTCTGAGTACATCCCTTACATCCAGCCACCGGTTGCCGATCTTGAACTCTTTAAGATAAAAGCTGATAATACAAGTGCTCATTAATTCCCCTACGCTTACGATCTGGTCATAATAATAGCTGAATTCCCGGACAGGTTTGTCATGCAGCAGCCATTCAACCTCCGTGAAAAAATCTGCGAGCTGCGCAATACAGGGGTTAAACTCCAGTACCAGCAGATATTTAGCGAGCGTTAAATGCTGTTTTCGGATATCTCCGAACAGGCGCAGGGCATCTTCTTTTCTGCCGGCAAAAAAGGATTCCGCGACCGTTTCCAGCGCATTGGTCGTTTTACCCATGGCAGAGATGATAATAAGTGTTTTTTCATCTTTATACTGCTCGAGGATTTTCCCTAAATGTTTCACATGATCAACGTCCTGAACACTGGCGCCCCCAAACTTAAATACCCGCATATTCTGTATTGTAAAGTGATAATTATAAGTCAGCCGCAAAAATACAGGTTGACGGCGACTATTTGTGAATTTTGACCGCATAAGGCCGCCGGATTGGCAGATTCAGGCAGCAGTTAAGCGTTAAATTTGTGAAAACAACGCTTCAAACCAAAATTATCAATTAATTTGCAGCCATGGCAGAACCGATTATTTCAGTGCAGAACCTGGTTAAAAACTATGGCAGTTTCAAGGCCGTCAAAGGAATTTCCTTTGATGTGATGGAAGGAGAGATTTTTGGCTTGTTAGGCCCCAACGGGGCCGGCAAATCCACCACACTGGAAATTATTGAGACCTTAAGGCCTAAAACCAGCGGTAAGGTCTTCGTCGACGGGATGGACCTGGACCGGCAAGCGGCAGAAATAAAAAAGATTATTGGCGTTCAGTTGCAGGCGGCAGGTTATTACCCGGGACTGAACCTTTACGAACTGGTGCAGATGTTTGCAGGCCTTTATAATCAAAAGATCGATCCGCTGGACTTGTTAGATACCGTTCAGCTAAGGGAAAAGGCGAAAAACAAGTTCAAACAGCTTAGCGGCGGTCAAAAACAACGTTTCTCCATTGCCACAACGCTGATCAATAAGCCAAAAATTATATTTTTGGACGAGCCCACAACAGGCCTGGACCCACAGGCCAGGCGCAATCTCTGGGAACTGATCCGCTCCATTAAAAGCCAGGGTACCACCGTTATCCTGACGACACATTATATGGATGAAGCTGAATTTTTATGTGACCGGATTGCCATCGTGGACGCCGGCAGTATTATTTCACTGAATACCCCTGATCAGATGATTGATGACCTGGTGGCAACGGGGTTCGAAAGGCCTAAACAGGTGAAACTGGCCAATCTGGAGGATGTGTTTTTGCACCTGACAGGCAAAAGCTTAAGGGACATATAACTTAACACCGAAGCGTTCAGAAAGGTTTTTATTGATAAGCAAATATCTACCATAAAATAACCACCTATGGCTACATCAAATAACTCACCTGAATTACAAGAAAAGGACACCCTGGAAGCATTACGCTATCCAATAGGGCACTATCAGCCTGAACCTTTTAGTGAAGCACAGAAAATAAAATGGATATCCGATTTAGCGTCGCTGCCCGCCTTGCTTGAAATTGCCGTACAGACACTTGATGCCCCGGCCTTACACACGCCTTACAGGCCTGGCGGATG
>Ga0182744_1000626_pt1 | contig 32931 bp, 33 predicted proteins | sample eDN3rd30CKraftMG_FD_128525 | JGI IMG/M metagenome (GOLD analysis project Ga0182744, IMG submission 128525) | Enriched Miracle-Growth compost microbial communities from Emeryville, California, USA - eDNA 3rd pass 30_C Kraft MG (version 2) (version 2) ... | reverse complement strand
GGATCCGAGCCGGAAGAACAGCGAGCGCGGGCTCATGCGGGCTCGTCGGGAATGCAATAGCCGTGGCCGCGCCGCGTCTCGATCAGCGGGAAACCGAGCTTGCGGCGCAGGCGCGCCACCAGGGCTTCCAACGCGTTGGTGTCGCGATCGCTGTCGCCGGAGTGGATGTGTTCGAGCAGTTCGCCCTGCGACAACGTGCGTCCGCGATGCAGCAGCAGATAGGTGAGCAGCCTGTATTCGAGCACCGACAGTGTCAGCGCCTGGCCATCCACCGTGGCGCTGCGGGCCCGGGTATCGACTTCCAGCGGACCTGCCTTGACGATGGCGGATGCGTGTCCCGTGGCGCGCCGGGTGATGGCGCGCAGGCGGGCGAGCAATTCCTCCATCTGAAACGGCTTGGTCAGATAGTCGTCGGCGCCGGCATCGATGCCTTCCACCTTTTCACGCCAGCCGTCGCGGGCGGTGAGAATCAGGATCGGCGTTGCGACGCCCGCGCCGCGCAACCGCCGGATCACTGACAGGCCGTCGAGGCGCGGCAGGCCGAGATCGAGTACGATGGCGTCGTAATCCTCGGTCTCGCCTTTGAACCAGGCGGTGTCGCCGTCATGGGTGACGTCCACCGCATAGCTGGCGCGCTCCAGTCCGGCGCGGATGTCAGCGGCGATGCGGGGTTCGTCTTCAACGACAAGGATGCGCATGATCAATCGATCTTGAGAATGGTCAGCGTCTGCGCGTCGATCTCGACCTCGCGTCGCCGCCCGTTGGGCGTGAGTATCTTGATTTCATAAACCCAGACGCCGTCGTCGCGGTCGAGCTCGACCTTGATGACTTCGCCCGGCACCTGCGCGCGCGCGGCGGCGAGCACTTCGGTCAGCGGCTTGATCTGGCCCTGGCGCAACGCGTTGAGCGCGCATTCCTGATTGCCCTTGCAATCGTGGTCGTTGTCCTTGCCGTCTCTTGCGGATGCAAGGTGGAGCGGCAATGCGATGATGGCAAAGCCGAGTACGCCCACAAGTACGCCCAGCCGCAGCGCGCGCATGAAGCGGCGCGCCGGATCACCATTGCGGACGTCTGCTCCAGGCACGTCGGGCATGTTGTTATCGTGATGATGCGCAAAGAACGGCATGTGAACGGCGTCTCAGGATCGTGACAGTTCCAACGGCCGGTAGGGGCCGGTGTGCAAGCTGGTATATTCGGCCTTGTCCGCGAGGCGGATCGACACAGTATATGCGGCCGGAGTCTGATTGTTATCGGGACGAACCGCGAATCTTGCCCCGGTGCGGCGGGGCGCGGCTTTTTCTTCCGGCAGGTTCGCCTCGTCGGCGTCGCGAGTCTCGAGGCTCAGGCCGGCGGCGGCGGTGAGCAGCAGCAGAAAGGCCACGAAGGTGCCGAAATCAAGCGATAGGGCAGCGAGTGTCGGGACAGCAAGGAACATGATGAGCAAGGCAGCGGGCATGACCGGTCTCCTGGTTTCAAATCCGGGACCGAGGCTAGTCGAACGTAGCTGACGGATCGCTGACGCCGGCTGTCAGCGTCGCGGGGCAAGCGTCAGGCATCGTCGCTGCCTGTCACCATCGAAGGAGTAAATCATGCGGGTTCCCGCCATCGTGTTTCCCCTGACCTTTCCTCGGGCCTTTTCTGCGGCCTTGCTTGCGCCGGTTGTCATTCTGTCCGGCGTGACATTCACCGGACCGGCGTTGGCCGACGACGGTGCGTGTTCCCGCGTGGCCGGCCAGACATGGATCGCCGCCGAAGTGGCTGTCGAGAAGGTTCAGGCGCTCGGCTATGTGATCAGGGAGATCAAACGCGACAAGGGCTGCTGGAAGGTCCAGGGCTTCGATCGCAACGGCGCCAAAATCAAGCTCAACCTGGAGGCGTCCTCGGGCGAGGTGATCAGGTCGCGCAACTGATGCGCAGCCGACGCCGGAGCATCGTGCGTTCTTTCAGAAGCCCGCGATGCTTTAAATATCGCCCAATTCCTTTGATAGGTCCGCCGCCGCCTGGCGCACTCTTTTGATCAAGGACTCTTTCAGGGCGGGCGTCACCACGCGCCGCATGAAGGCCAGCACGATGACGCTGTGAAACCGGTGTTGCATCTCGAATACCGGAACCGCCAGAACTTCCGAGCTTGGAAGCACGGTGCTGGGCGACCAGAAGTATTCGTCCTTGCGAATCTGTTCGAGCTTGCGGCGCAACGCTTCTTCGTCTTCCTCGATGTCACCGTCTTCGTTCTGCTCCCGCAAAAGGCGCGCGGTCGCGTCTTCCGGCATATAGGCAAGGAAGACGTGCCCGACGGCGGACTGGCGCAACGGCACGCTTGCGCCAAGACGCAATGTCATCGGCATCGGGTGAACGCCGCTCTGCTGCCTCACCAAGGTGGCGCCTTGTTCGGTCCATATGTACAGCAGCGCGTCATGCCCGGTTTCGTCGGCAAGTTCGCTGACGCGATCCTGCGCCTGCCCGTAGCTGTCGAACCGGTTGAACGCGGCCACGCCGAGCTGGCGCGCTGTCGGCCCGAGGTCATAGAGGCCGCTGGCCGTCGATTGCGTCACCATTTCGGTGCGGACCAGGCTGACGAGATAGCGGTGCAGCTTGCTTGGCTGCAGCCCGGTGGCGCGTGAAAGGTCGCCCAGGCTCGCCGCGCCCCGCAGCCGCACCATGGTCTGCAGCACATCAAGCGCGATCTCCACCGACTGGATGCCCGCAGGATCACGCTGCCGTTTTGCCGGTTTGGTGGTTTTGGCGGCCATGCGGTTTCCGATTCGATCGTTGCTTAAGTAGCTGGGCAGGCTCGGGATAAAGCCCAACTTGGCGGGCCAAGTCAAAAACGCCAAGTCAAAACGCGGGATCAAAACACGAAGCAAGCTACTTGACGCCATCCGCACGCCGTGCATTTTAGTGAATGCATTCATCATAGATGAAAACAAATGCCTTGTCGCGTCAGCGAAGTGAATGCCTGCGGTTCGAACGGGAGGTGATGAATGCTGGATGGGCCTAAGCTTGCGCAACGCAGTCTGCGGATTGCGGTCGATATCGGCGGGACATTCACCGATCTGGCAGCCTTCGACGAAAACGGGCAGGCGCTGTCGTTCGGCAAGGCGCTCTCCACCCATGGCGCGCTGGTGGACGGCATTCAGCAGACGGTGGAAGGGGCCGGCGTTGCGTTCGAGAACGCCTATCTGTTCCTGCACGGCTCGACGATCGCGATCAACACCCTGCTGGAGCGCACGGGCGCGCAGACGGCGCTGCTGATCACCGAGGGCTTTCGCGACATCTATGAGATCGGCCGCATCAACCGGCCCGATGCTTACAATCTGTTTTTCCAGAAGCACAATCCGCTGGTGAGCCGGTCCTGGCGGTTCGAGGTCGGCGAGCGCTTGCGCGCCGACGGCGCCGTTCACAAGGAGCTCGATGAAGACGGCGTGCGCACGCTGGCGCGCAGCCTGCGCGAGCGGGGTGTCGAGGCGGTCGCGATCCTGCTGCTGCATTCCTATCGCAACGCCGCCCACGAGCAGCGCGTCAAGGAGATCGTCCAGGACGAGCTTCCCGGCGTTTTCGTCAGCGCCTCGCATGAACTGTCGCAGGAATATCGTGAGTTCGAGCGCACCTCGACGGTGGTCGCCAACGCCTATGTGGGGCCGCGAGTCGGCACCTATCTGGGCGAACTCGAGCGCCATCTCGAGCGCCAAAAATTCGGTGGTGATTTCTTCGCCGTGCAGTCGACGGGCGGGCTGTTTCCCGTCGCCCATGCGCGGCGCGATTGCGTGCGCATGCTGGAATCGGGGCCGGCGGCCGGTGTCATCGGCACGCAGGCGGTCTGCGAGCAGCTCGGCCTCTCCGACGCCATCGCCTTCGACATGGGTGGCACCACGGCAAAGGCCGGCGTCATCAAGGACAACCAGCCGTTGACGACAGGCAGCGCCCTGGTTGGCGGTTATGAGCGCGCCCTGCCGATCCAGATTCCGATGATCGATATCTTCGAGGTCGGCACCGGCGGGGGCTCCATCGCGAGGCTGGCGGAAGGCAATGCGCTGCGCGTGGGCCCGCAAAGCGCCGGCTCGATGCCGGGGCCGGCCTGCTATGGCCGCGGCGGCGATCATCCGACAGTGACGGACGCCAATCTGGTGCTCGGCCGTCTCGATCCGGAGCATTTTCTCGGTGGCGAGATGGTGCTCGATGTGGAGGCGGCGCGGCGCGTCATCAAGGCGCGCATCTGCGATCCACTGAAGCTCGATATCTATCAGGCGGCCGAAGGCATCATCCGCATCGCCGCGACGACGATGTCCTATGCAGTCAAGGGCGTGACGACGGAACGCGGCCTCGACGCCGGCAGTTTCGTGATGGTGGTTTACGGCGGCGCCGGGCCTCTGCATGCGTCCGCGATCGCCCGCGAGATCGGCATCACCCGCGTGCTGATCCCGTTCTCGCCGGGGCACTTCTCGGCCTATGGCATGCTGTTCAGCGATCTGCGCTACGACTATGTGCGCTCCTGCTTCCAGAAGCTTGCCACTGCGCCGTTCAGCGATCTCGAAGCGCTCTATGGCGACATGGAAGCGCAGGGGCGCGCCGCGATCGAGAGTTCGGCCGTGCAACCGGAGGAGCTGCTGATCACGCGATATGCCGATATGCGCTATGTCGGCCAGGAGCACGCGGTCACCGTTGAATTACCACGCGAGTTGTTCGAGCGCCAGGATCGCGGTGCGATCAAGCAGCAGTTCGATGCGGTGCATCTGCAGCGCTACGGCACGTCGGCGCCGAAGGAGCCGGCCGATCTGGTGAGCGTGCGCGTCACCGTCATCGGCACCGTCGCCAAGCCGCCGCGCCGTGATCTGCCGGAAGGCGCTAGCCAGCCCGCTGCTCACGCCCTGCGTTGCTGCAAGGAGGTGTATTTCCGCGAGGCCGGCGGCCTGGTGTCGACGCCCGTCTATACGCGCACCAGCCTGCTCGCCGGCAATCGTATCGAAGGTCCCGCCCTCATCGAGGAGCATGCATCCACAACGGTCCTGGCGCCGGGAGACAAGCTCTCCGTCGATCGCTTCGGCAATCTCAATATCGCGATTGGAAGTCAATCATGAACGAGCGCTTAGCGGCGGACGCCGGTCTAGAGGTCGATCCCATCACGGTCGAAATCGTCCGCAACGGCGTTCTCGCCGTCACGGAGGAAATGAAGACCAACCTGATGCGCACCGCCTACAACATGATCATCTACGAGGCGCTCGACTTCACGGTGGGTCTGTTCACGGCGACGGGCGAGACGGTGTCGATCGGGCTCGGCCTGCCGATGTTCATCCGCGGCATGTCGGAAACCATCAAGGCGAAGATCCGTCATTTCGAGACGCGCGGCGGCATCAATCCCGGCGACATTCTCGTCACCAATGACGCCTATGTCACCGGCAGCCACCTCAACCACGTCACCTTCACGATGCCGATCTTTCACGGTGGCGAACTGGTGGCCTTCACCTGCTGCATGGCGCACTGGATCGATATCGGCGGGTCGATCGGCACCGTCACCACGGATATTTATTCCGAAGGCCTGCAGATCCCGATCCTGAAGTATCAGAACGCCGGTGTCGTCAGCCAGGACCTGCTCGACATCATCGCCATGAACGTGCGGTTGCCGGACCTGGGCCTGGGCGATCTGCGCGCCCAGGTGACGGCGGTCACCACCGGCGAGCGGCGCTTTCTCGAACTGCTGAACCGCTATGGCCGCGACGCGGTGACGCAATCGATCCGCGTGATCATGGATCACACGGAGGCTGCGGCGCGCGCCAATACGCTGTCGATCCCCGACGGCGTCTATGAAGCCGAATCCTTCATGGACGACGACGGCATCGAGATCGGCAAGCGGATTCCCATCCGCGTGAGGGTCGAAGTCGCGGGCGACCAGATGACCATCGATCTCAGTGACGTCTCACGCCAGGTGCGCGGCTACTACAATTCCGGCATCACGACGGGCTATGCCTGCGCCCAGGTCGCCTACAAGTGCCTGACGACGCCGACCGACTATCCGGTCAACGACGGCAGCTTCCGCTCGCTCAATGTGATCATGCCGGCCGGCACCGTCATCAGCGCGCAGCGGCCGGCGCCGATGCGCTGGTGGATGACATTCCCGATGACGGTCGTCGATACGATCTTCAAGGCGCTGGCGAGCGCCATTCCAGATCGGGTCATCGCCGGCCATCACGCCGATCTCGTCACGTCCACTCTGCATGGCGTCTCCCCGACAGATGGGCGCTTTTATATTGCCGCGATCGGCCCTGTCGGCGGTGGCTGGGGCGCCAAGTCGTCGGAAGACGGCGTCTCCGTCACCGTCTGCATCAACGACGGCGATACGCACAACAGCCCGACCGAACAGGTCGAGAGCAAATATCCGGTGATGATCGAGAAGTATGAGCTGCGCCGCGATTCCGGTGGTCCGGGCCGGCAGCGCGGCGGGCTCGGCGCCGAGATCGTCATCCAGGCGCTGGCGCCGCTTTCCGTCAATTCGACGATCGAGCGCTCGCATTGCCTGCCCTGGGGCCTGCATGGCGGCCACGAGGGCGCCGGCAATGCGATTGCTTTGCGCACCGGTAAGGTCTGGGACGAGAACATGCCGAACGCCAAGATCGCGTCGCACCGTCTGAAGGCCGGCGAAGCCTATCGCGTCAGTTCGGGCGGCGGCGGCGGCTTCGGCGATCCGCGTGAGCGGCCGGTGGCCGATGTCATCCACGATGTCGCCGAAGGTTATGTGAGTGTGGAGGCTGCAGCCCGCGCCTATGGCGTTGCCATCGATCCGGCGAGCGGCCAGGCCGATGAGGCGCGAACCCGCGCGCTACGGGCGGCGCCGACGTGATCGACATCGAGATCGAGGGGTTGGGAGAACTCGTCACGCCCATCGGCTGATCCTGCCGATGCGTTGGAGGGGATAGGCAATTGATTATGGGGGAGGGAAGTTATGACATTGGTCAGCAGCGCAACCGCGCATGATGAAATCAAGATAGCGGCTCGAATAGAGCGGCTGCCTTATTCGCCGTGGCATGTCAGGATGCGCGTCATTCTCGGCGTCGCCACCTTCTTTGACGCTTTCGACGCCTTGTCGATCGCCTATATCGTACCGCAGCTTTTGGGCGAGTGGCATTTCTCGCCGGCGCAGATCGGGCCGCTGTTTTCCATCGGCTTTGCCGGACAGGCCGTCGGGGCGCTGCTGTTCGGCTGGCTTGGCGAGCGCTATGGGCGCGTGCGGATGACCATGCTCACCGTGCTCATCTTCGCGGTCATGAGCCTGGTGGCGGCCCACGCGCAGAATTACGAGCAACTGTTCTGGTGTCGCTTTGCGCAGGGTATCGGCCTTGGTGGTGAAGTACCGCTGGCGGCGGCCTATATCAACGAGATCGCCAAGGCCAAAGGGCGCGGGCGCTTCTTCCTGTTCTATGAAGCCGTCTTCCCGGCCGGCCTGTTGGCGGTCGCCTTCATCGCCTCCTGGGTCGTACCGACGTACGGATGGCGCTGGATGTTCTATCTCGGTGCCATTCCGGCCTTCATCGTCATTGCCATGCGGCTGTGGTGCCCTGAATCGCCGCGTTGGCTCGCCTCGCGCGGTCGCCAGGCCGAAGCCGAAGCCTCGATGGCGAAAATCGAAGCGGCGGTGTCGAACAATGGCGCCCGGCCGCTGCCGCCGGTGCCAGATCTGGCGGTGCCGCCGCCAATGATCCATCTCGGCATCACAGAGCTTTTTCAGGGCATTTATCTGATGCGCACGATCGTCGTCAGTACGCTTTGGATCTGCGCTTATATGGTGACCTACGGCCTTATCGTCTGGCTGCCGACCATCTATCGCACTGTTTACAATCTCTCGGTGCAAGATTCGATCAACTACGCCCTGCTGCAGCAGGTGATGAGTATGATTGCCTTCCTGGTTGCGGCGATGATCATCGACTGGACAGGCCGCAAGCGCATGTTCGCTTTCTGCTTCATCGTCGGATCGTTGCCACTTTTCATGCTCTGGTACCTGCAAGGCGGCACGGCCGACAGCGTGCGCATCCTCGCGGCTTTAAGCATGCTGTTTGTGTCGATCTGCTCAGGCGGCCTCTATCTCTATGTGCCGGAGCTTTATCCGACGCGCATGCGCGCGCTGGGCACAGCCTGGTCGACATTCTGGCTACGCGTAGCGTCGATCTTTGGTCCGTTGATCGTCGGCTGGATTCTGCCGATCGGTGGGACGACGGGCGTGTTTCTCTTCGTCGGCCTGGTTTCCCTGGCGGGCGGGATCATGTGTGCGCTGTTCGCCGAAGAGACATCGGGAAAGGTGCTGGAGGAAATCTCCCCCTAGAGCTTTTTCGGTTCTGATGGAATCAGAACCGAGCTCTGGTTTTTTGTTTTGACGCATTTTCTTCACGCGAACCGGCAGCCACTTCGCTCGAAAATGCTCTGGTTGGAACAGGAGACGGAACCTGAAAGGATTGCGTTACGACCGGAATGATCCTTGGCAGCCGCTCGCCGAGCTGTGGGAACTTGTTCTGGCCAATCCGGTCCATTCGCCGTTCTGCTCCTGCCTCGTGCCGATGGGCATTTCAATCGACGCGACCACTCTTGAGCAGGACCTGCTCGACTATCTGCTGCCGCGTTATCAGGCGCAGGGGCGGGAGCGTCTTGCCGGCGCGCTCGCTGGGCGTGCGGCAACTGCCCGCACGGGTTTCATCGACTGGCTCCGGAACATCGGTCACGATCTTCCGGAACCGGATACGCAACGCCTGATCGAGGACATCACCAAGACGCTCTCGACATTTCAGGACGCCGCGCCCACCAACCGGTTTGCATGCACCTGAAATGACGTGCGGCTCAATATTGATTGAGCCCGGCATGTTCCATCTCGCCGCGGTCGAGCGCCGCGGTGATCGCCTTGACGAGTTCGCGCGCCGTTTCCGCCGACAGTTCGACGGCGATCCTGTCCTTGCCGCCGTTTGCCTGGTTGATGAAATCGATCCCAAGCGCATGATCGAGCGGCGCGTGATAGGGGTGATCGAAATAGACATGAGCGGTGTCGACGGTCTTCCAATCACTTAAGCCTTTGGCGCTGCCGTAGAGGGCGACTTTTTCGACGATGTAGGAGCACATGCTGATATCTCCCTTTAGCTGAAGCGCGCGCGCGGGCCGATCGTCCGGTCGAGGAAGTCGATCACCTTCTCCCAGGCAGCTTTCGCCTGCTCCACCCGGAAGGCTGGACGATCAACCGCGAAGAAGCCGTGTCCGGCACCGTCATAGCGATGGAACTCATAGGTCTTGCCGAGCTTTTTCAGCACAGCCTCTGTCTCGTTGACCTGCTTCGGGCTGGGATTGGGATCGTCATTGCCGAAAATGCCGAGCAGGGGGGATTTGATACCGGCGCTGAATTCGATCGGCGCCACCGGTCGGGCGGGCGTAATGTCGGCTGGGTCCTCAACAATGACCCGGCCGCCCCAGCAGTCCACCGCGGCGTCGACATGCTCCAGGGTGGAGGCGGCGAGATAGGTCTGGCGGCCGCCGGAGCAGAAACCCATGACGGCGACCTTACCGTTGGAATTGGCCTGGGCGCGCAGGAACGCCATGGCGCCGGCCACGTCGCCCATCACCTGCTCGTCGCTGACGCCGCCCTTGGCGCGGGCGCGGGCGGCGGCATCGTCGGGAGAGCACGGACCTTCGCGGAAGTAGAGATCGGGGGCGATACAGGCAAAGCCATAGTGGGCGATCTTGCGGGCAGCTTCCTGGATCCAGTCGTCCCAGCCCGGCATGTGGTGGATCAGCACGACGCCGCCGACCTTCTCCTTGGTCGTCGGACGCGCGTAATTGGCCTGCCCCTTGTCGCCGTTATGGGCCGTGAACGGCACGATTTCAGTGACCATACCCAGATACGACATGCTGATCTCCCTGTGGGGTTTTGCGGTTGGATTCATCGTAGAGAAGTTCGTGGTGGGGAGGAACCTCAAACATGGCTGCAAATTTACGGGGCCGGTTCCTTGCAAACGCAAACACCGGGCGTTGAGACGCCCGGTGCGGAAAATAAATGTCGGATGGTTCAGGCCGTCGCCGCGAGACTTAAACCGTCGCCGCGAGGCAACTAAGCCGCTGCCGCGAGGCCTGGCGCAACCTTGAAGCCGGCTTCGGTCTTGCTCTTGATCTCGTCGACGGTCACGCCATCGGCGAGCTCGATCAAGGTCATGCCGTCCTTGCCCTTCTGGTCGATCTTGAAGACGCCGAGATCGGTGATCACCACGTCGACGACGCCGGCGCCGGTGAGCGGCAGGTTGCAGCGCTTCAAGAGCTTCGGGCCGTCCTTCGCCACATGTTCCATGACGACGACGACGCGCTTGACGCCGGCGACGAGATCCATGGCGCCGCCCATGCCCTTGACCATCTTGCCGGGGATCATCCAGTTGGCGAGATCGCCGTTCTCGGCCACCTGCATGGCGCCGAGGATCGACAGGTCGATATGGCCGCCACGCACCATGGCGAAGCTGTCGGCCGAGGAGAAATAGCTCGTCGTCGGCAGTTCTGTCACGGTCTGCTTGCCGGCGTTGATCAGGTCGGCATCTTCCTCGCCCTCATAGGGGAAGGGGCCCATGCCGAGCATGCCGTTCTCGCTCTGCAGTTGAACGGTCATGCCCTCGGGGATGTAGTTTGAAACGAGCGTCGGAATGCCGATGCCGAGATTGACGTAAAATCCGTCCTGCAATTCCTTGGCGGCGCGGGCGGCCATTTGTTCGCGTGTCCAGGCCATGGTGTGCCTCCTCGATTGGGGTTCGTCAGGCGCGCGAGCGAGTGGTGCGGAATTCGATCCGCTTCGGCGCGTTGGGTGTGTGAACGATGCGGTTGACGAAAATGCCGGGGGTGTGGATGTGGTCGGGATCGATCTCGCCGGCGGGAACCAGTTCCTCGACTTCGACGACCGTCACTTTGCCCGCCGTGGCCATCATCGGATTGAAGTTGCGCGCCGTCTTGCGGAAGACGAGGTTGCCTTCCGTATCGCTCTTCCAGGCATGGATGATCGAGAGGTCCGCCTTGAGCGCGCGTTCCATGACGTATTTCTCGCCGTCGAACTCGCGGATTTCCTTGCCTTCGGCGATGATGGTGCCGACGCCGGTCTTGGTGAAAAAGGCCGGAACGCCGGCGCCACCGGCGCGGATGCGCTCCGACAAGGTGCCTTGCGGGGTAAATTCCAGCTCGAGCTCGCCAGCGAGATACTGCTGCGCGAAAATCTTGTTCTCGCCGACATAGGACGAGATCATTTTCTTGATCTGCCGGCTGGCCAGCAGTTTGCCGAGGCCGATGCCGTCGACGCCGGCGTTGTTGGAAATCACAGTCAGGTTTTTGACGCCGGATTCGAGGATGGCGTCGGCGAGAACTTCGGCAATGCCGCACAGGCCGAACCCGCCGGACATGATCGTCATGCCGTCCTTGAGCAGGCCGGACATGGCGGCGCGGGCATCGGGATAAACCTTTTTCATGGAACCACCGCAACTGTCGGAAAAGACCGCAGAGGAATAGCCTTGGGAGGGTTGGAATCCAAGCGATTTGTCGGCCGTCCCGTCGGTCCCTGGCCCGTATCGTGGCAAATCGCTCGGGTTTCAGCGAATATGACGCCAAATGTGGATTCCCGTCGCCATGGCTGTGGCTTGCCGGGCAAGGCTGCTTTATCCCTGAAGTCAGGCTCTCATATACTGCCGCCTGCTGCTGCGATCCGGATACCGAGGCTTATGAATATTTTTCGGCTCTATATACGCGTACTCAGCCTGCTCGGCAGCGAGCGCAATCTGGCGATTATGCTGGTCATCGCCAATGCGGCGCTGGCGGTGGCGGCGTTCGCGGAACCGGTTCTGTTCGGGCGCATCATCGACAAGCTGACCGAGGCGCAGGCGCAATCGCGCCCGATCGGTTGGAGCGAAATCGGCACCCTGATGGGCGCATGGGGCGCTTTCGGTCTCTTCACCATCGGCGCGTCCGTGCTGGTGGCGCTGCACGCCGACCGGCTGTCGCACCGGCGGCGGCTGGCGGTGATGGGCCGGTATTTCGATCACGTCCTGCATCTGCCGCTGGCCTTCCACACGTCCGTCCATTCCGGCCGGCTGCTCAAGACGATGCTGGAAGGCGCCACCTCCATGGCCGGGCTGTGGCTGTCGTTCTTTCGTGAGAACTGTTCGTCCTTCGTCGGCCTGTTCATCCTGCTGCCGGCGACGATGCTGATCAACTGGCGGCTTGGCGCGCTGCTGCTGGTGCTGGTGTTTCTGTTTGCCGGGGTGATGTGGGCGGTGCTGCGGCGGACCGAGAGCCTGCAGGGCGCGGTGGAGGTGATCCAGGGCGATCTGGCTGAACGCGCCTCGGATGCGCTTGGCAATGTGGCGGTGATCCAGAGTTTTACCCGCATCGAAATGGAATCGGTGGCGCTGCGGCGCATCAGCGATCTTTTTCTCGCCGCGCAGATCCCGGTGCTGTCATGGTGGGCGCTGGCGGCGGTGGCGACGCGGGCGGCGGCGACCCTGACGATCCTGTCGATTTTCATTCTCGGCACCTGGCTTTACATGCACGGCCTGTCGACGATCGGCCAGATCGTCACCTTCATGAGTTTCGCCGGACTGCTCATCGGCAAGCTGGAACAAGTGGTCACTTTCGTGAATTGGCTGTTCATGGTGGCGCCGAAGCTGAAAGACTATTTCGACATCATGGATACGAGGCCGCAGGTGGAAGACCTGCCGGGCGCGCGCGACATCGGCCGGCTCACCGGGCAGGTGTCGTTCGACCATGTGACGTTCAACTACGATACGCGGCGGATCGCCGTCGACGACGTGTCCTTCGATGTGCTGCCCGGCGAGACGGTGGCGCTGGTCGGCGCCACGGGTTCGGGCAAGTCGACGACACTCGGCCTGCTGCATCGCGTCTTCGATCCGGTCGGCGGCGCGGTGCGCATCGACGGTGTCGATATCCGCGAGATGACGCTCGAATCGCTTCGCCGCAACATCGGCGTGGTGTTCCAGGAGCCGATGCTGTTTGCGCGCTCGATCGAGGAAAACATCAGAGTCGGCAAGCCCGATGCGACCGATGAAGAGGTGCAGATCGCCATCGAGCGGGCGCAGGCGAAAGACTTCATCATGCGCCAGCCCGATGGGCTCAAGACCATCGTCGGAGAGCGCGGGCGCTCGCTGTCGGGCGGTGAGCGTCAACGCGTTGCCATTGCCCGCGCCCTGCTGAAAGACCCGCCGATCATGATCTTCGACGAGGCGACGAGCGCGCTCGACGCGACGACGGAGAAACTGTTGCAGGCGGCGCTCGACGCGGCGATGCAGGGCCGCACCACTTTCGTCATCGCGCACCGGCTGGCGACGATCCGCAATGCCTCGCGCATCCTGGTGTTCGACCAGGGCAGGGTCGTCGAAAGCGGCTCGTTTATGGAACTGGTGGCGCTCAACGGCAAGTTCGCGGCGCTGGCGCGGGCGCAGTTCATGGCCGACGCATCGCCGGCCGCCGCGCAGTGAATTGACGCCGGCCCGTACTGCGGTTCTGGATCAGGAGTAGGCATGAGTTATGTCGCGAAAGTGCTGCAGCCTGGAGAGACCATCCTTGCAACCGGCAGGTATCACTGGGTCATCTATCTGTGGTCGATTTTCTGGTTGCTGCTCGGCATCGTCCTCTTCGTGGTCATGACTGCAAGCTCCGCAGGGGACTTTTCTTCAGAGCTGACCGGGGTTGAAAAGAGCAGGATCGGGGAAGTCGTCTTTCTGATCTTCCTGGTTCTGGCGGTCCTGTCGTTCATCCGCGCATGGTTTCGTCAATGGACGACGGAACTCGTAATCACCGATCGCCGGGTGATCTTCAAGACCGGCTTCATTAAGCGCGTCACCGCTGAAATGAACATGGGAAAGGTTGAAACCGTTCAGGTCGATCAGCCGGTGCTTGGGCGGCTGCTCAATTACGGCACCGTCCACATCCGTGGAACCGGCACCGGAATCGAACATCTCGATCGGATCGCGGATCCGCTGGCGCTGCGCACGGCGATCACCGCCAAATAACGGTAGGTTCAGACTGGACGCCGGCCCGCAGCTGTCGGCAGGATATGTCCCGCCGCCTGCAATGATTTTTCGATGCGCTGAGTGATCTCGAGCAGCGGCTCGACATGGGCGCGCATGCTTTTCATGGTGGCGGAGCCGTAGTTCGCGCAGTTAACGGCGCCGATGAGTTCGCCGCTGCGGTTGCGGATGGGCGCGGCGACGCCGGTGATGGCGCTGTGCAGCAGGCCCTTGACCTCGACCCAGCCCTGGGCGCGGCCTTTCTCGATCGAGGCACGCAACTTCGTCAGCGTCGCGGGATCGATCAAGCCTTTGCGGCTTTCCATGTACTGTTCGAACTGGTCGTGCGGCAGGGCTGACAACAGGGCGTGGCCCAGAGAGGTCGTATGTGCGGGAACACGGCCGCCGATGCCCACCGCCATCTGCAGGATCTTCGGTCCCGAGGCGCGCGCCACGAACAGCGCCTGGTCGTTGTCGAGCACGGCGAAGCTGCATGATTCAGCGGTGATGGTCGACAGCTCGTTCAACAGCGGCTGCACCACCCGATCGATCTGCATGGAGGCCACGAAAGCAAAGCCGAGATCGAGCACTTTGGGCTGCAGGTAATAGCGGTCCTCGTCGCAGCCGATGTAACCCAGCGACTGCAGGGTGAGCAGGAACCGCCGGGTCGCCGCGCGGCTCAATCCGCTGCGTTTGGCAATCTCGGTGGCGCGCAAATTCGGACCGCTGGCGTCGAACGCCTGAATGACAAGCAGGCCGCGCGCCAGCGACTGGGAAAACCAGGGCGCGTTTTCCTCTTTCGCCTTCTCCGATTTGTCGTCCCGTTCTGCCTTCATGCTCCGCCTTCCAATCAAACGTGCCGACTTGACATCGGCGACCAGTTCGCCGACTTTGTGCGAATAATATTATTTGGTGCGTTTATCGCACAATAACAGACGGAAGCGGGAAGGGCAATGGCGATGCAGCGGCAATGTGTGAAAGTCGAAAAGCGCGACGGGATGAGCTGGGTGTATCTGAACCGTCCCGAGAAGAAGAACGCGATGAGCCCGCAGCTTCACCTCGATATGGATGCCGTGCTCGAGGAATTGGAGACCGATCCGGACACGAAAGTGGTGGTGATCGCCGGCGCCGGTGACAATTTCTGCGCCGGTCAGGATCTCAAGGAATTCTTCAGGGGCCTCGAGGACAAGCCGGCCGAGTTCAAGCGCATTTCCAAGGTCGCCAACCGCTGGCGCTGGGATCGTCTCTACATGTACGACAAGCCGACGATCTGCATGGTCGATGGTTATTGCGCCGGCGGCGCCTTCATGCAGTTGATCGCCACCGACTTCGTCGTGACTTCGAAGGAAGCGACGTTTTCACTCTCGGAAGTGAACTGGGGCATCATCCCCGGCGCGCTGGTCGCCAAGGCGGTGTCGCAGGCGCTGGGTTATCGCGATGCGCTTTATTACGCCTGTCTCGGCGATGCCTTCGACGGCGAGGAGGCGAAGCGGATCGGGCTTGCGAACATCTGCGTGCCGCGCGAGGATCTCGTCAAGGAGACGGAAAAGCTCGCCCGCAAGCTGATGGCGAAAAGCCCGGAAGTGCTGCGCGCTACCAAGCAGGCGATGCGCTCGGTGCGCACCATGGATGTGCAGCAGGCCTACGATTATCTCGATGTGAAGAATGCCGCGATCAGGGTCAATGATCCGGAGCAATCCTACCGCACCGGCCTGACGCAGTTTCTCGACAAGAAGACATTCAAGCCGGTCTATGAGCCGTTTGAACTGGGAACGGGCGACGGCACACGCAAATAACAAGCCGTCGCTGCAAGGGAGGGAATGCCGATGACAGAACGATGGACGTTGCGTCGCGTGGTCGCGCTGGTCATGCTGCTTGGCTCGGCGCTCTGGCCGGCGATGGCCGCGGCACAAAACTGGCCTGACCGGCCGGTCAAAATGCTGGTTCCCGCCGCCGCCGGCGGCACCGCGGATATCCTGACACGGCTCGTGTCCGCCAGGCTCTCCGATGCGCTCGGGCAGCAGTTGGTGATCGAGAACCGGCCGGGCGCGGGCGGGCATATCGCCGGCGCTGCCGCAGCGCATGCGGACGCCGACGGCTATACCTTGTTCTCAAGCGGCTTCCTGACGCATTCGGTCGGGACGCTGCTGTTCAAGAACCTGACCTATGATCCGATGAAGGATCTGCCGCCGTTCGCGATGATGGCGATCTCGCCCAACATGTTGGTGGTGCGCGCGTCGCTGCCGGTCAAATCGTTGCAGGAATTCATCGCGCTGGCCAAATCGAAGCCCGGCGGCCTGACCTATTCCTCGTCCGGCATCGGTACGTCGGGGCATCTCGCCGGTGAACTTTTGAAGAAGATGGCCGGCATCGACGTGGTGCATGTGCCGTTCAAGAGCGGGCCGGATTCCGTGACGGCCGTGCTGGCGGGCGATATCGATTTCACCTTCTTCACTTTGCCGGCGCTGCTGCCGCAGGTCGAGGACGGCAAGCTGCGCGCGATCGCCATCACCAGCAAGGAGCGCAGCGCGCTGGTGCCGAATGTTCCCACCGTCGCTGAACTGGGCTTTCCCGATTTCGAGGTTATTGCCTGGTATGGCTTGTCGGCGCCGCGCGGGACACCGCCCGCGATCACGGCGCGGCTGACGGCGGAGACGAAGCGTATTGTCGAATCCGAGGAAATGAAGGCAAAATTCGCGACGCTCGGCTCCGAGCCGCGCTTCCTCGATGCGAAGGGCACGGCGGACTTCGTCGCGAAAGACACGCAGCGCTGGTCGGGCATTATCGCAAGTGTGAAACCTTAAGGTCGGCGCGGTGCGGATAACGGCTCATTCCCTGCATCCCTACAGCCTTCGCTATCGCCGCACGGTGACGTGGAGCGATGTGAGCGAGGACGCCGCGCTTTTCATGATGCTGCGGCTGCGCGATGAAGATGGCTGCGACGGCGTCGGCGAAGTCGCGATCAAGCCGACATGGGTGGGCGCCTCCCTCCGCTCCCTGAGTGCCGTTATCGAGGATATGTTCGCGCCATTGCTGCGGGCGGAGTTCGCGCATCCGTCCGAGTTGCGCGACCGCCTCGATCGTATTCCGGAGAACCTCGTCGCCAAGACATTGATCGATCATGCCTGCTGGGACCTCTTTGCTGCCTCGCAAGAGAGTTCCAAGACCGTCCCGGCGAGCATTCCCGTTTCCTGGGCGCTGACGCGGCAGGCCCCGTCCCTGATGGCGCAGGAAGCGGTGCAGGTGCGCGACGCCCATGGCTTCAAGACGTTGAAGGTGAAAGGCGGCCAGGGCATGGACGTCGATCGGGTGGCCCTGCGGGAAATCCGAGCGGCACTGGGCGACGATACGCGGCTCTATGTCGATGCCAATGGGGCCTACAAACCGGCTGAGGCGGAAACTTATGTGAAGATGCTCGCCGATGCCGGCGTCTTCGCGGCCGAGGACCCCTGTCCGCTCACGCCGGACAGAAGCTTTCGCGCCTTGCAGGAAGCGTCTCCCATTCCCTTGCTCGTCGACTTCAACTGTGCCTCGCCGCGGGACGCCGCCCTGTTCAGGGACCAGGGCCTGCAGGCGCTCAGCGTCAAGCCTGGTCGTTTCGGGATGACATGGGCGCACAGGATGGCGCAGGATAGCGCACCGAGCGGTGTCGCCATCGCCGTCGGCCTGATGGGAGAGAGCATTGCCGGCACCTTGCCGGGTCTGCAGTTCGCGTCGAGCGTGTCGAGCAGGCAATGGCCGGCGGAGCTGACATGGTTTCTTGAAATGCAGGAGAGCGTGACGAAGGTTCCGCTCGATATCGTCGATGGTTGCATCGCGATGCCTGCATTCAGGAGTGTCGCCGAAACGATCGACTGGGACGCCGTGCGTAAATTCGCGATCTGATCGCGAAAATGGGGAGGAGGATGTGCCATGATTTCACGCCGTGATTTCGCGCTTTCGCTCGGCTGCGCCACCCTGGCATCGCCGCTCACATCGGCCCGCGCACAAAGCGCCTATCCGAACAAGCCGGTGAAGATCGTCATCCCCTGGCCGGTCGGCGGCGCCGTCGACAATCACTCCCGCGCGCTCTCGGTGGACCTGCAGAAGAAATGGAACCAGACCGTCATCATCGAGGCGCGGCCAGGCGGCAACGGCATCATCGGCGCCGAATATTGCGCGCGGTCGGCGCCGGACGGCTATACGATCTACAACGGCAACGACAGTTCGATCTGCATGCTGCCGTTCCTCTACAAGAAGCTGTCCTATGATCCGATCAAGGATTTCGAGCCCGTCGTCTGCATGATGGCCGGTGTCTCGACGGCATTGGTCGCAGCTTCCTTGCCTGTCAAAAACTTCAAGGAGCTGATCGATTATGCCAAGGCCAATCCGGGCAAGATCAACTACGGGTCATTTGGGATCGGCAGCAAGACGCATGTGGACACCGAGGCGCTGTCGCTGCTCACCGGCATCAAGATGACGCATATTCCCTACAAGGGCATTGCCGACGTCAATGCCGCGATGGCGGCCGGCGAGTTGCATTTCGCCTTGGGCATCGCCAGCGCGGTCATGCCGAACATCCAGAAGGGTCTGATCCGGCCGATCTTCGTTGCCGGCGAAGCACGCACGCCGGTTCTTCCCGATGTGCCGACGATCAAGGAAGCCGGCGGGCCTGACTTTGTCTCGCGCTCCTGGTTCGGCCTGTTCTTCCCGGCCAAGACGCCGGCTGCCATCATCGACAAGGTTGCAAACGACGTCGCGGAGATTTCCGAAAGCCCGGCCTTCAAGGAAAGATATGTGCTCGGCTTCGGGCTGGATCCGCTGGTGCTGAAGCCGCCGGCGTTTCGTGAACTCATCGAGAAGGATACGGCGTTCTATCGTGATGCGCTGGCGAAACTCAATCTGACACTCGAATGACGGACGGATGCAAGCATGCCCTTCTTCTCGCATATGGATACGGTCGGCGAACTGATTGAACGCAATTATCGTCTGCGCCCGGATGCGGGCGCGGTCACCTTTGAGGGGAAGACGCAAACCTTCCGGGCATTCACAGAGCGGGCGTTCCAGCTCGCCAATGCGTTTTATGCCATGGGCCTGCGCCGCCAGGACAGGGTCGCCGTCCTGGCGCAGAATTCGCCGCAGTATCTCGAGGTCTATGCCGCCTGCGAGATGGCAGGCTTCATCACCGTCACCATCAACTACCGTCTTGCGCCGGGCGAAATGGCGTTCATCCTCAAGGATGCGGCGCCGGCGGTTCTGGTTTTTGATCCCGACTATGTTGAGGTGGTCGCAAAGCTCTCCGCCGATCTGCCGGGCATGCGGTGCGTCATGATCGGCGCCGCCAACGGTGCCTTTTCATCCTATGAAGGGTTGCTGCAAGGCTGCCGCGCGACACCGCCGCCGATCGCGTCGCACCCCGACGACATCGCCTATCTGATCTATACGAGCGGCACCACCGGCCGGCCGAAAGGCACGATGCTCGGCCAGGCGGCCATGGCGCAGAGCGCCGTCGCGCATGCCTGGGAGAAGGGACACCTCGAGAGCGACCGGGTTCTAGCCGTGATGCCGCTTTACCATGTGGGCGCGAAATATACGCAGAACAGCACGCATGCCGCGGGCGCGGAACTCGTCCTGCATCGCAGCTACAACATCGAGAAGGTTGCGGCCGATCTGCAGAACCACCGGATATCGTCAGCGCATCTGGCGCCGATCATGGTGCAGGACCTTTTGAACCTGCCGAACCTGAAGGATTATGACCACAGCGCGCTGCGGCTCATCAACTATGCGTCCGGCCCTATGTCGGTGGCGCTGCTGGAGAAGGCCATCGCCACCTATGGACCGCTGTTCATGCAGCACTACGGCATGACCGAATCAGGCGGAACGACCGCGCTCCTGGCGCACGATCATGTGGTCGACGGCCCGCCGCAGGCGGTGCGCCGGCTGGCGTCCGCCGGTCGCGCCTCGCCCGGCACCCGCATCAAGGTGGTGCGCGGCGACGGCACGGAATGCGATGTGGAAGAGGCTGGCGAAGTGCTGATGCTGTCGCGCATGAATATGGCGGGCTACTGGAACAACCATGCGGCGACCTTGGCGGCCATCGACGAGGGCGGCTGGCTGCATACGGGCGATATCGGCTACATGGACAACGCCGGCTATCTGTTCATTTCCGACCGCAAGAAGGACATGATCATTTCCGGCGGCGAGAACATCTATCCGCGCGAGGTGGAAGAAGCGCTGTATCGCCACGACGCCGTGGCGGAAGTTGCCGTCATCGGCGTGCCTGATCCGCGCTGGGGCGAAGCGGTCAAGGCTTTCGTGGTGTTGAAGGCGGGCGCTGCCGCCTCAGAGAACGATCTCATCGAGCATTGCCGCGCCCATATCGCCAGCTACAAGAAGCCCAAGCAGGTGGCGTTTGTGGCAAAGCTGCCACGCCTGGCGAACCACAAGATCGACAAGAAGGAATTGCGCAAGAGCGACTGGGGCGCGCTGCAGCGCGCGGTGAACTGAGTTGTTTCTTCCTTGTCGGCTCCGATTATTCAACCTTCCCCCGGTGGACCCGGCGCGTAGCGCTGCCCAGCGAAATTCCGGCTCGACAGAATCTGATTTCATCGATAAAAATATAAATACACGATGAAATCGCGCCCTCAGGGTCCTTCCTTGAAGGCGGCGGAAACCGAGGGGAAACGATGCTGAGGAGAGCGCTCTACGCGGCAGCCGGGTGGCTGGCGACTGCTGTTCTGACGACGGCCCTGGCCCAGACGCCCACGAAAATCACCGTCCTGCATACGGGCGGCGCGCCCTATATGGCCTCCTTCGTGGCCAAGGATCAGGGCTTTTTCGCCAAGCGCGGGCTCGATGTGGATTTCAAATTGGCGCAGAATGGCTCGGTCATCGTCGCGGCGCTCGTCGCCGGCTCGGCGCAGATCGGCCTGCCGACCGCAACGGTCATTCTGCAGGCGGTCGACAACGGCCTCGATGTCGTCCTCCTGGCGTGTAACAATCAATATCCAGAGAAGACGCAGAGTGGGCTCCTCGCCCGGACCGGCTCGAACATCCATGCCGCGAAGGACCTGGAAGGAAAGAAGGTCGGGGTGCCGGGCATCGGCGGTTTCCTGGACATCGTGCTGCGCAAGTGGCTCGCCGACAATGGCGTCGACGTCAGGCGCGTCAATTTTGTCGAGACGACACTGGCGCAGTCGGCGGATATCCTGAAGTCCGGCAATGTCGATGCGGTTGCGAGCCTCGATCCGTTTCTCGGCAGGGCGGTGGCCGCCGGTGTCGGCTATGTCGCGGCCAATTATACGTCGACCCTGCCGGATGGAACGATCACCGGCGGCTATACGTCGACACGCGAATGGGCGACGGGGAATCCCAAGGCGGTGATCGCCTTCCGGGAAGCGCTTCTGGAGGCACTCGATTACATCAAGGACAATGAAGCCAGCGCCCGCGAAAGCCTGGTGCGCTACACGGGCCTCCCGCCTCAGGTCGTCGCGACCCTCGCCATCCCGAATCTCGCCGTCCGCGTGACGCCGGACCAGATGCAGTTCTGGGTCGATGTGGCGAAACAGCAGAACCTCATCCAGGGCACGCCCGATCCCAAGCGGATCGTCTGGCCGTGGAACGAGGCGCGCTGACGCCCGCGGCGTCCTCACCGGCGGTGCCGAAATCCAGTTAGCGGAGCTCATATGTTACCCGTACGCCGAATCGTTACAGGCCACGACGAGAATGGTAAGTCCGTTTTCCTGTCGGACGGCACGCCGCCGCAGCTTCATCACAGGACCGAAGGCGCCGTGCAGTTCCATGAGGTATGGAACACGAGCGCGACGCCGGCGCCGATTTATCCGGTTGAGCCGCGCGAGCCGAACGAGCGGCTGCCGCTGCGCATTCCACCCGATCCGGGCGGAACGATCATCCGCGTCCTCGACATCCATCCCGGACATCTGAAACAGATCGCACCGCGCGCCGATGGCCGCCATCCCGGCATGCATCGTACCGAGACGATCGACTATGGGATCATGATCGAAGGCGAGATCACCATGCTTCTCGACGATTCCGAGGTGACGTTGCGCCCGGGAGATATCGTGATCCAGCGGGGCACCGACCATGGCTGGGAGAACCGCTCGCAAACCGTGACGGCGCGCATCGCCTTCGTCCTCATCGACGGTGTGTTCGCCGGCGATCTGGCCGATCGGATGAAGGATGCGGAGCTGATGCGCACAACCATTCGCCAGAAAGACAGCAGGGATTGAACGCGTGGGTCATATGGGACATGCCGTGATCGATTCGACCCACGATATCAATCTTCGTAGTTGGGTGGCGGGCGCCGATGGACATGCCGAATTCCCGATCCAGAACCTGCCGCTTTGCAGCTTCTCCACCGGCGCGCTGGCGCGGCGCGGCGGTGTCGCCATCGGCGATTTCATCGTGGATCTGCACGTTCTGTCCGCCAGCGGCCTCGTTGCCGGCGGAGATCGCGACATTGTGCAGATCGCATCCAGGCCGACGCTCAATGCCTTCTTTGCTTTGCCGAAGGCGCAGCGCGTCAGGTTTCGCCAGATTATCTCCAGCCTTCTTGCCGCGGGTCATCGGGATAAGTCATCGAAGGTCGATCAATTGCTCGTCCCGAGTGCGCAGGCCATTTTTCATCTGCCTGCCGACGTCGGCGATTACACCGATTTTTTCGCCGGCATCCATCATGCTGTGAATGCCGGCCGCATGTTCCGTCCGGACAGCCCCCTGCTGCCCAACTACAAACACGTCCCGATCGCCTATCACGGCCGCAGTTCGTCGGTTCGCGTCTCTGGCCATCCGGTGGTTCGTCCGCTGGGCCAGTTCATGCCGCACGGCGCATCAGCGCCCGAATTCGGGCCGAGCCGCCGGCTCGATTTCGAACTGGAAGCGGCTGTCTGGATCAGCGGCAGCAAAGCGCTGGGAGAGCCGATCAGAATAGAAAATGCGGGCGATTATATCGTCGGCTTTGGATTGCTCAATGACTGGTCGGCGCGCGACATCCAGGCGTGGGAGACGCAGCCGCTTGGTCCGTTCCTGGGAAAGAATTTCATCACCACGGTGTCGCCGTTTGTCGTGACGGCGGAGGCGTTGGCGCCGTTCCGTAGGCCTCAAACCCCGCGCTCGGAGGGCGATCCCAGCCCGATGGTCTATCTGCTTGACGAAAGCGATCAGGCGGACGGCGCTTTCGACATTCATCTGGAGGTCCACATCCTCTCCAAAGCGATGCGTGATCGCGGCGCTGCGCCGCAGCGGCTTTCGCGGGCGTCCGCTCTCGATCTTTACTGGACGCCGGCGCAGATGATCGCGCATCATACCTCCAATGGCTGCGATCTGCGGTCGGGCGATCTGTTCGGCACGGGGACGATATCTTCTCCGGGGCCTGACGGTCATGGTAGCCTGGTTGAGCTGACGTTGGGTGGCCGCCAGCCGGTGACATTGGCGAACGGCGAGACGCGCTCTTTCCTGGAAGATGGAGATGAGATCATATTCAGCGGCTGGTGCGAACGCGGCGGCTATGCCCGCATCGGCTTCGGTGAGGCGCGAGCCATGGTGATGGCCGCTTCGCAAATCTAGGCTTTGCAGAGGATCATGTATGGAAAATACGTCGGCCACGTTAACGGAGCAGGCCGTCGAGCGGCTGGCCAGCGCCGTCCTGTCCGGCGAACTCGCGCCCGGCGAAAAGCTCCGGATTGGCGCGCTGGTCGAGCGCTACGCGTTGGGGCCGACGCCTATCCGCGAGGCCCTGTCGCGCATGACCACGCAAGGACTGGTCGTCGCCAAAGGTGGAACAGGCTTTCGGGTGACCGAAATGAGCCTGGATGACCTGATCGACATCGCGCGGATCAGAACAGTCATCGAGACCGAAGCCCTGAAGCTGTCGATGGCCAAGGGGCGCGATCATTGGGAAGGCGATGTTGCGTCCTCCCTGCATCGCCTGACGCTTGTGGCGCATCGGTTTGGCGCGGGTGCCAGAGAGACGATGGAAAGTTTCGAGGCTGTTCATAAGGATTTTCACATGGCGCTCATCAGCGCTTGCGGATCGCCGCGGATGCTCAGCGCCTGCAGCGTCTACTCCGATCAGTCATTCCGATACCGCCGCCGCTTCAGGACCATGACATCGCGTTCCCCCGAAGCGTTCGTGCAGGAACATAAGGAATTGGCGGAGGCGGTTCTGTCACGCGACGAGCATATGGCTTGCGAGAAACTGATCGCGCATCTCGATATGCCGGTGCAGCGCATGATCGCCTCTTTGGCGAAAGAGCAGAAAGCGCGAAGCGCCAAGTAGTCGCAAACTTCGCGTCCTACCGCGCCAACTCCTCGACCAGAAACTCACGCACCAGCGTTGCATCGACGCCGCGCGCGATGAAGCTGCGGCCGATGCCTCGCGCGAGAATGAATGTCAGCGTGCCGCGCTGGACCTTCTTGTCCTGGAACATGGCTTCTAGAATTTCATCCGGCCCGGCGTTCCAGCCTTCGATGCTGCGGATCGTGCTCGGCAGGCCGCTGTCGCGCAGATGGTTTTCGACTCTTTCAGCTTCTGCAAGACTGGTGTGGCCGAGTTTGGCCGAGAAGCGCATGGCGCAGGCCAGGCCGATGGCGACGCCTTCGCCATGGACGAGGCGCTTGCTGTCGTAATGGGTCAAAGTCTCCAGCGCGTGACCGAAGGTGTGGCCGAAATTGAGCAGCGCGCGGTCGCCCTGTTCGGTTTCATCGCGGGCGACGACGGCGGCCTTCGAGGCGCAACTCTTGCGGATCGCTTCGGTCAGCTCCGGGCCGCGCGCGAAGACGCCGCGCCAGTTCTGTTCGAGCCAGGTGAAGAAAGGTTCGTCGTCGATCAGGCCGTATTTGACGATCTCGGCATAGCCGGCGCGGAATTCGCGCGGCGACAAGGTGGCGAGTGCCTGCGTGTCGGCCAGCACCAGCGAGGGCTGATAGAAGGCGCCGATGAGATTCTTGCCGTGTTCGGAATTGATCGCGGTCTTGCCGCCGACGGAAGAATCGACCTGCGCCAGCAGGCTGGTTGGTATCTGCACGAAGCGCATGCCGCGGCGCACGGTGGCCGCCGCGAATCCGGCGAGATCGCCGACGACGCCGCCGCCCAGCGCCACCACAAGGTCGCCGCGTTCCATTTTGGCGGCGATGATGTCGTCGCAGACCCTGGCGTACATGTCCCAGCATTTCGACGCTTCGCCGGCGGGAATGACGATGCGCGCATGGCGGATGCCGCGCGCGTCGAGGCTTTTCTCCAGGGCGGGCAGATGTTCGCGCGCCAGGTTCTCATCCGTGACGATGGCGCAGGCGGACTGCGGAAACAGCGCGGCGATGCGGTCTCCGGCGCTCGCGATGAGATCATTGCCGATGACGATGTCATACGCGCGGGCATCAAGGGCAACGCGGACTGTCGCCGTGTGCGATTGCGGCGCGATGCGAGTGATGCTGGACAGGCCTGATGCGAGTGTCGTCACAATGGTTTCCGCTGCGTGTTCGTGCGGCCCGTCATGGGAGATGATGGTGAAATCCGCTTCCGCGTAGATGGGATAGCGTTCGTCGATCAGCCGCCGCAAGGTCTCCTCGGGGTCGACGGAATGCAGCAGGGGCCGGTTGGTCCGTTTGCGCACGCGGCGGGTCAGCACATCCGCATCGGCCTTCAGCCAGACGGAGACGCCGTGGCGGGCGATGTTTTCGCGGGTCTGCGCCAGCATGAAGGCGCCGCCGCCTGTGGCCAGCACGCGCTGCTTCTCGGCCAGCAGGCGCGCCATCACCCGGCGCTCGCCGTCGCGGAAATAGGCCTCGCCATGTTTGGCGAAAATCTCGGGGATGGTCATGCCGGCGGCCGACTCGATCTCGTGGTCGGCATCGACGAAATCGAGCCCGAGCCGCTGCGCCAGCTTGCGCCCGACGGAGGTCTTGCCGGAGCCCATCATGCCGACGAGCACGATGGAGCGGCCGCCGAGAAGGCGGACAATGTCGGCTGGGCTTGGGTCGGGCTCGGCGTGCGCGTGCATGGGAAGCAGCGTGTAGCACGGCGGCGGGCAGGAATTAAACGGACGAATTGAATCACGGTTTGCGGCGCGCCCCCTTTCTGCCTTGCCCTTTTCGCGAAGGCGATTATATTTTAATCACTTTGATTGCAGGTGATTATATGGCCACGGAAACGAAAGTCCTGACCGCACATGTGCCGGCTTCGCTGGCGGAAAAGGTCGACGCCATGGCGGCGCGGCTCGAACGGTCGCGCGGGTGGGTGATGAAGCAGGCGCTTGCCGCCTGGGTCGATCAGGAGGAGGAGCGTCATCGCATGACGCTGGAAGCCCTGGCGGATGTCGATGCCGGCCGGGTGATCGACCACCAGGCCATCCGGGCCTGGGCTGACAGCCTTGGTACGGACAGGCCGTTGCGCTTTCCGGTAAAATGAAAATCCAATGGACCGAGAAGGCGTCTTCGGATCTCGTGCGTCTCTACGACCATCTGAGGCCGGTCGCGCCGGACGCTGCTGCGCGAGTCATCCAGCAGCTTGCGCACGCGCCTGACCGATTGCTGGACTATCCGCGGATCGGCGAGAAACTGGAGGCCTATGAACCTCGCGAAGTGCGAAGGATCATCGTGGGCCACTACGAGCTGCGCTACGAAATCGCTGCGGGCACGATCTTTATCCTCCGCCTCTGGCACGGCCGCGAAAGCCGAAGTTTCGAGACGGAGGAATAGAGGCTGGCCCGCTTGCGTAACATTGCAATCGCCCGGCTTTGGGTGTTCAAACAAGCAGTGATTCCAAGGCAAGATTCTGGGCGCTGGAGGCCTTGAGTGCCGAGCCTGATACGCTTTCTTTTCGTGGTCGGCATTCTGGTCGGGCTGGTGTGGGGCGGCATGCTGGCCCTGGTCGCCTTCGTCGAGCCGCAGCCGCGCGAAATGACCCAGACGATCCCGCCCAATCGGCTGAACCGGTAGGAGAGCGCGATGCCGATTTCGGCCGCCATCCTGGCCCGGCAGTTCCTCGAAATGGCGGCGGCCGAGCGCGGCGCGGCGAAGAACACGCTCGACGCCTACCGGCGCGATCTCGACGATTACCTGGCGTTTCTCGCCGACAACGGCTGGACACCGCTCGATGTGGAGTCAGACGGCGTGCGCGCCTATCTGGCCGATATCGCCGATCGCGGGCTGAAAGCCTCCTCGGCGGCGCGGCGGCTTTCCTGCGTGCGGCAATTCCATAAATTCCTCTATGGCGAGGGCCGGCGCGGCGACAATCCGTCGATCATCGTCGATGCGCCGAAGACAGGCCGGCCGCTGCCGAAAGTGCTCGGCGTCGCCGATGTCGACCGCCTGCTGGCAGTCGCCCAGGAGGGGATCGACGATGAGGCGCGACCCACGGCCGATCGGCTGCGGGCGGCGCGGATGACCTGCCTGCTGGAAGTGCTCTATGCGACAGGCCTGCGCGTCTCGGAACTGGTGTCGCTGCCGAGGAGCGCGGCGTCCGCCCGCGATCCTTTCCTCAACATCCGCGGCAAAGGCGGGCGCGAGCGGATCGTCCCCCTGTCCGATCCGGCGCGGCGGGCGATGGCGGCCTATCGGGCCCTGCTGAATGCCCATGCGCCCGGTCTTTCGACGGGGCCCTGGCTGTTTCCCGCCGACAGCGAGAGCGGCCATCTGACGCGGCAGGCCTTCGCCCGCGACCTCAAAACCGTCGCCGCGGCCGCCGGTATTGCCACGGCCAAGATCAGCCCGCATGTGCTGCGGCATGCCTTTGCCAGCCATTTGCTGCAAAACGGGGCGGATTTGCGGGTCGTGCAGGAATTGCTCGGCCATGCGGACGTCTCGACCACGCAAATCTACACGCACGTGCTCGACGAGCGTACAAAAGCCATGGTGCGCGACTTACATCCCTTGTCTGACGAATGACTTATCGCTGCTCGATAATGCTCTGCGTTCTTGACTTCGCGGGGGCTAGCCGCCAGTTTCCGCGCGATTTTGCTCCTTTGTCCCTTTTCCCGGGTGCCGATGCGTTCTTATCTGGATTTCGAAAAGCCTGTTGCCGAGCTCGAGGCAAAGATCGATGAATTCAAGGCGGTCGCCGAGCGGGATGGCGGGATTGCGATCGGCGAGGAACTCGGCAGGCTGGAAGGCAAGGCCGCCAAGGCGCTCGCCGATCTCTATGCCACCCTGACCCCCTGGCAGAAGACCCAGGTCGCCCGGCATCAGAACCGGCCGCATTTCAACGATTATATCAAGGGCCTGATCGAGGACTTCACGCCTCTGGCGGGAGACCGGAAATTCGCCGAAGACGAGGCGATTATTGCCGGTTTTGGCCGGTTTCGCGGGCAATCCGTCTGTCTGATCGGCCAGGAGAAGGGCACGGATACGGACAGCCGCCTGCGCCACAATTTCGGCATGGCGCGGCCCGAGGGCTATCGCAAGGCGGTGCGGATGATGGAACTGGCCGACCGTTTCGGCCTGCCGGTCCTCACCCTGGTCGATACCGCCGGCGCGTTTCCCGGCATCGACGCCGAGGAGCGCGGCCAGGCCGAGGCCATCGCGCGCTCCACCGACGCCTGCCTGGGGCTCGGCGTGCCGAATATTTCGGTCATCGTCGGCGAGGGCGGTTCGGGCGGCGCCGTCGCCATCGCCACCGCCAACCGGGTGCTGATGCTGGAACACTCCATCTATACAGTGGCCTCGCCCGAGGCCTCGGCGTCGATCCTGTGGCGCGACAGCACCAAGCGGCAGGATGCCGCGACGAATATGAAGATTACGGCCCAGGACCTTTTGAAATTCGGCATCATTGACGCTATTGTGCCCGAACCGGTTGGCGGCGCTCACCGGGATCCGGCGACCGCCGTTCAATGGACTGGCGGCGCCATCGAGAGTGCGCTGCGGGGCATGGACAATATGTCTCCGGAGCAGATCAGGACCGCGCGGGAGGACAAGTTTCTCGCGATCGGGCGCAAGCTTTGAGTGTGAAGCGCCACACAGTTAACAGTATGTTTACCGTGTCCGGGAATTCGAGGCTCTATAAGTAACCTTCGTGTAAGGATAACGTCCGTAAATCGGTCTGGTTGCCAAAGCGTATCTCTTCGACGGATCAGTGCATGAACTTCACCCGTTTCGGTTCTCACCTTCGCGCCGGGCTTAATGCCCGGGTCGCCGTTGCGATGATCGCGGCCGGTCTTCTGAGCGCCTGCAACGACTCGAGCGGCTTGCGCAGCGCCAGAGCCTATCAGCCGATCCCGGCCGAGATGCTGGCGTTGATGCAGGAGAAGCACACGACGAAGGGCGCGCCGATCCTGATCCGCACCTTCAAGAAGGAAGCCGAACTCGAAATCTGGAAGATGACGGCGGACGGCAGCTACACGCATCTGAAGACCTATCCGATGTGCCGCTGGTCCGGTCAGCTCGGACCGAAGATGCGTGAAGGCGATCGCCAGGTGCCGGAAGGTTTCTATACGATCACGCCTGGCCAGATGAATCCGAATTCGAACTACTATCTGTCGTTCAACGTCGGCTATCCCAATGCTTACGACAAGGCGCATGGCTATACCGGCGGCATGATCATGGTGCACGGTGACTGCTCGTCGGCCGGCTGCTATTCCATGACCGACGAACAGATCGCCGAGATCTACGCCATTGCGCGCGAGGCCTTCTCGGGCGGGCAGCAGGCGATCCAGATGCAGTCGATGCCGTTCCGCATGACGCCTGAGAATCTCGCCAAGCATCGGCTCGATCCGAACATGCCGTTCTGGAAAGAGATCAAGACCGGCGCCGATAGTTTCGACGTGACCAAGCGCGAGCCGAAAGTCGCCGTCTGCGGCCGTCGTTATGTGTTCAATGCAACCGCCAATGGCGGGCGCTTCGATGCCAACGCGGCATGTCCGCCGATGAGCGAGGACGCAGAGACGAAAGCGCTCGTCTCCCAACGTCAGAAGGACGAAGACGCCAAGGTCGCCGAACTGGTGGCGAGCGGCGTCAAGCCGATCAAGGTCGTCTATTCCGACGGCGGCCAGAACCCCATGTTCGCCAATGTCACGCGGACGAGCCGGCCGGAAGCCCTGGCTGCCGCCCCGGTCGAGATCGCGATGGAAGACAAGGCGAAGCCGGGTTCGCGCACGGCGGGCAAGGCCGGCAAGACCACCGCCGTCGCCAATCTTTCGGCGCCCGCCACCATCAAGCCGGCGCAGACGGAGGTCGCCAGGTCGAACGCTGCCCAGTCGAATGTCGCGCCCGCGGTGCCGCCGGTGGCGGCTTTCGCTCCGACAGCGTCGATCCCGGCCGAGCCGGAGCAGCCGTTCTACCGCCGCTTCCTGGGCCGCGCCGAAGCGCCTGCGACGCCTCCGGTTGTCGCGCAGCCGGTTGTCGCCACGCCCGAGCCGACGCCGCCGGTGAAATCCTCCGCCAAGCCTGCGGCGACAAAGGCCACGAAGCCCGCTGGAACGTCAGCGCGGGCGCCATCGTCAGCGCATGAAAAGAAGGCGCAGGAGCAAAAGCTTCTGGACCCGCGCCAGAAGACGTCATCGCTGCCGCAGGTGTTGCGCTAGGACTTCATAAAGGCGGTAAACGACCCATAAGCCCTCATCCTGAGAGGCTGTGACTTTATTGATTTTGGCCTTTTACGACATGAGTCAAATCAAACACTTACGCAGCAGCAAAAGGCGATATTTCTAATAAAGTCACAAACTCTGAGGAGCGCCTGAAAGGCGCGTCTCGAAGGGCGAGGGCGTCAGGCCGCAACCTGTCGCATCAGCTAAGAGCGGCTCACGAAGATTATCTCACACGCCCCCGTCCTTCGAGACGCACGCTTCGCGTGCTCCTCAGGATGAGGGCTTCTGATAATTTGTTGCAGCTCGCCTGATAGAAAAACCCCTCCGGACGGGGTGTTCCGGAGGGGCCGACGGTCCTGTGCGGGTGCGGGGGGCAGATCAGTTCAGGACCGAAGATCGGTCACTTACTGACAGACGCGGACCGCCTGCCAACCAGCGAAGTAGCCATACGGATTGTAGGTTGGACGGCGTTCGACGTGGCAGTACGAGGCGTCGCCATAGGTTTGATAGCCGTAGGTCGGGTCGGCGACAGGGTAGGCGTAGTGCGGCTGCGCCGCCTGAGCCGCGATGGCGCCGAGCGCAAGGCCGCCGATGACGCCGGCTGCGACGGGCGCGCCCCAGCCACCACGGCCCCAGCCGCCACCATGACCCCATCCACCGCGCCAGCCGGCTTCGGCTGTCGAGACGGACGTTGAAAGCGCGGCGCCCAGCGCAAGAGCGGCAACGGCGCCAGTCAGAATCTTGCGGGAAAGAACACTCATAACAGCCTCCAAGATCACCATCAGCCGGGGTCCAAGTTCAAACGGTCCGGCGAATGGTGCGAAACTAGAGGATCGAAGCTGAACGCAGCGTGGCGAACGCGTTCATGGAGCGTTCATCCGGGGTGCGCCGGATCCTTCTCCCGTTCACGGGAGAAGGTGGCCTCTGCGAAGCAGAGGTCGGATGAGGGCCGGTGCGCGGTGGCCTATTCAGTCATTCCCGCCAAGCGAAGCGCAGAGCGGGAATCCAGGGGCAACGTGACGGCCCGATTTGCGGCCTTTGACTCCTGGTTTCCCGCTCGCCCGCTACGCGGGCGTCGGGAATGACAGCCGTTCGCTTGTGGTCGGATACTTAGACAAGCGCGCCGTGGCAGTGCTTGAATTTCTTGCCGGAGCCGCAGGGGCAGGCTTCGTTGCGGCCGACCTTGCCCCAGGTCGAAGGGTCGGTGGGGCTGCGGGCCTGCTCGGGTGCGGCGGCGATGCCGAAGGGCAGCAGCGCTGACGGGGCGAAGTCGCCGGCGGCGATGCGGGCGTTGATCTCGTCGATGTTCGCCATGTCTTCCGGCGGCACGCTCTGGTCGCCGATCATCTGCATGCCGTCGCCACCTTGGCCGTCGTTGGCTTCGAACGAGACTTCGACTCTCATCAACTGCTGGGTCGCGGTTTCGTGCCAGCGGTTGATCAGAGAATTGAACAGTTCGAAGGCTTCCGACTTGTATTCGTTCAGCGGATCGCGCTGGGCGAGGCCGCGCCAGCCGATGACTTGGCGCAGGTGGTCGAGCTGTACCAGATGCTCGCGCCAGAAATGGTCGAGCACCTGCAGCACGATCTGCTTTTCCACATAGCGCATGACGTCGGGCGTGTTCTTCTCGACGCGCCCCGCATAGGCCGTGTCGGCCGCCGTCAGCAGGCGATCGGAGAACGCTTCCTCGTCGATGCCTTCTTCCTTGGCCCAGTCAGTGACCGGCGGTTCGATGTTGATGACGTCGCGCAGTTCCTGTGAGAGGCCGGGCAGATCCCAGGTCTCCACATAGGAATCCGGCGGCACATGCTTCTTGACGATCTCATCGACGACATTGGCGCGCATGTTGCCGACGGTTTCCTCGAGGGATTCCTGCGCCATCATTTCACGGCGCTGCTCGAAGACGACCTTGCGCTGGTCGTTCATCACGTCGTCGTATTTGAGGATGTTCTTACGGATGTCGAAGTTGCGTGCCTCGACCTTCTGCTGCGCCTTTTCGAGCGCCTTGTTGACCCAGGGGTGGACGATGGCTTCGTCGTCCTTGAGGCCGAGCTTGGTCAGCATCGAATCCATGCGCTCGGACCCGAAGATGCGCATCAGGTCGTCCTGGAGGGACAGGAAGAATTTCGAGCGGCCGGGGTCGCCCTGGCGGCCGGCGCGGCCGCGCAACTGGTTGTCGATGCGGCGGCTCTCGTGGCGCTCGGTGCCGATGATGTAGAGGCCGCCGGCGGCGAGCGCCTTTTCCTTCAGGCTTGCAACTTCGGCGCGGATCTCGGCTTCGCGCGCGGTGCGGGTGGCCTCGTCGGTGACGTCCTTCAGCTCCATCGCCACGCGCATCTCGGTATTGCCGCCGAGCTGGATGTCGGTGCCGCGGCCGGCCATGTTGGTGGCGATGGTGATGGCGC
>Ga0182744_1000625_pt1 | contig 32957 bp, 31 predicted proteins | sample eDN3rd30CKraftMG_FD_128525 | JGI IMG/M metagenome (GOLD analysis project Ga0182744, IMG submission 128525) | Enriched Miracle-Growth compost microbial communities from Emeryville, California, USA - eDNA 3rd pass 30_C Kraft MG (version 2) (version 2) ... | reverse complement strand
GCGCCGCGACGGTACTCCGCAACGATGCCGGGAATCTCGCTGAGTTCGAGCGCCCTCGGCACAACATAGTCGCGCTTCGGACGCATCAGGCTGACATGCCCCTTGGCCGCGATGGCGCTCGGTGCCAACGGCAGCGCGCCGCCGAGATATTCGGGATCCGAAATGCGCCCGACATGCCAAAGCTGCAAAAGCATCGTTCCGCCGGCGGCGTGCACGGCCTCGGTAATCCGCTTCCAACCCGCGACTTGCTCCTCCGACCAGATGCCGGGTGTGTCGGGATAACCGACACCCATCGCTGAAACGGATGTTGCTTCCGACAGGACCAACCCTGCCGAAGCGCGCTGCACGTAGTACTCGCGCATCAGATCGTTCGGCACGCGGCCGGCGCTCGAACGGCAGCGCGTCAACGGCGCCAGCACCACGCGGTTCTTGAGCGTGAAGGCACCAGCTTTCAGCGGATCAAAGAGTGATGTCATGAAAGAAATCCCGGCCTGTTTGAAGGATGCGAAGCTGTGACTATGGCAAGCCGATGCGCGGCCGCCCGTCAACATGTGGCACGTGATCGGGCACCGGCAACTGCGGCGATGCATCACCCCGCAAGACACAACCTCCGAAAGAGCTTTTTTCGTATCGGCGAACGCGGCTTACGCGACTCGCATCTCATTTGCTGGCGCCAGGATTTCGGCATCGAGCGCCATCGCAACGCCGGCGGAATTGGCCTCCGGTTGGTAAACGATCTCGTGCACCGATGGACCGCGTGCCTCCGATACGGTTTGGCCGAGACGGGCGAATACGCTGTCGTGGACCATTTCGTTGACGGACACCAAGCCATCAGGAAGCTTACCCGTACGCCATCTCCGCCGCCGTATTGAACTCGTTCCAAGGTTTTCCTGAACGACCCGCCGGAACGGTACGCGCCGAGAGAAGGCGTAGATCCAACCCGTCGCCGAATGATGCTGCAATCCGAGCGGATCGGGATGGCTCGACCGCTTCAGCTTGGCGAGATCGATCTTCAGCCCTGTCTTGGCGGCGACGCGTTGCGCCATCCATAGCAGCGAGATGTCCGACAATGCGGTATCCGGCCATCCGCCGCCGACGTCGGCGTGCGTGCCCGGAAACCAAACCTGCTCGACGTGCTGGCCCGGTGCAAGGCGCGTCCCTTCCGGCAGCGCGAAAAGAGTCGGCCGGAAAGGGCCGCGTGTTTCATCGATCGCCAGCGCATGCAGCGCAACGTCGATGGTGTCGTGAAGGCGCATGTCGTGAAAGGCCAGACGCCGGCTCAGTCGCGCCGGTCCGGAAATTGGATTGCCGATATTGCCGACGGTATCCCAGACGCCGAGACAGCGAATGCGAACAGGATAATGGCAACCGCTGCTCAGCCGCGCCAGCGTATCGACATCGCGCTTGTGGTCCGACTGCCGGTAGAGGTCCCAAGCCTCATCGAGAGAAAAGTCGTTGTCCTTTCGCGCGATACCGAACAGCGTCACGAAACTGGCAAGGCTCCGCGCTTCGTAGGCGCCGCGCGAAAACCCGAAAAGATAGATTTCATCGCCCGGCACGTAGGCATCGCGAAGGAATTCGTAGGCGAGCTTGATCCGCCCTGCGACATCGATCCCGAACGCGCCGCGCAGGAAGTTGAACCGCCGCCCTTCCTCGGTCGCGATACCCGAAATGTAGCGCACGAGCTGGCGCACGCCCCTGCGGTCTCTCGGCGGAATGGCGCTGTGGAGTTTGGCAACGTTCGTCAACGGCAACGGGCCGTCGTCGTCGTTCCAGGTGCCGTCGAGTGAGCAGACGAGGCGCTTCATTGTGCCTCCCCCAGAAGGCCGTTTCCGGCGCACGCAAAACAAATGGGGTGCGCAGCTCTCGCCGCGTCATCTCTGACCGCGTGCGAGCTATTCATGCCGCGAGTTTATACGGCTCCTTTCTGCCTGGTCCAGAATGTGGCCGATGGAGAACGGAACGCGGTCGGCAGGGGCTGGCCAATTGGCAACAATGGGCCCGCGCTCCCTGCCGTTTTGCTGATGATCGGCGCGCGCCGTATTCGGGTGTTCAGCCACCCAAGCGGCGGCTCAAGGCCATTTCACGACCGGCGGCATCGACGACAGGATGCTTTCGACATTGCCGCCCGTCTTCAGTCCGAACATCGTTCCGCGATCGTACAACAGATTGTATTCGACATAGCGGCCGCGCCGGATGAGCTGTTCCTCGCGCTGTTCGTCGGAATAGGGCATCCCATAATTGCCACGGACCAGCATCGGATAGACGCGTGCGAACGCCTTGCCGACGTCTTGCGTGAACGCAAAGGCCGCATCCCAGCCACCCTCGGCGTCGGTCGGTGTCAGATAATCGTAGAAGATGCCGCCGACGCCGCGCATCTCGTTCCGGTGGGCTAAGAAGAAGTATTCATCGCACCAGGCTTTGAGCTTGGCATAGTCAACGATCGAATGTGCCGCGCACGCACCGTACATTGCCGCATGGAACGCCAGCGTATCGGCGTCCGTTTGCGTCCGTCGCTTTTCGAGAACCGGCGTGAGATCGGCGCCGCCGCCGAACCACCACTTGCTGGTGACGATCATCCGCGTGTTCATATGAACAGCAGGAACATTTGGATTGCGCGGGTGGGCGATGAGGGAAATGCCCGACGCCCAGAAGTTAGGATTTTCCTCCGCGCCAGGAATTTGCTTGCGGAACTCCGGCGCGAATTCGCCATGAACGGTCGAGGTATGAACGCCGACTTTTTCGAAGACGCGGCCATGCATCAGGCTCATGACCCCGCCGCCGCCCTCGTGTCCGGCATGATCCTTCCGGGTCCAGGGCTTCGCTTCAAAGTGGCCCGGCGCATCGCTGCCGTGCGGAGCCGTTTCGGGGAGATCCGCTTCCAGCTTTTCAAAGGAAGCCACGATGTCATCGCGCAAGCGCTCGAACCAAGCGCGCGCCGATGCTTTTCTCTGCTCAAGTGCCGTATCGGGTGCGTTCATCAGGTATTCTGCATTTCGTCTTGTTTTTGACTGAAAAGACCCTTAGCCCTAACGCCTATCCTTGATCAACGTCCGGTCGCCGCCGCCAGTCGGATTTCCGCATCTGGTGTAGGCGCCGCTTTTTTGCTTGCGATATGGACAATGTTTGAACGCCTCCTGCATTGGGGAGAAACCCGTATCAGGCCGTTTGACGAGCGCGACATTACGCGCCCGCCCGACCAGCTGTGGGCGTTCTATTGGTTTTTCATCAGGCCGCTCTGGCCGTTTTTCGTCCTCCTTCTGATTGCCGGTTGCCTCGGGTCCACCATCGAGGTCGCGCTGATGGGGTTTGTCGGCTCGATCGTCGATAAAATGCGGACCCACGGCGATCCGGCGACGTTCGTATCGACCTATGCCACGACGCTGACGCTGATGGCCGTCGTCGCCCTCATTCTTCGCCCGCTCGTCTCCACCGCGCATGACTTCATCAAGAACCAGCTGATTTCGGCCGGAACGACGACGCGTATCCGCTGGCATACGCACCGTTATGTGCTGCGCCAGAGCCTCGGCTTCTTTCAGAACGATTTCGCCGGACGCGTCGCCAACAAGATCATGCAGACGGGAACGGCGCTTCGTGAAAGCGTCGTCCAGCTTATCGATGCGCTCTGGTATGCGACCGTGCAGTTCGTCGGATCGGCCTTGCTCTTTGCCGTCTCCGATTGGCGCCTGACGATTCCGCTCGTGATTTGGCTCGTCGCCTACATCATCACGCTGCGCTATTTCGTGCCGCGCATCAAGGAACGTTCGACGAAATCGTCCGAAGCGCGCTCGATGCTCGTCGGCCGCATCGTCGATAGCTACACGAATATCATGACGGTGAAGCTGTTCGCCCACGCCGAGCGCGAGGACACCTACGCCCGCGAAGCCCTCACCGAACAGATGCAGGCGTGGCAGTCTTCGCTGCGTCTCATCACGAGCATGGAATTCGTGCTCTACTCGCTGAACGGCGTGCTTCTCGTCGCGACGACCGGCACCGCGATCGGACTTTGGACGCAAGGCCACGTCTCGGTCGGCGATATCGCGGTTGTCAGCGGCCTTGTCATCCGCATCGTCACGATGTCGGGCTGGGTGATGTGGACGATTGCCGACGTCTTCGAAAACATCGGTGTCGTGCACGAGGGGATGGAGACGATCTCGCGGCCCAACCTGTTGCTCGATGCGCCGGATGCCAAGCCGCTGAGCGTGCCCAAGGGCGAGATCCGTTTCGATCATATTCACTTCCACTACGGCGCCGGACGGGCGGCAGCCGAGGATGCGCCGCCGCGCGTCATCGAGGATCTGTCGTTGACCGTTCGTCCGGGAGAGAAGGTGGGTCTGGTTGGCCGCTCCGGGGCCGGCAAGTCGACGCTCGTCAACGTGCTGTTGCGGTTCTACGATTTGGAAGGCGGACGCATCCTGATCGACGGCCAGGACATCGCGCATGTCACGCAGGATAGCTTGCGCGCCGAGATCGGCATGGTCACGCAGGACACGTCGCTTCTGCATCGCTCGGTCCGCGACAACATTCTCTACGGCCGCCCGAACGCGACGGACGCCGAAGTGATTGCCGCCGCGCGGCAGGCTGAGGCGCACGACTTCATTCTCAACCTCGAGGATATGAAGGGCCGCAAGGCTTACGACGCCCATGTCGGCGAACGCGGCGTCAAGCTGTCCGGCGGCCAGCGCCAGCGCATCGCGATTGCGCGCGTGCTTCTGAAGAATGCGCCGATCCTCATTCTCGACGAGGCGACGAGCGCGCTCGACTCCGAAGTCGAGTCGGAAATCCAGGCGAGCCTCGAAACGCTCATGCGCGGCAAGACGGTCATCGCCATTGCGCATCGTCTGTCGACGATTGCCGCGATGGATCGCCTCGTCGTCATGGAAGACGGCCGCATTGTCGAGGAAGGTCCGCACGCCGAATTGCTGCTGCGCGGCGGCCTTTATTCGCAGCTCTGGGAACGCCAGTCGGGAGGGTTCCTGGCGCAGGAAGCCGCAGAATAGGCTGGCAGGACGCATGAGGCGCGACGGCTTCGTGCATTGCCCGTCTTATCGTCCGGTGCTTCGTACTTTTTCAATGAGCTTCGATCTTGGCGTGATCAACGTCGCGAGCCGGTGCAAGGCGTGGCGGTAATTGAAAAAGCGCGGCACCTCGGCGCGATAGGCGGCATAGGCATTGCCATAGCGCGCTTCCAGCCAGGGCTCTTCAGCGAGCGCCATGAGCGCGTAGACGGTCACGAGCGCCATCGCAAGCGGCGTCACCTGCCACGAAAATAACGCCAGCGCGAGCGCCGCGAATGCCGCGATTGCGGTCGCGTACTGCGGATTGCGCGTCCATCGATAGACGCCCTCGGTCGCCAGCCCGCTCGCCCGGCAGTAGGTCGCCGCGCGTCCAAGTGCCCAGAGCGCGTAAAGGTATGCGGCGAAGGCCACGAGAGAGATGCCAATCAACGCCAGCCGCAACAGAAGAAAGCGATCGACCGCCGTCGGCATCACGAGCCGTTCGATAGCTAGAACCAGCACGGCAACGTTCAAGGTTCGAAAAAGCGTCCAGAAAGCGAAGCTCTTGAGCGACCCGGCGGGCGGTGCTGGCCAAATCCGCCAGGCGGTATCGTCATCCCCGGCGGCGATGCCGATGACAAGGCCGGAAATGAGAAGGACGGCGGAGAGGGCGCCGGCCGCAATCAGATAGCTATCGACAGGCATGCGTCGCGGGAGCTTTCCGGAAGACGGTTTTCGGCTTCCTGCCGGATTCGCGTGTCACCCCTGCGACAGCTGTCCGTGTGTCTAGCTGCGGGAAGGGAAGCCGCCCGTCTGGCGCAGCGCCTCGCCGAGCACCAGGGCCGCGGTGACCGCGACGTTGAGCGAGCGCAGTCCCGGCCGCATCGGAACGGTAATTCGCGCATCCGCCGCGCTGTGCACGGCTTCCGGAACGCCGGCGCTTTCACGCCCGAGCATCAGCGTATCGGTGGGATCAAAGACAAAATCGTAATGCGGTGTTTCCGCGTGCGCGCTGAGCAGCACCAGCCGCCCGCCTTGTTGACGGTTCTCGTTGGCCGCCCGCGAGTTGATGAAATCGGGGAAGCTCGCGTGCCGCGTGAGGTCGACATGCTCCAGGTAATCCAGCGCGGCGCGCTTCAAGGCGCGGTCGCTCATATCGAATCCGGTCGGCCCAATGACGTCGACCGCCACACCGAGACAGGCGCAAAGACGCAGGATCGTCCCGGTATTCTGCGCGATATCCGGCTGATAGAGCGCTAAACGCATGTCGGAAAAATCCTTGGTTGCGGATGGTTGAATTGCATGCTTTCGAGGTTGTTCAACGATGCGCCAAATTGCCTCTCGCACTTTGGCGCAGCCGCGCTTGAGGATGGGGCCAAACGCTGTCAGAACGGTTCTAAGGGATGAAGAAGACCGGGGGATCGACGCGAGGCGGGCAGAAGGACGGAAGCTAACCGTCTCGCACCGTGCGTGTCCGGATCTCCAGTGGTTCCCAACTGCTTCAAACTGGAGGCACCGTGACAGTTGACGCATCCGAGCCGGACCGCCGGGATTTTCTGGTGGTCGCGGGTAATGCATTCGCCGCAGTCGGCGCCGCTTCGTTGCTTTGGCCGTTCATCCAGCAGATGAACCCGGACGCCGGCACGAAGGCGCTCTCATCGATCGATGTCGATCTCGCACCCGTCAAAGAGGGTCAGGCGATCACGGTCATGTGGCGCGGCAAGCCCATTTTCGTGCGCAACCGCACGAAGGCCGAAATCGAATCGGCCGTGAACGTTGACGTGAAGAACCTTCCCGACGGCCTCGCGCGAAACGAGAATCTCCCGAGCGACGACCCGGCGACCGACGCCAACCGCACGACCAAAGGCCACGAAAACTGGATCATTATCATCGGCATCTGCACGCACTTGGGATGCATCCCGAAGGGCCAGGCATTTGGCGACGAACGCGGTGAATACGGCGGCTGGTTCTGTCCCTGTCACGGTTCGCAGTACGACACTGCGGGCCGCATCCGTAAAGGTCCGGCTCCCCGAAACATGGAAGTGCCGCCCTACGCCTTTACGTCGGACAGCAAAATCAAAATCGGCTAGGGAGCGAGCGAACAATGAGTGGTCATACCTCGACCTATGAGCCGACGTCGCGCTGGGGCAAGTGGTTCGACGAGCGCCTGCCGATCGCGCGCATGATGCATGGGCAGTTCGTCGATTTTCCGACGCCGCGCAATCTCAACTACCTATGGACGTTCGGCGGCATTCTGACGTTCATCCTCGGGGCGCAGATCATCACGGGCGTCATCCTCGCGATGCACTATCAGCCGAGCGCCGCCGGGGCCTTCGATTCCATCGAGCACATTCGCCGCGACGTGAACTACGGCTGGATGATCCGCAATTTCCACGCCGTCGGCGCCTCGATGTTCTTCTTCGCGGTTTACATCCATATCTTCCGCGGCCTCTATTACGGCTCATATAAAGCCCCGCGCGAGGTTCTCTGGATCCTCGGCGTCATTATCATGCTTTTGATGATGGCGACGGCATTCATGGGTTACTCGCTGCCGTGGGGCCAGATGAGCTTCTGGGGCGTAACGGTTATCACGAATCTGTTCTCCGCCCTCGATACGATCATCAACGGCCTCGGCACGGCGATCGTCGAGTGGCTGTGGGGCGGCTATTCGGTGTCGGGAACGACACTCAACCGCTTCTTCTCGCTGCATTACCTGTTGCCGTTTGTTCTGACCGGCGTCGTCGGCCTGCATCTGTGGGCCTTGCATACGGCGGGGCAGAACAATCCGACCGGTCTTGATCTCAAGCAGCCGAGCGACTCTGTTCCGATGCATCCCTACGCGACGTCCAAGGATGCCGTCGGCCTTTTCGCTTTTCTCATTCTCTTCGCCTGGTTCGTGTTCTTCGTGCCGGACTACCTCGGTCACGCCGATAACTACATCGAGGCGAACCCGCTGGTGACGCCGCCGCACATCGTGCCGGAATGGTACTTCCTGCCGTTCTACGCGATCCTCAGGTCGTTCACGAGCACGTTCCTCTGGATCATTCCGCTCGGACAGTATGCCAAGCTCTGCGGCGTCATCGCGATGTTCGCCGCCGTCATCGTCATCGCATTCGTGCCGTGGCTCGATACGTCGCGCGTGCGTTCGGCGAAATACCGGCCGATCTTCAAATGGTTCTTCTGGTTCTTCGTGTTCACCTGCGTGGCGCTTGGCTATCTCGGATCGAGACCGGCCGAAGGCGTCTACGTCATGTGGGCCCAGATCTTCACGGTTTGCTACTTCCTCTTCTTCCTTGTCGTCATGCCGATTGTCGGCTTGATCGAAACACCCAAGAAGCTGCCGCGCTCGATCACGGATGCGGTGCTTGGCGGTAATGCGGCGTTGCCTGACGGCGCGGCCGCGTCTCCTGAAACACGCTGAGCGGAGAGAAAGAGATGAGCAAACGTGTCTCTCACGCACTGGCCGCTGCCGCCGCAGCGATGGTGCTCGTTCCGGGCCTCGCGGTGGCCGAAGACGCCGGCCACAGCGAAATTCCGCGCCAGGACTGGTCGTTTTCCGGTTTTACCGGACAGTTCGATAAGGCACAGCTCCAGCGTGGATTTCAGGTCTACAAGGAAGTCTGTTCGAACTGCCACAGCCTGAAGCGCATCGCGTTTCGCAACCTCGTCCAGCCCGGCGGACCCGAGTTCCCCGAAGCTGCGGTGAAGGCGCTGGCCGCCGAGTGGCCGAACCAGATCACCGACGGCCCGAACGACCAGGGCAAGATGTTCGAGCGTCCGGCGAGGCTCTCGGACCCCATTCTCGGGCCGTACAAGAACGACGAGGAAGCCCGTGCAGCGCAGAACGGCGCTTTGCCGCCAGATCTGTCATTGATGGCACGGGCCCGGGATGTCGAGCGCGAGTCGCCCTGGTACATCCATCCGTTCCTGATGCTGGGCGATATCCTGAAGGGCTATCAGGAAGGTGGCGCCGACTACATCCACGCCTTGATGACGGACTTTAAAGAACCGCCTGCCGGATTCCATCTGGTAGAGGGCAAGTTCTACAACTCGGCGTTCCCTGGGCATCAGATCAGCATGCCGCCGCCGCTGTCGGATGGCGCCGTCGCTTATCAGGATGGCACCCCGCAGAAGGTCGAAAACTACGCCAACGACGTCGCGGCATTCCTGTCCTGGACGGCCGATCCCAGCCTCGATCAGCGCAAGCGCATCGGATGGCAGGTGCTTCTATATTTGATCGTGACGACGATTCTTCTGTACATCGGCAAGAAGCGCATCTGGTCGGCGATCAAGCACTGATCGTTGCTCCAACGAGATACAAAAAAGGCCCCGCAAAGGGGCCTTTTCTGTTTGCGGCGTGGAACGCTCGCAGTCGTCAGGTCTTCGACAGGGTTTCCAGGTTCGCGAGCAACGGCTGTAGGATCGGATTGAGAATTGCTGCCACGCCCGGAATGCCGACGGCTTTCTCGATCGCAGCGGTGATCCCCGGAAGCGCATTGGCGACGAGCGACGCGATCGGCTTCTTGGTCTCGGCCGAAAACGGCGCGGCAGCGGTTTTCACGCTCTCGATCTGCTTGGCGATGTCCTGAAGCTGCGGCACGGCCGCATTGGCGCTGGCTTCGTCCTTGATGCCGCTCAGTGCCGTGGTCAGGCTATTAAGCGCCTTCGATGTCGTGTCAACGAGCGTGGCGTCTGCGGCCATCGGTGTCGTTTGCGACGGCGCCGTCGTCTCGGTGTTCTGCGTCTTCTCGCGCTCGCAGCCATAGCTACTCAGTAGCCACAAGCCGAGGATCGCCAACGCCGCCGGTATCAGCCATTTGCTCCAGTCCGTGCTGCCGGGTATAGCCGCTTTCTGGACAGGCGCCGTGCGAACTGTGGTCTGATTTCCCAGCCCTTCGAGAAGACCGGTCCCACCGAGCAGGTTGGAAAATCCCGCAGGAAGAGCCGCCGCGATATTGTCCTTTTGGCTGTTGAGAAGGTTTGCGAGGCCGCCGGCATCGAGGCCTGAGCTTTTCTGCACTTGCCCGAGCTGACCGAGAACCACCGGCGCCAGCATACCGAGCAGCGAGCTGCCTTGCGTTCCGCTAAGGCCGCTGAACTTGCCGATGGCGTTGGCGAGAGCGTTCGTCGACGAGCCGCCGAGCAACGACGACAAGACATTCGTACCCTGATCGGCGAGCGCTTGCTGGTTGGGTCCGCCGAGCAGATTGCCAAGGTTGCTGAGAATGGACGGGTCTTGCTTGGCGACCGCATTCGAAAGCTGAGTCGCTCCGGCACTTTGCGAAGCCGTCTTCGTAAGTCCGGCGAGCAGACCTGGAACGGCGGCTGCGATCGCACTTCCGACAAGGCCCTGGTTGACCCCAAAACTTGAGGCGATGCGACTGATGATTGCTGGGCCGAAAAGCTGCATAATTGTCGAAACGAGATTCATGGGACTTGATCTTTCCTCGACGGGGGGAACTTCGTCCTTTGGTATCGACGTAATTGCGCGCCCCTAGATCATAGGCGGCTCAAAGCTTTGAGCAGTGCAAAATCGTGAGTAAGGTGTAATTGCGGTGTTGCCGGATGCGATGTTGAACGGTGTGCAAAATTTAGAACGAACTTGCGCGAAATCTTTTACGCCGCGCAAACGACAAATCGGGTGGGGCAATGACGCAATCGGTTCTTGGCATTGTCGGCGGCAGCGGCTTCTACAATCTGCCGAGTCTTGAGCATGCGGAGTGGCGCCGAATTGGAAGCCCGTGGGGCGAGCCCTCGGATGACATCCTGTTCGCCGACATCGACGGCTTGCCGATCCGCTTCCTCCCGCGCCACGGTCGCGGTCATAAATTGGCGCCCGGCGATATCGACTATCGCGCCAACATCGACGCCTTGAAGCGCGCCGGCGTCACCGACCTCGTTTCGGTGTCAGCCTGCGGCTCGTTGAAAAAGAAATACCCGCCCGGCGATTTCGTTTTCCCCGATCAATTCATCGACCGCACCTTCGCGCGCAAGAAATCGTTTTTCGGAAAAGGCTGCGTCGCGCACGTTGCGATGGCCGATCCCGTCAGCCCGTTATTGATCGAGGCGCTCGAAAAAGCCGCCAAGTCGGAAAAGATCAAAGTGCACAGCGGCGGCACTTATCTTGCGATGGAAGGACCGCAATTCTCGACCCGCGCCGAAAGCAATCTCTACCGCTCCTGGGATTGCGACGTCATCGGCATGACCAACATGCCGGAAGCTAAACTGGCGCGCGAAGCAGAGCTTTGTTATGCCAGCGTGGCGATGGTCACCGACTACGACTGCTGGCACGACGACCATGCGCACGTCGACGTCGCGACGATCCTCGCCGTCATGCATGACAATACCGAGAAAGCGCAGCGCTTGGTGGCGCGCCTGGCGCGCGATTTTCCGCGCGAGCATCCTGCGTGTCCGATCGGCTCCGACCGGGCGCTCGACGTGGCGATCATCACGCCCGCCGACGCACGCGATCCCGAGCTTATGAAGAAGCTCGACGCCATAGCAGGCCGCGTCCTCGGCTAAAGCCTTCGAGCCCACCGCTCAAGCCCACAGGTTCCCACCCCGCAAGTTTGCGGCTGACAATGCCGGCCTGCATACGGTATCGTCCGCCCACGGCTGGAGGCGGCCGGCAGCCCGCGCCCCTTTTGGGGCATGGCGAACGCCTCCCACTGAACCTCCCTGACCGTTTCAACCGTTCGGGCGAAGGCGTTGGCAATGCGGGCGCTGACGGAAACTTCGCCGTAACGGAGAGAAACGGCTATGCGCGATTATCGCGACGCGAAGATCATGGCGAAGGCCATGCGGGAAGCTCTTGTTGAGCGCGGTTCGACGATCACCCACAGCGAGGCGCTCGAAATCGTCGCCCGTCAGTTCGGGCTGTCAAACTGGAATATCCTGTCAGCAAAAATCGAAGGCACGGCGGCACCGGGCGGCGGCAGCGCCATTGCATTCCAGCAAGCCGTGCCGATCGTACGCATCTTTGACGTGGAGAAGGCGCATGAGTTCTATCTCGGCTTTCTTGGCTTCACCGTCGATTGGGAGCACCGCTATGGCGACAACTTCCCGCTTTATACGCAAGTCTCGCGTGCGGGCCTGCGCCTGCATTTGTCTGAGCATGCGGGAGATGCCACGCCCGGCGGCAACATGTGCGTTTACATGAACGGCATCCGTGATTTCCATAAGGAACTCATCTCCAAGAATTACCGCTACATGAAGCCCGGACTTGAGGATGAAGGCACGCGCCTGGAGCTAACGGTGATTGATCCCTTCAACAACCGTATCCGCTTCATGGAACTCAAGAACCCATAATCGGCAGACCGATAGCTTCGAGATTCAACGCCGCTCTCGATTGGGAGCAGCGTTGTCCGATGAGATCGGCTGACTAGCTCTGGAAGCCGATCAGGATTTTCATCTTGACGAGCTGCGGGAACAACGCCTCGAGGCCCGAGCCCAGGAACCACAAAATCGCACCAAGAAGAAGCAGAGCCGGGATTGCGGCCAGAACCGCCTTCATGAAAAACATCGCGAGGTGAATAAACGGCACGTTGAAGGCGCGCACCGTCGCCGGAATCCCATTCCCGCCGCCATTCGCCGCGTCGTCAGCCGAGCGATAGATTCGCGGCTGCTGACGCCCATAGTCGTCATCGCCGGCTGATAGGCTTGGCGCCGCCGCGCGCTCCATTGCGGCACGCTCCCGCGCTTGGCGCGCACGCGCTTCCTTTTCACGCCGCAGAGTTCTCGGAAGATCGTCAGTTTCGTCGGCAAATGCGCCGAAATCGGGCTCGTTCATTGCAATCGGGCCGTATGAGGCCATCACGCCACCCTTCACGCAAACATCATTATGCCACGCGTTGCACCAATTGGTGCATGAGCGTGACGCTGCTTCTACCTATATGCCGAGGTTATTGCTATTTTGCGCCGTCAATTTGGCGGGAGTGCAGCAAGTGCAAGATCTTCAAGACCTCATTCGGACGATCCCTGACTATCCCAAGCCCGGAATCATGTTCCGCGATATCACGACTCTTCTCGCCGATGCCAAGGGGCTGAAGAAGGCCATCAAGCATATGGCGAAACCGTTTGAGGATATGAAAATCGACGTTGTGGCGGGCATCGAAGCGCGCGGCTTCATATTGGGCGGCGCGATCGCCGATCGCCTCGAATGCGGGTTCGTTCCCATCCGCAAGAAGGGAAAGCTGCCCTGGAAAACCATTGGTCAGGAATACACGCTGGAATATGGCGTCGATGTCATCGAGGTTCACGAGGATGCTATCTCCGACGGATCGCGCGTGCTCATCGTCGATGATCTGATCGCCACCGGCGGCACGGCCGAAGCCGCGGCGAAGCTCGTTCAGCGATCGGGAGGCCGCATCATCGGAGCGACTTTTATCGTCGATCTGCCCGATCTTGGCGGCATGAAACGGTTGGCGGCCCTCGGCGTGCCGAGCCAGGCGTTGATCGCCTTCGGCGGACATTGATGTGGCGATGGACCTGCCTGCTGACAAATTGGAAATTGCGCTGGCGAGCATCGCCGTGTGGCGGAGCAATCCGGACGCACGCTGCCTTTGCCCTGTGTGCAGCACGCCCGGCTTGACCATCATCGACCGCTCGGCGCGGCCGTATGCGGAATGGTACGTGCTGCAATGTGGAGCGTGTAGCCTCGACGGAGCTGTGCACATTCCATTGGCCGGCCCTCCGGAGAGTTGAACATGGCAGCCGGCGCAAGCGAGATCATGCTCTTGCCCGGCCTCGACGGCACCGGAGAGCTTTTCGATCGTCTGACTCCACACCTCTCCGACGACTTTCGCGTCAGCGTCGTGCGCTATCCGAACGATCCGACGCTAGGATATGCCGGTTACGTCGATCTGGTTCGAAAGGCGATTGGGAACCGTGAAATCTTTCTGCTTGGGGAATCCTTTTCGGGGCCTGTCGCCATTCGCATAGCCTCGGGGCTAGGCGCTCAAATTCGTGGCCTCGTGCTCGCCGCGACGTTCACCCGGCCGCCGTGGCCGGGATGGCTCATCCGCAGGGCGTCGCGTGTCGGCCCGCAGACGACGCCCAAACACATCAGAGACGCCATTTTGATGGGACCGTATGGCGATCCGGAATTGAGTGCAAAAACCGAGGCCATTGTCGAGGGCATGTCGCTTGGCGTACGCGCGGCCCGCTTCCGGGCCGTGGCCGGGGTGGATGTGCGCGACGATTTCGCGAACCTTCGCTGTCCTATCCTCGCGTTGCACGGACGCGACGATTGGCTCGTCCCGAAAATCGCCATGCAGAAGGTCGTCAGCCGCAAGGGCGGCGCGCGGATGATCGTCTTTCCGGCCGCACATATGCTATTGCAAACCTGCGCCGCCGAGTGTGCAACGGAAATCATCGCCTTTGCAAAATCATCGGCATTGCGGGAGACGCACTATGAAGATTGACGGCGTGCCGTCGCGCACGATTTGGCTGCAGCCCGACGGTTGGTCCGTCGGCATCATCGATCAGACCGCGCTTCCGCATGAAATTCGGCGCGTGACCTTGAGCACGGTCGAGGACGCCGCCCACGCCATCAAGTCGATGCAGGTTCGCGGCGCGCCTCTGATCGGCGTTGCGGCGGCTTACGGCGTCGCCTTGGCAATGCGCAGCGATCCGTCCGATGCTGCGCTCGACCGGGTTCTGCAATTCCTGGCGCAGCAACGCCCGACCGCCGTCAACTTGCGCTGGGCCGTGAATGATCTTCGCACCATTCTCGCACCGCTGCCGGCGAAAGCTCGCGCCGCTGCCGCCTATGCCCGCGCCGCCGAAATCGCCGAGGACGACGTTGAAACCTGCCGCCGCATCGGCGTCAGCGGTTTGCCAATCCTCAAAGACCTCGCGGCGAAGAAGAACGGAAAGCCGCTCAACATCCTGACGCACTGTAACGCCGGTTGGCTGGCGTGCGTCGATTGGGGAACGGCGACGTCACCGATCTATCAGGCGCACGACGCTGGAATTCCCGTACACGTCTGGGTCGATGAAACAAGACCGCGCGGGCAGGGGGCGGCTCTGACCTCGTTCGAACTGTTGCATCATGGCGTCCCGCACACGCTCATTGCCGACAATGCGGGTGGCCACATCATGCAACACAACGACGTCGATCTGGTCATCGTCGGAACCGATCGCGTCACGGCCAGCGGCGATGTCGCGAACAAGATCGGCACGTATCTGAAAGCGCTCGCGGCGCACGACAACGGCGTGCCTTTTTACGTCGCGCTGCCCTATTCGACGATCGATTGGACGATAGAGCGTGGCGCGGATATCCCGATTGAGGAACGCAACGCCGATGAAGTTTTGAGCGTGCAGGGCCGCTTGTCCGATGGCACGGTCGCATCGGTTGCGATCTCGGCCGAAGGCACGCCCGCTCGCAATCCCGCCTTCGATGTCACGCCGGCCCGTCTCGTAACCGGGCTAATCACCGAACGTGGCGTTTGCCCGGCGTCGCGCGAGGGGCTTTTGTCTCTTTATCCCGAACGGAAGACGGTCGCGGCATGACAATAGCGAAACCGCCAGGCGAAAAAAGTCTTCGCAAGGCCGTCCTCGAAACGGCGCTCACGATGAGCCGCTCCGGCTTATCGCCGGGGCGCTCGGGCAATGTCTCATGCCGCTTTGAAGATGGAATGCTGATCACGCCATCGGGCAAACGTTACGAGGACATCGGGCCGGATGACATCGTTTTCGTTGCAGGCGACGGAAAGGTTCACGATCGCCGTCAAACACCATCGAGCGAATGGCACTTCCATATTGCAGCCTATCGGGTCCGACCGGATCGATCGGCCGTCGTTCATACGCATTCAATGCACGCAACTGTTCTCGCGTGTGCGCATAAGCCGATCCCGGCGTTTCATTACATGATCGGTGTGGCGGGCGGAAAAGATATCCCGTGCGTGCCGTACGCGACATTCGGAACGGACGACTTGGCGCAGCATGTGGCAACGGGCCTCAGCAAGCGCGACGCCTGTCTGATGGCCAACCACGGCCTGATTGCAATTGGTGGTACGCTCGCGCACGCGCTCGAACTCGCGGCGGAAATCGAAATACTCGCTGAGCAGTATTACAAGGTTCTGACACTCGGAAAGCCGCATATTCTCGATGATCGCGAGATGTCTCGACTGCTCGTCAAATTCAAAACGTATGGCCGCAACATGGACACGAACTAATTATGCAGCGTCCGTCGTATTGATCGCGCCGATCAGTCTTCCTGATTATCATAAGCTGACGTTATTACATGTGTTGCAAATTTTATTGGTTCTTAGAGACGTTCTGATGTCACGTCGCGGTTGGCTTCCCCAACCAAGGACGCGTCATGACCGATACTAAAAAGCTCACTACCGCTGCCGGCGCCCCTATCGCCGACAACCAGAATTCTATGTCCGCCGGACCGCGCGGACCTCTTCTCCTGCAAGACTATCAGCTGATCGAAAAGCTCGCGCATCAGAACCGGGAGCGTATTCCGGAGCGCACTGTCCATGCCAAGGGCTGGGGTGCCTTCGGCACGCTGACGGTCACCGGCGATATTTCAAAATACACGAAGGCGAAGGTGCTGCAGCCCGGCGCCAAGACCGACATGATCGCGCGTTTCTCGACGGTCGCGGGCGAACTCGGTGCCGCCGATGCCGAACGCGACGTTCGCGGCTTTTCGCTGAAGTTCTACACCAGCGAAGGCAACTGGGACCTCGTCGGGAATAACACGCCTGTGTTCTTTGTCCGCGACGCTCTCAAGTTTCCGGACTTCATTCACACGCAGAAGCGTCACCCGAAAACCAATATGCGCTCACCGACCGCAATGTGGGATTTCTGGTCGCTATCGCCGGAATCCCTGCATCAGGTGACGATCCTGATGTCGGACCGCGGCTTGCCTGTTTCCGTGCGTCATATGAACGGCTACGGATCGCACACGTTCTCGCTGATCAACGCGAAGAACGAGCGGTTCTGGGTTAAATTCCACTTCAAGACGCTTCAGGGTCACAAGCATTGGACCAATGCCGAGGCTAGCGAGATCATCGGCCGTACGCGCGAGTCCACTCAGGAGGATTTGTTCAACGCCATCGAGGGCGGCGATTTTCCGAAATGGAAAATGCAGGTGCAGATCATGCCCGAAGCCGACGCCGATAAGCATTGGTACAATCCGTTCGATCTGACCAAGGTCTGGCCGCACGCCGACTATCCGCCGATCGACGTTGGCATTCTGGAACTCAATCGGAATCCCGAAAACTATTTCGCGGAGATTGAGCAGGCGGCATTTTCGCCTTCCAACGTCGTTCCGGGAATCGGGTTCTCACCCGACAAGATGCTGCAGGCGCGCGTCTTCTCGTACGCCGACGCACATCGCTACCGTCTGGGAACGCATTACGAGCATCTGCCGGTGAACGCCGCCCGTTGCCCCGTCCATAACTATCATAAGGACGGCCCGATGCGCTTCTTCCCGCAGGAGACCGGCAACCCGGACGCCTATTACGAGCCGAACTCGTTTAACGGCGTAGTCGAAGACAAGTCGTTGGCGGAACCGCCTCTGAAGATCTCCGGCGACGCCGATCGCTACAGCCACCGCGACGGCAACGACGACTATCGTCAGGTCACGGCGCTCTTCAATCTGTTCAACAAGGAGCAGAAGGCGCGGCTGTTCAACAACGTCGCCGAAGCCATGTGGGGCATCCCGGATTTCATTGCCGAGCGCCAGCTCGCGCACTTCAAGAAGGTGCATCCGGATTACGAGGCGGGCGTTCGCGCCGCCCTCGATCACATGACGCGAAGCAAGGCGTCGGAAACGGCTCAGCAGCAAAAGATGCCGCGCGGCGCCGAAGCCGCCGAGTAAAGCTGGTCTGAACTAGCATCGAATTTGAAAGGCCCTGCCTCGCGCAGGGCCTTTCTGCATTCTGCGAACTCCACCACTTTCGTCATCCCGGCGCAGGCCGGGATCCAGCCAAGCATCGACGTGTCCTATCGCCAGCGGCTCGCACGAGATTGCGCACAGAAAGCGCGTGCAACTTCTCGGGTGTTGGTGCGTTGCTCGCACGACACGTCATTGTATTGAGGAGGCAGGATCATGCCGCGCGGTGACAAATCGAGCTATACGAACAAGCAGAAACGCAAGGCCGAGCACATCGAGGAAGGCTACGAGAAGCGTGGCGTCAAGAAGGACGAGGCCGAACGCCGGGCGTGGGCGACCGTCAACAAGGAAAGCGGCGGCGGCAACAAGAGCGGATCGGGTCGCGGAAAGAAGGATACGCACGTCGCGTCAAAGCGCGGTGGCCGCATCGGCGGGAAGGCATCGGCTTCGCGCCCTGCCGCCGCCCGCAGCGCATCGGCTCGCAAGGCGGCTGCAACGCGGAAGCGCCGCGCCGCGAAATAGCCCGCGTTATTCGACCGGCCGGAAGTACGGCTCGACTCTGCCTTTGAGCTTCAGCGTCATCGGCCTGCCGTGCCGGTCCTTGGCGGGGCCTGCCACGATGCGAATCCAGCCTTCGCTGACGCAATACTCTTCGACATTGGTCTTCTCGACATCGTTGAAGCGCACACCGATGTCGCGCTGCAAAAGTTCTTCGTCGTAGAACGGGCTTTTTGGATCGTTGGACAGCCGGTCGGGAAGCGTATCGGTCATCGTTGATTATCCTAGTTGGCGAACCGGAAGTGCATGACATCACCGTCCTGCACGACGTAGTCCTTCCCTTCGAGCCGCATCTTGCCCGCTTCCTTGGCACCGGTCTCTCCGTCGCAAGAGATGTATGCGTCGTAGGCGATGGTTTCGGCGCGAATGAAGCCCTTTTCGAAATCGGTGTGTATGACGCCGGCCGCTTGCGGCGCCTTCGTGCCCTTGGTGATCGTCCAGGCGCGCGCCTCTTTCGGTCCGACGGTGAAATACGTCACCAGATCGAGCAGCGAGTACCCGGCGCGGATCAGACGGTTGAGGCCCGGCTCGTCGAGGCCCATTTCGGCCAGAAAGGCATCGCGATCTTCCGCTGCCAGCGCCGAGAACTCGCTCTCGATCTTCGCCGAGATGATGACGACCGCCGCGCCTTCCGCCTTGGCGCGCTCCTCGACGGTCTTCGAATAGGCGTTGCCCTCGGCGGCGGCGCTTTCCTCGACATTGCAGACATAGACAACGGGCTTCGAGGTCAGAAGCTGCAGCGCCAGAAACGCCGGCATTTCCTCAGGCGTCATTTTTGCGAGCCGGGCCGGCTTGCCTTCGCGCAGCAGCAGCAGCGGCTTTTCCATGACGGCGAATTGCGCTTTGGCGTCCTTATCGCCGGTCTTCGCCTTTTTCTCGATTTGCGAGATGCGCTTTTCGAGGCTTTCGAGATCGGCAAGCATCAGCTCCGTCTCGACCACGTCGGCATCGGCCAGCGGATCGATACGGTTTTCGACGTGGGTGATGTCGTCATCGACGAAGCAGCGCAGTACGTAAGCCACCGCATCGACTTCGCGAATGTGCGACAGGAACTTGTTGCCCAGGCCTTCGCCCTTCGAGGCTCCACGCACGAGACCGGCGATATCTACAAACGTCAGCCGCGTCGGAATGATCTCTTTGCTGCCCGCGATCGCAGCGAGCTTGTCGAGGCGCGGATCAGGAACGGCCACCTCGCCGACGTTCGGCTCGATCGTGCAAAAGGGATAATTGGCCGCTTCCGCCGCCGCGGTCTGCGTCAGCGCGTTGAAGAGGGTCGACTTGCCGACGTTCGGCAGGCCGACGATGCCGCATTTGAAGCCCATTAAAATAAGTCTTCCGCTTTATGGGACATGTGCTCCCTCTCCATCGGGGAGAGGGCGGGGGTGAGGGAACCTACGAGCAGAACGCCCCCTCATCCGGCCTTCGGCCACCTTCTCCCGAGGGAGAAGGGGACGTGAGATTTCCGAGCGAGCGCCGCAATTCGAGACTGGCTAAGGCAGGCACGCCGCGTTGTGAAGTCAAATCGGCCACTTCTGCGGCCCTATGGCTCACTTGGTGAATTTGGCGAAGGCGAACGTGGAGTAGCGATCGGGGCTGGGCAAATTGGCGGTGTTCGACATGGCGTTGGCGAGCGCTTCCGAAATATGCGTGCCGCCCTCGGCTTTGCGCACCGCGATGACGATGAACGGCCGCTGCCAGCTCGTATCGGCGTCTTCACACTCGACGCACATATCGACGTAGCGGCCAAGATTGAGGGTCCACATCGGAATGCTGTCGCCGAGCGCGTCATCGAGCCAGCGCGCGATCCGAACAGCCCTGAGCCCGCCGCGTTGTTCCTCGCGCTCGATGTCGCCTTCCTGGCTGGCGAGGCCGACGGCGATCAGCCCGCGCGCTGCACCGAGGCCCTTCCTCAGTTGCGGATCCAGAACCTCGTCCTGAATTTCCCTTGGCGACAAGCGCCGCTCGTTCTTTTCCAGCTCCGTGGTCGAACCGCGAACCCAGCCGTAGTCCTTGGTCAGCACGACGACGTCGAAAAGCGCGCGCCGTCCGGCTCTGTCGGCGCCCTCGATCGGAAAGACAAGCGTGCGCTCGTTCCAGCGCTTGGCGATGATCCGCTTGACGCCGCTCTTGTCCTTGGCATTGGAAAAATAGGCGTCGCGCGCCACCATGCCGAAGACGCCGATCGTGAACAGCAGCACGAGAATGCCGACAGCAACTTCGAAGCGGCCACCAAAAAGAGCCCCCAGCCAACCCGGGCGAGCTTCCTCCTGATACTCCGACATCCGCGCACCTCAACTCTGCAAATGGATCGGCCAGACGGCCTCACGAACCCTCGTCGCTGGACTTTCGCGCACCGAGCCACCTTTTCAGGTTCTCGGCAAGCGCCGACTGACGTTTGGAAGTTCGTTCACCGGCCGGGTGTGACGTGGATGCCGGGGTTTTGACGGGCTTCGGCGGTGCGGCTTCGCCCTCGCTGCGGGATTTGCCAGCCGCCTCGCCGCGCGGCTCGTCATAGAGGGTGCGCGCCACGTCACTGAGGAAACGCGCGTCGTCGCCCTTGCCCAGATGTGGTGCGGCGTCCGAAACCGCATCGAGAAGATCCGATAGCCAGCCGCGCTCGGACTTGGCGAAGTCATTCAGCACGTAATAGACGACGGCGTCCTTCGAGCCGGGATGACCGATGCCGAGACGCACGCGCTTATAATCATTGTCGAGATGAGCCGAAATTGAGCGCAGGCCGTTGTGCCCTGCGTTGCCGCCGCCGGCCTTCAGCTTGACCTTCCCCGGCGCCAGATCGAGTTCGTCATGGAAGACATAGACGTCGGAGAGCGGGATTTTGAGGAACCGTTGAGCTTCGCCGACCGAGCGGCCGCTCTCGTTCATGAACGTCTCCGGTTTCAGAAGCAGAACGCGATCTGAACCGAGCGTGCCTTCCGCGACGAGCCCCTGAAACTTCTTGCGCCAAGGTCCGAAGCCGTGACGCTCCGCAATTCGCTCCAGCGCCATGAAGCCGATGTTGTGGCGATTGCCGCTGTATTTGTTTCCGGGATTGCCGAGGCCGACGAAGAGCTTCATTGCCTATGCGCCTTCCGACTTGCCTTCGGCTGATCCTAGACGCGCCCGGCGGCCGGCTCCCCACCGGGAAGTCGCCGGGCGCAAAAATCTTGTCTTCCGCGTCCAACGTCCGGCTCCGTACCGGGGAGTCGCCGGGCGCAAAAAATAAAGCGGCGCAATCCGAAAAATTGCACCGCTTTGCTTTTTATTTCTTGGCGGCGGGTTTCGCGGCAGCGGGCTTGGCAGCTGCGGGAGCCGCAGCCTTACCACCAGCCGGTGCGCCCTTGGCGTCGGCGGCAGGCGCCGCTGCAGCTTCCGTCGCGGCGGCTGTCGGCGTTTCTTCCTCGCCCTTGAGAGCACCGGCGATCGTCGCGATGGTGAAGTCGCGGTTCTTGATCACGGGCGACACGCCTTCAGGCATCGTAACGGCCGAAATGTGAATCGAACGGCCGATTTCGAGACCTTCGAGATTGACCTCGAAGGCACGCGGAATCTTGTCGTACGGCGCGAAGACTTCGACATCGTGGCGAACGATGTTGAGCACGCCACCACGCTTCAAGCCCGGCGACGCGGCTTCGTTCACGAAATGCACGGGGATCGAAACCCGGGTGACGCCGTCCTTGCCGACGCGCTGGAAATCGACGTGCAGCGGCGTGTCGCGAACGGGATCGACCTGCACATCGCGAGCCAGCACGACATGCTTCTTGCCTTCGACGTCGAGCTCAATTGCGGTCGAGGTGAAACGGCCCTTAAGAACCTGCTTCCACAACTCGTTGTAGTCGAGGTTGATCGTTTCCGGGGTTTCCTGGTTGCCGTAAATAACGGCGGGTATTTTTCCATCGCGGCGAGCTTGGCGTGCGGCCCCCTTGCCGGCACGCGGGCGCGCCGTAGCCTTGAGCGAGATCAGCTCAGACATGGCATCGTCTCCGAGTGTTAAGCTCTTCCGCCTATCGGAAGAGCCAAAAGCCGCGAACCGGCCTCCAAGGGTGCCGTGCGGCGTCTCAGGAATGTCTTCTTGAGATCGCGGGTGTATACCCGGGGTTTGTCCGGTACGCAATCCTGTGCCTGGCAACGTTCGGGGCTGCGGCACTTGCGTCAGGCTGGAAAGTCGCTCCGAATATCAGCATATTAGGGCTTAAGCGTTCGTCGCCTTTGCAAGTATTGACCCGTCGGGCGGCCCGGAGAGACGTCAAATCATGGCTCGGAAGCCGATCAAGCGCCGTAGCGCGGCCGATCAGGATAAGATTATCGTTGAGGCACTTAGGGGCGTCGGGCGCCCTGTCAGTGCCTATGAGCTCATCGAACAAGTCCGTGGCAAGGGCGTGAGCGCCCCGCCGACGGTTTATAGGGCTCTACAACGCTTGATCGATGACGGCCTTGCCCATCGCCTCGAAAGCCTCAACGCCTTTGTCGCCTGCGAGCATCCCCACCATCACGGTAAGGCGGCGTTCGCGATTTGCGACGCTTGCGGCACGGTCAAGGAGTTCGACAGCCCGGCGGCGGTCAAGAGCCTGCAGACCTGGGCCAGCAAGAACGACTTTAATATCCGGACGATGACGATGGAATTGCGCGGCCGTTGCGCCGCTTGCGCATCGGGCGCCACGGACTAGGTCCGCGCCGCCCGATCAGAGTGCCCGCGCCTTTCTCTACATGTCGAGCACGATGCGATAGCGCGCCTTGCCGTCGAGCAGGTGCTGCATCGCCTCGTTGACCTTCGCGAGCGGGAAGTGCTCGGTCTGCGGGAGAATGTTGTGGCGCGCAGAAAAGTTCAGCATTTGCGCCATCGTCGTCGGGGCGCCGTTCGGTGAGCCCGACACACTACGTTGCGTCATGATGATATCGAAGGCATGGATCGGGATCGGCTCCAACACGGCGCCCACGAAATGCAGCCGGCCCTTCGGGCGGAGCGTCGCGAGCATCGCCCGCCAGTCGAGCGGCACGTTGACCGTGACGATCAACAGGTCGAGCGAATTCGCGGCTTTCTTGATCGCATCCGCGTTACGCGAGTTGACGATATTATGAGCGCCGAAGCCGCGTGCTTCCTCGGCCTTGGAGTCGCTGGACGTGAACGCGGTGACTTCGCACCCCCATGCCTTCGCGAACTGCAGGGCCAGGTGCCCAAGCCCGCCAATGCCGACGACCCCGACGCGATCCGTCGGGCGAACGTCGAAGGCTCTGAAGGGCGTGAACACGGTGACGCCGCCGCACATCAGCGGTCCGGCATCGCGAGCGCTTAGACCATCGGGAAGCGGAACGGCCCACGGCCATTGCACGCGCACGCGGTCGGCGAAGCCGCCATGCCGCCCGACGATGGTGGCTTGCCCCTGGGGACAGAGATTGCCGTCGCCCGCGACGCATTGTTCGCAGTGCATGCAGTTGCCCGAAGCCCAGCCGATGCCGACGCGCTGGCCGACGCTCAAACCCTTGGCGTTCGAACCCAGAGCAACGACTTTGCCGACGACCTCATGGCCCGGAATGATCGGATATGTCGTGATGCCCCATTCATTGCTCATCATCGACGCATCGGAATGGCAAATGCCGCAATGCTCGACAGCAACTTCAACGTCGTCGACGGCAAGGGGGCCGGGATCGTATTCAAAAGGTTCGAGGGGGCGGTTCGCTGCTGTCGCGGCCCAGCCTTTGATGGTCATGCGCAACTCCAGAATCTGCTGAATTCAGTGGCCCGAGGGACGGCCATGCCCTCTATAGCAATTTGGCGAACCTGGCGCATGGCTTTCGCGGCGGCAGTCGCCGCAAGCCTAGGAATCGACGTCGATGCTGAATTTCAGCGTCGTCGCGGGCGTCACGATCGCCTCACGTTCGACCTGCTGTGATTGGTTTGGTGAAGGGGATTTTGGGGAGAACGGCGATCGTTTGCGAAGAGCATGTTCGGCAGCCGCGGCCAAATTTGAGAGTTAAAAATACACGGTCCGATGCGGATACACCTGGATCGCCACATTCGGTAATCGTTCGCGGGTGCGAGCCACGTTTTTACCGGATTTTCGCCGTCCGGGCCGCGCAGCCAAGCCGACTGTCAAAAAGGGCCTAGTACGGTGTCCATCTTTGGAGCATTCTCCTGAAATCGGGAAAATATTCCAAATAAAAACCCCGTTATTTCCCGGATACAGGAGGACGGCCCTTGAAAGCGGCCACGTTGGCACGATTGGCAATCCTTATTGGAACCGTCTTTCTCGTCGGCTGCAACGCGCCGCATTCCGAAGAAGCTGAAAACGATAATGACGCAGCCGAGCCGCCGCCGCCGGTCGTCGTCACCGCGACGTTGGCCGCTTCCAAGGATGCCGAAAAGGTCGACGGGGTCGCGACGGTTCTCAATCCGGATACTCTCCTACAGCTCGACGCCGACATTCGCTCGGCAATGGTTGCAGCCGATTTCAGCCGCGGTCAGCTCGCCCGTTTCCGGACATCGACGTTGCTCTCGAAACAGATGCTCGCGAATGCCGTAAAGCAGGAGGGTGTCGATGCTTCGCATCTGAAGCTGCTACGGGCGCGGCTGCAGCAGACATGGGGCGATGAAGCTCCGTTTCTCAGCGTTGATGCGCGACAAAAGCTTATGGCGGAAATCAGTGCGGGTACGCGCGCCATCGTGCGCTTCGATTTTCCGGGCCTCACCGGCGGCAAGCCCAACAACGTTCGCGTAATGGCGCTGAGCGGCGGAACGGAAACGACGGTCGATCCCATCTGGGTCGCACCCTCAGGCAATCTCGCGATGCCCGGCGTCTCGTTCTTCGGACTCATTCCGGCCGGCCCCGGTCTGCGGGCCGGCGACCGGGCGCGTGTCGTGGCGGATAACCAACAGCAGCATCCCGGCGTCGTCATTCCGAATGCCGCGATTGTCGTCTATGCCAGCAAATCGTGGTGCTATGTCGAAAGCGGTCCGCACAAGTACGAGCGCAAGCTCGTTTCGCTCGAGGCCCCGGTCGAAGACGGCTTCCTCGTTCACTCGGGCTTCGCGCCAGGAGATCACGTCGTCGTTCGCGGCGCGTCGACATTGCTGGCGCGCGAAGCAGAACCCGGCAGTCTCGATGATGACGACGACGATGGCCCGTCTGAACCCAAGTCCGCCAAGCCAAAGCCTGCCGCATCTGCATCGGTGTCGAACCGGGATACGGCGCGCAACGATACGGACTAGACTCGCGTCATGAACCTTCTCATCCGTTGGTCGATACGCTATCGCGGCCTCGTCGCCTTGCTTTCCGTCGTCTGGCTTATCGCCGGGACGTTGCTGGCGATGAATGCGCCGCTCGACGTCTTTCCCGAATTCGTGCCGCCGCAAGTCACGATCCAGACTGAGGCGCCGGGCTTAGCGCCGCAACAGGTCGAGCAGATCATTACCCGACCGATCGAAGCGGCCGTCGTCGGCGGGCCTGGTATCAATTCCATCCGGTCGGAATCGATCTATGGCCTTTCCGTCGTTCTCATCACGTTCGACGAGAGCGCCGATGCGACGGCGGCGCGGCAAGGGATTGCCGAACGGCTGGCGACACTCAATGGCAAGTTTCCCGCTGGGTTCGGCCCACCTCGGTTAACGCCGTTGACGTCGAGCACGATGGACGTCTTGAAGCTCGGCATCGTCTCAGACCGTGTCGATCCCTATACGCTGCGCGACATCGCCGACTGGACGATCAAGCCTCGTTTGCTGGCGGTTCCGGGAATTGCCCGCGTCACGATTTACGGCGGTGCCATCAGGCAAGTCCAGGTGCAGCCGAAGCTCGATCGGCTTGCGGCGCTCGGACTGACGATTACGGACGTAATGACCGCGGCTCGCGATGCAATCACGCTTCGAGGCGGCGGCGTCGTCGAAACATCGGCGCAGCGCATCACCATTGAAACACCGCCGCCGGCTCCCGATCCTCAGGCCATTGCGCAGACGGTCGTCACAATCAAGAACAACAAACCGATCAAGCTCGGCGACATCGCGACGGTAACGATAGCACCGGCTCCGAAGATCGGCGACGCGACGATCATGGGCGTGCCGGGCGTGCTGATTACGGTTTCAGGGCAGTTCGGATCGAATACACTCGTGGCCACGAAGGCGACCGAGGCGGCCCTCGCCGAACTCAAGCCGACCCTCGAAAAGCAGGGCATTACCATCTATCCGGCGCTGCACCGACCAGCGACGTTCGTCGTCCGGGCTTTGAGCAATCTCGAAAAGGCTTTGACGCTCGGCTCGGCGTTGATCCTGATCGTGCTCTATGCGTTCCTCAGAAGCGTCAGGGCGTCGCTCATCTCGTTTCTGGCGATTCCGCTGTCGCTTCTTGCAGCCGTCGTGGTCTTGGCCGAGTTCGGGCAATCACTCAACACGATGACGCTCGGAGGCTTCGCGCTGGCGCTTGGCGTGCTGGTCGATGACGCGATCATCGATATCGAGAACATCGCACGGCGTCTTCGGGAGGCGCCGCCCGATGCCGACCGGTTGAAAGTCATCGAGGACGCGTCAATCGAAATCCGCGGCTCGATGTTCTGGGGCACCCTCGCCGTTATATTCGCGTTCATCCCAATCCTATTCGCGGGCGGTGTGCAAGGCCGCTTCATCGGGCCGATGGCGCTGACATTCATCATCGCGGTCCTGGCTTCGATGGTCGTCGCGATGACGGTCACGCCGGCGCTTTGCGCGCTGTTCCTCACGAATAGCGAGGACACAAAGGAATCGCCGCTGCTCAAGTGGTTGAAGATCGCTCAGAGGGGCGTTCTTGCCGGGGTGCACCGGGCCTGGTGGGCGACGGTCCTGATACTCACGTTGAGCGCCGGAGCCGCGATCAGCATCGTTCCCTATCTTCATAGCGAATTGCTACCGCAGTTCCGCGAAGGCCATTTCGTCTTGCAGATGGCAATGGCGTCGCCCGGAACGTCGACCGACGATGTCGTTGCTGTCGGCGAACGGATCACCAACGCGCTTCTCAAGCTTCCGTTCGTCGATACGGTCGCACATCAGATCGGACGCGCCGAATTGGGCGAAGACACATGGAGTCCGGACCGAAGCGAGTTTCACATCGAGTTGAAACCCAACCACACGGTGAGCGAAGAAGACGCGCAGGATACCATCCGCAATACGCTGCGTGCATTCCCCGAAGTGCGAACGGAGACGCTGACATTTCTCGGCGACCGCATCAGCGAAACCCTCAGCGGCGAAACTGCGCAAGTCGTCATCAATGCAAAGGGGAACAATCTTTCCGCGCTCGATAAGGCGGCGGCCGAAATCCAGAGCGCGTTGGCTGGCATCCCCGGCGTTACCGACCTTCGCACGCCGCGTAGCGCTACGGTGCCGACTATTTCCGTCAAGCTCAATCCGGTCGCGCTTGCGAATTACGGCCTGACGCCGCGCGTTGCGCTCGATGCTTTGCAAACGGCGTTTGCCGGAACGACCGTCGGCCAGACTTACAACGGAGCGCGCACGGTCGATGTCGTCGTCATTCTGCCGCCCGATGCGCGCAACCGCATCGGAGAGCTTGAGAAACTGATGATCGGCGATGCGACCACAAAGACACTCCTGAAAAACGTGGCCTCGATCAGCATTTCCGAAGATCGCTCGAACATTCAGCATGCCGGTGCCCAGCGAAGGGTGGCGGTGACGTTCAACGGAGAAAGGGGTTATTCGCTTCGCGACATCGTCGCGGCGGCACGCCGGCGCGTCGAAGCACTCAACCTGCCGAAGGACGTCTATGTGTCGTTTGCCGGACAGGCCGAGGCGGAGCGTGAAGGACAAATCCGGCTTGCCGGCCTCACGGCTATCAGTATCGCGCTAATCGTCGCCGCGTTGACGATGGCTTTCCGCCGGCGTGGGCTATCGGCGCTGGTGTTGATCAACCTGCCCTTCTGCCTCATCGGCAGCATTGCGGTGATCGTTGCAACTGGTATCGGCATGACGCTCGGCAGCCTCGTCGGACTCATCACCGTGTTCGGTATTGGCGCGCGTAACTCAGTCATGATGCTCGCGCACGTCGAGCACGTCGCAGATGAAGAGGGGCGGCAGTGGAATAGCGATACCATCCGTCTCGCCGCTGCCGAGCGGCTGGCGCCGGTTTTCATGACGGCGTTGATGGCTGCGCTCGGGCTCGTGCCTTTGGCACTCGGGCTCGGACGTCCAGGTCACGAAATCGAGGCGCCGATGGCCATTACCGTGCTCGGTGGACTGACGACCGCGACATTGCTCAATCTCGGCGTCCTGCCCGAAGCCCTCATCCGGCTGGGCCGATTTCTCGGCATTTCAAACGCGCGCACAAAACCTGCAGTTCAAGAGCCGAGAGAAAAGCCGTCGCCTGCACATGTAATCGGGTAGGCGGAAGCGCAGGGAAAGACCGTGGTCCTTGGAACGAAGGGAGCCTAGTAAAATAGGCTCGAGACGCTTTCTTCGCGACTCGTGCGCAGGATCGCTTCACCGATCAGCGGCGCAATCGAAATCACGCGGATGTTCTTCGCCGCTTTCACGGCTTCCGTCGGTAAAATCGAGTCGGTGATCACCAGCGACTTCAATCGCGAATTCTGAATCCGGCTGACCGCGCCACCCGACAGCACCGCATGTGAAATGTATGCCGAAACTTCGGTCGCGCCGTTCTTCAACAGCGCCTCTGCGGCGTTCACGAGCGTTCCGCCGGAGTCGACGATATCGTCGATGAGAACGCAACGCTTGCCGTCGACTTCACCGATGACATTCATCACTTCGCTTTCACCGGGCCGCTCGCGACGCTTGTCGCAAATAGCGATCGGCGCGCCGATCCGTTTCGCGAGCGCACGCGCTCGAACGACGCCGCCGACGTCCGGCGACACGACGACAATGTCGTCGGTATTTCCGTAGTTCTCCTCGATATCGCGGGTCATGACCGGCGCCGCGAAGAGGTTGTCAGTCGGGATATCGAAGAAGCCCTGGATCTGTCCGGCGTGCAGATCGAGCGTCAGCACGCGATCGGCTCCCGCGCGCTCAATGAGGTTGGCGACGAGCTTCGCCGAAATCGGTGTTCTCGGCCCCGGCTTCCGGTCCTGCCGGGCGTAACCGAAATAGGGAATGACGGCCGTGATGCGCCGTGCCGACGAGCGCTTCAGCGCATCGATCAGGATCAGCAGCTCCATCATGTTGTCGTTGGCCGGAAACGACGTCGATTGAATGACGAAAACGTCCTGGCCGCGAACGTTCTCCTGGATCTCGACGAAGATTTCCATATCTGCGAAGCGTTTCACCTGGCCCTTGGTCATGGGCAGCTTCAGGTGGGCGCAGATCGCATCGGCGAGTGGCCGGTTGCTGTTTCCTGCGACGATTTTCACGTCGAGTTTTCCTCGGCCATCGGTGTTGCGAGCGTCCTCACCTTTGGTGTCGAAAGGCATATGCGCTCCAGAAACATTCGTTATGCGCGGCTTGTAGCAATTGGGCCCGGACGATTCAACCGTCCGGGCCCGAATTTGTAACGGCGCTTTGCCTCGCCGGCGGATTGCTTAATTTACGCTTTTTGCCGGCAACAGCTTGATGATCCCCTTGGCCGCGGCTTCGGCTGCGGCATCGGCGGTCTTGCCCCAGGTGCCGTCCAGCGAACCTTGCGGCACTTCGTTCTTCTGAGAGACCGTGCCGAGTTTTTTGCCGGACGGATCAATCACGTTCCAATCGATCTGGATCGGCTGCTTGCCGTTTTGGCTCTGACCCATCGCCACCCGGCCTTCAACCTTATAGGAGCGGGCATCGGGCGTGTTCGCCAGGTTCAGGCCGTTCTTGGACAATTCGCGTTGGATGGCGGTGGTCAACGCGGTGCTGCCATCGCCGGGTGCACCGGTGACACGCGGCACGACAGCCGTAACCGGACCGGCGGCTGCGATGCTGCCCGTTGTCGGTGGCGTCGGTTGCATCGGAGCGTTCGAAGCCGTCTGATAGGGCGCTTGCGGCGGCGCGCTCGCCGGGCCGCCGTTGGAAGCAACGATGCTGCCGCTTGTCGGAACCCAGCTCGCCACCTGCTTCGCCGTCTTGTCGGCGATGCTCTGCACGACGGAAGGCGTGACGGCCGCCCAAGGATCTTTGCCCGCACCGGCAACGATCTCTTCGCCCGTAATACGGTGAACGCGTTTGCCGGTCTGATCGGTTACGTCCCAGATATAGGAAATTTTTGCTTTGGAGCGCTCACGCGCCGCGACGATGTAGCCGCGCAGCACATATTCGCTGGTGGCGTTTGACGATGTCGCTACTGTCAGGCCATTGCGGCCGATGGCCGTCGCCAGTTCAGATTGCAGAGAGTGCGCAACATTCTCCGGAGAGCCGATAACCGGCGCGATCTGAATCTTGGCCATTTTCGCCGAGGCGGGAGTGGCCGTGACCGGCGTCGTCAATGATGCCTGAGGCGACGATGCACCGCCTCCGAGCAAATTCGGAGTTGAGGAGCATCCTCCCAACCCGAGAGCAAATACAGACGCGGCGAGCGCCGATCCGATCGTGCCAATCAGTCCGCGCGAGCGCGTCCGAGCAGAGCATAAGGTCGTCACGTCGACGTCCCCCCTTGTCCAACCGCAACTTCCCGGCGGCCGGATTTACCTTACCCCGCGGCCTGAACTCCCTCACAAACTACCGGAACTAACTATTATCCCTCTAGTCAGCCCAGCACTGCCAGTCCAGATGGCAACCCTAGCAAAATGCGATGAGTTCCTGCAAACGCTGGTATCGCGCGGCAGTTCGCTGTGGATTGTGCGATTAGGCCACGACGATGGCGGAGATTTGACGGCCGTAATCGGGCTCATCGCGCTTCGTTTTGCGCCGGTAGCTGAAGAAAAGCGATTCGTCCTCGCAGGTGCACATCGCGAGATCGATAGCATTGCCGACGCGCGCCTCGCGAAGCCGATTGAGAACGAAAGCCGGCAAATCAAAATGCGGACGCGACGTCTCGGCGTTCGGGCTGAAAAATCGTCGGCTCGCGGGATCGCGTGACACGAACTGCGCTTCGAACTCTGGCCCGACCTCGTAGGCGCTTTGGCTGATGCACGGACCGACCGCCGCATGGATTCGTTCGCGGCGAGCACCAAGTCGCTCCATTTCCGCAATTGCGCTCTCGACGATGCCTTCGAGCGCCCCCCGCCAGCCCGCGTGCGCCGCAGCAACGACGCGTGCCTCGGCGTCGGCGAGAAGCACCGGGGCGCAATCGGCCGTCAGCACGCCGATGACCAGACCCGGCGTCGTGGTAACGACGGCATCCGCGCGTGGCAAAGCGGCGCGATCGGGCAGGGCCGTGACTTCCTGCGCGGTCGTGCCGTGCTCTTGATAGAGCGTGACGACGCCACCGTTGCGGCCTCCAAGATGCTGCGCCACACGCGATCTGTTTTCCAGAACCAGATCCGGATCATCGTTCGATCCGAGCCCGCAGTTGAGGCTGGCATAGATGCCTCGCGACGCACCGCCGTCGCGCGTGAAGAAGCCGTGCCGGATGCCTGAAAGGTTCTGCAGATTGTCAGCAAGGCGGGGAGCAAGCATGCGGCCTATGTCTCTTCCGTTCAGGTGTGTTCGGAGGTTCGGTTGGCTGCGGCCGCGGCGCGAAAGCCCGGAAGCGGAGGAAGGTCGGGACTGCGCGCCGCAAGCACCTTGAAGCGCGATCCCATGCCGTTCGGCGCCAGCAGACGCGCAACACCGGTTTCGATCTCGCTCGCCCGTTGCGGATTGGCCGCCATCAGCCGCGAAGCCCGCTCGACAATCCCGACCGATCCAAGAAATTCCGCTTGCGTTACTGGGCCGTCGAGCGCCAGCCCGGCGCGATGAAGCGTCGAGGCGAGATCGTAGAAATTGACGTGCACGGTGAGGTCCGCTTCGCCGGGCGATGCCAGCGGCGATTCATATTTGTGGGCGCGCACGGCCTGCAACGTGTCTCCGGCCGCCGCAACGGTGTGCCCGTAATCGATCAACAGCAGCACGATGGGGCCGCGCTGCATTAGGCTCTGCAAGGCCGTCGCCAAGCGATCGAGGCGCTGCATCTCGACAACGGCGCCGATAGGCGCATTGGGCAGCAAGGCTTCGAACGCATCATGCGGGCAATCACCGGCGAGCGCGCCGAACTGAAGCTCTCCCGCGGTATTGAGCGAAACGCCACGGATGCGCCAGCCATCCGCAGTCTTGACCCACTGAGCCACCGGCCAGGAATCCAGGAATTCGTTGGCGATGATGATGGCCGGCGGCGCAAAGTCGTCGAGCTTGGTGCCCCAGGTGATCCTGTCCCGGAAATCACTGAGCGTCTCGCCTTGTAATTCCGAGAGCGCCTGACTGGCTTCGACGAGATGCGGTCGCACGGCTTTGGCAAAGCCCGGCACGACGCGCGACGAACGCATCGCGTCCCGCATCATCGTTCCGCGGCCGGGACCGTATTCGGCCAATGTAACGGTGTCCGGCGATCCGAAAACGCTCTGCCAGATAACGCCGGCCCAGACGCCGATCAGTTCGCCGAAAACCTGGCTGATTTCGGCCGACGTTATGAAGTCGCCGGACGTGCCGAACACACGCTGCTTGCGGTAATAGCCGTACTCCTGGT
>Ga0182744_1000624_pt1 | contig 32970 bp, 26 predicted proteins | sample eDN3rd30CKraftMG_FD_128525 | JGI IMG/M metagenome (GOLD analysis project Ga0182744, IMG submission 128525) | Enriched Miracle-Growth compost microbial communities from Emeryville, California, USA - eDNA 3rd pass 30_C Kraft MG (version 2) (version 2) ... | reverse complement strand
CTGCGCAAGGATCTCGGCAAATATCAGCGCTACATCGAGGATCTGGAACTGATCGACTACCGCGTGCGCGTCTTCCAGGGCGGCACCGATGCGGTGACGCGCGTGCTGATCGAATTCGGCGATTCAACCGGCGCGCGCTGGTCGACGGTCGGCGTGTCCGCCAATATCATCGACGCTTCGTTCCAGGCGCTGCTGGATTCCATCAACTACAAATTGATGAAGGCGGGGGCGTGAGGCAGTAGGCAGTATGGGGTGTCTCGAATTCCTTTTCCGACTGCCTAAGCCCGACCGCCGACCGCCCTTTCTCCATCTCACTCCACCAGGCTCAGCACCCTCTCCTTGCAGAGGTTGGCATCTGTGACCTCGACGGTGGCGTCGTCGTCGTAGGCGCCGGCGATATCGAATATGCAGCCGATCCGCGGCGGCGGGTCACGGCGATCTTCTTGCCGGGCGCGAGATTGGTGGCGATAACACGCTCGGCCGCGGTCCCTTCCTTGGCGATGATCTTCAACTCCGTCAACGTCGCGGCGCGCTTGTTCTCAAGGGTGATGCGTCCGGGGGAGCCCGGCTTGTTCGCGCGCTGGGCGAAGGCGTCGCCCGCTGTCGCGGCCAGCCCCAGGGTTGCAAAAGCGGCCATGGCGCAACGTTTCGAAAGGTCGCGGCGCGCAAACATCATGAGATCCTCCTATCCTCAAGTGCAGCAGCCTATCGGGCATTGGGGCGAATTCCAATGCCGCGGCTTGTGATGCCTTCGGATAAGAAGGAACGAGACGCTAGAGCCGCGAGGCCAGATCCGCGCTCTGCATGCCGGCGCGCTCGCCCGCTTCGCTCGCCGCGCGGATGATCGGCACCACATCGGAGATCTTCTCGGCGACCTGGTAGCGGACTTCGAGCTCCTGGCGGATGAACCCGTTGGTGCGCATATGCGCGAAGAGGTTGAGCAGCGGCCGCCAGAAGCCGCCGACATCCGCCAGCACGACGGGCTTGTTATGTCGATCGAGCTGCACCCAGGTGAGCTGTTCGACCAATTCCTCCAGGGTGCCGATGCCGCCGGGCAGGGCGACGAACGCATCTGCCTTCTCGAACATCATGCGCTTGCGTGTATGCATGTCGGGCACGACGATGAGTTCCTGGGCCTCTTTGAAGCGGCGTTCGCGCACGTCGAGAAAGTCCGGAATGATGCCGGTGACATGGCCGCCGGCCTCGAAGACGGACTTGGCGAGTGTGCCCATCAGGCCATGGCTGCCGCCGCCATAGACGAGGCCCATGCCGGCTTTCACCAGTTCGACGGCGAGGCTGTGGGCTGCCTCTGCAAAAATAGGATCGGTCCCCATCGAGGAGCCGCAATAAACACATACGTTTTGAATCTTGCTCATATCCGGCTTTTGGCGTGCGGTTGCGGCAGCGTCAAGGCAGGCTGTGGCACGAGCCTTGGCAAGAGCTTATGGCAAGAGCTTTGCTTGGCTAAAAAAATGGCCTAATGGCTTGCGCGCGGCTAGAATGGATTATTGTTCAAGTGGTTAAGCTCATGTTCGGTCTGTCGAATACGGTTCTGTATGTCATCGGTGCGGCGCTGGCTGCGACGGCCAGCGCGGTGATCGGCTGGAATGTCTGGCGCCACATGCCCGAGGCGAAGCCGGCCAATCCGGCGCCGACCGAAATCGCGCGCCAAGCGCCGCCAAGCTCGACCCCAAGCTCGCCGCCAAGTTCATCGCCAAGTTCGACACCAGGTTCGCCGCCGGCCGCTTCGCCGGCGGCCGCGATCGAAAAGCCGGCAGCAGCAGCTCCGCAGATTGCCGCGCCGATCAAGCCGCAATTCGATGTCGTGCGCGTCGAGCCAACCGGCGAGACGGTCGCAGCCGGCCGGGCCGAGCCGAAATCGAAAGTCACCCTGCTGGCCTCGGGCAAGCCTGTCGGCGAGGCCGAGGCGGACGCCGCCGGCCAGTTCGTCATCATCCCGGCGCCGCTGCCGGCAGGCGATCATCTGTTCTCGCTGCGCGCCGTTGGCGTCAGGGGCGAGGTCCTGTCGGACCAGACTGTCGCGGTCGCCGTCCCGGAGCGGGGCTCCAAGGACGTCGTCGTGGCGTTGGCCGAGCCCGGCAAGCCGACGCAGGTGCTCTCGGATGCGAAGCCCGCGGCGGCCGTGACAGCGCCCGGCACGATTTCGATCCGCACTGTCGAAGCGCAGCAGGGCGGCGGCTTCTTCGCCTCCGGCACGGGCGCGCCGGGCGCGCAGATCAGGCTTTATCTAAACGATGCCTTCGTCGCCGCTGTGAAAGTGGGGCCTGACGGCCGCTGGTCCGTGACCGTGGAAAAAGGCATGTCGGCCGGCAAATATGCGGTGCGGGCCGATCTGGTGTCGCCCGAAGGCGGAAAGGTCCTGGCGCGCTCCGAGGTCGCCTTCGCCTATCCGGCAAGCCCGGTGGCAGGTCTGGTAAAAAGTCCTGGAGCAAGCCCGGCAGCAGGTCCGGCAGCGCCGAAATCCCAGGTCGCTGCCGCGTCGGCGACCGCGAAAGATACCGGGAGCGACGCCGCAGCGCCGGAGCCGCACGGCGCCGCGGCCACCGTGGTGCCTGAGCTTAGGACAGCCAAGGTCGAGCGCGGCGACAGCCTCTGGCGTATCAGCCGCGTCATGCTCGGCAGGGGCGTGCGCTATACCCAGATTTACGACGCCAATACGGCGCAGATACGAGACCCCAGCCTTATTTATCCGGGGCAGGTGCTGGTTCTGCCCAATGCCAAACCCTGACGTTTAGCCCCTAAAACCCCGTTTCCACCGGACATTGCCGCTATTCCGTTGTGTGGCGTGTAATTTTCGCCCAATCGGCCTATATGGAATCGTAACAATCGAATGTAGTCCGGGGCGGATCGTTCCAGGACGCCGCAAGATCAGGTCATGACGCCTCCAATGAACCAGCCGCCGCGCAAATCCGCGCGCCGTGAAGCTACGCTCGCCGAGACCGTTCGGCATCTCTGGCCCTATGTCTGGCCGAAGGATCGCGTCGATCTGAAATTGCGCGTCATCGGCGCGATGGGGCTGCTGTTGGCGGCCAAGATCGTCACGATCCTGGTGCCTTATTCATTCAAATGGGCGACCGATTCCCTGACCGATCCGGCCAGCGCCCATGTGCCGTTGCCGGCCATTCTCGCCGGGCCGGTCGCCATTTGCGTGATCTACGGCCTGCTGCGCAGCTTCATGCAATTCTTCACACAGGGACGCGACGCCCTGTTTGCCGCGGTCTCGATGCATGCGGTGCGGCGCATCGCAAACGAAGTTTTCGTCCACTTGCACAGTCTGTCGCTGCGCTTCCACCTCGAGCGCAAGACCGGCGGCCTGACCCGCGTGCTGGAACGCGGCCGCGAGGCCATCCAGCAGATCGTCCGCATGAGCATGCTGACCGGCGTGCCGACGGTGGTCGAATTCGCGATGATCCTAGGCGTGTTCTATTTCGCCTTCGACTGGCGCTACATGCTGACGGTCATGGTGATGATCGTCGTTTATCTCTGGTTCACCACCGTCGCCACCAACTGGCGCATCAATATTCGCCGCGACATGAACGAGAGCGACACCGACGCCAATGTGAAGGCGATCGACTCGCTGCTGAATTTCGAGACCGTGAAATATTTCAGCGCCGAAGCCCGCGAGGCCGCACGCTACGATAAGTCCATGGCGCGTTACGAGAAGAACAGCATTTCCAGCTATATCTCGCTGGCCGTGCTCAATTCCGGCCAGGGGTTCATCTTCGCCGTCTCCCTATCCATCATCATGATCTTTTGCGTTATCGGCATTCGCAACGGCACCAACACGATCGGCGATTTCGTCCTGCTCAACGGCCTGATGATCCAGCTCTATCAGCCGCTGAATTTCATGGGCATGGTTTATCGCGAAATCCGCCAGGCGGTCATCGATATCGAACAAATGTTCGACGTGCTGTCGGAGAATCCCGAGATCAAGGACAAGCCGGACGCCAAGCCGCTGGTCGTCGCCCAGGGCGGCATCCGGTTCGACAACGTGCATTTCGCCTATGATCCGGCGCGGCCCATTCTGAAAGGCGTGTCGTTCGAAGTCCCTGCCGGCAAGACGGTGGCCGTCGTCGGCCCCTCGGGCGCCGGCAAGTCGACGATCTCGCGGCTGATCTTCCGCTTCTACGAGCCGCAGTCGGGCCGCATTCTCATCGACGGGCAGAATATCGCCGATGTGACGCAAGCCTCCCTGCGCGAGAAGGTCGGCATGGTGCCCCAGGACACGGTGCTGTTCAACGACACCATCGCCTACAACATCCGCTACGGCCGCTGGGATGCGACCGACGCGGAAGTGGAGGAGGCCGCCCGTCTCGCCCAGATCGACGGTTTCATCCGCATGGTGCCCGGCGGCTACAAGGCCCAGGTCGGCGAGCGCGGGTTGAAGCTTTCGGGCGGCGAGAAGCAGCGCGTCGCCATCGCCCGCACCATCCTCAAGGGGCCGCCGATCCTGATGCTCGACGAGGCGACATCGGCGCTCGATTCATTCACCGAGCGCGAGATCCAGAGCGCCCTCGAGGTGGTGATGAAGGATCGGACCACGCTGGTGATCGCTCATCGCCTCTCGACCATCATCAATGCGGACGAGATCCTGGTGCTCGACGCGGGCCAGATCGTCGAGCGCGGCCGTCATGAGCAATTGCTGGCAGCGGGCGGCGTCTACAACGCCCTTTGGAACCGTCAGCGCGAGGTGGACGCTGCGCAGGAAACCCTGCGCCGCGCCGAAGCGGCCGAAGGCAAATCCATGCATGTGGCCATCACCGGCGACCTTGCCAGCCTAGTGCATGACGGAGCCGCCATCGACGACGATGGTCTGGCCGGTGAGGAAGTCGCTGTCCGGCGAACTGAGGAAAATCAGAGTGCCAAGTAGATCGTCGGGCTGCTGATCGCGCTTGATGGCGCGTGATGCATTGATGCCGTCGATCAGCGGCTCGGCCCAGTCGGTATTGCTCTTCACGTTATCGCTCATGGTCAGGCCCGGCGCGATGCAATTGACGCCGATGCCGGCGCCGCCGAGTTCGCGCGCCATGGCCCGCGTCAGCGCCACGATGGCACCTTTCGACGTCACGTAATGCAGCAGCATGGGCGTGCCCTTGTAGATCGTGCCTGAGGCGATGTTGACGATCTTGCCGTATTTCTGCGCCCGCATCTGCGGTGTGGCTGCCTTGCAGCATTCGAACACGCCGCGGATGTTGACCGCCATGACCTTGTCCCATTCGTTGGAGGAAATCTCCTCGAACGGCTTCAGCGCCAGTTTCCCGAAGACCGCGGCATTGTTGACCAGGATATGTACGCCGCCGAAGGCCGCGACGGTCTTGTCGATCATCTGCTTCACAGATGCGGCAGACGACACATCGACATTGATGCCGAGCGCCTGGCCGCCCGCTGCATTGATGGCGGCGACGGTGCCTGACGGATCGTCGATATCGGCGACGCAGACCGAGGCGCCTTCTTTTGCGAGCGCCTTGGCATAGGATGCGCCGATGCCTTGCGCCGCGCCGGTAACGATGGCGACCTTGCCGTCCAAACGAGCCATGTTTCTTCCCTCTCAATACGCTTTGGCCTGATCGTCAGACCGGCCGTTTATGCTTGTAAGTATCAATGAGAACGTAGACGAAAATCAACCCGCCGAGCGTCAACAAAGCGAGGCCGTCCCACCACCATTGGTCATACCATTGGTTCCACACCACCAACGCTTCTGGATAGTCGAGATAGCGCCGGGGGAGGTGGTCGAGTTTGTTGGGCATGAACGTCATCGGAAATTCCGGCGCGACCATCAGCGTAACGCCAGCCAAGGTCGTCCAGACATGAAGCATGCCGAGATATTCATTGTATCTGTAGCCCGATATGCGCGGCAGCAGTTGGTAGACTGCGGCGATAAGCACGACGGCTGCGAGCAGCACAAATACATGGCGGGGATGCTGAACAACATAATATGTTTCATGCAGGTGTCGGCCGACACCTGCATTGGCAAAAACGATGCCGGTTTTGACCATAAAAGCGAGCAGTCCGGCCAGACCCGCAAGCCACATCGACGGCACGCTCAAGCTAACGGATCCGGCGCATATCACGACCGCTAATAAAAACGCGAACAGCACTGGCACAGGCTGCGCGAAGATAAGCAGAAAGCCCGCGATCACCAGAAGGGCATAAAAAAAGCCACGATAGCGAGAGGCCTCGCGCATCGGCAGTGCGAAACCGCGCAGTCCTTCCAAGAAACCTGTCAACGTCCGCCGCTCTCCAGCCGCTTCGCCGCTCGCGCCACCGTGTCTTCATCCACGAGCTTTTCCATCGGAGATCTGGTCTTCAGATAGCCGCGCCTGATATAGAATTCCTCCTGGTCGAGGAGCGAGGCGGGGTTGACCTTGCCGTCAGGATTCACCTCCGACCATTCGGTCTCGGCGAAGATCGCCTTGTTCTTCAACGGCGCATATTTCAGGAAATAGCCGATGATCTCGTCGCGGTTGGCGCCATGGCGCGCCCCTTCGAGGAAATAGCGGCCACCCTTGATATAAGCCATGGTGAACCGCTCAAGCAGATCCTTGTTCCTGGCCGCCCAGTCGGTGTTGTAGATGAGGCCGCTCACTTCCATGGTAGGCTTGACGACGTCGTCCAATGTGACGAGTGTCGTGGCGCCCTCGCGCAGAGCGCCCGTATCGAACGGCGGCAGCAGCACGGCAGCATCGACCGCGCCATTCACCATGGCAGCAAGCGTCTGCGGCATGGCAAGCGGCTTGGTGTCGACATCGTCGAGCGTCAGGCCCGCCGTTTCCAACGCCTTGCCCAGTTCGTATTCGGAGAAGCCGCCTGCGGCGGTGGTGGCGATTTTCAGGCCCTTGAGATCGGCGATCGACTTCACCGTCTCGTTGAGCCCCTTGCGCAGGATGATCTTGTGATGCACGCGCGCCTGCGCCCGGCTGAGGAAATAGCGCAGCGGCATGCCTTGCGCGACGGCATTGAAATAGGACACGCTGACGCCGCCGCCCATGATCGGAATGTCGCCACGCACCACCATCGGCGTCATGTCGGAAGCGGTGCGGAACGAGGCGAGTTCGACCTCGATATCCACATCCTTGAAATAGCCCTTCTCGATGGCGCAAATGATCGGCCCGTCGCCGGTGTTGGGCACGGTTCCGATGACCAGCTTCGTCGCCGCCTGGACGACGGAGGCGCCGCACAGCGACAGGCCGAGCAGGGAGGCGAAAAGCACGCGATGGATCATGATTTTACCTGATCTGGAGTGTGAAACGACGCGCGACCACCCGCGCGGCGAGGATGCATCGGCCGGGCAGGGCGCCGATGAGGCTCGTAACGGGCTTGCCTGCGGCCGCTGCGCTTCAGCAAATCCGCGAGGGCGGAGGCCGCCACAATGAAGACACGCTGATGCACAGTGTTCCGATAGTCCTCCCGAGATCGGACGTTTTCGCCCTGTTGGTCACCATGACTATAAATTCCACATCGCGCGGGTCCAGCAGATTCGGGCAGGGATCGACCCTGCATATCAGGCTGTTTTCGTTCCGCTATGCACCGCAGCCCGTGACTTTGACGGCGTTAGATGGCAAAAGACCGCTTCGGCCGCAGATCGCGGCATTGGGACCCGCCAGATGAGCATTCTCGACAGCGTTAAAAAGCAGATCACGCCGATCCACCCGGAAGGCTATCTGTTCATCGCAGGGTTTGCGATCGCCTCGGTCATTCTCGGCTGGGTCTGGGCGCCGTTCGGCTGGATCGGGGCCATCCTGACGCTCTGGTGCGCCTATTTCTTCCGCGATCCGGTGCGCGTCACCCCGCTCGACGAAACGCTGGTGGTTTCACCCGCCGACGGCGTCGTCTGTTCGGTCGGCGCCTTCGTGCCGCCACCGGAACTTGGGCTCGGCGAACGTCCCGTGAAGCGCGTGTCGATCTTCATGTCGGTGTTCGACTGCCACGTGAATCGCTCGCCCGTTGCCGGCCGTATCATGCGCGTCGCCTACAAGCCCGGCATTTTCCTGAATGCGGATCTCGACAAGGCAAGCGAGGACAACGAACGCAATGGTTTCGTCATCGAGACCCATGAGGGAACGTTCGGCGTGGTGCAGATCGCCGGCCTCATCGCGCGCCGCATCGTCAGCTTCAGCAAGGAGGGCGATCAGGTGCAGCCCGGCGAGCGCATCGGCCTCATCCGTTTCGGCTCGCGCGTCGACGTCTATATGCCGGACTCCGCCGTGCCGCTGGTCGAGATCGGCAGCAAGGCGGTTGCCGGCGAAACGGTGATTGCCGATCTTGCCTCGCGCGTTCCGCGCCGCAATTTCAGAACGTCGTGAAACGGACGCTATGATGGACGATGGCCTGAAAAGAGTGGATGTGAACACAGCGCAGGGCGCCAATCCGAAGCGGCGTTTCACGCGCGTGCCGCTGCGTTATATCTTGCCGAACCTCGTCACATTGCTTGGCTTGTGCCTCGGTCTCACAGCCATTCGCTATGCCATCGAGGCGCGGTTCGATCTTGCCGTTTATGCCGTCGCCGGGGCGGCGGTTCTTGACGGTCTGGACGGCCGGCTGGCGCGGGCGCTCAATTCCACCTCGCGCTTCGGCGCCGAGCTCGATTCGCTTGCCGACTTCATCGACTTCGGCGTCGCACCGGCGATGATTCTCTACATGTGGAGCCTGAACGACATCAAATCCGCCGGCTGGTTCGCGGCCATGGTCTATGCCATCGCCTGCGCCCTGCGGCTGGCACGCTTCAATGTCGCCATCGACGATCCCAACAAGCCGGCCTGGGCGGCACGCTTTTTCGTCGGCATGCCGTCGCCCGCAGGCGCCATGGTGGTGCTGCTGCCGATCTATCTGACGCATTCGTTTTTCGGCCTGCCGCAAACCCGGCCGATGACGGTCCTCATCATTGCCTATGTGCTGCTGATCGCCTTTCTGATGGTGAGCCGCATTCCGCATCTGTCCGGCAAGGACATGGGCCGGGTGCCGCGGGAATATTTCATTGTCGTGCTTTTCGGCATCGCCGTGGCGATTCTGCTGCTCTACAGCTTTCCTATGGAGGTTCTGGCCTCCCTCAGCATCCTTTATCTGGTGCATCTGCCCTTCGCCTACCGGCGTTACAGGGCGCTGGAGCGGCAGGATGCGGAAAACCTCACCGCCGAGCCGGGAAGCTGAAACGCGCTGTTCGAGCGGACTGGTCCCGGCTCGCGGGACGAAAATGCGGCCGTCACGAAAGAAAGAAGGCGCTTGTTTGCGCTGCAACTGACATTATTTCGAGCATATGACGCTCCGCACAGTTCACAAATGGCGGAGCTTGCAGTAGTTTCCGCGCAAATTTACGGGAATAGACATTTTGGCGCGTCCTCGCGCCAGCATTGGATGAGGTTTTATGGCGAAGGAAGAACTCCTTGAATTCCCCGGTTTTGTGACCGAACTCCTGCCCAACGCGACATTTCGCGTCAAGCTTGAGAACGAGCACGAAATCATTGCGCACACCGCCGGCAAGATGCGCAAGAATCGCATTCGCGTGCTCACGGGCGATAAGGTGCTCGTTGAAATGACGCCCTACGATTTGACCAAGGGCCGCATCACTTACCGCTTTAAATAGGCGGATGGCCATGCGCTGCGCCGCCAGGCGGCGGATGTTCCGGCCCTGCATGCTCCGCGCCCCGCATCGGATTGCGCGCTGATGGCAGCCAAAGATCGTACCGAAAGCGGCTGGCGCCCTAAACTTATCCTCGCCTCGGCATCGCCGCGCCGTCTCGCCCTGCTGCAACAGGTGGGCATTGAGCCCGACGCGCTGATCCCCGCCGATCTCGATGAAACGCCGAAACGCAGCGAACTGCCCCGCGCGCTTGCCGTGCGCCTGGCCAGCGAGAAAGCTCAGGCTGCCGCCAGGATCGCCCGTGGCCGCGAAGGCATGGCCGACAGCTTCGTTCTTGCCGCCGACACGGTGGTCGCCGTCGGCCGGCGCATCCTGCCGAAATGCGAACTGGCCGAGGAGGCCGGCGCCTGCCTGCGGCTGCTCTCCGGCCGCACCCACCGGGTCTGGACGGGCGTCAGCCTCATCACCCCCAAGGGCAGCGAGCGCCGCCGCCTGGTCGAGACGCGCGTGCGCTTCAAGCGGCTGTCGTCGCAGGAAATGGAGGCCTATCTCGCCTCGGGCGAATGGCGCGGCAAGGCCGGCGGCTATGCCATCCAGGGCCTCGCCGGAGTGTTCCCGGTCAAGATTGTCGGCTCCTACACCAGCGTCGTCGGCCTGCCGCTGAACGAGACCATGGGCCTCCTGGCGGGGGAGGGCTATCCTGCCCATATGTTCTGGCTCAACCGCATCTGATCTTGCTATCCCTGCAAGGGCGCAAGGCACCGCTCGAATCCGGAGGTTCGACCATGTCCGATCTCGTCTCGAAATTTGCCGCCATGGCGGCTGACGCGGCAGGGGCGTCTTCGCCGGACCTGGGCAAGTGCGCCATTTGCGGCCGCCCGGCGACCCCCGAATACCGCCCGTTCTGCACCCGCCGCTGCGCCGACGTCGACCTTGGCCGCTGGCTGCGCGGCTCCTACGCCATCCCCGTCAAGCCGGGCGAGGACGACGAGGAAGATGGCGGCATTCCCGATGACGACGAGCGCTGAAACCTTTGTTGTGGCTCTGTTCCGCGTTGGCCGAGGCGGTTTGCAGCCGATGTCACAGTTTCGTTTTCATGGCCGTGATCAAAGCCTGAATTCAACCCATTCCGGCCTTTACAAGCAGCCAGCCGCTTCCTATAAGGCCGCACCTTCCGGCGGTTGACGCCGTGCAGGACGCCCAGGTAGCTCAGTTGGTAGAGCATGCGACTGAAAATCGCAGTGTCGGTGGTTCGATTCCGCCCCTGGGCACCATCTACCCATAGAATTTAGTGAAAATTTTGCCAGTTTGGGCGGGCTGGCGCTTCCGCGAAGGCTGGCTAAATTCGTTCCCTTTCTGATCTGTCTTTAGCTTTACAACCTGAGTCTGACCATTATTGGCAAGACGGTTGCTTCCGCCCTCCAGTTCAGTCTGAGCCGCTGCCGAACCGGGGCAAAGCCCTCGACGGTCTGCGCGGAGCAGTGCTTGACCGCCGATAACGTGGCAGCGAACAAAACCTTCCGCCACCCGGTGCACACCGCGGTCGCGAGCACGATGTAGACGTGGTCCGGGCATCGGCGAGCACCGTTGTGCGTTTCTCGGTTGGCCTTCACCGCTGTCTTTGGCTTCCGCCGCTTGCGGACAGGTTCTCACGTTCTCCGAGAGGGTTTATGCGATGAGATTTCGCTGGTTGAGAAGTCACGACAGATACGACCATAACGACATCGCCAGCCCCCGGTGTTCAGGCTTTGCAAACATCACTTCATCACGAATCGTGATGATCTTGGTCAGCGTGAAGCTCGCAGCCTTTACTCAGAGAAACCCGAAATCTCGAGCGTCGCGAAGGACCGCTGATAGGGCTTTCTGCTCACGAGGTTTTCAGGACAACCATCAACATCTGACTTGTACTCGTCGATCAGATGTCCGAGCGATCCCGCGCTGTAGCGGAGCGGGTTGCCTGTTTTAACCTATCGCCTGTTTTTGATTGGCTTTCCCAAAGGAGCAGCCACTGCGCCGATTTAGCGTGGGGCGGCCGCGTTTCGCTCTGCTGATTTCATTGAAATTTCGCAGTGTACCGCTCGTTTAGCGCGACATTGAGGTCGATAGAAAACATGTGTTGGCACGTCAGAATCCCTAAGAGGGCCATGTTGTCTGATAGAAAGAGAGGCATGGTCGCCAGATTATTTTCGCTGCGAGAAATTTAGGCAGTCAATAATATGGCCGTTCGCAGGAACTTCGCGAGAGTTCAAGGGTTACTCATTTTTCGAATGGGGATCCCGTGGCGGTCAAACAAAACGCGTCGGTTGTTGAGAGGCCAAGACCCGTTCGTTCGCCGGCCGCACTCCGCAAAGCAAGCGTCTCTTCATCACCATCCATATTCTGCTTTGATCCCAAGCTCGTGGGCAACGTGTCTTCTTGGGACGTGCATCTAGACCGCGCGGTGGCGTTGGGATTTACACATGCGCTGTTCGAAGGCCCGGCTGATGAATTGCTTCCCGAATTCCTGCAGCGATGCAACGCCAGGAAATTGAAGCCGCTGGCCGATTTGAAGATCGACAGCGTATCCGCGTCGGGAGCCATTCGAAATGAAGGCCTGACGCCGCAAGTTCTGCCGCTGGCAGGCTTCGATCGATCGGGAGATCCCGCCGATTATGAGCATTTGATTTCCGCCTGCAAGCCTGTCGTCGACCGGCTTATAGCATCCGGTCTCGCAGGCATTCGTTGCCATAGTAGCTTTCCTCTACCGCTTGGCACCTGGAAGTCCATCATTCGGGATCGAGAGCTGCCGGCTGACTGGATAACAATCGGATGGATGTTTGGCTTGCAGCGCTCGGAAATGATCGCCGCGCTGAACGTTTTTTCCTTCATACCGTCGTCGACGGCGTGGTGGGATGGAAGCTCCAGTTGGCTGCTTGAGGAATACAACGAAGTGCGGCCATACGGCCGTCTGCTGGCGTTTCCTCACGATCCGCTGATCCGAAGGCGGTCTCCAATCGATCCCCAGGCGCGTTTTTCGGAATGCAGTTTCCGCATATCGACATCGGCTTCACTTGCCGATGGCTGGTTGATGCCCATGGGCTACGAGCATGGAGTGATGAGCTCCGATTTGCGCCACTACACCGCGCCCAAGGACTACGAGCAGCTCATAGAAGGCTCCCAGCTCGATCTGTCACAACAAATTGCCGAGGCGAACCGGCAGCAAAAAATGCTGGCTGGGGCGGCGCCTCGCATGCGCCAAATCACGCATAATTCGCATCTGACCACAATTCATCGGCCCGATCGCGATGGGCCGGGCCATATGGTTGCGATCAATGCCGATTCCCGAAGCGTAACGGCGGAGGAAATTCGCAGGTCCAGCGCAAGGATCGGCGCCGCCATTGGGAAAGCACCTGAGCAGACGCTCGAGGCGCGCAGCGTTGTTGTTGTGGAACTGCGGCCTGCGGAGCCCATTCTTCCGAAAAGTTCCGAAGTGCCGTCCGTCGACGCGGCGGTTGCTTCGCCCAGAATAGCCATCGAACGAATTACGCCCGTCGTCGACGAGGGGGCATATGCAGCCAAGCGCAGTGTTGGAGATGTCGTCCGCGTCGAAGCCGACATATTCTCGGATGGCCACGACGTGCTCGCAGCCGAGCTGACCTGGAAGCCGGGCGAAGACGGGCAGCCTCAGCGCACGCCCATGCGGCTTGTGCAGAATGACCGCTGGCGCGCTGAATTCACCCTGCTTCGGCCGGGGCGGCACTCGTTTTCGATCGAGGCATGGCTGGATCGCTTTGGCAGCTTCCGGCGCGATTTCGAAAAGAAATTGAACGCCGGCGTGGACATCTCCCTGGATGTGCTCGAAGGCCGCCGCTTGATCGAACTGGCAATCAAGCGCTCGAAAGGTTCGCTTGCCACCAGTTTGCGCGCACAATTGAAGAAATTGGATAAAGGAGATGCGGCGCAGGCTCTGCTGTCCTCCGATCTTCTTCAAGCGATGCAGCAGGCCGACGATCGTCCGTTCGCAATCGGCCGGGAGCGACAATATACGGTGGAAGCCGATAGGGAAGCCGCCGCTTTCGCAAGCTGGTATGAGCTGTTTCCGCGGTCGATGACTGTGAGCCCCGACCGGCATGGAACATTGCGGGACGTTATTCCGCGCCTCCCAGCCATCCGGGGGATGGGTTTCGATGTTCTCTATTTCACCCCCATACATCCGATCGGCCGCAAGAATAGAAAAGGCCGCAACAATTCTTTGACCGCCGCTCCTGACGATCCCGGCAGCCCTTATGCCATCGGTTCGGAGGAGGGCGGCCATGACGCCCTCCATCCCGAACTGGGAACCCTGGAAGACTTCCGTGATCTTGTGCGCGCTGCGCGAGAAGCCGGGCTGGAGATAGCGTTGGATTTCGCCATCCAGTGTTCGCCGGATCATCCCTGGATCAAACAGCATCCGGACTGGTTTCAGTGGCGTCCCGACGGATCGATGAAATATGCCGAAAATCCTCCGAAGAAATACGAGGACATCGTCAACGTCGACTTTTATGCGGAAGGCGCCAAGCCGTCATTGTGGCTTGCGTTGCGCGACATCGTGCAAGGATGGGTCGATCTCGGTGTGCGGACATTCCGTGTCGACAATCCGCACACCAAGCCGTTTCCATTCTGGGAGTGGCTGATCGCCGATATTCGCTCCCGTGATCCGGGCGTCATTTTCCTTGCCGAGGCCTTCACCCGGCCCAAGATCATGTATCGCCTCGGAAAAATAGGCTTCTCGCAATCCTATACGTATTTCACGTGGCGAAACACGAAAGCTGAAATCGCCGAGTACATAACCGAGCTGATGCGGCCGTCAGTGGCCGATATCTACCGGCCGCATTTCTTCGTGAATACGCCGGACATCAATCCGTATTTTCTTCAAACGTCGGGCCGCGCCGGGTTCTTGATCCGTGCAGCCATGGCGGCGACGCTTTCGGGACTGTGGGGCGTCTACTCCGGCTTTGAACTGTGCGAGTCTGCAGCCCTGCCGGGCAAGGAAGAATATCTCGACAGCGAAAAATACGAGATCAAGGTGCGGGACTACGACAGCCCGGGCAACATCATCGCTGAAATCACCAGGCTGAACGCCATCCGCAATGCGCATCCTGCTTTGCAGCGCCACACCTCCACCAAATTCTACAACGCGACCAACGACAATATCCTGTATTTCGGCAAACAGCTTCCTGACGCCCTTGAAATCATTCTGGTGGCAATCAACCTCGATCCTCACGCTCCCCAGTCGGCAACGATCGAAATTCCCCTGTGGGATTTGGGTCTGCCGGACGAAGGGGAGGTGTTGGTGGAAGATTTGATCGCGAGCAGGCAATTCAGCCTGCGTGGAAAGCTTCAATCCATAACGCTCGATCCCGACGCAATGCCCTTTGCGGTGTGGAAGCTTGTTCCGGAGCCGCGCTTATGAGCTCTCTTGCGGAAATATCACGCCACGAGTCCAGGGAGCCCAATCTTTCCCTTGGGCCGCTGTGGTACAAGGACGCGGTCATCTACCAGCTCCATGTGAAATCCTTCGTCGATTCGAACAACGACGGCATCGGCGATTTCGCGGGGTTGATCTCGCGCCTCGATTACATCGCAGGACTTGGAATCAATACCATATGGCTGCTGCCATTCTATCCGTCTCCACGCCTGGACGACGGGTATGATATTTCCGAATACAAGGGCGTTCATCCAGATTACGGCCGAATAAGCGACGTCAAGCGCTTCATTCGACTGGCGCACGATCGGGGCATCAAAGTCATCACCGAGCTGGTGATCAATCATACGTCCGACCAGCATCCCTGGTTCCAGCGCGCACGGCGGGCAAAGCCCGGGAGCGCCCACAGAAACTTCTATGTCTGGTCGGACAATGATCAGAAATATTCTGGAACGCGCATCATCTTTCTGGATACAGAGCGATCCAACTGGACGTGGGATCCGGTAGCGAATGCCTATTTCTGGCACCGGTTTTATTCGCATCAGCCGGATCTTAACTTCGACAATCCTGCCGTCCTTACCGCCGTCCTCGATGTCATGCGCTTCTGGCTCGATCTCGGCATCGACGGGCTTCGTCTGGACGCAGTTCCGTACCTCATCGAGCGGGACGGCACGAGCAACGAGAACCTTCCTGAGACGCACACCATTCTCAAACAAATTCGCAAGACCCTCGACGAGGAGTACGAGGGCCGGATGTTGCTTGCCGAGGCCAATATGTGGCCGGAGGACACCCAGACCTATTTCGGGGATGGCGACGAATGCCACATGGCATTCCATTTCCCGCTGATGCCTCGCATGTACATGGCGATTGCCCAGGAAGACCGGTTTCCCGTCACCGATATCATGCGCCAGACGCCGGACATTCCGGAAAACTGCCAATGGGCGATCTTCCTGCGGAATCATGACGAGTTGACGCTCGAAATGGTTACGGACAAAGAGCGCGACTATCTCTGGGAGTTTTACGCCACCGACCGGCGAGCGCGACTGAACCTGGGCATCAGGCGTCGGCTGGCGCCGCTTTTGGAACGGGACCGGCGACGGATCGAGCTGATGAACAGCATGTTGCTATCGATGCCGGGAACGCCCGTCATCTACTATGGCGACGAAATCGGCATGGGCGACAACATCTTTCTGGGCGATCGCAACGGCGTGCGAACGCCGATGCAATGGTCGTCGGATCGAAACGGCGGTTTCTCTCGTGCAGATCCGGCCAGCCTCGCGGTGCCCGTCATCATGGATCCTTTATATGGATTCCAGGCCATCAACGTGGAAGCCCAGAATCACGACGCCCATTCGCTTCTCAACTGGACACGCCGGATACTGTCGGTTCGCAAGCAGCACGCTGCCTTCGGACGAGGATCTCTGCGGTTTCTTTATCCGAAAAACCGCAAGGTGTTTGCATACCTCCGCGAATATGGGGACGAGATCATTCTTTGCGTCGCCAATCTGTCGCGAACGGCACAGGCGGTCGAACTGGACTTGTCTGAATTCGAAGGCCGCGTTCCTGTCGAACTGCTCGGCAATTCCACGTTCCCTCCCATCGGTCAATTGCCCTATATGGCGACGCTGTCGCCGTATGGCTTCTTCTGGTTCGTACTTGCCAGCGACGCATCGTCGCCGTCGTGGCACAGGCCTGCCCCCGAACCGATGCCGGAGTTTTTCACTTTCGTGCTCCGCAGCGGGCCGGAAGACATGGTCACGCCGGCGCATCGCGAAATCTTCGAGCGAGACGTGCTTCCGGCCTATTTGTTCAAGCGCAGGTGGTTTGCAGCGAAAGATCAAAAGCTACTTTCGGCGCGCGTGGCGCTGACCATACGTATCGGCACCAGCCGAGAGATGGCGCTTGTAGAAGTCGAGGCCATTACGGAAGGCCGGGGAGCAGAATTCTATCTTCTGCCGCTTGGCATCAGTTGGGACGACACCGTATCGATATCTCTTCCGCAGCAGCTTGCCCTGGCCAGAGTGCGGCGTGGTCGCCGGACTGGATATCTGACAGACGCTTTTGCCTTGCCGGAGTTCATTCGGGAACTCGTTGCGCTCTTCAATTCCGGTGGACAGGTCAACGCATCGCGCGGTCAGGCGACGTTCATCGGGACCGAAGCGCTCCGGACTATGCAGATCAGTCCGCAGGCGCCCGTGCGCTGGCTGTCGGCCGAGCAGTCCAACTCCTCGCTGGTGATCGAAGACAGGGCTGTCCTGAAGCTCTTCCGCCACATTGTGCCAGGAGAGCATCCGGAAGCGGAGATGACTCGCTTTCTGACTGCCAATGGCTTCAAGAATTCGCCGGCGCTTCTGGGAGAATTGGTGCATGAAGTCGATGGCACCCCACAGGTGTTTGCCGTTCTTCAGACCTTTATCGCTGGCGAGGGCGATGCCTGGAACTGGACCATGTCTTTCCTCGACCGTGTTGCCGATGAGTTGACGCGACAGGACCTTGAAGCCGCACAGCTTATGGAGCCTTATATCGGATTTGCCGACCAGCTCGGCTGGCGGCTGGGTGAAATGCACAGGATCTTGCGTGAGACGAAGGCCGAGAAATTCGCGCCCGTCATCGCGAACAAGACACATGCCTCGGAATGGCAGAAGCGTATCAAAACGCGGGTGATCCGTGCCATCGATGCGGTGGAAGCCAAATTGTCGACATTCGACGATACGACCAAATCCATTGCCGCTGGCATCCTGGAACGCAAGTCGGACGCTCTCTCGCAGATCGATAGCCTATCCGCGAAGGGCGTGGGCTCCGTCTTGCATCGGATACATGGCGATCTTCATCTGGGACAGGTACTGGTTTCTGGCGGCGATGCCTTCATTATAGATTTTGAAGGGGAGCCAGCGCAGCCTCTGGACGAGCGCCGAGCCCGAGACAGTGGATGGCGTGATGTGGCAGGCATCCTTCGGTCGTTTGACTACGTGGTTGCAGCTAGCCGCATGCGTGGGGGTGTCGTCAAGACGAGCCGTTATACCGAATTCGTCGCCGCTTTTCAGTCGGAGGTTTCGGCGCGCTTCATGAGATCGTATCTGGCCGCCCTCGGCCTGGCCGAGAGCAACGCCGATCCATCGCTTCTGCGCTTGTTCCTGATAGAAAAGGCCGCCTATGAAATCCTTTACGAATTGGGCAATCGTCCCGAGTGGTTGAACGTACCCTTGGCCGGATTTTCGGCAATCCTGCAGGAGTCGTCCCTCGAAGATCTGATGCCAAAAGAAGCGTTGAAGGCGGGGACAGAATGAGCGCGCGCCCCGCATTGGAACCGCATCTTGAATGGGGGCTGGCAAATGGGCAGCTTGCCGACCCGTTTGCCGTACTTGGCCCTCATAAGGAGGGCGAGAAAGCCTGCATACGGGTATACCTTCCGGGCGCTTTGACCGTGCAGGTGCGGATAGGGGACCGGAAGCCGGTCGAGCTGGCCGCAGCAGCGCCCGCCGGCCTTTTCGTTGGTTACCTCTTGGACTCTCCAAGCCGCTACCTCCTTGAGATCGAGTGGCCGTCGGCAGTCCAGATCACGGAGGATCCCTATTCATTTCCGCCGCTGTTGAGCGATTTGGACCTGCACCTGATCAACGAAGGGAGGCATTTTCAGCTCGGGCGCACGCTGGGGGCGCATGTCTGCCGCAACGCGGAGGTGTCCGGGGTCCGCTTCGCGGTATGGGCGCCGAACGCGCGTAGCGTCGCCGTGGTGGGGGATTTCAATTCTTGGGATGGCCGTCGCCATCCGATGCGGCGGCGCGGCGCCAGCGGCGTGTGGGAAATATTTGTCCCGCGCATTGGGGAGGGGGCTCGTTACAAATATCAGATTGTCGCCGCGGACGGCCGGCGATTGCCGCTGAAGGCTGACCCGGTCGCGAATGCAACAGAGCTTCCGCCGCGCACAGCCTCCGTCGTGCCGAATCCGCGCGGCCATACCTGGAATGACGAGAATTGGCTTCAACAGCGGGGGCAGCGTCAGGAGCCATCTGCTCCGATGAGTATCTACGAACTCCACGCAGGGTCCTGGCTTCGCCCGACGCACTCTACGGACTTGTTCGATTGGATCGATCTGGCCGAGCGGATCATCCCTTACGCGAAAGGCCTCAATTTCACCCATATAGAGCTGATGCCGGTTGCCGAACATCCGTTTAGCGGCTCGTGGGGCTATCAACCGCTCGGCCTTTTCGCACCCTCCCGGCGCTTCGGCGATCCCGGCGACTTCCGCATCTTCGTCGACGCCTGTCACAGGGCGGGCCTGGGCGTGCTGGTCGACTGGGTGCCGGCGCATTTTCCATCCGATGAGCATGGCCTGGCGCAGTTCGACGGAACTTCGCTCTATGAGCATCAGGATCCGCGCGAAGGTTTCCATCAGGATTGGAACACGCTCATCTACAATTTCGGCCGGCGGGAGGTCTCAGGTTTCCTGATTGCCAGCGCGTTGCATTGGCTCGAATATTTTCACGTCGATGGCCTGCGCGTCGATGCCGTCGCATCCATGCTCTACCGCGACTACAGCCGCCAGCCGGGCGAATGGATTCCGAATAAATACGGCGGTCGCGAAAACCTCGAGGCGGTCGACTTTCTGCGGCACCTGAATTCCGTCGTTGCGGAGCGGTGTCCTGGCGCGATCATGATCGCGGAAGAATCGACAGCCTGGCCCGGCGTCACGAAGCCCGTTTCTGAAGGCGGACTTGGGTTCGCATATAAATGGAACATGGGCTGGATGAACGACACGCTCAGCTTCGTCAAGCGTAATCCGATCTATCGGCAGTATCATCATGGCGAGATTACATTCGGCCTTGTCTACGCCTTCTCGGAACATTTCATTCTGCCGCTGTCTCACGACGAGGTCGTGCACGGCAAGAAATCGCTGATCGGAAAGATGCCGGGCGATACCTGGCAGAAATTCGCGACCTTGCGGGCCTATCTGGCGTTCATGTGGGGGCATCCCGGCAAAAAGCTGCTCTTCATGGGTGGCGAGATCGCGCAGGAACGGGAATGGAACGCCGATACCGAACTCGACTGGTTCCTCCTTGAGAACAGCAACAATATCGGCGTCCAGAAACTGGTCGGTGACTTGAACGCGCTCTATAGGAAGGCGCCTGCCCTGCATCGGCTCGATTCATCCCCGGACGGTTTCCGCTGGCTCGTGGGCGAAGATCACGACAACAGCGTGTTTGCCTTCGCTCGATATGGCGGCGCGGCAAAGCCGGCGATCGTCGTGGTGAACATGACGCCGGTGGTGCGACGCGACTATCAGATCGGCGTGCCCCTTGGCGGTCTGTGGCAGGAAGTCCTCAACAGCGATGCGGCCCGCTACGGCGGGACGAACGTCGGTAATTATGGAGGCGCATCCGCGCAGCCGGTTGCCATGCACGGCCAGGCACAGTCCATCGCAATCACGCTGCCGCCGCTTGGTGCCCTGTTCTTCATGCATGAGGGGGATACTGATGGGAATGGCTGACCGATTGGAATCAGGCCATTCTTACCCGCTTGGTGCAACATGGGACGGGCTGGGCGCCAATTTCGCAGTATTTTCAGCTAATGCGGAACGCATCGACCTCTGCCTTTTCGATCCCTCAGGACGCCGGGAGCTCGAGCGCCATGCGCTGCCGGAATGCACCGACGAGGTCTGGCACGGTTATCTGCCCAACGCGCCCTTGGGCCTTCTTTACGGCTTCCGCGCCTATGGAAAATATGAGCCTGAGCACGGGCACCGCTTCAATCACAACAAGCTGCTGCTCGATCCTTATGCCAAGAGCATCTTCGGCGAGGTGAAGTGGGCCGACGCGCTGTTCGGCTATCGTGTTTCCTCGGGACGGCGTGCCGATCTCTCGTTTGACCGCCGCGACAGTGCGGCGGCCATGCCGAAGGCGATACTGACCGATGACAGCTTCAATTGGGGCGACGACCGTCCGCCCGAGACGGCGTGGTCGGATACGGTCATCTACGAGGCCCATGTCCGTGGCCTCTCCATGCTGCGAAACGACATCCTCCCGCACCGTCGGGGCACCTTCGAATGTCTGGCTGATCCCAAGTTCATCGATCACATCCGGCGGCTTGGCATCACTGCGATCGAACTCCTGCCGATCCATGGCTTCCTCCAGGATCGAAACCTCATCTCCAAAGGTCTTCGCAATTACTGGGGTTACAACACGCTTGCCTTCTTTGCGCCGGAGCCGCGCTATCTCTCCCAAGGGGGACGCAATGCCTTCAAGGTCGCCATCAGGCGCCTGCATGCCGCCGGCATCGAAGTCTTCCTTGATGTGGTGTACAACCATACGGCGGAAGGCAGCGAACTCGGCCCGACGCTATCCTGGCGCGGCCTCGACAATCGCTCCTATTATCGCCTGCAAGCCGATAATTCGCGTTATAGCGTCAACGATACCGGCACCGGAAATACGCTCAATCTGTCTCATCCCCGTGTCCTGCAGATGGTGATGGACTCGCTGCGTTATTGGGTCGAAGCCTTTCACATCGACGGCTTCCGCTTTGATCTCGGCGTGACCCTGGGGCGCGAAGATACAGGCTTCGATCCCGGTTCCGGCTTTTTTGACGCCTTGCGGCAAGACCCGACGTTGGCGCGCACCAAGCTTATTTCCGAGCCGTGGGATATAGGTCCGGGTGGCTATCAATTGGGACAACATCCTCCGGGCTTTGCTGAATGGAACGACCGTTATCGCGATACGGTGCGGCGCTTCTGGCGCGGCGATAGCGGGCAGCGTGCCGATCTGGCGGCGCGCCTGTCTGGTTCCGGGGATATCTTCGACCATCGTGGACGCCGGCCATGGTCGTCCGTCAATTTCATTGCCGCGCACGACGGATTCACCATCGCCGATCTTGCCAGCTACGAACACAAGCACAACGAAGCCAACGGCGAGGACAATCGGGACGGTCATAGCGAGAACTACTCCGCCAACTGGGGTACTGAAGGGCCGACTGACGACGCCGGCATCCTCCAGCAACGCGGGCGGATACAAAGGGCGCTGCTGACGACGCTCGCATTCTCTCAGGGGACGCCGATGCTTCTTGCCGGCGACGAGTTCGGCCGTACCCAGGGCGGCAACAACAACGCATATTGTCAGGACAACGAAATATCCTGGCTCGACTGGGCCATGCTTGAAACGGAAGCCGGCCAGTCGCTGGCGTCGTTCACGCGCCGGATTTTCGAACTGCGCCATCGCCATCCGGTATTGCGGTGCAAGACGTTTCTGCATGGCGCCGTCGAGGTCGCACCGGGCATCAGCGATATTGCATGGTTTGACGAAAGCGCTGCGTCCCTGTCTCAGGAAAACTGGAACGATGCAGAAGCCAGGCTTCTGACGCTGCGCAGGGCCGCGGCTGCGGAAGATGGAACGATCTGCATCCTGACGCTGATGCTCAATGCGACCGCGGAAGACCGCATTTTTACCGTGCCGGCTCCTGCAATGGCTACACGGCTGGTCGACTCGGCCGATCCAGATGCTGTTGAGGAAGAGGTCGGCGCGGAAGTCGCGGTCTCCGCGCATTCCGCGCTCCTTCTGTTGAGCACCATCGCTCGCGATGACGCGGGGCAGGGGTCCGAACAATGAAATACGGGCCTTTGTTTCAGGCCAACGAGACATGCTTCTCGCTCTGGGCGCCCTCTGTCGAAGCTGTCGATATCGAATTCCAGCCGGGCGGTCGCTTGGCGATGGAGCGTAAAGACGATGGTTGGTTCACGTTCCGCAAGGCCTGCAAAGCTGGCGACAAATATCGCTTTTGCCTCCGGGACGGGCTGTGCTTTCCCGATCCGGCTTCCCGACGCCAGTTAGGTGACGTGCATGGCTGGAGTGTTGTCGTCGATCCGGAGGCCTATCGCTGGAACAATCCGGAGTGGCGCGGACGGCCATGGCATGAAGCGGTCATTTACGAGGCCCACGTCGGCTTGATGGGGGGATTCGAAGGGCTACGCCAGCATCTTCCGAAGCTTGCCAGTATCGGCATAACCGCCATAGAACTGATGCCGATCGGCGATTTTCCCGGAAGCCGGAACTGGGGCTATGACGGCGTTCTGCTCTACGCGCCGGCCGAAGCCTATGGCACGCCAGAGGAGCTGAAGGCGCTGGTGGACGAGGCGCACGGCCTCGACATGATGGTTTTCCTCGATGTCGTCTACAATCATTTCGGGCCGGACGGAAACTACCTCAATAGCATCGCAGAGGATTTTTTCCACCCGGAGGATCATACCCCGTGGGGCAGCGCCATCGCCTTCGACCATCCGATCGTCTTTGAGTTCTTTCTGCAGAACGCGTTGACGTGGCTGAATGAATACCGATTCGACGGTTTGCGGCTGGATGCTGTTCACGCCATCCGACCGGCTGCGGCGCTGCGGCGGCTCGGGGAGGAGATACGCCTGGGTATCGATGCCGACAGGAAAATCCACCTCGTCATCGAGAATGAGCACAACGAAGCAACCCTCTTGCCCACCCCGTTCGACGCGCAATGGAACGACGATTTCCATCATTGCATCCACGTCCTGCTGACGAACGAAACGGAGGGCTATTACCACGACTACAAGGATCAGACCGCCGACAAGCTGGCGCGCTGCCTTGCATCGGGATTTGCCTATCAGGGCGAGCATTCAGGCAGCCTGCAACGGCCGCGCGGCAGTGTCGCCGACAAGCTCCCATTGACATCGTTCATCAGCTTCATTCACAATCACGATCAAATCGGCAACCGGGCAATGGGTGAAAGGCTCACGCATCTGGCCGCAGCCGATGCGGTCAGGGCCGCGCTTACGCTCACCTTGCTGTGTCCTCACATTCCCATGATCTTCATGGGCGATGAATCGGGAAGCCGCTCGCCCTTCCTGTTCTTTACAGATCACAACCAGGAACTCGCGGAAGCTGTCCGCAACGGCCGCCGTAACGAGTTTCGCAACTTTGCTGCGTTCCGGGATGCGCAGAGGCGCGAGCAGATACCGGATCCAAATCATGAGGAGACCTTCGCGCGGTCGAGGCCGCAGCCGGACGATGCTTCGTTCGACTGGCCCGGCTTCTACCGCACGCTGCTGGGGCTGAGATCGCGCCACATAACTCCGCATCTCGAAGGAGCGCGCACCATCGAGGCGCGTGCGCTATCGGACCGGTCCGTGCTGGCAATGTGGCAACTCGGCAATGGCAGCTTGCTCATGCTTGCGGCCAACTTCGGGCAAGAGTCGGTGCCTTTTCGGTCTGCGGATGACTTTCGAGCGCTGACGCCGCCGGCCGCCCCGGGGTTGGTAAGGATTCCGCCGCAAACGACTCTGGCCTGGATGAGGACGCAATGAACCCGCGAGCGACCTACCGGCTCCAGTTCAATAAGGATTTCACCTTCGCCGATGCGGCGGCCATCGTTCCCTATCTTTCGGCGCTGGGCATAAGCCATGTCTACGCCTCGCCGATCCTGACCGCACGCGCGGGCTCTCTGCACGGATACGATGTGGTCGATCCCAGCCGGATCAACCCGGAACTGGGCGGGGAAGCGGGCTTGCGTGACCTCGTGACCGCCCTGCACGCCAGGGACATGGGCCTGATCGTCGATATCGTCCCCAATCACATGGGCGTCGGCGGTGGCGACAATCCTTGGTGGCTCGACGTGCTTCGCAACGGAGTCAATAGCCTCTACGCCCCGTTTTTCGATATCGACTGGACCCCCCTCAACCGGGCGCTGACCGGCAAGGTACTCGCGCCTTTTCTCGGCGAACCCTACGGCACCTGCCTGGAGAAAGGCGACTTGCAGTTACGCAAGGACGCGCGCCATGGGTGGGCGGTGTTCTACCACCAGCATGTCTTTCCGATCTGCAACGCGGACGCCGAAAAATTCGACGAGGATCCAGATGGCGCATTGGCTCGCCACGATCCCTCGACTGCCGAGGGACAGGACAATCTGCACGCACTGCTGGAGCGCCAATACTATCGGCTGGCGTGGTTCCGAACCGCCGGCGACATGATCAACTGGCGCCGCTTCTTCGACGTCACCGAACTCGCGACGTTGCAGGCAGAGCGATCGGATGTCTTTCAGCAAAGCCACGAGTTGATCCTCAATCTTTACGCAGAGGGACTGATCGATGGGCTTCGCATCGATCACATCGACGGCCTCGCCGATCCGGCCGGTTATTGCCAGAGATTAAGGGCCGCCCTTACCGAGCGACAGGACCGGCGACCCGAGGGCCGCCGGCAACGAGCCTGGGTTGTCGTCGAGAAGATTCTGGCCCCTGGCGAAGAGCTCGATCCATCCTGGGAAATGGATGGTACGACGGGCTATGATTTCATGAACGAGATCAGCCTGCTTCTGCACGATGCCGCTGGCAGCCAGGCGCTTTGCCGCGATTGGGCTGCGCGCACCGGCCGGCCGGCTCAATTTGACCGCCAGGAATATGCGGCGCGGCGGGAAATCGTCGTGCGCGCGTTCAGCGCGCAACTCGACAGCGCCGTCGATGCCCTTGGCCGCATCGCCGATCTCAACACAAACGATCGCGACCTTTCCCGCGCCGCGCTGCGCCGTTGCCTGGTGGAAATTCTCGGCTGCTTTCCGCGCTATCGGTCCTACATAGCCCAGTCCGACGACAATCCGGACGCCGCCAGGCCGCTGGCTGAAGCCATCGCCGCCGCCAGGCCCTTGTGCTTTCCAAGCGACCGGGAACATCTCGACCGGATTTACGACTGGCTTGGAAGCTTCCGCAAAGACATGCCGAACGCGACCCTGCGCCGCCTTGCCATACGACGCTTTGAACAGTTGAGCGCGCCTGTGGCTGCGAAAGCCGTGGAAGATACGGCCTTCTACCGCCATGGCCCGATCCTGTCGCGGACCGACGTCGGCTTCGATCCGGGCCGGGGCGGCTTTTCAGTCGTCGCGTGGCATGAGTGCTGCCAGCGCCGAGCAGCAACCGCGCCGCTTGCAATGCTCGCAACGGCAACCCATGACCACAAGCGGGGCGAAGACGTGCGGGCCCGCCTGGCCGTTCTTTCCGAGCGGCCCGCGGCGTGGGCCGCCCAACTGTCCGAGTGGATGGGCGAGGTCGGACGTGTCATCGGTGGCGAGACTTCGATCGACGCGGCCGACATCATGATGATGCTGCAGACGGTCGTCGGGATATGGCCCGAGGACCTGCAGCCCGACGATCAGCACGCGTGCGAAGGTTTCGCTGAGCGGGTCAGGACCTGGCAGTTGAAAGCTCTCAGGGAAGCGAAACTGCAGACATCCTGGGAGGCGCCGGATGAAGCCTATGAAGAGGCCGTCCTGGGGCTGACATCACAATTGCTCCTGGGGGAACCGTTATCGCAAACCAGATCCAGCATCTTCAGCTTCGTCAAATCCCTTCTTCCGGCTGCTCATGACAAAACCCTCGCTCAAACTGTCCTGAAACTTTGTGCTCCGGGGATTCCCGACATCTACCAAGGCACCGAGTTCATGGATCTCAGCCTGGTGGATCCTGACAATCGCAGGCCGGTGGACTATGAGGCACGTTCCAGGGCCGTTGCGGAAACTCCGACCGATATCAACTCGACCAAACAAAACGTCATCGCGCGCCTGCTGCAACTGCGGCAGCAATATCCGGATGTCTTTATTTTCGGGGATTACCGGCCTTTGCGACTCGTCGGGCCCGATGCGGACGATGTCGTCGCGTTTAGCCGCTCCTACGAGGGCTTTAATGTGGTCGCGATAGCGCGCGTGAAGGGCAGGGAGACCGCAGCTGGCGGCGCAGAGACTTATATCAATCCGCCTGTCGAAGGCGGCTGGCACGACATTCTGCGGCCTGGCGGCGCTCATCTCGATGGATGCGCGAGCGTGGCATCGCTCCTGGCGGGCTGGTCCTCGGCCGTCTATCTCGTCAGGCAGTGAGGAACCGTCGATGATACACGTAGTTATTTGGGCAGGCTGGCTCGGCCCTCAACGATGACTGCCGGAAGGTCCAGCCCTACTGTAAGTCTGCATTAGTGGGGCAAGCTCACCGCCCGAGCAAAAAGGGTTTGCTGGTTTGATAACCGGGCCAGGCTTGCTTCGCGCCCCTCGCGAGGGAGCGCCAAGCGAACGCGATCGCTATACGCCCCAGCATCTTCATACTGGAAGAAAATCGCCAACAGGCCGAACTGGTTCATACGTGAACGCCCACTCAGCAGCGCGTTGAAAGGATGCCGACCGCTTGAATGGAGGACTCGAACCGGCGGACGGACGATCGATGAACTCCGAAAAAATGATTGTCTTGCCCAAAGCGCGGTGCTATTACAGTGAAATATCACAATGAAACATCACGCGAAAGGCCGTGTGATGCATTGCTCAGATGATATCTCTTAGGTGCCAACCCGATGCGCACTCCTCTTACTCTCAAAGTTGCATGCGACCCCTTCGAGTTCGTAAGGGCGCTGGAGGAGGGGCAGGTTGCTGCTGAAGGATTGAAACTCGCGTTTGAGCCCGAGATGTCCAACCCGGTCCGGCACCGGGCGATGGCACGTGATTTGGCTTTCGATGTGTGCGAACTCAATATTACGACCTATCTGATCGCCCGTGACCAGGGCGTACCGCTGACGGCCATTCCGGTTTTCCTGTTCCGGAAATTCCGGCATGGCAGCGTTTATATAAATCGTGAAGGCAAGGTTCGTTCGCCCGCTGACCTGAACGGGGCGAAAATAGGCTGCCCGACCTTGCAGCCGGCAAGCAATCTTTGGATCCATGGAATTCTTGCAGAAGAATACGGTGTCTCGTTTCGTGACGTCACATGGGTTGTCGAACGCGATGAGGATCTCGCGTTTACCGCTCCCTCTGGCATGCAGATCGAGCGTGCGCCGCCTGGACGCACAGTCGTACAGATGCTCCTCGATGGCGATCTCGATGCGGTGTCGGCGCCGCAAGTTCCCAAGGAGCTCTTGCAAGGCGATCCACGGCTTGCCCGGCTATTTCCAAACTACATGGAACTTGAGCAAGCTTATTTTTCGCGAACCGGCATCTTCCCGATCATGCACGTCACCGCCTTGCCGTCGTCACTCGTCGAGCGTGAGCCGTGGATTGTTGGTTCGTTGATGCGGGCCTTCGAGGCATCCAAACAGAACGCCTATCGGCGATTTTCCAATACACGCATCGCCACGCTGGCCTGGTTCGGCGCGCTCTGGGAAGAGGAAGCTCGTCTCCTGGGCGGCGATCCGTGGGAATTCGGCCTCGGCACGAAGAACGTAGAAAACCTCACGACCGCGATCGGCTATGCGCAAAAGCAGGGATTTATCGGCGGTTCCATGGCGCTCGAAGATCTTTTCGTTGCCGAGGAGTTGCTCGTTTGACCGGAATTTAAAGCGAAATCGGGAAAGGCCGACATGATCGTACGCCACGAAAGCGACGGGTCCACCGTGATGATCACGCAAAATGACCACGCCCTTGTCTCCGGTCTTTTCGCGGCGCATTGGGGCAACGCCTCGTTCGAGCGCGCTCATCCCTATCAATCGGTCGTCCGGGCGACCTCCTTTCACGATCGCGGATGGATCGACTACGAAACCTCTCCGCGGGTCCATGCGGATGGACATACGCCGAACTATCGCGATGTGCCCAACGACGAGAAGCAATTGCGCGCGTTCCGCTGGGCGAGTGATTGGCTTTCAGGGATCGATCCCTACGCCGGACTGTTGAGCGCCAGGCACCGGTCCGGGCTTTACCAAAACCGGTATGGCGCCATTACTCATCCGGCGCTGGTGAACCGGGGAACGCTGCCGGAAGATATCAAAACCTTTATAGCAGCCAGTGAAACCCAGCAGGCGCAGGCTGCCGTAGCATTCAATACGGATGAACTGTCGGTCAATTACAATCTGCTCCAGGTCTGGGACATGATGTCCCTCTATGTCTGCAGCACGCCCAACCTGGCGCCGGCGACGATCGGCCCCGCGCCGAAAAACTATCGGGGTGACAGCGTTCTATTGAGCCTCACCCCACAAGAAACGAATGAGATTCAACTCGATCCCTGGCCATTCGACGTGCCGGAGCTGGTGGCGAACGTCGTCTACAGACGCCTCGGAAAGCAGATCTTTGTCGATGATGCCGACCTGCGCGAAGCCTATTTCAAAACCGCGCCGGCGGTCATGGCGTTTCGCTTCGTGAACCGCATTCATGCTTAGGGGTGACGCAAATTCCGCCGATCCCGCCTCGTGCAAGGAGAGATGCGATGGCCTTGCATGCTGATGTTGGAGACCTCAAGGCAGGCGATTTCGACTGCGGGAGTCCCTCGAACGCGCCCCCTCTCATCGAGGCCCGAAACATTTCGAAGGCGTTCGCGGCACCGCATGGCGAAGTGGTCGCGTTGCGTGATGTCAGCTTCGATATCCAGCGAGGAGAGTTCGTCTCGATCGTCGGGCAGAGCGGTTGTGGCAAGTCCACGCTCATGCGCATCATCGCCGGTCTTATTCCACGCTCCGCCGGATCGTTAACGATGGACGGCCGGCAGATCGACGGGCCGACCGGCGAATGCGCAATCGTGTTTCAAGCTCCTGTGCTGCTGCCGTGGCGAAATACGCTCGACAACATTCTTTTGCCGCTCGAATTCCGCGGCGTGCGCCGAGCCGGGGATGTTGCCCGGGCGCGCGACCTTCTTCAAACGGTCGGTCTCAAGGATTTCGCCAATGCACACCCGTATGAACTGTCCGGCGGCATGCAGCAGCGCGTAGCGATTGCACGGGCGCTGATTCAGGATCCGCAGCTCATTCTCATGGACGAGCCGTTTGGGGCTCTCGATGCGATGAGCCGCGAGCAAATGAATCAAGAACTGCTGCGCATCTGGACGCTTGCGGGGAACACCGTCATTTTTATCACCCATTCGGTTGCCGAGGCCGTTCTGCTGTCGGATCGTGTAATCGCGATGAGCGCACGCCCCGGAACGATTGCGGAAATCATCGAGATATCTCTTCCGCGCCCGCGCGATCTCTCGGTTATCAATACGCCGGAGTTCGGCGCCTATACACAGCGGCTGCGTCGACTTCTTAATGCCGAGGGGACGATGTTCTGATGGTTGAAAGCGCAATCATAGATGCCCCGGCGTCGACAAAAGGCCGGATCCTGGCCCAAGCTGTTCGCCGGCGCCCGCACGTGTGGCTATCCCCCCTTGTCTTTGCCGGCTTGATTGCTCTGTGGTGGTCCGCGACCGATGTGTTTGGCGTGCCCGCTTATGTGCTTCCTGCGCCGGAAGCGGTTTTGGGCTCGCTGGTGGCGGGACTGGCAAAGGGGCCGTTCGACCCCAGCGGGTTCTGGCTGCACACGGGCATCACCGTTTGGGAAGCCATTCTTGGATTTGTCTTAGGCTCGGTTTTGGGTGCGGGCCTCGGCTTCGCGCTGAGCCACTGGCGTCTGTTGGGTCAGGTATCCTATCCCTACATCGTTGCCTTCCAGGCACTTCCCAAAGTAGCGCTTGCGCCATTGATGGTCGTCTGGTTCGGCTTCGGCCTCGAAGGCAAGGTCTTCATCACAGCCGTCATCGCATTCTTTCCGGTGCTGGTGAATGTCATCGCGGGTTATCAGGCGGTTGAACCCGAGCGCCTTGAGCTTGCTCGTGCCTGCCGGGCCAGCGAATGGGCGACGCTTTCAAAAATCATCGTGCCAAGCTGCCTTCCGTTTCTTTTCGCCGGGCTGAGTTCAGCTTCGGTTCTGGCGATCCTCGGGGCCATAGTCGGCGAGTTTGTCGGCGCCCGGGCGGGGCTCGGCATGCTGCTGATGCAGTACAACCAATCGCTTGAACTGGCGCCGCTCTTTGCCGTGATCGTCATCCTCGGGGTGATCGGTTGCCTCATGAATTACATCGTGACGTTGTTCGAGCGCCGCTATTGCTATTGGGCTCGGCGATGATCGCCAATTCATCCAAGACACAGCAATCAGGAGAACACAGCATGCGGAAAGCCATATGGTTGGGGTTGGCCACGATCGTTGCGGGTCTAGCTTCCTCGATCGCCTGCGCGCAGACCCTGAAGCCGCTCACCTTCGTTCAGATGCATCCGGTTATAGGCGTGGGCGAAGAAATATTTCTGTATGCGGTGCCTAAAAATCTTGGCTACTTCAAAGAGGAGGGCCTGGATGTGCATATTGAGGGCGCTCCGAGCGGGACCGTTGCCGCACAGGTTATCCAGGTCGGTGGAGCCACGCTCGGCACCACGGCGCCGGAATCAGTTATGCAATTGCGCGAGAAGGGCGCCGATCTGGTTGCCGTATTCGGGCTGAAGCGAAATGCCGGGACGTTCGTCGTCGTGCCGGAAGGCTCGGATATCCAGACGTTGAAAGATCTGAAAGGCCGAACGGTCGCCGCGAATTCGTTTGGATCGGGTGGAGGCTTCAGCTTGCGGCAGAGCCTGCAGGAACTCAACATCGATTCATCTCAATACACGCAAGTGACCATGCCGCCGGGACCTGGAGCATTTGCGGCGCTGCGGTCAGGCAAGATCGATGCTCTGGTGCTGTGGGATGCCATGCTTGGCGCGGCAGAGAATAGCGGGCTCAAGCTGAGAACGATCAATATCTCGTTTCAGGATCGTCTGGCGGGAATGACGATTGCTGCCAACGGCTCCGTCGTCCGATCCGATCCGGGGCTGATCGCCGGCTACTGCCGTGCGATGGCGAAGGGGTTGACCTTCACAGTCGCCAATCCGGAAGCGGCAGTCAAAATATTCTGGAAGGAGTTCCCGTCGGCGAAGCCCAGCTCGGGCGATGACGAAACCAACTTGAAGAATGCTGCTCACATCCTCTCGCGCTTTCTGGAAATGGCGCTTCAGGGGCAGCCCGCCAATGGTGAACTGGGAGCGTTCATTCCTTCCGCATGGGACAATACCTATGCCACGTTCAAAGGCCTCGGAACTATTAAGGGGGCGGGATCGGCGCAGGATGCATACACGTCGCGATTTATCAAAGACTGCAATAATTTCGATCGGAGCGCGGTCATAGCGCAGGCACGTGATGCCCAGTGATCGGCCTGCCGGCAGCGACGATGTGTGCGTGCTTGGCGCGGCATCGCCGCTCGGCGCAGCCATCGTGCGCGGCCTGCTTGCTGAAAACTACGCTGTTACGGGCTTTGACTGCGAGACATCCGGCATCGAAGACATACCCGATGCGCGATACAAGCGCATAACGGCCGATTGGACGCAATGGCCGGACCAGTTGTCGGAGCAATCCGCGGCATATGGCCTGGTCGTTCTGCCACATGTACGTTCAGCCCGACCGTTCCTTGCGCTCGACATGGATGAATGGCGAAGCCAGTTCGAGCGCAATGTTCGATTGCCTCTGCTGGCACTTCGCTCCGTCCTGCCGGGGATGCAGGCTCGCAAGGCCGGCTCTGTCGTCCTGTTCTCGTCGATCGGCGCGCGCACGGGCCTGGCGGGCAACGCGGCCAGTGCGGCTTCCCTCGGCGGCTTGCTTGGCCTGGCGCGCTCGGCCGCGCTCGAAGTTGCGCGCGACAACGTGCGGATCAATGTCATATCGCCGGAGCATTCCGATCTCGTAGATGTAACAGGCGACGTCGATGGGCTGGCGGAGGCGGTGTCATTCCTGCTGGCGCGCGACAATGCCTACCTGACCGGTCAGGATCTGCGCATAAGCGCCGCCAGAACGATGTTTTAGGTGAGCTCATGACGGTGATCGTGACAGGGGGAGCGAGCGGAATCGGCAAGGCCGCGGCCATGCGGCTCGCCGCGCGCAGCCATGTCGTGATTGCCGACTTCAACGCGGAGGAGGCGGCACGGACGGTCGAGGAGATCCGGCAGAGCGGGTATCGTTCCAGCGCGTTCCGGGTCGATGTTTCGGACCGCTCCTCAGTCGACACCATGGTCAAGCAGGTCATTCGCGATCATGGACGAATCGAAGGGCTTTTCTCGAACGCGGGCATGAATTTGCGCGGCGGGGTTCGCGATATCGATCTCGACGAATGGGACCGGATGATCGCGACGCACTG
>Ga0182744_1000623_pt1 | contig 33019 bp, 28 predicted proteins | sample eDN3rd30CKraftMG_FD_128525 | JGI IMG/M metagenome (GOLD analysis project Ga0182744, IMG submission 128525) | Enriched Miracle-Growth compost microbial communities from Emeryville, California, USA - eDNA 3rd pass 30_C Kraft MG (version 2) (version 2) ... | reverse complement strand
GGCTACGCCCGCCCTCCGCCGCACGCAGCGCAAGGCCATCCTCAACAAACCAGCATCATATCCGATAAGGGGGTCCCTCTTCGACGCCGATCGGGGGTCCCTTTTGCGCGCCGATTGACACCCTAGCTCGAGACCCCGAGCTTTCGTGATCGGGGCGCCACAACCGGCGACGGCGAGTCGCTCCGTTTCTGCCAGCGGTGTTTCCGGGATCCTGATGATGGGCCACATGATCGATGCTGAATCACTGGCGCGGCAGGCTCCGTTTATGGAAGCTATGGAGTGCATTGTCTCTATATCACCGATAGCGGTGGGGCGCTCGACATGGATGGTGTTCGCGACCGATTGCGCGCTTATGGCCGTGTGCTGGAACTCGAAACTCAGCGCGGCATTCACGCCCACCACAATCTTTCGCTCGGCGTCGCAAATTCTATCATCGGCGCACAGGAAGGCTCGATACGAAACGGCGCCAGTCTGGCGGGCACGGGTGCGGGCGCCGGAAACGCCCCGCCGGATGTTCTCGTCGCCGCCGCCGACCGTAAGGAAGGAGCCGTGGTTGCGACGTCATGGCGCTGATGGATGGGGCCGAAGACCTTGTCCGCCTGCTGCAGGACAGCGGTGCGGGGCGACCGCGAAACCTTGGCGCTGGAATATGCGGGGATTTACTCCAGTTTTCTTCGACATGCGGAAGAAGGCGAGCGAGGATTTCGGCATGCCGGCGAATCCTCGTCGAATTGGGCCGCAAGATGGTAGGCGTACAAGAAGACATGATCGTTGATGTTGCGCTCGACATGATCAAGGAGCGCGATGCGCAATAACGCCTATGGCTTCGACGGCGGACGGCTCGCTGTCATGACATGATGCCTAAGCATCTCGCCAATTTCGTCGAATGTAAGCTGACAAAAAAAGACACCCGCGCGGCCGAAGCCGTGCGGGTGTCGAGATGAAGAACTCGATCCCCGTTGCCGAAGGCGAGTTCCTCTGGGTCGCCCCGCTTCCCTAAGTACGGCGCTTGATTCGCGATTGTATGGAAACGCCAAAAAGCAGGGCCGTGAAATCATTGTGCCTCAGCAACAAGCGACGTGAGGCTAATATTATCATCAGATCATTCTTCGGGCCTTCGTGCATCGACCGCAAACTCGTTCAATTCAAGCGTCTGGCCGACCTGCTCGACGATGACCGGCGCGACGGTAAGGCCCAGCCGGTCCTTCACCCGTTCCTCGAGAATGAACAGCGGCCGCCCGACCTTCTCGCCGAGCGTGATCGGGTCAGCGTTCGCCTTCTCGCCGCCGGCCAGCAATATCCAGTCGACAGGCCGCGCTTTTTCCAGCGCCCACCGAAGGTCGCGCGGATGAACTATCACAAGGCGCTGCGGCAACGACACATAGGCGAGGGGGTTGAACGTGTAGCCCTTGGGATAGAGAAGTTTGCCGTCGGGCAGACGGATCTCGAAACCGAGCGTGTGGAACGGAACGACCGTGCGCTTACGGTCGGTACGCGCTGCCGCGAGCACGGCCGATTGCATCGCGCTCCACCCCTCGCGCGGTCCGAACCGGTCCGCGATATTCGAGGGCTGTTGTGCCACACGCGCTTCGATCTCGGAGAGGGCATCCGGCTCCGCGATCGGCCACGTCCGCCCGATCGTCGCCGTCTGCCCGTGGGCGGTCGCGGCGAGGACGATCGATCCGAGGACGAGCAGAATCGAGGTTCCGAACTGCGAGGCGGCAACGCGGACGCGGTTCGGATCATGCGCCACGGTGACGACTCCTCAACCTGTCCCGGGGGTCCGTTCCGCTTTCGCCGATGAGCGCTGCAACGAACGAACCGAACGAGAGCAGTCCCAGCAGGATGGCGATCGGCCGCGGCGAAGCCGCGCCATCGGGCGACAGGAGCAGGATCACGGCCAGCGACTGCCCGAACAGCATTCCCGCAACAGCAAGGCGAAGGGCGCCCGGCGACGGAGCAGCGGAAAACAGACCCTTCATCGCGCTTGCCGCCGACCGCGCCAGCAAGACATCAACTGGCTTGTTACGCTCGACAACCAGATAAGCAGCAGCCCGCTCGCGAAGCAGGCCGCGCCGACGGTAACGGCCGCCCGAACCACCATCTGGGTCGGCAGGCTGACCAGGAGACCGGCGATTATCACCAGCCCCGCCAACGTCACCGTCTCGATCGCGACGAGCCGGAAACGCCAATAATAGGCCCTCCGCTCGGCTTCCGCAGCAACAGCCGCTTCGAACCGTGCTCGGTCGCCGCGCAGCATGGCGTCGAGGTCGAGCTTGAGCTGCTCACGGGTGGTAGTGCGGCGCGTCACGACACGGCCTCGCCGATGGGAGCGGGCGACCAGCGCTCGCCGAGAATCTCGCGGGGATCGACCCCCGCCAATTCACACACGGCTTCGAGCGGCGAGCGCCCTCCGCGGATGAGCGCCTCGAATGCTGCGACTTCGCCCGGTGCGCTGGTGTTGATCCAGTAGCTGAAGGGATCGACGACGAGCCGCGCGACGCCCAGCCCCAGCGGGGAGTCGATGAATACCTCGCTGTAATTGGGCTTGTTGTTGCGGACGGATTTCAGCAGTTCGAGGACGAAGCCCGAATAATCGAGGATCTTGTTCTCGACCGCCCGGTCATAGGTCGAACCCTGGAGCAGGAAGCGCGTCGCGGCATTTTCGAGGATCACCTGCCCGGTGCCGCCGAACAGGGTCAGGTCGTTCATGCTCTGGAGCACGATGCCGAAGCTGCCCTGATATTTGCGGGCGCGCCGGTAGCCCTGCGCAAATGCCTCGGCGAGCCGCGAAAGATCCTGTCCGTCGCTTTTCGTCATGAACTGTGCCGCCTCGTCGCACAGCACGAAGCGGGGGCGGTCGCGGGCGGAGAGATAGAGTTCCTGCGTGACCGCGTTGACCACGACCATGACGATGACGTTGAACAGGTCGGGCATCGCCTTCAGCCGCTCGAGCTCGAGGACAACGAACTCGTCGGCCGAGATGTCGAAGGTCGACGGCCCGTTGAAGAAATGCCCGTAGGCTCCGTCCGACCCGAAATCGCGCAGGTTGAACGCGAGTTCGCGCGCTATCGGCTGCAGGTGCTCGACCCGGTCGAGGTCGCGGGCTGCATAATGCGGGTAGGCCCCCAGCCAGGCGCGGACGGAGTCGATGCCCTCGTCGGCGTGACCTTCGTCGATCGTCCATTGAACAGCCGATTTCAGGAGGTTCCATTCCGATGTCGAGACGCCCTTGCGTGTCGCCGCGTTCGCCATCTCGGCAACGATCGCGACCGCCATCGCGATAGCCGACTGCTTGTCCTCGCCATCCACCGCGAGGCCAAGATCGAAGGGGTTGAGGACAAGCTTTTCCTCGCCGATGTCAATGTAGCGCCCCGAGCAGAGCGTGCAGAGCTTGCGGTACGAACCGCCGATATCGATGATGCGGATCAGCGCATTCTGGGCATAATATTGCCGGCAGAGATCGTTGAGCAGGAAGCTCTTTCCGGCGCCACTCTCCGCCGCGACCACGAAATTATAGTTGTTGATGCGCGGATCGAAGAGGTCGAGCGTGATGAGCTGGCCCTTGCGCCCGGCATAGAGGAGGGCAGGGCGGCCACCACCGCGAAAATCGGTCTGGATCGGCGCCATCAGCGCGGTCGCCTTCACCGGAATCTTGAAATCGCGCTCGAGCATCTTGATCGTGCGGCGTTCGGGATAAAGGCCGAAGGGCAGGCTCGCTGTAAGCAGGACCGGGTTGAGGTAGCTTTCCTCCTGCACCATCCAGGGGAGCGGCTCGCTTTCCCAGAGGCGCTTGGCACGTGCCGCCATCTCGCGGGCCTGATGGCTGTCGCGGCCGAACACCCAGACCGTCGGCAAGACCGTCACGAAGCGGCTGTTGCCCACCTCGTCGAGCACCCAGCCGATCTCCTCGATCTGCTTGCCGACCTCGACCGCGAAACTGCCCGCCGCCTTCTGCGCCGAAAGGATTTGCGCCCGCTTGTGAATCTCGAACTGTGAATGGTCGAAGAGGATGTTGAGGCAATAGAGGAATGGGCCGCCGATCTGGTCGCTGTCCTCGGCGCTGCCGCGCATGCCGCCCATCAGGCGGTTGGTGCGCTCGGCCGTCACGCGGCGCGCCGGCGCCTTCGGCGTCAGGCAGCGCGCCACCTGGTTGCCGAGGAAGACTTCGGGACCATAGAATGCAAGATCGGGGCCCGCGTCGATGATCTGCCGGCGGAGCGGCGGAGCCGACCGATCGGCCGCGCAGCTTGCGAACACGCCGGGCGCATCGTCGAAGACGCCGTTGAAGATGCGCCGATAGAAGGACACCATCTCGTGCGGCTCGATGCGCCTGATGCCGAGCTTGGCAAGCTGCTCCTCGATCTGGCGCCGAAGATCGCTGTGCATCGGCTGGCGCGTCTTCACCGCGAGGAAGGTCCGGAAGTCGCGGATCGGAATGCCGTGCAGCGCGGCGAGGCCATTGCGTCCTTCATTGAGATAGGCGTGCGTCCGCCGCGCCGACGCCTGGATCAGCGGATCGGGCCGGTTCTTGAGGTCGAGATACTGGTCGAGCGCCGGGGCGATCAGCGGATCCGCGAAACTGATCAGCTGGAGAACGCTGTTCTCCGGGAACTGGATATTGAACAGGCCGAGCAGTGCCTGGTGGACATGCGCGAACATATAGGCTGCGGGCGTCAGCTCCCACGCATAGCCCCAGCCATCGTCGATGCAGAGGAAGGCTTCTTCTTCCTCGACCCAGGTCACCAGCGGCAGGAAATCCGAATAGCGGTCGCGTGCGACGCTGCGATGGAGATCGGAAAAGGTGAGCCCGCCCCCGGTGCGGGTTCCGAGCGCCTTCACGGTTTTTGCTCCGCGGACGGGGCCGGCTCGATTCCCGGAACCTCCCGAACCTGTTCCAGCACCGGCACACGCGAGGCGGGCGACACCGGCGGTACCAGATAGCCGCCGACGACCCAGGAGGGCGTCTCGAGCACCGAATAGACGAAGCGCGGCATGTAGAGTCGGTCGGGGCGGTTGCGGTCGGCATAGGGAAGGATCAGCGTCCGGACAGCCTGCGCTGGCCTCAGCATCGGAGTCTCTGGTGCTTCGATCAATCCCTGCAGCTCGCGATAGACGCTGTCGCGATAGGTGCCGAAGGCATCGGCGGAAACATTTCTCCCCCGCTTTGCCGCAGACAGGGGCTTCCGATCGCGCTGCCGGAGCAGCTTCTTGTCGTTCGTTACCGCGGGATCGGACCGAGACGCGACGCCCTGGGCGGCATCCTCATAGGCTTTCTCGGGGTGGATACACTGGCCGTGATCGTCATTTTTGCAGCTGAACTTCTCACTGTAGGGCGACATGGCCGAGCCAAGTGACGCACAGCCCGAGAGCAGCAAGGAGGTGAGGCACACAGCCGCGGCACTTCCCTTGCGAAAGGGGCGAATCTGTCGAAAGCCAAGAATCATTGTTTTCCTCCGCGCCAGCCGTGCAAGGCCGAAAATGCCTGCGCGAGGCGCAGGGAAATGGCGTTGGTGCCGCTTTCGAACCCGAGAGCCGCGATACGGGGATGGCGCTGATGCCGGCGCTGGGACAAGGCGTGGGGCACGTACTTGCCGCTCGGAGGCACACGCTTGCATGCCAAATTGGGCCGATGATTAGTCGGCAATCATCTTGGTGAAAATATTGTCCGTTCGCACTTGCAGCATAAACCGGCGATCCCCATATCGTTGGTGCCTTTCAGGCATCCTCTCCCAAAACTTCATAGGGCCGGCGCAAGCTGGCCCTTCTTTTATGGGTTTTCGAGTGTTGCGCCGCCGACGCATTCATCCTCCTCTACAGAGGCTGAATCTGGCGGGCGCCACGAGGCTCGCGTCGCCTCGGGCAATATCGAATATTGGAAAAGCTCTGTCAGACCTGTTCCTGAGCGGCAGGAGATCAAAATCTCACGAGTTCCGCTTGGCATATGCTTTGGCATATGCTAGATGCCATTTATGGAGGTTTCGATGAGTATCGAACGACATGTGAAATTGTTCAAAAACGGTCGGAGTCAGGCTGTGCGCATTCCGCGTGAATTCGAGTTGCCTGGCGAAGATGCGGTCATGCGTAAGGAAAATGGTCGCCTGGTTCTGGAGCCGGCCCCACCCAAATCGCTGCTAGCTCTGCTCGCGACGCTTCAGCCGATTGCGGAAGAATTTCCCGAGATCAATGATCCCGCGCCAGAACCGGTGGAACTGTGACGACGTATCTGCTCGACACGAATATCGTTTCCGATCTTGTTCGCAATCCGCAAGGGCAGATAGCTGCAAAAATTGCGAGCGTCGGTGAGCAGAACATCGCCACCAGCATCATCGTAGCGGCCGAGCTTCGCTTTGGCGCGGAAAAGAAAGGCTCCCAGCGTCTCGCCGACCAGCTTGAGGCCATACTGAGTTCCTTGCCGGTGCTACCATTGGCTCATCCCAGCGACAGCAGCTACGGTCAGTTGCGTGCTGAACTCGAGCGTGCTGGCACGCCTATCGGCGCCAATGATATGTTGATCGCCGCGCACGCCCAGGCTCTAGGGGCGATACTTGTATCCGACAACGAACGCGAGTTTTCACGCGTGAGAAGCCTTCAGCTTGAAAACTGGTTGCGATAAGCATCGATTGACAAGAGTCGGCAGCCATTATCGTGCGAAACTCGCTACGCCCCGATACCCAGAATATGCTATGGACCAGCATGGCGAAGAGTTCGACCAACTTTGGCAAGCCCAGTTCGGCTACGGGATCGACTGTCTCACAGAGGTCGAAGCCCTCAACCTATGTCGTCAGGAATCCGTTGCCGGCATCGCGAATTTCCTGGCTAAGGCAGCAGTCGAAGCATGTGGCCGCGGATTCGAGCCAACGCTTTAGCGACGAAGGCCGTCGATAAGCCTTCCATAGGCTTCAGGCAGCGTTCGGCGATTTTCCAGAAGTATTGAGCGGTCCTTGAAGGCTATGCCAGAGCGGCAAGTCGTCCTCGTGCTTTCTCCGCCATGTGCGGGTCTATTTCGCAGCCGATGTAGTTCCGTCCGTTCACCGCCGCAGCCTCTCCAGCGGCGCCCGAACCAGCGAAAAAGTCGCCGACGAGGCCACCCGGTGGACAAGAGGTGCGGATCAGGACCGCGAGTAGCGCGACAGGTTTCTCGGTTCCATGGAAGCCGCCCCGTACGCTGTTCAACTCTATCACGGATTTCATGATCCTCGTGCCGTCATCACGATAGCCGGCGGCGGCGATGGCCCCCGTATGCTTCACCGCTCGCCTCATCTGGACCGATTTGTTTCGCGTCACTGCCGGAACGCGCTGGACATCGTTGTAGACCTCCCTCCACAGCGCATCGCGGCGATAAAATTGCACCACGATCTCGTGCACGCGTTTGAATCGGTCGGCGGCGAACCCGGTCCCGTTCGCCTTGCGCCAGATAATGTCCTGGGCATAGCGCAGGCCACCGGCGTCGAAGCGGTCAGCGTCGGCGAGCAGGTAGCGCTGCGACCCGAAGACCCAGAGCGATCCCGACGGCTTGAGGCACTCCGCAGCAAGCATGTGCCAGCCATCGACGCGCTTGTCCCACGCATGCGTGGTGACGCCATAGGGTGGATCGGCAATTATCAGGTCATAAGGGCCGTGCGTTGCCATGATATCACGGCAATCGCCGCAATGGACGGCGAGGTGGGGCGGCAAGTCAGAACTTGCTGCCGGCCGTCGGCTTGATTTCGAGTATCACGCCCTCCTGGATCACGACGACGACATCCTTCGCCGCGCCCACCTCAACGATGGGGCCTGCCTGGCGCGCGAGATCGAGATAGAAGTCCGTGAGCTTGTCGGACGACTTCGACAAGCCGCCGGCGATGCCGGCCTTGGCCGCGTCGCCGGCATCGAGCGTCCGCACCGAGCCGAGCGCGGATGTCGAGACATCCCCGATCGTGTTCTCGACCGTTTGGCTGATGCCGCTGATCGTGCCGGCTATGAAGGCCCGTGCGAGGCTCGCTCCAGCGCGCGTCACCACTTTGCCGCTCAATCCCTTCTTGCCGTCTGTGTCGACGAAAAAGCCCTTGATCGGCTGATCGACTACCGAGCGTTCGTCGAAATCGACGCAGGAAAGCGACACCAATTGGACCTCGACCCGCTCCTTGGCGAGACTGCCCGTCGCATTGCCGATCACGAAGCAACCGGAGAGATTGGCCTTTACGTCATTCGGCAGGACGGCGGGGGCCTGAACGCGCGCAATCAGCGGTTCAGGGTTCGAGGTCGCGTCGCGGCTCGCGAGTGCGTCGATGCCGGTCAGCAGCCGCGCCTTCATGAAACCAGGCGGCAAATAGATCGTCCGGGTCTTTTTTTTGGCGCCTGCAGGCGCACCTTTTCCGTCGGCAGCCGCAGCGATGGGCGCCGAGGTCGCTGCTCCGATCGCGCCCACGGTCTTTTCGACTGGCGGTGCGGGAGGGGCGGGCGGCGCCATCGGCGGCGAGGGCGGCGCCGGGATTTCGCCGGCTGCGCCAGGAGCCGGCGGGTAATCCGGTATCGCGCCCGGCAGGGCAGGAGGCAGGCCAGGATCGCCATCGGGCGACGCAACGCCGCCGCTGCCCGGCACGACCTTGCCTTCCTCGATCGCGGTGACGCGCTCGCCCAGCAGCGATTGACCTTCGAGGATCTTCTGTAAATCCCCGCGCAGTTTGGTTTCGAGGCTGTCGCCGCGTAGCCCCGCTCCCATGTCGAGCTTGGTCGCGGGCGGCGCTTCGACAGGTCCGTCGTTGTCCCCGGTGCTCGCCGTATAGAGGCCCGTGCCGAGCATCGCGACGACGCTGGCAACGCCGAGCTGCTTGGCACGAAGCTTTTGCTTCGAACTCAGCCTCTCCCAGCGTTCCTTGAACGCGAGCAGAGCGGGGCCGCGAGCGCCTGTCTCAGGCGGCAGCGGCTTTCCGACTTCGCCGAGGTCGAGTTCGTCCTGTTCGAGGTTATCGGTCATTCGCCGTCTCCCCGGCGAATTACGATCACCCGCGCGCCCTCGCTGGGTTTCACCTGGAGTCGGTCGAGCGTCACCGCGAAGATGTCTGCGCCGAGCGCGCGATCGAGGAACTGCCGTTCTTCAAGCGCCGCGTCGCTGTCGCTCTCGAGGCGGTATTCGGAAGCTGAGAGACCCGCGCCCTCGATGGCAAGCCGCCGCCGCTCGATCAGCCGGATGGAAGGGAGGGCCGCGATCGTGATAGCGCCTGCGCGCGGAGCGACGTCGGAAAAACTCGCCGGCACGCGGTCGCGCAGCATCGCGAGCGTGATCGAGATAGCGCGCTCCTCCTCGACGAGCGGTCCGAGCAGCTCCTCATTGGCCTGTGCGCGTTGCGAGCGCCCCTGAGCGAGCGTTACCGTCTGTGCAGGGATATCGGCGGGCTCGGTATAGAGCGGGTAGATGGCGCCGTTGCACGAAATGAAGAATTCCGAGGGCGTCGTCACATAGCTGCGCGTGACCATTCCCATGTCGTCGACTTCCTTGACTAGGAACTTGATCCAGGCGTCCGAGCCTGCTCGCTCGACGGCGATTGCCTTCTCAGCCGAGAACTTCACATCCTCGATCTCGCCGCCGACGCAGACGACATGATTGACGTCGCGGTTGGAGAGGCGGATCGTGCTGACCTGATCGGGGAGAGCCGTGATCGCCTGCGCCCAGGCGGAAACGGGGAGCATGAAGGCAGCGCCAGCCAACGCGGCGGCGCCTCTAGCGAGTATCAGCATTGAAGCTCTCCTCGTTGAGCGCGACGAGCCAGAAGCGGCCGTTCTCGACCGCGTAGCGAATGCGCAGATTGCCACGGAACTTGCGGATAACCCCGCCGATCACGCGTACCTTTTCCACCGGGACGAGAATGTCGCGGTCGGTCCACTGCACGGGCTGGTCGGGACGGATGTAGGTTGCGATCGACAGCGTCGAATTGTTCGCCAGCTCGTCGAGGATCACGTTCAGATTGTCGCGCATGCTGTTGTAGGCGGACGGGTGAACGATCGAGAGGAGCTCCGCGAATTGCTTGTCGGCGGAATAGGCCGAATAGGTTCCGGCCAATGACACGATGTTGCGGGTGATTGTCCGCAGATAGGCCGCTGAGGGTTTCGATCCGGTGACATAGAGGTCGCCGCCCGATCCGAACGGTACAACGACCGTGCGTTCATTCTGGTCGGAGGTGTAGATGACCGCGCCCAAAACCGCGGTAATGCCGAACAACCCGACGATTGCGAACTTCAGGAGCCGGTTTTCTTCGAAGAGGTTCGATGACCCTTGGAGATAGCGATGGATTCCGAAGCTCGCGGGCTTGCCGACGAGCGGATCGACCGGCTCGCGGCGGGATTTTGCGATGCGTGAAAACATGGTCCGCCCTCACTCGTAGAAACGGGTCTGGGTCGGACCCGGATAATGACGAAAGCTCAGCATTCCCCAGCGCCACGCGAGATGTGCGAGGAACCCGCGCGGCTGCGCGCGCTTCCACGGCAGGAAAAGGAGAAGGGCCGCGATGAACGCCCACCCGACCAGTCCGCCAACGATGACGGCGACGAAAATGGTCGTTACCACCAGCACGAACTCGTCCGATCCGAACCACAGGATTTGAACCGGCTTGTGCAGATATTGGGGCAGACGCTCGTCCATGACCCTTCTCCTCCTGCTTTACATCCCCGAGGCCAAAACCATCCGGGGATTTGGGCCGGGAGCGACATGCTCCCGGTAACCGGATCGCAGACGAACGGTGGAACCGGAACGCTCGCCCACGATCCGATGCCGTCAGATCACCATCCCGAAGGTCTGGAGGATGCTGTCCGCCTTGATCAGGCAGACCGCAGCGACGATCGTCGGGATGCCGATCATGATGTTGCTGAACAGCCGCGACACGCCGAACAGGAAGGCCGCGACGCCGCCGACAAAACCGAGCGGTCCCTTGACGCCCTGGTTCACCACGATGTCATAGATGTCGTAGCCGAGATCGCCCGCCACCGGCGCAGTGAACGCGTGCGCGCTTGCCGCGACGAGCGAAAGGAGCAGTACCGGAATACCGATGTCCGCGACCGAGAGGGCCTTTTTGCCGAAATATTTGACCATATTGCCTGCTTTCATGAAAGTCGGGCCGTCCGCTGATCTGCCTGCCGGCATCGATGAGGATCGCTGTCGGCCGACGGCAGCGCTGGACAGCCCGTTGGGGGCGCCGCCGCCGGCATTCCGGTTCGCCGCGATCATCGACAGGCCGGGGGCCATCGGCGCCGCGGCGTCCGCCAGGAAGGGAAGGGGTTCAGGGCCGCGCATCGGCCGTCTTCGTTGATGAAAGGAACGCCTCGATCTCCGCTTGCTGGAAGCCAGAAATCAACTTGCCGCCGATGATAAGTGTCGGCGTACCGGTAATGCCGGCCGAACTGACCAGCTTTGCGTGCGCCTCAACTCTGGATCGACCCGCTGCGCAGGTCCGGAGAACGGCGGGGGCCGCGCCTGCATAGATGGCTTTGAACGCCGCTTCTTTGTCGGGCGAGCAAAGGATATGCTCGGCCTTGGCGGCAGCTTCCGCGTGAATGCCGCTCACGAAATAGACGAGACGGCGAACAGGCTTTCCTTCTGCGGCCTTTGTCGCCCAATAGCGATCGAGCGCGCGACAATAGGGGCAGTCGGGGTCGGTGAACTCGATCACCGTCGGCGCGCCCTCGGAGCCGATAGCGAACGCCTGGGAGGGATCGATCGCCTTCAGTCGCTTGGCGGTGCCGGCTTCCTGTGCGAGCGCGGTGAGATTGACGCCGTTCTTGTCGAAGATCGATGCGAACAGCAGATGCTCGCTCTCGGGCGCATAATAGATGATGCGTCCGCCGGCGCTTGCCTGGTAGAGTGGACCTTTAACCGGCGCGCGCTCAAAATCCTCGAACTGGAGGTTGGTGAACGTCTGCCGAAGATCGCGTTCGGCCTCAGCCGCGGCTTTTGCCAGCAGCGAATGTTCGTCCGCTTTCTGCGCGAAACTCGACGACGGGTTGAGGAGGGCGATAGCGGCAAGCGCCAAGCCGCAGTGTTTCCGAGCGCGGTGCCCGGATCCCTGCCCGAACGATGGCATAGTGTTAGCGATGTCGGAATCGCACGACATGAATCCTCCTCAGCGCAGCGCGCCCCGTTTGATGAAAGCTCTGGGGAACGAGGACTGACGTTACGATGTGCGTATCGTCAGCCCGTTCCCGATGACGGACGGATGGACGCCGGAGCAGGCCGAGGCAAGACAGTAGGAGCGGAGGTGCCTCAACAGGGCAGGGTTGTGCCGACGTGCGTTAAGTCCAACACATCAATATAGAAGGATTTCCGCCGAAAACGGCCAGTCCTTGGAGAAAAAATGGCTGTCACGAATCTTTGAAAAGCTGAACAATCTTATCAACTTGAAAGCATCTCAGCTTGATGATGAGTGTCGACGATCGCAACCTTTGATGCGCGTAATTCACGGGCATGATGGGATGAAGGTAGATGTCGCTTCCCAGGATCAGGGAGAAACAGGACGATCGGATCATCGATCGTCTGAAAGTGATATCGGGACGTCGAATTGAAGACGAGCGTCGACGTCGACGGCTGACTCAACGTCAGTTCGCACGCCGGATTGAGCTTAGCGTTCGTTGGCTACGGGAGATTGAAGCAGGCAATCCGGTCGTCAAGCTCGACGATCATTTGCGCTGCGCCGATGCGTTGGGGATGGCGCCGACATATATCTTCTTGCCGCTGCTGTATCGATCCTATGGTCGCTCCTGCCCGATCAATGTCGCGGTTGTCGATCTTGCCGATCTTGAACAACGCTATCTAGCGCTAACCGCCCGGCGGATCGTTGCATTCCGGGCGTGAAAATGAGCAAGGGTTTGCCGTTTCCAGAACGTTGAGGAAAAGTCATTCATCGACGCTGTGGTAGAGGCTGGATATAGGGCAGCTTTGCGCCCGATGGACGAACCCGCTTCGCGGGATGGGCGCCAGGACTGAGGTGACGGAAGATACACGGACGTTGAGCAAGGCGGCGCGGTAGGCCGATCATGGAGCTCCTTCAACGAAGAGGAGCATATCATGACTATTGTTACGACCGACGTTCCCGTCACCCCGCTTCGCCAGCGCATGCAGCACGATATGATGATGCGCGGCCTGGGTCGGCATACCCAGCAGGATTATATCCGCCACGTCCGACGCTTCGCCGCATTCCTTGGGCGCCCTCCCGATACGGCAACGGCCGAAGATCTCCGGCGCTTCCAGCTATCTCAGCACGAGAAGGGCGTCAGCGCGTCAACCATCAACGGTGCCGTCTCGGCCCTGCGCTTCCTGTTCGCTGGGACCCTCGGGCGGCGGGATCTGGCGCGTTCTCTTGTCATCACGCGTAATCCGCGCAAGCTGCCCGACGTGCTCAGCGTCGATGAAGCGGCGAAGCTTCTCGAAGCAGCGCCCGGCATCAAGTACAAGGCTGCGCTCGGTGTCGCCTATGGCGCGGGATTGCGCGTCTTGGAGGTCGCTCATCTCAAGGTCGATGATATCGACAGCACCCGGATGCTGATCCGCGTCGAGCAGGGGAAGGGACGCAAGGACCGCAATGCCATGCTCTCGCCGCAGCTCTTGGAACTGCTCCGGATGTGGTGGCGCGAGGGCAAGCGTCGCAACGTCATGCTGCCCCATGGCTGGCTGTTCCCGGGACGCAGCTACACCGATCCGATCTCGGCCCGGCAGCTGCACCGCGCGGTCCAGGAAGCCGCCGAGGTCGCCGGCATCCGCAAGCGCGTCAGCCCGCACACATTGCGCCACAGCTTCGCGACCCACCTGCTTGAGCAAGACGTCGACATCCGCGTGATCCAGGTCCTGCTCGGACACAGCAAGCTGGAGACGACCGCGCTCTATACCAAGGTGTCGACGCGGACGATCCATGCCGTCGCCGGTCCGCTCGACCGGCTGATGGCCCTGATGGCGGACGAAGCGCCGCCCGGCTGAGCCGGTGCAGACCTCGCTCGAGGTCGCCGATATCTTCCGCAGCGCGGGTCCCGCCTATCGGGCCGCCCATGCGGGGCACCTCAGCCTCCAGCAGCTCAAGATCATGTCGGCGATCGAGCAATGCCGGACCGCGGCGCTCGGCGGCCATGTCGAGGCCTGCGAGGACTGCGGCCACTGGCGCATCGCCTATAACAGCTGTCGTAACCGTCACTGCCCCAAGTGCCAGGGCGCTGCCGCGCGCATATGGCTGGAAGCGCGCGAGGCCGACCTTCTCCCGGTCGGCTACTTCCATGTCGTATTCACGCTGCCCGCCGAGGTCGCCGACATCGCGTTCCACAACAAGGCAGTAGTCTATGATCTCCTGTTCCGGGCGGCTTCTGCGACGATGCTGACCATTGCTGCCGACCCTAGACATCTTGGCGCCCGGATCGGCGTCACCGCCGTGCTGCACACCTGGGGATCCGCGATGACGCATCACCCGCATGTGCATATGATCGTGCCCGGCGGCGGTATCGCTCCCGATCGCACTCGCTGGATATCGTCGCGGCCCGCGTTCCTGCTACCGGTGCGCGTGCTCGGGCGGCTGTTCCGTCGCCTGTTCCTGACCCAGCTGCTGGCGCTGTACGATGCCCGGCGGCTCAGCTTCTTCGGCGCGATGGCGCCGCTTGCCGAACGCCGGGCATTCCTGCGCCACCTATCGCCGATCCGGAAGAAGCGCTGGGTCGTCTACGCCAAGCCCCCATTCGCTGGACCCGAGGCCGTGCTGGCCTATCTGTCTCGCTACACCCACCGGGTCGCGATCTCGAACCGGCGCCTCCTCGCGTTCGACGATGCCGGCGTGACCATGCGCTACAAGGACTACCGCCGCGACGGCGCTGATCGCCAACGCGTTATGACGCTCAGCGCCGACGAGTTCATCCGCCGATTCCTGCTCCATGTCCTGCCGCGCGGGTTCCACCGCATCCGCCACTATGGCCTGCTCGCCGGTTCTGCCCGGAGGGCCAGCCTCGCGCTCGCCCGCGAGCTGCTCGATGTCATGCCCGATGCCGTGGAGACGCCGATCGACGAGCCGGTCGATCCGACACCGCCATGCCCGTGCTGCGGCGGCAAGATGATCGTGATCGAGGTGTTCGCACGACGGTGCCAGCCTCGTGCCCCGCCCAGTGCCGCCGCGCCGATCCGGACGATCGCGTCATGACCCGGCATGGCTCATCCCCAAGCAGGACTGCGCGACCCCCGCGCTGGCCCACAGGCCGCATTGCGCCGATCACCTTTGCGCGTTGCCGCACGTCCGCTGAAGGACCACCGATGGAGGATCGGAGCATCGATCATGACGGTCGAGTTCGCGCTCCGCGCCGTCGCCTAGGTCGTCTCGCGACTATGCATAGCGGGCTTCCAACCAAGCCAAAACACAAATCCCCATAGCTCAGTCCCAGAGCCCCCGCGGGTTCCTCCATCAGAGGCTTTCGTACGCTTACGCGCCCGAAACCCTTCACGATTTCAGACCTCCAACCCCGTCCGGGGCACGCCTCGATAGCGGACATCAATCGGCGCTCACGAGAATGACCGAGATGTTGGACACTCCGGAACGGCTCCTTTCAGGAGCACCGATCAGGATAGCAGACATCCCGGGCGGCGAACTGGCGCGTCAACTAAGCGTCCCAATATTGCGCCCGTTCGGGCGATCCGCGAAAGCCCCCGAAAGATGGGGGACCTCCTGATCCACGCGACAAGGTGCTCCGGCACGCTGCTCAGTCGACGTGCAGCAGATCAGGGGTTGCGGGGATTCCGGTTTCGGCCGCCCTGTCATGGTAAAGCCGTGTATCCCCGCCTGCGCGGGGACACACGGCTTTTTCAATATCGGCCGGGATTTCTGAAGCAGCCTCAGCGCGCCTCGGGGGCAGCGGCGGCGGCATCAGCAGGAAGTCCGCCCAGTTGGGTAACCAGCTTGGTATAGGCGTTCAGATAGGCCAGAACGATTACCTGGCCGATTTCGGTGTTCTGGTATCCACCGCCGCCTATTCCTGCAAGGCCGCCCCACAGGCCGCCTGCGCCTGCGCCGCCCTTGAAGCTGAGGTCGGATTTGCGAGCATAGCCTTCGGTCAGGGCCTCTTCGACGGTCGTTCGCGCATTGACGATCGACAGGGCGACATTCGCTTCCTTCTTCTTGACCGAGATGCCGCCGGCAATTGCTCCGATCGTCCTGCGGCCCAATAAGCCGCCAACGATTCCCCCCAGCGAGTTGCCGCCGCTATTACTGTTTGTGGTGATGATATCGGGCTGCAAAAAATAGTCGGCCGCCCTCACCTGCCCACGGCCCAGGTTGGAACCGGCCTGCAATTCGCCTGCGTCTCCCAGCGCCCGTTCCATATTGCGGCTTGCGAGCGCACGGCCACGGTTAACAAGCGAGAAGCAACCCGACTGCTGAACAAAAACGCGAATGATGGCCTCCGGGCTACCCAGATTATACTCGCGCCACCACTTTCGATCAGGCTCGACAATGGCGACGGTCCCCAGGTTTCGTGTGCAGCGTGGGATCTCTTGCATGCCCTGCGCTTGCTGTTGACGGGCCGACGAACCTTTATCCCGTGCCATAGCCGGTGTGAATACCGTCACGGCCGCAACCATGGCTCCAGCGAAAAGTGCTGCCTTTTTCATATTCAATATTCCTTCTCCAATAATCCCGCCCGCAGATTGCGAGCGCCAGGTTCAGGCCGGAACCTGCGCCGAGCCGAGAGCACGGGATTTGAGCTTGCGAAAATGGCTGGACATCTGCTCCAGCCGGGCGTCCCATTCGGTGTTCGGTTGTTGCCCCTCAATCGCCTTGAAAAAGACCTGCATCATGCAGGCCACGGAAAAAGGCTCCAGCACCGCTGTCTTGATGCACCAGGCGAGAAGCAGGGCAAATATCAGCGCGGTGAACGACAGGGCACCCGGCATCCAGTATGCGAGCAGCGAGGACGGGGCGAGCATGGCGAGGAAGATCAGAAAGCCCAGTCCATAGACGAAGATCATCAGCCAAGCGGCGTTGCGGAACATGATGTTCCAGTTCTGACCATAGAGCACCAGGGCCTCGCGGGCCGATGCCCACGCATTGTCCGAACCGGTGCGGATCGCATGGGCCAGAATGACCTCGTCGATGAGCCCGACCGCGAGGCGAAGAAAAGCGCGTAGAAGATCGCGGAGCTGTCTCGCTCCCGGCAGGAAGGAGAGCAGGCCGCCGGCCAGGCCGGTCAACGAGCGCAGAACGCCTTTGACAAGGATATCGAGCGCGAAAAGCGCACTGGACTGGGTAAATCGTTCCCTGACGACATCCTTGCCATGTCCGATCTGGCCCTTGCCGCCAGGCAGGCGGCGCCCATCGATCAATTCGACCAGAACAGCGATATGCCCGGCTTTCACGAGATAGAACAGATATTCGCGTGCCCAGAACATGATGCCGCCCACGATGGCGAAACCGAACGCGCCGCCCAGCAAGGCTCCGTCTGCCGCTCCGAGCCCGTAGCCCATTCCGGCGCCCAAGGCAGATACCACGACATAGATCAGGGCGATCCCGGCATAGACGGCGAAACGCAACAGCATAAACGGCAGGGTTCGGGCCATGAGGCCGATCGATGCCGAGATGCTGAAATCCCACATGGAACTGTCTGTTTCCCTGTTTCGCCGGGCTGCCGATATTTGGCGCTACGGAGCGGGCTACCTCACATCAGGCTTGTGCGCCCCGTTCATTTGAAGGGGGCAAAGAGATTGGAAATCTGGTATTTGGGAGGCAGGGATTAGGCCGTCAGTGACCTGCCGAGGGTCTGCGTACGAGCGATCAGGGCGTGAGGAGATCATCCGTGCTGCGGCGTCAGCGTGTTCTATGGCTAGTCATCATGTGCATCACGATCGTATCCTGCTCCGCCGAAGGCGAGTCCATTCCGGGAGACAAAAATGAGCCGACTGCGGAGGCGTTTGAGCTTTCCGTACCCCAAGGCGATGTCGTGCTGGAGGTTGGGGGAGCCATAGGCCGCTTCAATGTCGCGAACCGTGCGCTGTTCGATCTCGACATGCTGCGTTCCCTTCCTACGGTCAGCGTGGAAACGCATACTTCGGTGACAGATGGGGTGAAACGGTTCGAAGGGTTCTTGCTTCGTGACTTTCTGAACGGCTTGGGCGCCAAGGGCGATAAAGTGGTGGCAAGCGCACTCAATGACTATGAGATGGAGATCCCCATGGAGGATCTGCGGAAGTTCGATGTCATCGTGGCGTACAATATGGATGGCGAACTCTTGTCGCCAAGTAATAAGGGGCCGTTATGGATCGTCTATCCGCGCGACGACTATCCGGAATTGCAGGATATCCGCTATGATTATCGCTGGGTCTGGCAGCTGCATTCATTGAAGGTAGAATGAACTGGCGCAGGGACATATTCGGTGTCCTGATACCGTCCGTCACGATCGGCCTGTTCGCCGTTCTGATTGTCACGTCGCTATTTCGTCTTCTCGCGATCGAACAGGAACTGCGCATCAATGCGACCCAGAACATGCTGTGGGTGGTCACGCGTGCTCAGGTCAGCAGCCTGCAATTGCAAGAGGCGGCGTCGATGCGCGTGGAAGGAGTGAGCGAAGGTGCTTCGATCGACCGAAAGCTCAATAATTTTCTGGGCCATTACAAGGTTCTCAACGATGGCCCGCAGCGGCGCCAGATGGATGAGATGGAGCTATCCGATGCACTCGACCGGGTCGAGGCGCAGCGGGCTGAACTGGAAAGGTTGATCACAAACCTTTCGATCGGAGATGCTGCTGCGTTGTCCCGTATCCGGGAAATCCTGCGACCCTATGATACAGCGCTTGCCCGTGCGGGCAACAAGGCGGTGGTGGACGGGTGGAACAAAGTTGGCGGCAGGCTGGACCACTCCAAGGAGCAAGTATGGGCCATCTTCGTGGCGCTGACCATCATCGCTATCGTCGGAACGGGAATGACGATCCACTTAATCCTGGTCAGTCGAACCGCAAGATCCCGTGCGCGGTTACTGGAACATGAGAAGGCATTTTCCCAGCTTCTCGTCTCTTCGAGCGGCGAAGGGATCGTCGCCACAGATCTAAATTTGCACTGCACGCTCTGGAACGACGCCGCAAGCGCGCTGTTTGGCCTCCGTGCCGCGGAGACATTGCGCAAACCGATTGCTGAGGCAGGTGGGTTCTTTACTATCGAGCGGGTGCAGGAGGCCATTGCGCAGGCCCTGAACGGAAGATCCAGAGTATTGGACGACTTGCCGTTATTCGCGGATATCGATGCCGCGCCAGTTTACGTCGACCTGCGATGTTTCCCTTTGCGTGAGGGTGCTGATATTATTGGAACAATCCTACTTGTTTCCGATGTGACCGAACAACATCACGCAAAGCGCGAACTGGCAGCTCGACATGACCGTCTGGAAGAGCAGGTGCTGTTACGGACACAGGAACTGAACGCGGCCCTTTCGCGCGAACGTACTGCAACGGAAATCTACCGGAATTTTGCGGCGATGATTTCCCATCAGTTTCGAACACCGCTTGCGATCGTCGATTCATCCCTGCAACGCCTTGTGAGGCGCGCAGGGCATCTCACCACGGAACAGATTGCCGACAAGAGCGAACAAGCAAGATTGGCGATATCGCGCCTCGTTCGCCTCGTCGAAAGCACCCTGGATGTGGCCCGTCTGGATAATGGCCAAATCGACAAGCAAACCGGACCCTGGGATCTCGACATGCTCATTGGGAGTGCAGTCAAGCAGCAGGCGAGCGAACGGCCTGATCGCAAGTTTGACTACGCGAGCGTAGGACCACTTATTGTGGAGTGTGATCCGGTTCATACGGAGCATGTCATTGCTAATCTACTTTCGAATGCCGCAAAATACGCTCCGCCCGACACTCCTATCAGGATCAATCCGGTCCTGGCCGGCCAGCAAGCCAGGTGCCAGGTGATCAACGAGGGGCGTATCGATCCGGAAGACCGGGCGCATCTGTTCGAACGCTATTTTCGCGGGCGGAACGCGGGCGAGAAAAGTGGTGTCGGCCTTGGTCTACACATGGCGCGCAGCCTTGCGCGACTGCAGGGCGGAGAAATCTGGCTCGAAGAAGAAAGCGATCTGGTCACGTTCATATTCGCCCTGCCTCTGGCCAGCCATTCCTTCCCGTGCGCGACGCCTAGTGAGTCTGTGTGATGCCTGTCATCAGGGAAGCAAATGACGGCGCGCTTATCCTGTGCGTAGAGGATGAAGAAGCGCTGCGCAGGGACATTGCGGAGGAACTGGTTGAAGCCGGTTATCGCGTCATTGAAGCGGCCGACGGGGAGGATGCGCTGGCCCAGTTGGAGGCGGTCAGGCCCGATCTCATACTTTGTGATATCTCGATGCCGGGCATGGATGGCTACGGCCTTCTTCACCGGATGCGGGAAAGAGTCGCGGACTATGCGGACATCCCGTTCATATTTTTGTCCGCGCTCGCCGATCGCCGGCAAGTTGTCGAGGGCAAGTTGCTTGGCGCCGATGACTACCTGACCAAGCCCATCGATTTCGATCTGTTGCTGGCGACCGTCCACACCCGATTACGGCAGGTCACTCGTATAAGGAATTTCGTCACAGAGGGGGAGGAAACGCAACTTTCCCTCCTTTCCAGTGCTGAAGGCAGATCAACGGGCTATGGCGCGGTGCTTGATCTGATATCGACCGCGATCGTTCTGATCGGCGCTGAGCGCGACGTCTGCTTTGTAAACCGTGCGGCACAGGAGCTGCTCGACAATTGTTCCACGCTTTCCTTTATCCTCACCAGTGCGGGCAATCTGACAAATGGCATGACTGGCTTTGCTGCCTGGCTGGATGCGTTGTTTGCTCAGGCCGATGACAGCGGGATCTCGTCATTCCACCTGCTTTGCAATGAGGGGGCCGACGAATTCCGGATGGTTGGCTGCCATCTGGGCAATGAAGGCGCGGCCGGGCCGCAACTGGCCCTGTTTCTGGCGCGGTCGGGCAAGGTATCGCCTTTGTCGCCGGACCTGCTCACCAGCCTGTTCGGCTTCACCCCCGTCGAAGGACTGGTCGCCAGTGCATTGGCTCAGGGAGAGAAGCCTGCGGAAATCGCGGTGTCGCTGGGTATCGCGCAAACGACGGTCGCCTTTCACATGCGCAATATCTTTCAGAAAACCGGCGTTAGCCGCCAGGCCAGCCTTGTCGTATTACTCCTGACGTCTCCAGCCAGCATCCTTTGAGACGGATAGCCCGGTGTATGATCAGGGTCAGTTGCGTTGTCCGGCGCCTCACTGGTTGGGGCATGATTTTTGGCCCCCCTCTAAACAGACGGGGCGCATGTCCTCCGCGCCTCTTATGAAACGGTTGTAGCCAGCGGCCAGCGATGACGCGTCGTTGATCCAGGGGAGCAGCGATTAAGCTGAGTCGTAGAGGGGTGATATGGCCGAACCGACCGAGCGCAAGGATGGCACCGTTTCCGCCGCTCCTTCGAAGCCGCAAGACGAAACGATAGCGCTGCTGCAATCGGGAGAGGCGCGCGCGCGCCTAGCCGAGCGCGTGAAGAACATTCTGTTCAAGCCGAGGGCCGAATGGGAGGTGATCGATCACGAGCCCGCCGGTATCGCGGGACTCTACTTCAGGCATGTCATCCCGCTGGCGGCCATCCCCGCATTGGCGACGCTAATCGGCTCGCTGCTATTCGGCTATTCCGTGCTGGGCGTCACCTATCGGCCGCCGCTGGCCTCGACCCTGATTTCGGCACTGGTTCAATATGGGCTGACGCTCGCCGGCGTGTTCGTGCTCGCGCTGGTGATCGATATGCTGGCGCCGAAGTTCGACGCGACCGCGAATAAGGTGCGAGCCTTCAAGGTCGCCGCTTATTCGGCCACCGCCATGTGGGTCGCGGGCATCTTCGGTCTGGTGCCGGCCTTGTCGAAGCTCTCCGTTCTGGGCCTTTACAGCCTTTATCTGCTCTATCTGGGCTTGCCTCGGCTGATGCGCGCGCCGCAGGACAAGGCCTTTTCCTACACTGCGGTAGTGGTGGTCGTGATGATCGCGGTCGGTCTTGTGATCGGCATGCTGACCGCGCCGATCGCCCGGCTGGCCGGCGCAAGCGGCTTTGCGGGATCCGTCGGGCTGGCGGATGCGGCCCGCAAGGCCGACCGCGGCCGCGTGACAGGCCAGATCGACATTCCGGGAGGCGGATCGATCGACGTGGGGGCGCTGCAAGGCGTGGCGGAGTCGCTGGGAGGTGTGAAATCGTCCACGGGCGCCCCGATCGCGCCACCGGCCAAGGCGATCGATTCCGCCGCGCTCGCCTCGCTGCTCCCCGACACGCTTGGGGGGCTGCAAATGACCGAACGCGAAAATTCGTCGATAGCGGCAGGTGGGGTCGGCGGCGCGCGCGCCTTTGCCCGTTATGGCGAGGGCGACAGGTCCGTGAAGCTGGAAATCACCGACATGGCGATGCTGGGAGGTCTGAGCGCGCTTGCCGGGGCGATGAATGTGGAAAGCAACCGTGAGACGGCAACCGGCTACGAACGGACCGGCCGCGTCGATGGACGGATGACGACCGAGAAATGGGACAGCGGCAGCCGGAGAGGTACTTACGGCATGCTCCTGGGCAACCGGGTGCTGGTTCAAGCAGAAGGGCGCGGCCTGGATATCGAGAACCTGAAAGCTGCCGTGCACGGGCTGGACCTGCCTTCGCTCGAACGGGCTGTGAACGCGGAATAGTGCATGTGCCGTGCTCACGCCGGGCTGGTAAGTTGTTTTTCCCGTCTAAACAGACGGGGCGCGCCAGATTTTCCTGAGGTACGTGGGCTCCTGAGAAGGCAGCAAAGTACAGTCGTCCCTAGTTTGGAGTTGGGTGTGATGAGTTTGCGTAACGAGGACACCGGTACTTCCTCCAGCGAGGAAGCGCGGGCGAACGCCGGGGATGCCGGGGCGCGTTCGTCAACGGACAACTCCGGGGAAACTACCGCATCTGCGACCTCCGCTTCCGCTGCGCCCACCCCGCTTGTGGCGGACAAGTCGGAACCGTCGGCAGTCACTTATTCGCAGTCGGCCGGATTGCTCGCGCGGCTGGCGAGCCTCGACATATCGCTGGCGATCTCGTCCTACCAGTCGGGCCTGCTCTACATGCTCGGCCGCCATCCGCAGCAAGCGGGCCTGCACCTGCACCAGTGCGCGATGCCCAAGCCTATGGGCATCCACTATGCCGGCGACGGGACGCTGACGCTCGCCGGCGGCTTCCAGATCATGCAGCTGGAGAACGTCCTCACCGCCGACCAGCGGATCAATCATATGTTCGATCGCTGCTACGTGCCGCGCACCGTCCACGTGACGGGCCAGCTCGACGCGCATGACGTGGGGGTGGACAGCGACGGGCGGCTGATCTTCGTCAACACCCGGTTCAATTGCCTGGCAACGGTCGACCCACGCCACAGCTTCCGCGAGATCTGGCGGCCCGCCTTCATCAGCGACCTGGTGGACGAGGATCGCTGTCACTTGAACGGGCTGGCGATGCGCGATGGCAAGCCCGCCTTCGTCACCGCGGTCAGCAAGTCGAACACGATCGATGGCTGGCGCGACCGGCGCGGCGACGGCGGTGTGGTGATCGACGTCGAGAAGAACGAGGTCATCTGCGAAGGCCTGTCGATGCCCCATTCCCCGCGCTTCCATAACGGCGAGTTGTGGGTGCTGAACGCGGGCACCGGCGAACTGGGCGTGGTCGAGGGGGCGGACACGGGCAAGGGACGGTTCGTGCCGCGCGTCTTCTGTCCCGGTTTCCTGCGCGGCATCGCCTTTTGCGGCAATTACGCCTTCGTGGGCCTGTCGAAGCCGCGCTACCAGCGGTTCGAGGGGCTGGCGCTCGACCGCAAGCTGAAGGACGCCGACAGCGAGCCGTGGTGCGGGGTGCAGGTCATCGACCTGTCCACCAATAGTTGCGCCGACTGGTTCCGCATCGATGGCGCGGTGGCCGAACTGTACGATGTCGAGGTGATCCCGGGCGCGGGGTGCCCGATGTCGGTCAGCCCGCATTCGCCCGAAATCGCCAACCTCATCACACATGAGAGGACACCGCAGGCCGCCGAAGGCCCCGCCGTGTCCACGCCCATTGCTTCCAAATCCAAGACATCACCGGCCCGGCCGGCCTCCAGGGGAGAAAAATGACCATGATGCATCGCGACCGCAGCAGCCTGACGCTCAGCTCTCACCTGAAAAGCTCGACCTCGCGCAACATCATGGCGCTGGCCGCGATGGTCGCGGCGCCGGTGCTGGCGCTGACGGCCGGCCCGGTTCAAGCGCAGAGCATCTGTACGTCTTCACCTTCAGTGCCGGGCGAGTATGATTGCAGCGGAGCCAGCGACGGTACGAATGGGTTCATTGCCAGCGGCGCGCCGCTGGTTGTGAACCTCGACGAGACCGCGACCATTGATACCACCGGGCCGGGCGGCAGCGGGGGCGAGGCCTTTCGCCTCACCGGAAACCGCGGCGTCACCTTCACCCAGGCGCCGGGCGGCAGCGCCCTGACGGGCGAGGACGCAGGGGTTAGTGCCTCCAACACCGGACCGGGTTCTCTGGCCGTGACCGTCACCGGCCTCGCCACGGGTACGAGCGGGGACGGCATCTACGCTTACAACAGCACCGCCGGCACCCATCTCTCGATCGAGGCTGTCAATACCGGTGGCGGCCTCTACGGCATCCGTGCGTACAACGACGGCACAGGCGCGCTGACCGTGACCTCCACCGGTACTACAACAGGCACGGACATGGCCGGCATCTATGGCAAAAACAGCACTGCCGGCACCGATTTGTCGATCACGGCGGTCGACGCCAGCGGCGGTATCGACGGCATCGTTGCGTACAATGGCGGCACCGGATCGCTCACGGTCACCTCAACTGGCACCGCCACGGGCACGGTCTATATCGGCATCCTTGCGCTCAACGGCGGGACCGATCTATCGATCGATGCGGTCGACACCAGCGGCGGCGCCTTCGGCATCTTGGCGAGCAATCCCGGCACCGGCGCGCTGACCATTACCTCCACCGGCACCGCTACGGGGGGCACGGGCGGAGCCGGCATCTATGCCATCAACGGCGGGACCGATCTGTCGATCGAGGCCGCCGACAGCAGCGGCGGTATCGACGGCATCCGTGCGCGCAACTATGGTAGCGGATCGCTAACCGTAACCTCCACCGGCACCGCTACGGGCATGGACAGAGCCGGCATCTACGCTTACAACAGCAGCGCCGGGACCGATCTCTCGATCGAGGCCGTCAGAACCCTCGGCCGTGGGGACGGCATCAACGCAGCCAACGATGGCAGCGGCGCGCTGACCATTATCTCCACCGGAACTGCTACGGGGGGATATTACGCCGGCATCAGCGCCAGCAACGGCAGCGCCGGGACCGATCTGTCGATCAATGCCGTCGACACCAGCGGCGGTGGGGACGGCATCGCTGCGTTCAATGGCGGCACCGGATCGCTCACGATCACCTCCACCGGCACCGCTACGGGCATGGACATGGTCGGCATCCGCGCCCACAACGGCAGCGCCGGGACCGATCTGTCGATCAATGCCGCCGACACCAGCGGCGGTGAGAACGGCATCGTTGCGCACAATGGCGGCACCGGATCGCTCACGATCACCTCCACCGGCACCGCTACGGGCACGGACAGAGACGGCATCAGCGCCAACAACAGCAGCGCCGGGACCGATCTCACGATTGCCGCCGCCGACACGAGCGGCGGTCGCTACGGTATCAACGCGGACAACGACGGCACCGGCGCGCTGACCATCACGTCCACCGGCACCGTTACGGGCACGGACAGAGACGGCATCAGCGCCAACAACAGCAGCGCCGGGAACGGCCTGTCGATCGCGGCCGTTGACGTCACCGGTGGTAGCGCCGGCATTGACGCGGATAACAACGGCAGCGGCACGCTGACCATTAGCACTACCGGCGACGTCACAGGCAACGCCGCCGGCATCGACGCCATCAACAGGGGCACCGATCTGTCGATCGAGGCTGTCAACACCAGTGGCTACACCTTCGGCATCGATGCGGGCAACTATGCCAGCGGCGCGCTGACCGTCACGTCCACCGGCACCGCCACGGGTACACGTTATGTCGGCATCTTTGTCCGCAACAGCGGGACCGATCTCACGGTTGTCGCCGCCGACACCAGCGGCGGTTACTACGGCATCTTGGCGGAGAACAGCGGCAACGGCGCGCTGACCGTGACCTCCACCGGCACGGCCACGGGCACGGGCACGTTCGGAGCCGGCATCTACGCCACCAACAGCGGCGTCGGCACCGATCTGTCGATCGATGCAGTCGACACCAGCGGCGGTTACAGCGGCATCTATGCGGACAACAAGGGCAGCGGATCGCTGACCATTACCTCCACCGGCACTGCCACGGGCACGGACGATGCCGGCATCTTTGCGCGCAACAGCGCCGCAGGGGCCGATCTGTCGATCGCGGCTGTCGATACCAGCGGCGGCGACTTCGGTACCTATGCGCGCAATTACGGCAGCGGATCGCTCACGATCACCTCTACCGGCACCGCCAGTGGCGATTTCGTCGGCATCTTTGCGCGCAATGACGGCGCCGGATCGCTGACCGTGACCTCCACCGGCGTGGCCACGGGCACCGGTTACATCGGCATCGCCGCCATCGGCGCGGGCACCGATCTGTCGATCGAAGCAGTCGACGCCAGTGGCGATTTCGCCGGCATCGCCGCGAGCAATAGGGGCACCGGTTCGCTGACTGTGAGCTCAACGGGCACCGTCACGGGGACGTCCGGTGACGGCATCCGCGCCAACAACTACGGCACCAGCCTGACGATCGATGCGCAGGGTGCTGTGACCGGCGGCGACGATGGGATCGATGCGCGCAATTACGGCACGGCGGGCCTGACGATCTCCGTCAGTGCCGATGTGACGGGCCAGGCGGGCAGCGGCATCAACGCGTTCAACAGCGCGAACGATGTTTCGGCCTCCACCCACATCAATCAGGCGGCCGGAACGACCACCACCGGCGCGGTCCACGGCATCGCCGCGGACAATGCGGGCGGCTCGCTGACGATCGCCGCGCTCGGCACGGCCATCGGCGAAACGGGCAACGGTATCGACGCGGTGAACCAGGCGACCGCCACCGATATGGCCGTTACATCGAATGTGGCGGCGGGTGGGCAAAATGGCATCCGCGCACTCAATGACGGCACCGGCGCGCTGACTGTGACCTCCACCGGAACCGCTACGGGCTCAGACTACACCGGGATCAGCGCCTTCAACGCCAGCACTGGCACCGATCTGTCGATCGAGGCAGCCGATACCACCGGCGGCCGCTACGGCATCGCTGCGTTCAATGACGGCACCGGCGCGCTGACCATCACCTCCACCGGCACCGCCACGGGCACGGACGCGGACGCGGCCGCGGCCGGCATCCGCGCCTTCAACAGGGGCACCGAGCTGTCGATCGATGCGGTCGACACCAGCGGCGGTTACTACGGCATCGATGCGTACAATGCCGGCACCGGCGCGCTGACCATTGCTTCCTCCGGCACTGCCACAGGTGGCTTCGAGGGGATCGCTGCCACCAACAGCAGCGCTGGCAGCGATCTGTCGATCGATGCGGTCGACACCAGCGGCGGCATAGACGGCATCTTTGCGCTCAACAACGGCGCCGGCGCGCTGACGGTGACCTCCACCGGGGCCGCCACGGGCAGGACGGTTGCGGGTATCAGGGCCGAGAACAGCTCCGCTGGCACCGATCTCATGATCGCAGCCGTCGACAGCAGCGGCGGCGACTTCGGCATCTCTGCGGTCAATGGCGGCACGGGTTCGCTGACCGCGACCTCCACCGGCACCGCCACGGGCAGGGATTACGCCGGCATCCTCGCCAACAACAGCAGCGCCGGGACCGATCTGTCGATCACGGCCGCCGACACCAGCGGCGGCGAATTCGGGATCCGCGCGATAAATGACGGCACGGGTTCGCTGACCGTGACCTCCACCGGCACCACCACGGGCACGACCAAGGACGGTATCTACGCCCGCAGCGCCGGAACCGATCTCACGATCGCAGCCGTCGACAGCAGCGGCGGCGAAACCGGCATCCACGCGCGCAACGACGGCACGGGCGCGCTGACCGTGACCTCCGCGGGCGCCGCCATGGGCACGACCGATGATGGCATCTATGCCTTCAATAGCAGCGCCGCCGGCACCGATCTCTCGATTGGGGTCGCCGACAGCAGCGGCGGTATCTATGGCATCCGGGCGATCAACTATGGCAGCGGGTCGCTGACCATTGCCTCCACCGGCGCCGCCACGGGCAGGGACAGGGACGGCATCCGGGCCTTCAATAGCAGCACCGGCGCCGATCTTTCGATCACAGCCGCCGACAGCAGCGGCGGTAAAATCGGCATCAATGCAAACAACGGCGGCACGGGTTCGCTGACCGTGATCTCCACCGGCACCGCCACGGGCGCAGACACGCACGGCATCTTCGCCGCTAACAGGGGCACCGATCTGTCGATCGAAGCGGCCGACGCCAGCGGCGGTATCGCCGGCATCTTCGCGCTCAACAACGGCGTCGGCGCGCTGACCATTACCTCCACCGGCACCGTTTCGGGAACGAACAGTAGTGGCATCTTCGCGATCAACGCCGGCACGGACCTTTCGATCGATACGCAGGGCGATGTGGTCGGCGGTGTGGATGCGATCCATGCTGACAGCACAGGCAGCGGCGTCGTGACGATCGCCACGGCGGGCACCGTGACCGGCGGCGAGGACGGGATAGACGCAAGCTCCGCTGGCGGCGCGATCGTCATCGCCAACAGCGGCACGCTGAACGCAGGTACCGGCTATGCCGTGACAACAAGCGGTGGCCCGACGAGCCTTACCAACAGCGGCACGATCAACGGCCGCGTGCGTCTGAGCGGGCTGGACGATACGGTCGTCAACTCCGGCCTGTTCAATGCAACGGCTGACAGCGATTTCGGAGCAGGCACAGATGTGTTCACCAACACCGGCACGGTGCGCGTCGCCGGGACGGTGACCTTCGACGGACTCGAGCGGTTCGTGAATGATGCGCTGATCACGATGGCCGATGGTGCGACCAACGACAGCCTTGCCCTTGCAGGCGACTACGAAGCCCACAGCGATCTGGCGATTGATGTGAACTTCGACGGCGTTGGTTCGGCCGACACGCTGGTCGTCGGCGGTGCAGCGACGGGCAACACCTCGATCATCGTCAACGATATCAGCACAGGCAGTGATTTCGGCCACGCGATCCTCGTGGTCGATGCAGGGGCGGGCACCGCGGCGGACGCCTTCGCGCTCGATCCCGCTTTTCCGAGAGCCTCGGGCTTCCTCGCCTATGACCTGTTCTTCGACGCGCCCGGCAACGATTTCTTCCTCACCAGCACTATCGGGGCGCCGGTGTTCCAGGCGCTCAAGATCGCCGAAGGCGCCCAGTCGCTCTGGTACCGCTCGGCCGACGCCGTTGCTGCGCATACGGCATCGCGCCAGGACGCAGCAGGATCGCCGCTGTGGCTGCAGATCTATGGTGCCAAGGCGGATCGCGACGAGAGCTTCGCCTTCACTTCGGGCGGCTTCACCCAGTCGATCTCGCTCGATTACGGCCAGGACTATTTCGGGTTCCAGATGGGATACGATTTCGGCCCCGGCGTTGAAGGCGACGGCGCCGTATTCGGCCTGACGGGCGGCTATCTCAACTCGACGCTGGGCTTCGACGGGTTCGCCGACCGGGCGCAATACGATGCGTTCAACATCGGCGCTTATGTCGGGTACAGGGCGGGCGGCTTCTTCTCCGACGCATTGTTCAAGTACGACTTCATCGATGCGTCGATCAAGGCCCCCACGCCTGGCTACACAGCCGATCTGGACGGCGAGGCTTACGGCGCTCGGCTTCAGGTGGGTTATCGCTGGGGCGGCGAGAGCTTCTTCGTCGAGCCGATGGCCAGCATCGAATATCAGCGCACCAGCCTCGACGATTTCTCGGCGCTGGGGGCGACCATCGACTACGACAGGTTCGAGGGTCTGCGCGGTACGGCCGGCCTCAAGCTGGGCGGCATCAGCGAGATCGGCGGCGGCAACAGCCTGACCTACTATCTCGGTGGCCGCGCGGTGCATGAGTTCGAGGGCGACGACGGGCTGGTCTTCTCCAGCGGCGCATCGTCCATCGCCATCGCCAACGACCCGCTCGGCACCTATGGTCGGTTCGACCTCGGCATGAACATCGCCACCAAGAGCAATGTCACGGGCTTTATCGAAGGCACGGTCGATATCGGCGACGGCTACCGCAACTATGGCGGCCGCGCGGGACTGCGGATCAAATTCTAAACGGCCCCATCAGAACAGCACCCAGGCCGGCTTCTCGAAACGATCGGGGAGCCGGCCTCGCCTGTCATCTGTATCCGAACCCATCGGCCGACAAGCGAACCCGCCTGTAGTCGACGCCGATGCGCCGACCCAGCTTTGCAACCCCGCTGCTGAGCACCGCGCGCTCGCGCGTATCGGCATTCTCCCACGCCGAAACGAGCAGCGCCGTAAACAAGGCGAAGCTCTGGGCTTCCTCCTGCTTCAGGGCATTGCTGCGTCCGGCGATGCGCCCCGAATCCTGCTGTTCCATCAAATCGTCCCGAACGGTGCGGAAAGTGATCTTCGGATAGCGGGTCGTGACACCGCCGTTCGCGATCGACCAGCTATGCATCAGGAAGGCCGTATGCACGTCGAACAGGTTGCGATCCGAATAGCCCATCGAGGTTAGCCAGCGTCCATAATCGTTCTGCAACTGGCCCTGCCGGAGCCGGCTGCGGATCGAAGCTTCGCTGCCGCCCAGTTCGGCCGCGAGAAGGCGCGTGAACGCCGATCCGGGCGAGCTGTCCGCAGCCAGCGCGCGCAGGAGCATGGGGGCCGACACGACCTGCCGCCCTGCAAGATAGCCGGCGAACGCACTGTCGACCTTCGAACGGACGGTGGCCGATGGCGTATAGGTCGCTTGCTTCGCCAAAATCACCTGCGGATCGGGCTTTCGTTCGGCTTTGTCGCCACGGCTCCGGCCCCGCCGCTGCATGAGGTCGCCCATGACCCATGCGCTGGTATAGTCGGGCAGATTGTTGATCATGTCCTGCGCGAAAACGGGCGCGGGCATCGTGAGCGTGGGCAAAGCGATCATGCCGATGGCGAGAGGCAATATCAGACGACGCATAGCCTGGACTCCTTACCTGGTCGCACCCGGTCACATGCGCGTTCTCTCGCGCGCCAGCGGGAGAACGAGGAACCGGCGCGACGCAGACGGGCATAATGTCGCGCTTCCGTCTCTCAGTCCATGCATAGATGCGGCAGATCGATCAGGCGTTCAGTGAGCGCTTAAGCCAAGCCTGTGGGGCAGATCAGGTGCAAAGGTGCAAGCCTCTGTTTCCTCGTGGCCCCGCCGTGTATCGCGCGCTTGCGATCCGTTCACCCATCTCGTCAATTGCAGGACATGAATGGATGGCAAGTTTCGGCGCCCAGTTCGGATCCATGAACGACCGTTATGTCAGCGATGGCTGACCTGCCAAAATAGAGAGGGAACGACAGCTATAGCCGGGTGCCTCGCCGAAACCTGCCGTTCTCCAAACGGCCATTTGGTCCGCCGTTCGAAGCGCGCTGGATTTTGGATTCGCGGGAGGCCGGTGATATATTCGGGCGATAATAAATTGGAGTCGCACCTATGGGAACGAAGGCCACTCGCGACCTTTGGGCCAGGCTCTCGCCGTCGAAAATCGGTTTGGCTATCGCGGGCGGTTGACGGCTGCAAGCCGCTGTCGATCCGCGGCACTACGGGCCGGCCAGCACAGGATCAAAGCCCTTCTCTTGTAAAAGAGAAGCCAGCACCCCATCTCCATGAGATCGCCCGCTTCCTTTCGCGTGCCGGCGACTGAGAGACCATCGCGCTCCCGCTGAACAGGGAGGTGGACGTGAATCTCAATCAACTTCTCTATCATCACCAGATGGCGCTGATCGCGGCGAACCGAGCCCACCGCGACGGGCGGCCCCACTCCAATTTCGATCTTCCACGCTATTATGCGAAGCGGATCAGCGAGTATCGCGCACGGCGCGGCTTGGGCGTCGGTCCGGCCCTCATGGCCGATCGAGACGGCGGCCCGCGGGCAGATCCCCCGACCACCGGACAAGGTGACGATTATCCGGTCTTTCTTGGCGATACGCTGGTCGCCGAACTTCTCGTCAACAAGGCGCTGGCCATGACCGAGGCCGAGCGCGCCGCATGCGCATTGGGCGGCATAATCGAGCGCTTGACCGATCTCCACGAAGAGCTGTGGGTCATCGGGCACGATATCTACCAGGCTCTCGATCTCGACGAGGAAAAACTCGGGAAGCTGGCTGCCGATCTGCCTCCGCCTGCGCCCGACGAACGACAGGCCTTGCATCTGCGGCCTTTCCGCTCGCGGTCGGACGAGGGCAGCGTCCATAGCTATGTCGACCAGTTCAGCGTGGGAAGCTTTCGCTATACCAATATCAAGGATGCCCGCGCCGCGTTGCGTCGTCGGCGCGAAGGCGCTGCGAATTCCGGGAGGCAAGCCAATGATGCCTGACAGCAAGGAGATGCCGGCGGCGCGCGCGCGTACCAATCCGTTCAGGCGCCGCCGGCCCTTCGCGCCGCTTCCGCCGCAAGAGGCGAAGCGCAAGGGCGCGATCAGCGCGCTCGCTTTCCAGTTGCTCGGCGGGCGCGATCCCGCGCTGGCCTTCCTGAATGGCGAAAGCGCCGAATTGCGCGGCCGCCCGATTGCAATCGCCACCCTGAGCGATACGGGCTACGCCATCGTCGAGCGGGAAATCCGCTCGCGCGCGGCCGAGACCGGTGAGCGCGATGCCAGGTGATCCGGAAGCCGCGCGGCATATCACGCGCACATGGTTCGAGTGGGAAATCGACGGGCTGGCACGCAAAGTCATTCTTGTCGTCGAAACCGATCTGGCCATGCAGCCCGACGAGCAGGACTATGACGCGCTTACTCTCGACATGCTGCGTACGGAAGCGATCGCCCGGTCGCG
>Ga0182744_1000610_pt1 | contig 33205 bp, 27 predicted proteins | sample eDN3rd30CKraftMG_FD_128525 | JGI IMG/M metagenome (GOLD analysis project Ga0182744, IMG submission 128525) | Enriched Miracle-Growth compost microbial communities from Emeryville, California, USA - eDNA 3rd pass 30_C Kraft MG (version 2) (version 2) ... | reverse complement strand
GTGCCCAACCACACCTCGGACGATCACGCGTGGTTCAAGGAAGCCATCGCAGCCGGACCCGGCTCGGCTGCCCGGGATCGTTACATGTTCCGTGACGGCAAGGGTGAGAACGGTGAGCTCCCACCAAACAACTGGCAGTCCATTTTTGGTGGTCCCGCATGGACCCGCGTGGATCAGCGCTGGAACGCGGACGAGGACGGCGTAGCCGACACGCAGTGGTACCTGCACATGTTTGACACCCGTCAGCCGGATCTCAACTGGCAGAACGAGGAAGTGCGTGAAGACTTCAAGTCGATCCTACGTTTCTGGCTAGACCGCGGGGTCGACGGCTTCCGTATCGACGTAGCGCATGGCATGGTCAAGGCCGAGGGCCTGCCCGACTGGGATGGCACTACGGGCATGGTTGACGGCACTAAGGCTGAGGGCAACACCCAGGTTCAGACCGATGGCACCCCCGATGAAGACGGCTCCAACGGCGGTGGAAACTCGGGCCCAATGTTTGACCAAGACGGTGTACACGAGATCTACCGTTCATGGCACGAGGTCCTGGAACAGTACCCTGGCGATCGCTGCCTCGTGGCAGAAGCTTGGGTGGAGCCGCTCTCACGTCTTGCGCTCTACGTACGTAACGATGAGATGCAGCAGGCCTTTAACTTCTCGTTCCTGACCACAAAGTGGGATGCCGCAGCTCTGCGCACGGTCATTAACGCTTCAGTACGTGAAAACGACGTAGTTGGCGCCCCAACCACCTGGGTGCTGTCTAACCACGATGTGGTTCGCCACGCCACTCGCCTTGGCCTGCCAGCTGTAGTTAAGGGCCGCGAGATGAACCCAAACGGTGTGCGTGCAACTGACCCGCAGCCAAACGTTGAGCTCGGTCTGCGCCGTGCGCGCGCAGCGACCCTGCAGATGCTCGGTCTGCCTGGTTCTTCCTACCTGTATAACGGTGAAGAGTTTGGTACCCCGGACCACACTGAAATGCCCGACGAGTTCCGCCAGGACCCAGCGTTCGAACGCAAGGGACGCACCGAAGCTGGCCGCGACGGCTGCCGCGTTCCGCTCGCTTGGGAAGCCGACAAGCCTGCGTATGGTTTCTCTGAGACCGGTAAGACGTGGCTCCCTCAGCCTGACACTTACCGCGCCGTGGCCGCAGATGTTCAGAAAGCGGACCCCAACTCAACCTTCGCCATGTACCGCACGGCCCTTGGCCTGCGCCGGGCACATAACCTTGGTTTGGGTTCACTCGCGTGGCTGAACGAATTCTCCGCATCCGCGCAGGTTCTTGCCTACCAGAACAACGACATCGTGGTTCTGACCAACTTTGCCAACGAGCCGCTCCACCTCCCGCAGGGCGTTGAGGTGCTGGTTTCCAGTGAGCCACTCGTAGATGGCGCAGTTCCCACCGACGCTTGCGTCTGGATCAAAACCGCATAGTTTGTGCAATGTACTCGCGGCGTAGCAGTATGCCGCGAGTACACGTAAAGGCCAGGGCACCATCACGCATGGTGCCCTGGCCTTTGTCTACCCCGCTGTCAGTTTTTCAGGGACAGCGAGGTGGCAAGTACCCCATAGGGTTGGATTGTGCCGGTCAGTTGGCCGTCTTTATCCACCTCTAGTGTGGGATCTGTGCACTTTTCGACGATTTCCCCTGCACCAGCGTCACAGTATTTTCCAGCGGGCAGCGTTGTGTCCCAGGTTCCAGAGAGTGGTTCTTCTCCCCTATTGACCGCAATGAAGGCTTTGCCTTGGCGGGCGAAGGCCAAACCATTGCCGTCTGACCACTTTGCGGCGATGGGAGCGTCTGCGGCATCGGTCCGCCACTGAATCATGTTTACCAGGGTGGGCCAGCGCTGCTGGCAAGTCCACTGACCGTCCAAATAGGTTTGAGTGGGGCCCGTGCGCTCTACGCAGGTGACGTCGAGCAGCGCTCCGGTTGCATGATTTATCCGAGGGCCTGAATCGTTGTTAGTGAAGGCATATCCGGAATACAGAATCGGTGTCCCGTAAGGGTTCGCAAGCAAAAGCGCATTGAACACTTCATATTGCGGATCCTTGTAAGTGATGGCTTTCCCACCACGCTCAGTGTCATGGTTTTGCACAAAGGTGTAGGCGTGATCACTTGGCGCATAGAGGGAACTCGTACCAGCATTGAAGTACGCAGAGAACGTGGAGCCTACCTTCAAGCTGCTCATGTCTTTACCCCAGGAGAATTCCAGCACATCGCCCGAGGGCAGGTACTCCTCCGGCGTGATGGGTTCGCCTGCACCACGGATAACCTCTTGGATGACGCGCGTGCCAGCCGGCAACCCCTTAAGAATTGCGGCTACGTCAGCCTCGGGCATGTGCTTTGCAGCATCGATTCGGAATCCTTCAACACCTAATGACAGCAGATCATCAAGATAGGCCCGAATCGTGCTGCGCACAGATTCAGTCTCGGTTTTTAGGTCAGCGAGGTTTGAAAGTTCGCAGTTTTGGACTTCTTCGCGGTCCTGATAGTTCGAAATGTCATTGTTCGGTGTACCGCACTCGTGGAAGTCATCTTTGGTGTAGATGCCAGGGTAGTCATAGTGCGAATATGACGATCCGCCCGTACCTACCCCGGAGTTCTCTTGACCGGTCATGTGATTGATAACGGCATCTGCAACGATGCCCACACCAGCGGTTTTGCAGTTTGAGACCATGGCGGCAAACTGATCGCGCGTACCGAGCCGCGATTCCACTTTGTAACTCACCGGCTGATAAGAGGTCCACCAGGTGTCACCAAGGATGTGTTCCTGCGGAGGCGATATCAGGACCCAGGAGATGCCATTCTTGGCGAGCGTTGGGCATTCGTTCTCAATTGCGGTCCAGGGCCACTCAAACATTTGGATACCCACATCAGCGGGCGTTTGTGCGGTTGCTGCGGTCTTGTCTGCAGATCCGCATGCGCTGATGGATGCAACAAGAAACAGGGAAAATACGGCGGAAAGTAGTTTGCGTAACGACATTTCTTCAACTCTGAAAGCACTTGCAATATTTCTGCAAGCGTACAGCGCTTCTTGCCGATTTTACGGTTGCATCGGGTTACAACTGTCTAACAATCTTGCAAGCGCTTTCAGGGCGTTACAGGCCAGCGCTCAGCCCCCAGATACGCTCAGTTCCGCTTCGGCCAGTTTTGCCCGGAACTCATCGGATAGTTCGCGTGAGTCCAGCCAGCCTTCGGGTAAGTGTGGTCGTTTTGGCGATCCGGCCCGGCCACGCTGCCCCTCCGCGTCCTTGCCTGGGTATGGCGCGTCCAAATCCAACTGGTCAAGCTTTGCCCGCAAATCGGCCAGCGAGTCCACTAGGGCCAGCCCGTTGCGCGCTTCCCCGCCCACGGCGTATCCCTTGAGGTACCAGGCCATGTGCTTACGCAGATCGCGCAGTCCGCGCCCCTCATCTCCAAAGAACTCGACCATGTATTCACCGTGGCGGTAGATGGTGTCTGCCACGTATCGCAGCCCCGGCTGGATGCGCTCCGTACGGCCCGCAAACGCAGCGGTCAGGTCCGCAAATAGCCATGGGCGCCCCTGGCAGCCACGCCCTACAACTACCCCGTCGCAGCCGGTTTCTTCGACCATGCGCAGGGCGTCTTCTGCGGACCAAATGTCTCCGTTACCCAGCACGGGGATGGTGGTCACTGCCTGCTTGAGTTCTTTGATTGCGGTCCAGTCCGCGGTTCCCGAGTAGTGCTCGGCTGCGGTGCGCGCGTGCAGCGCCACAGCTGCTACACCGAGTTGTTCCGCAATCTGCCCAGCTTCCAGGTACGTAATGTGGTCGTCGTCAATACCCTTGCGCATCTTGATGGTCACGGGCACGTCATAGGGTGCCGCAGCGCTCACGGCCGCATCGATGATGCGAGTAAACAACTCGGTTTTCCACGGCAGCGCCGAGCCGCCGCCCTTGCGGGTCACCTTGGGCACCGGGCAGCCAAAGTTCAAGTCGATGTGGTCCGCACGGTCCTCACCTGCGATGATCTTGACCGCTGCACCAACGGTTGCGGGGTCTACCCCATATACCTGCGCTGAGCGCGGAGTTTCAAAATCCTCAAAGGACACGATGCGCAGCGATTCCTCGTTACGTTCCACGAGCGCGCGGCTGGTGACCATTTCCGCTACGAAGAGCCCCTCGCCCTGCTCGCGGCACAGCCTGCGAAACGCCGTGTTGGTCACGCCCGCCATTGGCGCAAGAACTACGGGTGTTTCCACTACGTGCTTGCCTATTTTGAGCGGAGGTAGCGCTGGTGCAACTAAGGACTTTTCAAGGGTTTCCACCGGGCTATTCTCTCATCTGACGCCTGCTCACTACATGCGAGCATCCGTCAGATTGCCCACATAGTGCTTCTCGACGATACCGCGTCGCGACGAAGGCGGGGTGGAACCACAAGGTTCCACCCCGCCTTACAGCAGGTCAAGCAACTGCGCTGGAAATCAGGCACCCACAAGGCGGCTTGCCAAGAATGGCACAACCTGGTCGAGCGCTACGCGCTCCTGCTCCATCGAGTCGCGGTGACGGATGGTCACGGCGTTGTCTTCGAGGGTGTCAAAGTCAACGGTGATGCAGAACGGCGTACCAATCTCATCCTGGCGGCGGTAGCGGCGGCCAATTGCGCCGGCGTCATCAAACTCAACGTTCCAGAACTGACGCAACTGGTCCGCGAGCGCCTTCGCCTTTGGCGAGAGGTCCGCGTTACGGGACAGTGGCAGAACCGCGGCCTTAACCGGCGCCAGGCGTGGGTCAAGCTTGAGCACGATGCGCTTGTCCACGCCGCCCTTGGTGTTAGGGGCTTCATCTTCCGTGTACGCCTCAACGAGGAATGCCATAAGCGAGCGGGTCAGGCCTGCGGCCGGCTCGATGACGTAGGGGAAGTAGCGTTCGCCCTCGGCCTGGTCAAAGTAGGACAGGTCCTTGCCGGAAACCTCGGAGTGGGTGCGCAGATCGTAATCGGTACGGTTGGCGATACCTTCAAGCTCTCCCCACTCGCCACCGGTGAACCCGAATTTGTATTCGATGTCCACGGTGCGCTTGGAGTAGTGGCTCAGCTTCTCCTTGGGGTGCTCGTACAGGCGCAGGTTCTCTGGGGCGATACCCAAGCCCACATACCAGGCCATGCGGGTGTCGATCCAGGTCTGGTGCCATTCCTCGTCGGTTCCGGGCTTGACAAAGAATTCCATCTCCATCTGCTCGAACTCGCGGGTGCGGAAGATGAAGTTACCGGGGGTGATCTCGTTACGGAACGACTTACCGATCTGGCCAATGCCGAATGGGGGCTTCATGCGAGAGGCAGTCTGCACATTGGAGAAGTTCACAAAGATGCCCTGTGCGGTTTCTGGGCGCAGGTAGTGCAGGCCCTCTTCGTTGTCCACTGGGCCCAGGTACGTCTTGAGCAGGCCGGAGAAGTTCTGTGGCTCTGTCCACTCGCCCTTCTTGCCACAGTTGGCGCAGACGATCTCTTCCATGCCCGTTGCAGCGCGGCCCTTTTTGAACTCAAATTCCTCAATCAGGGTGTCTTCGCGGTAGCGCTTGTGGCAGGAGGTGCACTCGATGAGTGGGTCGGTGAACACGGCCACGTGGCCAGATGCTTCCCAGACCTTGCGTGGCAGGATGACGGAGGAGTCGATTCCCACAACATCCTCGCGGCCACGCACCATCTGCTGCCACCACTGGCGCTTGATGTTTTCCTTGAGTTCGGCGCCAAGTGGCCCGTAGTCCCAAGCGGACCGGGATCCTCCGTAGATCTCACCGGATTGGAACACGAATCCGCGTCGCTTAGCAAGAGAGATTACAGAGTCAAGACGTGAGGGCGCTGCGGCCAAAATGATCACTCCATCAGTGTTGTGGGCCCCGCGTGGCTCGCGGTGGCGAATGAAGCGCACCGGATGCAGTGCACCGAGCCGACAGAGCCTGTCCTCGGCGCACGAGCAGTTGTGCAAGAGTTCTAGGTTACCGGGTTTACGCGCGTTGACCTATTTTTTGCGCTACCGTGCAGACCTCGTCACGCTACAGTCCCAGCCCGGCTGGCAGGTGGGATTTTCGACGAGATGGTGGGGAATCGTCGAAAATCAGCGGCTGCGCTGGGGGCTTAGGTGCAGTGGTATCGCGCACACAACGCCAATCCTTTTTGACAACGATTCTCAATACAATTGATAATGGATCTCATGAACAACAAGATGGTTGCTGCAACAGTGGCCGGAGCACTCACCGCAACGCTGGCACTTGCCGGCTGCGGTACCAGCTACACGCTCGCCGGTGAGGACGGACAGGTCACCATCCTTGCCGCGTTCTACCCACTCCAGTTCATCTCCAAACAAATCGGAGGTGAGCACGTTGCCGTCACCACACTGACCCCACAGGGTGCAGAACCACACGACCTTGAACTCTCCCCCGCACACACCCGCCTCATCTCGCAAGCCGACCTCGTAGTCTTCTCATCCGGGCTGCAACCATCCGTAGACGACGCAGTCAAAGCCCGCCAACCCAAACACGTAGTTGACGCAGGAACCCTCGCCACGCTCGAAACCCCACATAATGAGCACGGCCCACACGGTTCGCACGCCGCGGGTGGGCACGCGGATGGAGAAGAACACAGTGTTGGCGACGGCCACGATCACGGCTTCACCGATCCCCACTTCTGGCTCGATCCAACCCTGCTCAACCAAGCCGCACAGGGCGTTGCCAAACAACTCGAACTCATCGACCCCACGAATGCCGGCACGTACCAGGCCAACGCGCAAAAACTGGCTACGCGCCTTGCCAACCTCGATCAGCAGTTTGAACAGGGGCTCGCCACCTGCGGCGAACGCTCCATCGTGACCGCCCACGAGGCCTTTGGCTATCTGGCCAAGCGATACAACTTTGAGCAGATCGGAATCTCCGGAATCGATCCCGAGGCCGAGCCAAGCCCCGCCCAAATCCGCAGCGTCAAAGCACAAATAGCGGACAGAAACATCACCACCATCTTCTTTGAGGCACTCACCAGCCCCAAAGTGACAAAAACGCTTGCCTCAGACCTTGGCATCACAGCAAAACTCCTCGATCCCATTGAGGGACTAAACGATCCGAGCCAAGACTACTTCTCCGTCCAAGAAGCAAATCTTGCGGCCTTACGATCTGGAATGAACTGTGAGTGACGCTATGAACAAGAGCACTGCAACAGTCCTCGAAGCCCACAATCTCCACGTCACGATAGGTGCAAGCCACATCCTGCGCGGGATCGACCTGTCCGTAAGTGAAGGCGAGGTCGTTGCGCTTCTTGGTGCCAACGGCTCTGGAAAATCCACGCTCGTACGCGCACTTGCCGGAATTTTGCCGGCAAGTGCTGGCCGCATTGAAGTGTTCGGTGTGCCGCTGGGCAAGTTCGTGCCCTGGCGCAAGTTGGGATATGTCCCCCAACGTGTAGCAGCCACCACCGGAATCGGCTCAACGGCAGGCGAGGTGGTAGCTTCTGGACTGCTCTATTCCGGCAGGCTGCGCCTGCCACGCGACTACCGCTCGCGAGTTCATGACGCGCTCACTCAGGTCGATTTGGCGGCTCGCGTAGACACCCCCATGGCAAATCTGTCCGGCGGACAACAGCAGCGCGTCTTGATCGCCCGGGCTCTGGTCCGTCAACCCGACCTTCTTATTCTCGACGAACCCGTTGCGGGTGTGGACCGGCCCAGCCAGGTGGCGTTCGCCCAAACCCTGCGCGAACTAATCGGCGCAGGTAAAACCATCGTTGTGGTGCTGCACGAGCTCGGTGAGTTTGAACCCCTAATCACCCGCACTGTGGTGGTTCGCCACGGCCGGATCGTGCACGACGGCGCGGCGCCAACCGCCGCGCACGAACACTCCGCACACAACCACGACCACGTCCACCCACACGAGGGATTTATGCCCGAGGGGTCCGCACTCATTGCGGAGACTGGATTTGAAGCATGAACGCACTGACCGAACTCCAGCAGTTCTTTACCGACCCCTTAATGCAACGATCCCTCATCGCCGCAATCATCGTAGGAATTGCGGCGCCCGTGATGGGCACCTACCTGGTCCAACGCAAACTATCTCTACTCGGCGATGGTATCGGGCATGTGGCTCTGACGGGCGTTGCGCTCGGCTGGATTGTGGGATCAGCCATGGGGCTCGTTGAGAAGGATTCACTTGCCATACCCGGTGCGGTAGTAGCCGCGGTGGTGGGTGCTGTAGTCATCGAGTTTGTGCGCGAACGCGGCAAAACAAGCGGCGACGTGGCGCTTGCACTGCTGTTTTACTCGGGTATTGCTGGCGGTGTGGTACTCATCGGGCTTGCGGGCGGCACCAACGCCAACCTCATGGCATACCTGTTCGGTTCCATTTCAACGGTGACTCAACTTGATCTACTCCTCATCGCGGGGCTAGGCGTTGTCATCATCGCCGTAGGTGTTGGTCTGCGGTCCTTGCTCTTTGCCATTTCAAACGACGAAGAATTTGCGCGCGCATCTGGTTTGCCTGTGCGAGCCGCAAACATCGTCATTGCAATCATTGCAGCACTCACCGTTACTGTGTCCATGCGAGTTGTTGGTCTCCTCCTAGTGTCCGCCATCATGATTCTTCCGGTGGCAGTAGCGCAACTCGTCACGGCCTCATTCAAAACTACGATGCGCGTTGCCATGGTGGTTGGAGTCCTAGTGACTGTGGCCGGCCTCATGATCACCTACTGGGTACCGCTCTCCCCCGGCGCCACCATCGTGATGGTGACTGTGCTCGTCTACGCACTCGTTGCCGCGATCACCCCGCTAGTTAAAACGTCCCACAGCAAAGGCGTAGACCCACACCCGGATGTTCCTGACGACGTCACTCTCGACGAGGAGGAAACATGCAACGAATGACCAAACAGCGTGCGGCAATCGCAGAGCTCCTCGATTCCACACACGATTTCAAGTCCGCACAGCAACTTCATGACCTGTTGCGCGAGCGCGGAGAAACGGCAGGGCTCGCCACCGTCTACCGCACGTTACAAAACCTCGCCGAGGCGGGGGAACTTGACGCGTTACGTACCGAAGAGGGCGAAATGCTTTATCGCATGTGCGAGCGCGCCGAACATCATCACCACCTAGTATGTAGGTCCTGCGGCAAAACCGTTGAAATCGACGGCCCCACTGTGGAGGACTGGGCACAGCGCGTTGGCGGCTCGTTCGGGTTCAGCGAGATCGAGCACACCATCGAACTCTTTGGCACCTGCGCACAATGCGCAGGTATGCGGGTTTAGCCCACATACCGGTTGCCCCTCGCGGACCTACACCTGCGAGGGTTTATCGACCGCACCTCCGTAACGCCGATCCCTACGCGCATACTCCTCTACTGCCCGCCACAACGTGCGTCGATCAAAGTCCGGCCACAGCGTATCCATGAACACCATCTCGGCATATGCGGACTGCCAGAGCATGAAGTTTGAAAACCTCTGCTCGCCTGAACTACGCAAAAACATGTCCACGTCAGGCAAATCCGGCTCGTCAAGATAACGCGCGATCGTCTTTTCCGAGACCCGACGTGGATCAAGCTTCCCGGATGCAACATCCGCAGCAATCGCAGCAGCCGCATCAGCGATCTCCGCACGCCCACCATAGTTCACGCACATGTTAAGCGTGCAGGTGGTGTTGTCCTTAGTTAGTTCCTCGGCAACTTCTAGTTCCTTGATCACGGACGCCCACAGCTTTGGCCGCCGCCCCGACCAGCGCACCCGAATACCCCACTCATTCATAATGTCCCGGCGCCGGCGCAACACATCCTTATTGAAGCCCATGAGAAACCGGACTTCCTCGGGTGAACGCTTCCAATTTTCGGTAGAAAACGCATAGACCGAAACGTGCCGGATACCGATCTCGATGGCTCCCGCCATGACGTCCAGCAATGCTGCTTCTCCGGCCTTGTGGCCCTCGGTGCGCGGGAGCCCACGCTGATTAGCCCAACGACCATTACCATCCATCACGATGGCAACATGCTGGGGAACAAACTGCGCAGGAATGGCAGGAGCCAGTTCGCCCGATGGATGCGGCGGCGGAGCAACAGGGCTAGAGGAGGTCTTTCGAGGTGACATCTTTGAGGTACTAACTTCCGGTACGGTCAACAAGACGAAGAGAGCGCAACGTCCGCTCCAAATGAAACTGACTATAAGCGGCAACGAGACCAGTGGCCTCACGGCGTGTGCGGTCGTCGGAAAGAAGAGCCGTATCCCAATCCCCACGTAACAGGGCCGACAAAAGCGTAAAGGTCGCAGCAGATGGCGACGACGAACCGGGTTGGCGGCAATCCTGGCAGACCGCACCACCCTGGCTCAGCGAATACGCATGGTGAGGACCCGGCTTGCCGCAGCGCGCACACGAATCAAAACTCGGTGCATAACCCGCAATCGCAAATGCACGCAGCAGATAGGAATCAAGCACAAGCGAAGCAGGACGCGAGCCATCCGCCAGCGCACGCAGCCCCCCAACCAACAGCCAATACTGTTGCAGCGACGGCTCATGTTCGGCTGCCACAAGGCGATCTGCCGTCTCAAGCATTGCCCCGCCCGCCGTGTACTTGGCATAGTCAGCACAGATGGGACCGGCGTGCGCGGCAATAGTATCCACCTGCGTCACCATGTCGAGATTACGCCCCGAATTAAGCTGCACATCAACATGCATGAACGGCTCGAGACGGGCGCCAAACCGCGACGAGGTACGACGCACGCCCTTGGCAACCGCCCGAACTTTGCCACTTTCACGCGTCAGCAGCGTGATAATTCGATCCGCCTCACCCAGCTTATGCGTGCGAAGCACGATCGCATCGTCTCGGTATAAGGGCATGACTCCAGTATCTCACCCGCCACTGACACGTACCTCGTATCAGTGGCGGGATTGATGTGCAGTTCGAAGCGAAACTCCTAGCGGCGATCCTCTGGAACGTCCATCCGACCTTCACGGTTGACAGCCGAGATGATCGCCTTAAGTGACGCCGTGGTGATAGACGGGTCGATGCCCACGCCGTACAGGACTTCATCCCCAACCTTGCACTCCACGTAGGCCGCAGCAGAAGCATCGCCACCACCAGAGAGCGCATGCTCCGCATAGTCGAGGACTTTCACGTCTACCCCGACCTGGCTGAGCGCATCAATGAACGCCGCGATCGGGCCATTTCCAGTGCCCTCGAGCGAAACCTCGGTGCCGTTGTCCACCAAGACAACCTCAAGCGTGTCCGACTCACCTTCGCTCGAGTTAGCACGCGTGCTCTTCAGCGCAAAACGACCCCACGTTTCGAGGCCGAGGCCTGCAGCACGTGCGGGCAGGTATTCATCCACAAAGATGTTCCAGATGTCGTCACCGGTGACCTCGCGGCCCTCGGTATCGGTGACGTTTTGCACCACCCGGGAGAACTCAATTTGCAGACGGCGCGGCAGATCCAACGAATGCTCAGTCTTAAGCAGGTAAGCAATTCCGCCCTTACCCGACTGCGAATTCACTCGAATTACGGCCTCATAGGAACGGCCCACATCCTTAGGATCAATAGGCAGATACGGTACGGCCCACACCAGATCGTCAACGCCAACACCAGCAGCCTTAGCCTTGGCGTCCATTGACTCCAAGCCCTTCTTAATGGCGTCCTGGTGTGAGCCGGAGAAGGCAGTAAACACGAGGTCACCGGCATAAGGGTGCCGCTCGTGAACCGGAATCTGGTTGCAGTGCTCCACAGTACGGCGAATCGTGTCGATGTCCGAGAAGTCAATCTCCGGGTCGATGCCCTGAGAGAACAGATTCAAGCCAAGGGTCACCAGGTCAACGTTTCCGGTTCGCTCACCATTACCAAACAAGCATCCCTCAATGCGGTCGGCCCCAGCCTGGTAACCAAGTTCCGCCGCCGCTACTGCGGTGCCACGGTCATTGTGTGGGTGTAGTGACAAAACCACAGATTCGCGGTGATGCAGGTTGCGGTTCATCCACTCAATGGAATCCGCATAGACGTTTGGTGTAGCCATTTCCACCGTAGCCGGCAGGTTAATAATGACCGGCCGCTCAGGGGTTGGCTCAAGAACATCCAGCACCTCATTACAGATGCGAACCGCGAACTCGAGTTCCGTTCCGGTATATGACTCAGGAGAGTACTCGTAGAACACATCCGTTTCCGGGATAGTGTCCTCAAACTTCTTGCACAGACGAGCGCCCTCAAGCGCTATGTCAACGATTCCGTCCTGATCCTTACGGAACACAACCTCACGCTGCAAAATGGAGGTCGAGTTGTACAGGTGGACGATGGCTTGCTTAGCGCCGCGCAGTGACTCGTAGGTTCGTGCAATGAGGTGCTCACGTGACTGCGTCAAAACCTGAATCACCACGTCATCAGGAATGTGACCGCCCTCGATAAGCTCACGCACAAAATCGAAGTCTGTCTGCGAGGCAGAGGGGAAACCCACCTCGATTTCCTTGTATCCCATGGCAACAAGGAGTTTGAACATACGCAGTTTGCGTTCGGCGTCCATTGGCTCAATCAGAGCTTGGTTTCCATCACGCAGGTCAACGGCGCACCAGCGTGGCGCTTTAGTGATGACCTTGTCTGGCCACGTGCGGTCCTTGAGATCAACAGTGATCTGTTGCGCAAACGGCACGTACTTGTGAATCGGCATGCCAGAAGCCTGCTGAGGAGATTGTGAAGCAATCATGAGAAATCGAAATCCTTTTTCGGTGTACGAGGCTGAAACGACGTGATAGCCGGCACACCAACCGCCGCGACGAGTGACCGGCTAACTAAGCCTCGTCGCGGCGAAGAAGAAGGAGAGTAACCTGCTCGATGCCGTACACGCTTTCTACTGTACCGGCCTCGAACACGATTCGATGACTGATTTCACAAAGTGAGCGCGTAAGTAGAAAAACGGGCGGGCTGGCAGACTCTTACGAGTCCACCAGCCCGCCGCAGTAATCACCTCAGAGTTAGTGCGCTACATGAAAGATTCAGCCAACTGGCCAAGCACGCCTGAGTTATCACTCCACCACTGAGAGTCAGTCAGTTTACCTTCACGTGCGAGTCGATCTACGTTGGCCAAGAGTGTGCCAGAACCGTCAGCGCTGGATTCCAACCCGGAGATGTACCAGCCGCCATCAACTTTGCGCGCAATCACACGCAGTTGATCGATGCCAAGTTCCTGAGCCGCTGGGATGTCACGCAAGCACACCGAAAGGTTCAAGCCGGACGCGTTCACCGATGCACAGTCTGAACTCAGTTCAACTGCCAAATCCTGCTGTTCAATAGTGCCCTCGATCTTCCACGACTTCAGTTTCAAGTAGGCAAGATTGCCCTCTTGATGGTCGAGTTCAAACTCTGCGTCAGAGATATTGATCTGTTTGAGCACCTCGGCGAGCCCATCAGCAATCTGCTCGGACGTTGCTTGGTCCACGGGAATGACCGAAAACCGGCGTTCATACTCCACAAGGGCGCCTAGACCTCCGGTGGTTTTACCCTCCTTGAGCCCCGCAATAAACCCGTTTACCAGGTTTGAAGCTGCCTGCTCCGGAGACTTCGCTGGTGTACCTGCAGGAATGAGTGAGTAGTCAGGTGTAATTCCGCTCGTACGCAGCGCAAAGTCTAGATAAGTCAGACTTGGGCTAACGTACCAGCCAGAATCGTCTTTGGTGGCAATCAGAGCAAACTGCACCGTCTCGTCAGAAGTATCTGTGTTGTTTAAGTCCGTGTTGTTTGAATCAGCATCAGTTGAGTCCGTAAGACTGTCTTGATAGGTCAACTCCGGCTCCATTGGAGGCCACAGGTCCGGTTCAGCGCCAAAACCACTGGAGTCCCCCAGCAAACTATCGAGATCGGAACTACCAAATTCCTCCTCCAACTGGCCCAGTCCATCTGTGAAAGCCGAGTTGTCGAGTGCTGGCGCGCGTAGATCATCAGCTGTGAAAGTGACCGGGAACTGCCCATCCAGCCCCTCCTTGACCGTTGTCCGGGTCTCGTCATCTGCTGGCAGCGGCCCTGCTTCCTCCTCGATGAGCTTAATGAGACCCATCCCGCGGAACGTATTTACAGTGGATACGGCTAGGTCTGCAACCTTGTCCACATCCGCATCAAGGCTGAAGTTGCCTTCATCAATAAACACTCGTGCATATCCATCGCCAAGGTCCTCTGACGAAAGGGCAAGGTCACTGGAGCTTAATTTGAATGCGTGCAGCGCATCTATCAGAGTGTCTTTGATCTGAGTGCGATCCATGTCCGGATATCGTTCAAAGAACCGATCGCTAGGGTCATTGATCATCCGAACGTCCATCGGATCAATTGCGCCGTAAACGCCGAGTGATTCTTGGTTCTCCAACGCATCAAACAGTTTGGTTACCGCCGCTTCAGGGCTCTGTGCACCATTCACCTTGTCCACAACAAAGTGATTTACCGCCCACGCTCCCCCACCAAGAACTGCAAGAAGAGCAACTCCGCCTGCGATGAGCGGACCCTTCTTCATCGCTTTACGCGTGCTGACCGTCTCTGACGGTAACGGAACACCAGGCATGGCTGACGTACCCGGTGCGGGTGTAGCACCTGGTGCAAGATAGGTTGGCTGTGGCGGCTGTGGCAATCCACCATCCTGCGGTAGCGGAGGCGGATTGTACGGTTCTTGGGTCACAGGGCATTCCAATCGTGGACGTTATTTGAAGCCGGATGCGCTCACGAATCTACCGTAATAGCGGCCGCAATTCGGACCATTTTGCCGAATGCTGAGACGTTCGCACTGAATCGCCGAGATTCCAAATGGGCAGCGGTACACCTACAACAATCTGGCGGCCAGAACTGAAGTTCCGGCCGCCAGATTGTTGCCTACTGCGTTGAGTGTTTACGACTGCTCACGCCGTGCAAGCGCTGCGTTGATCGCAGGATCACCAATCTGTCCAAGCCACTCAATGAGGGCAGGGTAGGTTGCAGGGTTCAACGCAAGAGACGGTCGTAGTTCCGGTGCAACCTCCGCTATCTTTGCCAGAGTCAACGCCGGAGTAAGCGGATCCAGCGCCTGTGCTTCTGTAAAGCCGTGGCTTGCGGGCGTAACCGCCTCAAGAACCTGAGTTCCCTCGGACGCGCTGTCTGGTCCAGATTGCTGTGCAATTACCTGAGTCGCCTGTGAATCCGTATTCGTGTCTTCGATCCTGTGAGGCACCTGCTCAGATGCGGCTTCCGCGGTTGTGGAAGTTTCGCCTGCGGCCACATCCGTGACGACATCAGCAACAGGCGGTGCATATTTTGCCACCGTTGCTTCATCCGGCAGATCATCAATCACTGCAGTCTCTTGCCGTTGTCCAGAAGTGACAGGAGCCGGTGCAGTGTTATTTTCAGCTACCGCGCGCCGGGTTACAGGCGCCGCCAATTCTGGGGATGCTGGGGACGCGGATACTGTGGCCGGCGCACTAACCACAATTGGTTGGACTGGCTGGGCAGGTTGGACAGTCTGGTGAACCGGAGCGGGAGCGGCCATGGGCGCGCTCCATTCATAGGCTTGTGGTCGTGGGCCCGGACGGTGGCGTGCACTTTGCGCAAAATAGTTACGGCTTGCAGAGTTCCCAATCAGTGCGTATGCCCCGATAGCGGGAAGACCGAGAGCGAGCAGTAACTTGCCAAAGTCCATGGAATCGAATGGCGAGACCGAACCCAGCACAAAGCCGCCAACGAGTGAGGTAGCCAGCGCAATAATGATTGCTGGACGGGAAGCTCCCGGGTCGCGACCAAAGCTACGCAGTGCAAACACCGCAACTATAACAACAATGGCGCACACCACGATCGCTGCGATGGAGTCCGAGGTAAACGAATCTATGTAACCGCGTGACACCGAGTCCAACAGAATTAGGTATGCAGCAATCGCGATCAGATAAAGCGCCGCAACACACGCGATCATTCGCAAAACAATCGCGGCAAGGTCAAGGCGCTCTTCAAGTGCAGAATTACGTGCGGTATGGCGTTTAAACGCCGGTGAACTGACAATCGCAGCAAAAGCAGGGAAGAAGAAAGCACCAATGCCAAGTCCCAGAGCCAGTGGAGCAAGCTGTCCACCGCCACTCGACTGATCAAATCCCGACATCGACAAAAGTCGGTAGGTCTCAATGCTCCAGACGCTCCCCGCACCGTCTCGTGTGAAGTACAGCAACGCAACGATCACGATGCCCAACCCCACAGAGAAACTGCGCCAGGCGGCAGTGTTCTTCACTAGGGTTGCGCCCGCGGGAATAAGCGTAAGTGCTGCGCCAGTAACTAACAGCACCACAAGCAGAGCGCTAGTTTTGCCGTCAGCCGAGTAGTCGTCGGAAATCAAAATGAAGACGAGCGTGCCAACATATCCCGCCGCCATCAATAGCGCAGTTAGTTGCGCAAAAAGGCGAGCTGTGGCGCCTGCGCCACGATCCACTTCAACCGGACCAAGCTCACTGCTCCGAGCCTGTGCGGCCAATGCCACTCCCGCACCTGCAATCGCGATGCCGGGGGCAAGCCCAATCGGGCCGTCAGTCACGATGTCCTTAACAACCCCCGCCCACAAAACGTAGCCAAGGAACGGAAGCGCAAGCACGATTCGAGTGGCCCGAGTCTTAGATACGGACCAGCCCTTAGGCAGCACCGAAAAACGAGCCAAATATGGCAGAAGCAGTGCCAGCGCAGCCACCAGCACGGTCAGTTTGAATATCCCGTTATCACCAGCCCGGCCCACGGCGCCATCCATGGTCAATGCCAAGCACAACAACAGGAGTGAGAGGGCGTCACGCACGTAATCGCTCTCGGTAACGTTAGCGAACGCCGCCTTAACCGCGCTCTGCTTGACGTCACGTGCGCCGATAGCTGCCTGCACACCCCCTGACGATGCTGATGCGGGTGATTCGCTTGATGCGGTCATGATGTCTCCTCCAGCTTTCGCTTCGGGTGGGTTGCCCACAAGGGCAACTGGGCAGATCGCCGCACGAATCAGCTAGAAACCCAACCGTTCGAGCAACTTAGGATCACGCTGCCAGTCCTTAGCAACCTTCACCCGTACATCAAGATACACACGTGCGCCGAGAAGAGCCTCAATGCCGGCACGGGCTTGAGTCCCCACGTGTCGAAGCCGTGAGCCACCCTTTCCGATGATGATGGCCTTCTGGGAATCGCGTTCAACATACAAAGAAACATGCACATCAACGAGTGGTAAACCGTTCTTAGTGGTCTCACGTTCGTTGATTTCATCAACAACTACAGCCAAAGAGTGCGGTAGTTCGTCACGCACGCCTTCCAGTGCAGCCTCGCGGATGAGCTCGGCGATCATAACCGACTCGGGCTCGTCAGTCAGTTCGCCGTCTAGGTAAAATTCACCCCCGGCAGGAAGGTGGCTGACAAGGACGTCTGTAAGAGTGTCCACTTGGAAACCGCCCTTTGCCGAGACCGGAACGATATCCGCAAAGTCGAGTAACTCGCCTACTTCTAGAAGGTGTTCGGCCATCCGCTCACGTCCCACCAAGTCCGCCTTGGTGACAACCGCAACTACCGGAGTGCGCAACTTCTTTTCGTTGATCTTGGCTAGTTGCGCTGCAATGTATCGGTCACCCGGGCCAATCTTCTGGTCCGCCGGGAGGCAAAATGCAATTACGTCGACTTCGCCCAAAGTGGATTGCACCAAATCATTGAGGCGTTCACCCAACAGTGTCCGCGGACGGTGCAGACCGGGAGTATCCACCAAGATAAGTTGGGCATCGGGACGGTTCACAATGCCCCGAATTGTGTGCCGGGTGGTCTGAGGCTTGCTCGATGCAATCGCCACCTTCTGCCCAACCAGTGCGTTGGTCAACGTAGACTTACCCGCATTGGGTCGCCCTACGAGGCAGGCAAATCCAGAGCGGTGTTCCGCTTCGGATCCATTCTGCTTGCTCGACATCTCAGATTCCTCCTGCTACGCAATCGTGCTGCACATTTAATCCTGCGTGGATTCTTGCTCAAATACCGTGGTGACTGTTTCAGCTTCAGGTTCCGCCACTACCGGTTCACAGTCCTTGACTATCACGGCGGACAGCTGTTTGCGTCGTCCAGCAAACTCGTCGGCCACAATCTCAACGCCCTGCGTCACCACGTGGGCACCCGCAATTGGGACCTTGCCCAAAGTCTTTGCCAAGAGCCCGGCAATCGTATCAACGTCTGGGTCATCCACCTCACGGTGAAAGAGATCGGATAGGTCATCAAGACTCAATCTGGCTGGCACGCGATAGCGGCCGTCACCAAGCTCCTCGATTTGCGGAGCAGCTTGGTCATGCTCATCAACCAATTCTCCGACTATTTCCTCAAGGATGTCCTCGATCGTGACCAAGCCTGCAATACCGCCGTACTCATCCACCGCCAACGCGATGTGTTGGGCTGTAGCTTGCATCTCGCGAAGCAGCGCATCGACCGATTTAGATTCCGGATAAAACTGGACCGGACGCATAACATCCGCAACGGTTTTGGAATCAGGATCTGCAGAGTTAAGTAAGACGCGTGCGGCATCTTTAAAGAACAAAACTCCTAGAACCTCATCGCTGGATTCGCCCACCACGGGGACTCGGGAAAATCCGGAACGCACAAAGAGGTTTTGCGCCTTACTCAATGCGGTCGCAGCTTCAATCGTGATCATGTCTGTGCGTGGAACCATGACTTCACTCAACGTGGTTTCATGCAGTTCAAACACGGATCGAAGCATCGAGCGTTCCTCGTCCTCGATGACATCCGATTCATCGACTCGATCAACTAGCTCTCGTAGTTCGGTCTCGTCATTCGCTTCTTGATTGGCGCGCGCTTCACTTGTGAGCTTGGTGATCCACCCAGTGGACTTGACCACGATCCACAGTGGGCCAGAAAGCGCGGAGAGCACTTGTGCTGGGTGGTGTCGGCCTAGGTTTCGTGGCGAGACGCGCACCAGCACAAGTGCTACAACCGCAGAAACTACCGCGGCTAGAATAACCACCAGCCACCATTGACTACATACCGATGCAATAGAAACCGTAATGCAGGCGGTAGCAATCATCTCCGCGACCACGCGCACAAAAGCGGCCGAAGCAGCGGATTGAGAGCCATTCTCCGCAAGGTAAGTGACTCGGTGTGCAGTGGCTGGTTTGCGTTCGGCGATTTCGGCTACTGCTGCCCGTGTAACCCGCAGTACTGCAGCTTCGGCTGCCGAAAGTAAGGCGGCAAGTGCGATGCCGATAACCGCTATCGTGACAAGCAGTCCAACGGGTACGTCGGCTAAGCCATTCATGATTCTCGCGAGGCCAGGAAGGTCAGGAGTAAGGAGCGCTGAATTGCGAACATCTCCTTTTCGTCTTCCGGTTCAGCATGGTCATACCCAAGCAGGTGCAAGATTCCATGTGTGGTGAGCAGCAGAAGTTCCTCCACGGTGGAGTGGCCAGCAGCGATTGCTTGTTCGGCCGCAACAGTTGGGCACAGTACAACATCGCCGAGCAAACCTGCTGGAGTAATTGAGTTCTCGGTGCCTGGGCGTAGCTCATCCATGGGGAACGACATGACATCCGTTGGCCCCTCAAGGTCCATCCACTGCACATGCAGGTCGCTCATAGCGTCCGTGTCCACAAATAGAATGGATAGTTCGGTCAGTGGGTGAATGTGCATCGCTTCGAAGACGAACTTAGCTAACTGTGCAAACTCCGCCTCGTCAACTTCGTAGTCTGTCTCGTTATTGACCTCGACGCTCAAATTTCCATGCCTTTCTGGGAGGTTGCACGCCGGCTCGCAGTGCGCGAACCTGTACGTTGTGTGTGGTACTCGGGGGTGCTGACATCCCACCGTGCATATGCGTCAATAATGTCGGAGACCAGCGAGTTACGGACTACGTCTGCTGAAGCTAAATGGCAAAATTCAATGTCTTCTACAGATCCGAGTACGTCCTCGATTATCCGTAGACCCGATACTGTTCCATTCGGCAAGTCAATCTGAGTGTTGTCACCCGTGATCACCATCTTTGAGTGTTGCCCCAACCGCGTCAGGAACATCTTCATCTGTTCCTTTGAGGTGTTTTGGGCCTCATCCAAGATGATGAACGCGTCAGAGAGTGTGCGGCCGCGCATGTATGCAAGCGGTGCAACCTCGATTGTGCCGTTGTCCGTCAACCGTGCAATTGCTTCCGGATCAATCATGTCCCGCAGTGCGTCATAGAGTGGACGCAGGTAGGGATCAATTTTGTCTGTAAGGGAGCCTGGCAGGAATCCTAACCGCTCACCGGCTTCAACAGCCGGCCGGGTCAGCACAATCCGGTTAACCTGACGCTGCTGCAGAGCCTGCACCGCTTTGGCAACGGCTAAATAGGTCTTTCCAGTACCTGCTGGGCCGATACCAAAGGTGATTGTATTGGTCTCGATTGCGTCGACGTACGCTTTCTGTCCTGCGGTTTTAGGGCGTATTGCTCTGCCCTTGTTGGTCAGAATATTTAGGGTGAGCACATCCGCTGGGCGCGCAGTTGTCGCCTGCGTCAGCATTGCGATTGAGCGCGTAACGATATCGGGGGTAATCGGCGTTCCTGATGCAACCACGTCGATAAGTTCGTTCATGAGGCGTGCAGCTAACGCTACGTCCCCTGCAGGTCCGCGCAGCGTGATCGAGTTACCTCGAACGTGAATATCAAGTTCACTAAACCCCTGCTCAACTGCCCGCAGAACCGAATCGGCAGGCCCAAGAAGTAGTGACATCGAGACCTCGGAAGGCACCACAATGCGATGTTCAACGTTCACCTGGTTGGCCGCGTTGTGAGAGTCATTTGAAGTCATAAACGGTGTCTTGCTCCTAGGAAAGACCGTGCGTGTTACTCAATTTTACGTGGTAATGGTGCCCACCTGCGCAGTTTTTTACGCGGGGTTCCAGCCGAGTCGAGTCCCACCGATGACATGGCCGTGCACGTGAAAGACACTCTGGCCGGCGTTTGGCCCCGAGTTGAAGATGAATCGGAACTGGCCGTCTGCGTGTTCGGCTGCCACAGCGTCTGCCACTTTGACCATCTCCGCGAGAAGAGCAGGATCCGAGCCAGCCACCTGCGCCACATCTCCGTAGTGTGCCTTGGGTACCACGAGTACGTGCAGTGGAGCCTGCGGATTGATGTCCCTAAACGCGATGACGTTCTGGGTTTCCTTGATCAGTTGTGATTCAATCTGACCGGCCACGATCTTGCAGAATATGCAGTCGGCCTGAGCCGAAGGTGTTGTGTTCGTCATGGCTTTCACACTAGCGCCTTTTCCCTTCTGGCACCGCCGGATGCAGTCAATAATCAACCCGGTTATTGGGATCAGCGCTCACGACCATCTGCCGGTGAGGTGACTAAGTAGCGTAAGCCCCACTGGGCCCGCGGTCGAGGTGCGTAGGACATGTGGACCAAGGAGGCGTAATTGCGCACCTGCAGCGGTAAACGACTCGACTTCCCGCTCGCTCATGCCACCTTCAGGTCCGACCACAAGGACAATCCTGACAGGGTTGTCCCCCACCGAGGTAGTAGGCAGCGAGAGGCTTCCCAGCGACTGTGTGGCATCCTCATGCAGCACAACAACTGTGCCACCGCTGTGTGTAACCTCCTTGATCCATGCCGCGAGTGCTTTGGAATCCAAGGGATCGTTGACGTGCGGAATCCGTGAACGCCTCGCCTGTTTTGCTGCGGATCGAACGGTGGCACGCCACTTAGCCTGAGACTTGGCGGCACGCTCGCCTCTCCAGATAACAATCGATCGTTCCGCCTGCCATGGCACCACGGTGTCAACGCCGAGTTCAGTGGCCGCCTCAATTGCTAACTCGTCGCGATCGCCCTTAGCCAGTGCTTGCACAAGCACAAACTCAAACGGGCGTGCAGCTTCATCGCAGTACTCGATTACTTCGAGATCAAGATCGGATTGGTTGACTGCTGCGATGACACAGCGCAGCCTACGTCCGAAGCCGTCAACCACGTCAAGACGTTCGCCTGGCTGACGCCGCTGCACTACTCCGGCGTGCCGCCCCTCGGCGCCATCTAGATGGAAAATGGAACCGGGCTTGTACGCCGAAAGATCGTGTGCCTCCGCGATGAAAACTGGTGCGCTCATGGTTTAGCGCCCTGAGAACTTCTCTTTGATGCGTGAGAACATGCCGTTGTGGTTGCTTGCCACACGTCCAGCGGGACGTTCCTCGTTACGCAGGGCAGCGAGTTGTCGCAGCAACTCTGCTTGTTCGTCGTCAAGGTTATTGGGCACAACTACGTCAATCGTGATGTTCAAGGATCCGCGGCCAGAGCCGTGGAGGTGGCCCACGCCTAGATCCTTAAGCGTGATAACTTGACCAGGCTGAGTGCCCGCTTCAAGGTCAACCTCGCGCATACCGTCAAGGGTTTCGAGTTCAAGGACGGTTCCCAGGGCCGCTGCAGTCATTGGAACCTCGATGGTGCACGAGATATCGTCACCCTGGCGCGCGAACACTGCGTGGCGCCGCTCTCTAATCTCAAAGTACAGGTCACCAGCCGGACCACCCGCCGGTCCCACTTCACCTTGACCACTCATCTTGATTCGTACACCGGTTTCAACTCCGGCCGGAATCTCTACCTTGACGGTGCGGCGGCTACGGACCCTGCCCTCGCCAGAACAGTCAGCGCATGGGTTTGGGATCGTCGTTCCAAAGCCTTGGCAGGCAGCGCACGGAGACGTGGTCATGACTTGGCCCAAGAAGGAACGCGCTACGCGCTGCACCGTTCCCGAGCCGTGACATACGGAACACGTGGTGGGGCTAGTCCCCGGAGCGCAGCACGTTCCGGAACAAGTGGAACACACCACGGCCGTATCCACATCGATGGACTTAGTGACGCCAAAAGCAGCTTCGGCAAGGTCAATGTCAATGCGAAGCAAAGAATCTTGCCCGCGACGAGCCCGTGGAATTGGACCACGCTGCTGCTGTCCACCGCCAAAGAAGGTTTCAAAAATGTCTTGGAAGCCAAAGCCCCCGCCCATGCCACCACCGCCGGGAGCGGTTGGGTCGGATCCCAGATCGTATTGCTGACGCTTATCCGGACTAGACAGGACGTCGTAGGCGCGCTGAACTTCCTTGAACTCCTCTTCAGCGTCTGGACCGGCAACATCCGGGTGGAGTTTGCGTGCCAGTTTGCGGTACGCCTTCTTGATCTCGTCTTGGGATGCGTTGCGATCGACGCCGAGCGTGGCGTAGTAGTCGTTCACGAGTGTCTCTCTGGTCAGTAATTACTCGGGCGCGGGTGCCCAAGCATGCGGTCAAATTGCTGCGCTAAGTACTCGGTGGTGCAGGGCCGTCGTGAATGCCCCGAACCACACTTGGTTTGTAGTTTTACTTGGGCTTCTAACTGCTCAATATTCGGGTGAGGTATCGCGCAACAGCGCGCACGGCTGCGATGGTCCCGGAGTAGTCCATTCCTGTTGGCCCGATGGAACCGACTGAGCCGAGGGGCTCGCCATTTCCGCCGTATGCGGTTGTCACCACTGATGCCTCATGAAGTCCCGCAAATTGCGTTTCGTGGCCAATACGTACGCTGACGCCCGCCGAGTCTTCTGCCATCTCCGAGAGCAACTTGAGGAGCACAACCTGCTCCTCAAGTGCCTCCAGCACAGGCCGCAGGTTAAGGAATCCCGTGCCTGTCCTTGTGAGGTTTGAAGTTCCAGCAAGTACGATCCGGTCATCGGCGTCCTGCGCCAGAGCGTCAACGACTCGTTCCGCTAAGCGGCCTATGAGTTCGCGGCTTTCGAGTGGTGAACGCTCTACGAGTTTGGCAAGTTCCAGGCCAACCTCTGGGTGCTTCTTGCCAACAACCGCGGCGTTGAGTTCGCGCTTGTATCCGGCGAGCGTGGCCTCGTCGACGTTTTCACCTAATCCGAGCGCAATCATGCGTTGTTCCACCCGGCCTGTGTCCGTAATGATCACAAGAAGCAGTTTGGACTCGTGAATAAGGACCAGTTCGAGGTGTCTAACGGTAGAGCGGCTTAAAGACGGGTATTGCACAATGGCAACCTGACCGGTGATCTGAGCTAATAGACGCCCGGCCCGGTGAACCACATCGTCAAGATCGATAGCAGACTCAAGGAACGCTTTAATTGCGGTGCGTTCCGCACTGGACAGTGGTTTAACTTCGGACAATTGGTCCACAAAAACGCGATAGCCAAGGTCGGTAGGAATGCGTCCGGCCGAGGTATGAGGTTGGGCGATAAGACCGGCTTCCTCCAACACCGCCATGTCATTGCGGATAGTTGCTGAGGAGACGCCTAGACCATGGCGTTGTGCAATAAGTTTGGAACCAACCGGCTCGCGGTTTTCAATGTAATCCTCAACGATGGCACGTAGGACCTCGAGTCGCCGCTGATCTGCGAGCATCTACGAACTCCTTCCTAACCAGTGTGGGCATTTAGCCGTCTCGAGCGCCCGCTGTCTTTAGCATTCCGACAGCGCTGGCACTCACCTACCCCGAGTGCCAATATTACTCTGAAATTTGTCCAATCCCACGTGATTCACACAACCATCCGCGTTGCTCGCCAAGAGCGCAATCGCAGTAGGTTAACCTGCCAGCGTGAGTTTTGATCGATACGGCCACGATGTTTTGTCCTCAACGTCCGCTCGCCCACATGCGCCAGTCACTTCTCGTGAGGTGCCCGCAGAGCGTGGACTCGTTGTGGAGGATGTGGAAACCGGGTTTGTTGGAGAAATTGTCCGCATTGAAAAGTCCGGCGGCATGCACATCATCGAGTTGGAAGACCGCCGCGCAGTTCGCCGCTCCTTCCAATTGGGGCCAGGCTTTTGGATTGACGGTAAGCCCGTCACGCTGACACCTCCCGTGCGCGCTACTGCGGCTCAGCCACAGCGCACCGCTTCCGGTTCCGTCCGCGTGGAAAACCAACGTGCCCGAGTGGCCCGTGGTTCACGCATCTGGGTGGAGGGCAAGCACGACGCCGAATTGGTCGAACGCGTATGGGGTGATGACCTACGGTATGAAGGCGTGGTTGTTGAGATGCTCGACGGTGTGGATAACCTCGAGCAGTCTCTCGCCGAGTTTGCCCCGGAGCATGGCCGCAAAGTTGGGGTGCTCGTGGATCACCTTGTGCCTGGAAGCAAGGAATCGCGCATCGCCCAGCAGGTCATGGCTCATTTTGGTGCCGCCAACGTGTTGATTCTCGGTCACCCCTACGTGGATGTATGGCAGGCAGTCAAACCCGCCCGCATTGGCTTATCCGCCTGGCCAACTATTGAGCGTGGCACCGAGTGGAAGCTTGGGATCTTGCAACACTTAGGCTGGCCGCATGCCGATCAGGCAGATGTTGCTCAGGGTTGGAAACGCATTTTAGGTACGGTACGCACCTATGCCGATGTGGAACCCACTCTGCTTGCTCGTGTTGAGGAACTCATTGACTTCGTGACCGCTAATTGACGTTCCCATTTACCTAGACTGAATGCTCTAGCACGCCTCGCTGTCACGTGGACCTAGTTTGATCCGTTATTTTTTGGCGGCCTCTTCTGACTGCGTATTGGCTAGGGCAAGTGCCTGCTTAACCACTTTTGCGTAGCGTTTACCGCCGCTTACTCCTGGGTGAATACCGTCTGCGGCCAGTTCGCTTTCGTGGTGTGCAATCTCGCTATTCCAATCTGCGACGCTTACGTTGTCGTATTTTTTGGCGGCCGCTTTGATTGATTTATTGGCGCCTTTTATCCATTTGCGTTCCGCGTGTCCTGTCACAAGAATGATCTGCCGGTCACCTACCGCAGCGCGCACTCGCGAAATATCTCGGGCTCGCACAGTCCCGTTTGTCCCCAAGGAAATCACCACAAATTCGTGCAGTTTTCCCTGCTTCTTGAGATTTTCGACGATTTTGGGTGCTTCCGAGAACATTCTTGAGACTTCTGCGTCCACAGTCACGCCAGGTAGCGCTGCGATGAGTCCGGGTGCGGAGGCGAGAGTGACCGAATCGCCGATAACCGTAACCTGTTTTCCCGATGGAGCCTTGGGCTTGGCAGTGGGAGCCGGTGCCGGCTTCGCGGCAGCATCCGATGAAGGCTTCGCGGCAGCATCGTCGGGTGCTTTGGCATCGGCTTTAGCTTCGGTCTGGTCCTGGAGCTTTCCGTCCGCGGGTTGCGGTGTCTTGTCCTGCGATACCTGCCCAGGGCGAACAAGAACACCCTGCAGAGCTGCAAAGGAGTCATCCTTAGTTGAGTCAATATGCTTTTGCTCAGAGTTTTCTAGGAAATCTTGGCCCTGTGCGATGACGGACTCCACACTGGATATCGCCGGTTCGCGCGTAAGCGCAGCAGCAACTCCCGCACACAGCGCAATGACGAGAATAGATACGCCAACCGCCGGCGCGGCCCGCAACAGCCGGGCTGCGCGCTCACTTAACGAGCGGCCACGCGCAACTGTGCGCTGCAACTCAATGTTTAAAAAGAGTCGAACCGTCCACCCTGATATCGAATCCACAAAACCACGTAGACCCTGTTCAATAATGGGGCGTTCCAGCCAAGTATGGGACGCTGCAGCCACTACAAGAGTAAGCACCAGCGCTACGATCACAGTTCTTGCTTCAAGCCCGGCGCTAGCGTCTTGCCCCTGCATCACCTGCGCTGCCAGCACGATGATCGGCCAGTGCCACAAATACAGCCCATAGGACCTGCGCCCAACCCAGCGCAAGGGCGCTATTTCTATCCTCTGAGCCCAGCGCTGGTTTCCCACAATGAGAACGAGCAACACTGCAACCGCCGCATCGACCACAAAAAGGCCCCCACCAAACCACAGTGCGGAGTCAAACGGAATAATCAGCGCAGCCACGCCGATAATGAGGATGAGGCTGGCAGCCAAGGCAATCGTCGAAAATCTGCGCACCCTGGCCACCGGCGAGGCGAACGGCCCCCACATAACCCGAGGCCAGTGCTGGCGCGCGTCAGGACGCAGCACAAAAGCCACAGCCGCGCCAATCATCAGGCCAAAAACGTGTGTATCGGTGCCCAAATACACACGCGAGGCGTTGCCGGATGCAGCAAACACCCACACCATGAGGCCAACCGAAAGTATCGCAACAGCGCCGGAAATCACCAGGCCTATTTTGAGCAAGCGTCCGCGGCGCACGCCTCTACGGGCGCGTAAGGTTAAAAGCACAATCACAAGCGGCCACAACAGATAAAACTGCTCCTCCACGGCAAGCGACCACAGATTGTTGAAGAGATCAGGAACAAACTGATCCGCATACGAACCACCACTGGCAATAGCGAGCCAGTTACTGGAAAAAGTGAGCGCGCCGAGCAACTGACGGCGAATCCCAACCAACGCGTCACCGCCAATAATGCCAGCGAGGGCAGTCATGACCACAACAACAAGCACCAGCGCGGGAACGATTCTGCGCACTCGGCGCGCCCAAAAACTACGCAGTGAAATGCGCGAACCTACCTGCCACTCCTGGACCAAAAGTGAGGTAATCAAAAATCCGGACAGCACAAAAAAGATATCCACGCCGATAAACCCACCCGGTAAAAACCCAGGCAGCAGGTGGTAAATCACCACGAGCAAAACCGCGAGCGCCCGCAACGAATCAAGTCCATAGAGTCGCGGAGCACGCGCAGTGACCGCGCCGTAGCGTGCGTGCGCTTGATTTGTGCGAGGTGTGGTTGAAGAAACTGTGGATTGGTAACGAGGAAGTGTAAAAGCCATCAATCAGTCAGATCGCGAATCACGGAGTCAGCGAGCAGGCGGCCCTTTCGGGTCAAAATAATGCGGCCGGCAAACACGGCAGCAGGATCCACTAGACCCTGCGCAATGTGCGCGGCAACGCGAGAACGCGCGGGTGGGGACAGCACGCTAAGTGGTAGACCCTCGGATAATCGAATGCCGAGCATTACGCGTTCCAGTTGTGCTTCCGATGCAGACAGGCGTTCTCGCCCTGCGGCTGGCGATGAACCTGATTCGAGGAGAGAGGCATAACGGATCGGGTGCTTGACATTCCACCACCGCAGGCCGGCGTGGGCATCGACGCTGGTGTCCGAATTGGTGTCCGAATCGGTTTCCGAGTCGGCTTCCCGGTTAGGGTCGACTGGCATGTTCACGTTGAGTTCAGTGTGCGTGTCCGAGCCGAGGTACGAGTGCGCGCCAGGGCCCACACCCCACCAGTCATCGCCGCGCCAATAAGCGAGATTATGCCGGCATGCTTTGAGTTCGCCGTCTACGCGGCGTGCCCAGTTAGAAACTTCGTACCATTCAAATCCGGCCGCAGTAAGCAACTCATCAGCTAATTCGTATTTTGCCGCTTGGTCATCCTCGCTGGGCAGTTCAAGCTGACCGCGGCGCACCTGCGCCGCCATCTTGGTGCCCGGTTCAACTACGAGTGCATAGGCAGAAACGTGATCCACTCCGGTATCCAGGACCGCTTCGAGGCTGGCACGCCAATCTGCCATAGACTCGCCCGGGGTGCCGTAGATCAGGTCAAGAGACACATCGAGTCCCGCCTCACGTGCCCAGCGCACTACGTCTGGAATGCGGCGCGGATCATGCGTGCGTTCAAGGGTTGCAAGCACTGCTGGAACCGCTGATTGCATGCCAAAACTCACGCGTGTGAAGCCTGCAGCCGCTAGGGTTTCAAGGTATTCAGGTGTAACCGAGTCAGGGTTTGCCTCCGTGGTGACCTCGGCGCCAGGAGTTAGCCCCCACGCGCTTTTGATCCCTTCAAGGATCTTGGTGAGGTCTCGCGCCTTAAGCATGGTGGGCGTGCCACCGCCAAAAAACACCGTGTTTGCGGTGCGCGCGGGCAATCCGGCCTGCCCCATAACGCGTTGCGCGAGATCGATTTCCCGCAGCGCTGTGTCCGCATAATTGACCTGGCTTGCTCCGCCGCCTAGTTCGGTGGCGGTGTAGGTATTGAAGTCGCAATACCCACAGCGCACGGTGCAAAAAGGTACGTGCACGTAGACGCCAAAGCCACGGTTCTCGGCCCCGGCAGCTACCCACTGTGGCAGAGCGCCGTCACGTGGAGCGTCTTCGCCATCTGGCAGTGCTGGAGACATGGCCCCTTCTTTGAAACTCGTTGCCTGTGGGAGTGCTACTTCTTGCGCGAATCGCCCTGCTCGGAGGTGAGAGCGGAAATGAAAGCTTCCTTTGGAACCTCAACGGTTCCAATGGTCTTCATGCGCTTCTTACCTTCCTTCTGCTTCTCCAGCAGTTTGCGCTTACGTGAGATGTCACCGCCGTAACATTTGGCAAGCACGTCCTTACGCATCGCCCGGATGGTCTCACGCGCAATCACGCGCATACCAATAGCCGCTTGGATGGGCACCTCAAACTGCTGACGAGGAATGAGTTCCTTCAGTTTGGAGCACATCTTTACGCCGTATGCATAGGCAGCGTCCTTGTGCACGATCGCGGAGAACGCGTCAACGCGCTCGCCCTGCAGGAGAATGTCCACCTTTACCAGGTCGGCAGATTGCGAGCCCGATACGTCATAGTCGAGTGATGCATATCCGCGGGTACGCGACTTGAGTGCATCAAAGAAGTCAAAGACGATCTCGGCCAAAGGCAGCTTGTATCGCATTTCCACGCGGTCCGCAGACAGGTAGTCCATGCCCAACAGTTCGCCGCGTCGCTCCTGGCACAGTTCCATAATGGAACCGATGTACTCGCTCGGCGCTAGGATCGTGGCCTTAGCAACGGGTTCCTGCACATCCTGGATTTTTCCGCCGGGAAACTCAGAGGGGTTAGTTACCTCAACCCAGGACTTGTCCTCGAGTTGGACGTCATAAATAACGTTTGGCGCCGTCGAGATGAGATCGAGGTTGAACTCGCGCTCAAGGCGTTCACGCACAATCTCGAGGTGCAACAAGCCAAGGTAACCCACACGGAACCCAAACCCCAGCGCAACTGAGGTTTCCGGCTCATACACAAGTGCGGCGTCATTAAGCTTCAGTTTGTCCAGTGCATCCCGCAGGATCGGGTAGTCCGAACCATCAATGGGATATAGCCCTGAGAACACCATGGGCTTGGGGTCCGAATATCCACCAAGCGCCTCTGTGGCCGGCTTAGCGGAGTTGGTAACGGTGTCACCAACCTTGGACTGACGCACATCTTTCACACCGGTGATGAGGTACCCAACTTCACCAACGCTAAGACCCTTGGTGGGAATACCTTCAGGCGACGAAACACCAATTTCCAGCAGTTCATGCGTGGCTTTAGTGGACATCATTTGAATGCGCTCGCGCGGGTTCAACTGACCGTCTACTACCCGCACGTAGGTCACCACACCACGGTAGGTGTCATAAACCGAGTCAAAGATCATGGCTCGCGCAGGCGAGTCCTTAACACCAACCGGTGCGGGTACAACGCCAACGATACGGTCCAGCAGCGCTTCGACGCCCTCGCCCGTTTTACCGGAAACCTTGAGCACGTCCTCAGGGTCGCCGCCCACAAGACCAGCCAATTCCTCGGCATACTTTTCAGGTTGCGCGGCGGGCAGGTCAATTTTGTTCAGCACAGGAATGATAGCTAGGTCATTTTCCATAGCTAGGTAGAGGTTCGCAAGAGTCTGCGCCTCAATACCCTGGGCCGCGTCAACCAGCAGGATCGCACCTTCGCAAGCCGCAAGGGAGCGCGAGACCTCGTAGGTAAAGTCCACGTGACCAGGAGTGTCAATCATGTTGAGGGCATAGGGCGTCCCGTCAACTTCCCATGGCATACGCACGGCCTGGGATTTGATGGTGATTCCGCGTTCGCGCTCGATGTCCATGCGGTCGAGATACTGCGCGCGCATGGCGCGAGGATCCACTACACCAGTCAACTGGAGCATACGGTCTGCGAGGGTCGACTTACCGTGATCGATGTGCGCAATGATGCAGAAATTACGCAGCAGATCCGGGTCGGTCGCCGCGGGCTGAATGCGGGCTTGGTTGGCCGCCGAAGGGATGGGAGTCACGCCTGCCATTGTCCCATGAAGTTACGGTGAACATGGTTGATCTCCCTATGACGCCCAACACCTGCGCGTGGCCGCACGGCAAAAACCGCTAAAGTTCCTCATGTGGCTAAGACGAACTGGGGATCCGCCCTTAAGACCATCGCGCGCGTAGCGTTTGACGCCCTCGCCGCCGCACAGAAAAACTCATCGAAGCACTCAGGGACGACACCCTCACCCAAGCCCGCGTCCACACGACGCAAGAAGGCGAATGGGGCTGGGGAATCGTCGAAAATCAATACTGGTAGGGGTAAGAAGACCCACGTCAATGTGGACCGCGAGCCAAATTCAGTGCGCGCCGGGTCCACTCGCGCGGCCACGCCGCGCGTCCCAGCAACTGGACAGATTAACGACGATTCTGGGTACGTCTCCCCTCCCCTCACCTCCGCCTATCCCGGAGATTATTCAGGCACGATCCACCCCGAATACGCACCCAACTTGGGCGGAGACGCCGACCCAGGGGAAATCGTGTGGACGTGGGTGCCCTTTGAAGAGGACTACAGCCAAGGCAAAGACCGCCCCGTACTCGTGGTTGGACACGACGGCGAATGGCTCCTCGGCCTCATGCTCACCAGCAAAGACCACACCTCCACAGGCAGCAGATACGGCAAATGGCTCGACATTGGTTCGGGTCCATGGGACGCACAGGGGCGCGACTCCGAGGTGCGCCTAGACCGGGCAATTCGGATCAACCCGGACGCGATGCGGCGCGAGGGCGCAATCATGGATCGCGAACTATTTGTGGCGGTTATTAAAGCGATGCCGTTCAAAAAGGCGTGAAGCCGAGCGTGGAGTGTGGCAGTTGGCAGTTGGCAGTTGGCATGATGTCGCGGACATCACCCCATTCGGCAGGTGCCGCACTTCCGCAGCACCGTGCGGGTTGGTAGACTAAATCACTGTGTGTCCGTCAAGGTCGGCGGGCACCGTTCCAGGACCTCACCACGGGTTCCCCACCCCAGTCCCGGTGCTGGAATCGCCTTCTACGACCTATCCGCTCGCAGCAATGCGAACAAAAAGAAAGTCCTAAAGTGGCAAACATCAAGTCCCAGATCAAGCGCATTCGTACCAACGAGAAGGCACGTCTTCGCAACAAGGCTTACAAGTCCGAGCTCAAGACCTACGTGCGCGCAGTACGCGAGGCCATTGCAGCAGGCGACAAGGAAGCTGCGAACGCTGCCCTTATCAAGGCTTCGAAGAAGCTCGACAAGGCTGTTTCCAAGGGTGTCATCCACCAGAACCAGGCTGCTAACCGCAAGTCGGGTCTGGCCAAGGCTGTTAACGCCCTGTGATCTGACCGTTAGGTCACGATCCATATTGGGCCGAAGGCGCCCAACTGATTGCGCAAAAGCGCCGCTCATGTGTCTCAGGAGCGGCGCTTTTGTTGCGCCCACGTCATCCGCAAGCCGCAGGCTAGGTGGGCATGGGCTGGGACGTGGCTGGCTCGTCGTAAATTAGAAACGCGCAGTGATCCTTGGGGACATATGAAAAATCCTCACTCAGTCCCAAAGAAAAGCACTCAAAGAAGTCGGACGAAACGGTCTAACGCACCATCGTGCGCCGCAGCGCACCATACAGCCCAAGCATCGCCACAACAGCAAGCCCCAGCGCAACAGCAAGATAATCCCAGCGCGTAATCGAAGTGAAGTTGTGCGAAAGCCACGGCAAAGTTGCCAGCAGCAATAGCGCAAAGAGAATCACCAAGCCAATTGCCACAATAATTGGCCCCTTAGGGCCAAATCGCAGGAACACCGCGCCAAACGCACCACCCACGCATAGCGCAATAAATGCAATAGCAAAAACAGTGGCAAACACCTGCAATTCGTTCCCGCTACCCACGCCATTGGTATCAAACACATAGGCGCCCACGCCCCAGTGGCCAGTCAACTTCTCAATCCAGTACAGGACCACCGCAACCGCGGCCACATAGGCAGACTGCAAGCCGTAATACAGCGCAGTACCCAGCGCATAAGAGCGCCTCGTAGTTCCTAGAGCCATAGCAAACGGAAAAGTGGTTGAAACCGCCTGCACACCGAGGTACCCCAAAAAGCCAGGGAGCGAATAGAGCACACCAGTATTTTGTTTGAATCCTTCAATGTACTCAGGATCAGAAACGCTAATGTCAAAGCGTTGAATAGCGAGCGCAACAATAAGCGAGACCAGTACCACGGTTAGTAAAATCGCGGCAGGAGTGAGGAACGTGATGGCTCGCTTGCTAAAGTGCAGCCGAGTCACTGCAATCTTGTGGTTCATTGTGCGACTTCCTTATTCCTGAGATCCACGTGAAT
>Ga0182744_1000608_pt1 | contig 33299 bp, 29 predicted proteins | sample eDN3rd30CKraftMG_FD_128525 | JGI IMG/M metagenome (GOLD analysis project Ga0182744, IMG submission 128525) | Enriched Miracle-Growth compost microbial communities from Emeryville, California, USA - eDNA 3rd pass 30_C Kraft MG (version 2) (version 2) ... | reverse complement strand
GCTGAGGCCGAACGAAGACTGCGACGACATCGAGACGAGCGAGGGAATCTGTCCCAACAGGCGTTCCAGCGGCGCCGTGACGGTTGAGGCCATCGTCTCGGGATTGGCGCCGGGCAATTGCGTCTTGACCAGGATGGTCGGGAAGTCGACCTGCGGCAGCGACGAAACCGGCAGGCGCAGATAACCGAGGATCCCGCACAGCAGGATCGCCACCGCCATCAGGCCGGTTGCGATGGGCCGCAGGATGAAGGGCGAGGAGATGTTCATGATGTGATGTTCATGTCGCCGCTTCGCTCATGTCGTCATCCCCGGCGGCCGGCGCCACGCCGTCGTTGCTGCGGCACATCCTCGGCGGCGGGGGGAGGCTTCACCTCGTCATCCATTGTCGGGGCAACCCGCGCCCGTTCGGTCAGGCGGCCGAAACCGGTGATGACGACCCGGGCGCCGGCGCTGACGCCGCTGTGGATGACGGCCGTCTTCGCGTCCTGCCGGCCGACGGTGACGTCGGTCAGTTTGACGGTGTTGTCGTCGCGCAGAACGTAGACATAGGCGCCGCGCGGTCCGCGCTGGATGGCGGCTGGCGGCACGACGGTCGCGTTGTGCAGGACATCGATAAAGGCGCGCACGTTGACGAATTGACCCGGCCACAGCCGCAGATCGCTGTTGGCGAACTGCGCCTTGATGCGCACCGTGCCGGTTGTCTGGTCGACCTGGTTGTCGACGACTTCCACCGTTCCGGTTTCGATCAGGGTCGTATTGTCGGCGTCAAGTGCCTGCACGGTGATCTTGGCGCGGGCCTGCGAGGCATTGAGCGCGCGCAGCCTCTGCTGCGGCAGATTGAAGATCACGTTCAGCGGCCGCACCTGGGTGATGGTGACGATGCCGGTCTGGGACGAGGACTGAACAAGGTTGCCGCGGTCGACGAGGCGGATGCCGGTGCGCCCGTCGATGGGTGCGCGGATGGTCGTGTGATCGAGAGTGACCTTGGCGCTGTCGATCAGCGCCTGGTCGACGCGGACCTGGGCTTCGAGCTGGGCCACGGTGGACCGTTGCGTGTCCGCCTGCTGCTTCGAGCCGAAATTGGTCTGCGCCAGCCTGACGTAACGCTCGAGATCGAGGCGGGCGTTCTGCAGCGTCGCTTCGTCCTGAGCCTTCTTCGCCACCGCCTGGTCGTATTGCGCCTGATAAGTGCGCGGATCGATGCGGGCGATCACGTCGCCGGCTTTCACGTCCTGTCCTTCCTGAAAGCTCATTTCGATGATGGTGCCGTCGACCTGCGGGCGCACGGTGACGGTGTTGAGCGCCTGCACGGTGCCGACCGCATCGGCGGTCACCTGCACATCCTGGCTGCGCACGCGCGAGACGATGACGGGAATCGGCGGCTGGCCGCCGCGACCGCCGGGGCCGCCGTTTGCCTCGACCTCCGCACGCTGCGGCAGCCAGGCGCCGCCGACGCCCGCCGGCAGGGTGATCCAGCGCTCGTAGTGCGCGTAGACAAGGGCTGCGATGACGAACGCCGCCAGAAACAGAAACTTCTTCATGGCCGCTCCGGCACGGCCGCTGCGGGCGGGAGCGTTGCAGACGGGGCGACCGAAGCAGCGGGCGTGGCAGATGGATTCACGGATGGCATCACGGATGTCATGGGCGAGGGCGTCGCGCGTCCTTCATAGATCATCGGGTCGCTGTATTCCCGGGTAAAGCCACCGCCCAGCGCCTGATAGAGGCTGACGATCGCCAGCAGCCGCTGATAGCGCACAAGGGTCAGGGCATCCTGAGCGGAAAACAGTGTCGTTTGTGTGTTGAGCAGGGTCACGACATCGATGATGCCTTCGCGCAGACGCTGCTGGGTGATCTGGTAAGCCCGCCTGGCGGTTTCTACGGCAGCGGCTTGTGCCCGTTCCTGCTCCGCGTACTTACGAACGCCGATCAGCGCGTTCTCCACATCGGACAGAGCCGTGACGATCGACTTGCGGTAGTCGGCGAGGAGTTCGTTGCGGCTGCCGCGGGCTGCATCGAGCTGACCTTGCAGATTGTAGCCGTCGAAGATCGGCTGGGTCACGCTTGCTGCCGCCGAAAGCGCGATGGCGTCGGCGCGCAGCAGATTGCGCAGAGCAATACTGGAAAGACCGCCGCTGCCGGTCAGCGTGATATTCGGAAGGAAAGCCGCGCGGGCGGCGGCAATATGTGCTTCCGCCGCCGCCAGGCGGGCTTCACTGCCGGCGATATCGGGCCGCCGCAGCAGTAATTGTGCCGGCAGGCCAGGCCGGACATTCGGCAAGGTCAGGCTGCGCAGCCGGCCGCCCTTGATCGTGAGGCTTTCGGGCGTCCGGCCCACCAGCACCGCGACAAGATTTTTCTGCTGCAACATCTGCCGTTCAAGGATCGGTATGTTGACGCGCAGATTGGCGATGACCGTTTCCTGCTGGGCGACGTCGAGGGCGGTGGCGGTGCCGACCTCGACCCGGCCGCGAATGGCGTCGAGCACATTCTGGGCAGCGCGGATATTCTCGCGCGCAATCTGCAGACGGTCCTGGGCGACAAGCACCTGAAAATAGGTATTGGCGAGGCTGGCGAGCATGGCGACCGCAGCCGTGTCGTAGTCAAAATGGCTGGCTGCGAGGCCAAGGCGGCCGGCTTCCGCCAGTGACCGGTTACGGCCCCAAAAGTCGAGCACATAGCTCGCCGAGAGGCCGGCATCGAAGCGATTGCCAACCGAGGATGTGAAAGGCGGCGTTTTCGAGCGTGCGGTGCCTGGCGACAGGCTGCGTGACGCGTCGCCGGAGCCGCTCAGCTGGGGATAAAGCGCCGATTCAGCGATGCGCATCTGTGCGTCCGCCTGGGCAAACCGGGCAAGCGCCGCCGCGAGATCGAAATTGCCGTCCAGTGCCTGACGGGCAAGGGAGGTCAGCTCCGAAGAGCCGAAGGCCTGGAACCAGTCTTGCGCGACAGCCACTGCCGGCCGCGCCGGGCCTTCGCGGAACTTCCCGGCAAGCGCGGGCACAGCGCCCTCGATGCGCTCCGAATCGAGCGCGCAGCCGGTGAAAAGAGGGATGGCCAAGGCAAGCATGAGCAGTCCCGGAGCGCGGGCGCTCCGTTCGCTATAAAGTTGGTGGAAACGCAACACCACGCCTGAAACCTGCCGCCTCGGGGCCGTCAAAATCACGCATCCACGTCGCCGCGAAGCCCGTCGCGCCAGACAGCTCTTCTTACTGGACCGCGAAAGAGAATGCGATTCCCGGAAGAGTTTGGGGAAACTGACGGCAGGGCAGGGTGCTGGCAAGTTACATATTATTTATCCACCTCTTCGCCTGGTTGCCTGGCTTTCGGGCCACTGTTCGAAGGCGGTCAAGCGCGGCCATTGTGGCAAATATATCGTAGCCAGCGCCAAAATTATGCCCGGCGCTGAACGATCCGCGCCGCTCTTCGAACTTAACTATAGTTGATCGGACCAGGATTTTTGCTCCGCCGATGTCTGCAACATCGGGCAAATCGGGCATGGTTTAGATTTACAACAATTTTAAAAAAGCCTGTTTCGGCGTGTCTACATTTTAGAATGATAATAAATAATCATAATCACAAAATCATTGACAGTAAATTGGGAGTCAAAATAGGTAATTTAGTGTCAAAAGCGGGAAACAGTGCTGTTTCTGCTTTAATTCTAAGGTACGGAGGCAATACAATTCAATGAGTGCCGCAATTGCACCATTTTCATTACGGGGTTTGCCTGAGGTCACCGGGGTCCGCTCCAAAAGGAAGTTGGACGCTCCCGCACGGGCGGTGACGGCGGCCTGCATTCTGGCCGTCACGCCGGCTTCCGTTGCCATGGCCCAGCAGGGTAGTTCCGCGCTTCCGGCCGTTACCGTGGACGCACCCCAGCAGCGTCCGCGCCCGGCCGCCAGGCCGGCGACCCGCCCGGTCCGCTCCGTCGCCACGGCGCAGCGCCGCAGGGCGCCGCGTCCGGTCGCAGCGCCGGCACCGGTGGTGGCAAGTCCGCAAGGCGCCGGCCAATTGCCTATTTTCGCGCAGGAGGTCGACGCCAGTCCGTATGGACAGCCCGGCGTTCCCTATAAGGTCAATCGTCTGGCCTCGCAGAAATTTGCCGAGCCGATCGTCAATCAGCCCCGCACCGTCGTGACCATCCCCAAGGAGGTCATCCAGGATAAGGGCGCGACCTCGCTGCGTGACATCGTGCGCACGACGCCGGGCCTGACATTGGGCACCGGTGAAGGCGGCAATGCCTTCGGCGACCGCATCTTCATCCGCGGCTTCGACGCCCGCAGCGATATCTTCATCGACGGCGTTCGTGACCCGACGGTCGGCATTCGCGAAAGCTTCAACATCGAGCAGGTCGAGATCCTCAAGGGACCGGCTTCGAGCTTTGCCGGACGCGGCACCGCCGGCGGCGCGCTCAACATCGTCACCAAGAAGGCCGTGACCGATCGCAGTTTCCGCCGGGTCGATGTGACGGTCGGCACCGCCAACACGAAGCGCGCGACGATCGACATCAACCAGGTCATCACGCCGGAATGGGCCGTGCGCATCAACGCCATGGGCCAGAAGTCCGGTGTCGCCGGTCGCGACCGCGTGCGGGACGACCGCTACGGCGTCGCGCTTGCAACGACGTTCACGCCGAACGATCGGTTGAAGATCACGGCCGATTATACCTACGTCAAGTTCGACGGGCTTCCCGACTGGGGCGTGCCCTACAATCGCGCCGCTTTGAAGCCGTGGACGGAGACCGGTGTCAGCCGCAGCAATTACTACGGTCTCGTCAATCGCGATTTCCAGAAGGCGACGCAGAATGTGGGGTCGTTGGCGGCCGAAATAAGGCTGACGGACTTCGCGACCTTGAACTCCAAGCTTCGTATCGGTCAGTCGATCCTGGACTATGTCGCAACGCCGCCGGAATCGGTCGACACTAGCAACGCAAATCCAGCGTTGTGGACCGTGCGCGGCAATCCGAAGAGCCGCTATCAACTTACCAATTTTGTGACCAACCAGACCGACGTCACCCTCAAGTACAATACTTTCGGGGTGAACAACACGACGGTTGCCGGTGTCGAGGTCTCGCGCGAGACCACCATGCGCGACACCTATGCCGGTCTTGCGTCCGAAGCTTTCCCGTCGCCGACGACTACGACGGGTTCGTATACCTTCAATCTGTGGGATCCGAATAACGACGTGGCGTTCCCGAACAAGCCGCGCCGCAATTATACCGGCCCAACGATCGGCATCGACACCAAGTCCGCCTATGTCATCCACAACGCCAATTGGAACGACTTCATCATCGTCAATGCGGGCGTGCGCTATGACGACTATAACGTGCAGCTTCGGCCGGTTACCGGCGCTTACCTGGAGCGTCACGACGGCCTCGTGAACTATAACGCCGGCGTCGTGGTGAAGCCGCTGTCGAACGCCAGCGTCTATGCCGCGGTGGCCACGTCTTCCAATCCGGTGGGCGCGGACGTCGACGGCGGCGCCAGCGATTACGGCGGGCTTGTCGCCAGCAATGTCAACGCCGGGCCTGAGCGCAATACGAGCTATGAATTGGGCACCAAATGGGAGTTCTTCGATCGGAAGCTCCTGGCCACCGCAGCACTGTTCCAGACGGAAAAGACGAATGCGCGCGAGACCGTCAACGGCACGGTCGTGGGCTCGGCGGCCTACCGGGTGCGCGGCGTCGAATTCGGCCTCAACGGCAAGATCACCGACGCGTGGAGTGTCTACAGCGGCCTGGTCCTGATGGAATCCAAGGTCACTCAATCGGCGATCGCGGCAAACCAGGGCAAGCAGCTCGCCAATATCGCGCATCAGTCGTTCAACCTGATGTCGAAATACCGGATCAACCGGATGTTCGAGATCGGCGGTTCGGCGACCTATATCTCGAAGGTCTATGGCGGCACGCTGGCCGCGACCACGGGCAATGTTCTGCCGCCGGGCTGGCGTTTCGACGCCTTCGCGGAGGCGCATATCACCAAGGACTTTGCGGTGAAGGTGGCGGTCTACAACATCTTCGACAAGAACCTTTACGAAGGCTTCTATCGCAGCAACACGCCGTTCGTGTACATCTCGCCGGGCCGGTTGGCGACGATTTCGGCGACGTACAAGTTCTAAGTTGAAGGAAGAAAGAAGCCTTCTCCCGCTGCGCGGGAGAAGGTGGCCCTTGCGTAGCAAGGGTCGGATGAGGGTGGTGCTACTGCGCCCGCAAGGCCTGCTCCATGTAGGCTTCGACCCTTGACCAGGCACCGCCGGCACCAAGCGCATCGCGGTAGGACGCGACGATCTTCGCGGCGATCGGGCCGGCCTTGCTCTTGTTGTCGATGACGACCGCCGCTTTCTCCCGAGCTTCCTTCACAAAATCGGGCGGAAACGGCGTGACCTTGGCGCCCAGGGAGGCCAGTTCGACAATGGCCTTGGCATTCATCTGCTCGGCTTCCGCGAGGCCAGCGGAATGTTCGGCGGCGCAGGCATTCTCGATGATGCGCTGCAGGTCTGTCGGCAGTTTCGCGAAGGCCGCGAGCGAGATCAGGGCTTCGCCGGCGCCGTTGGGCTTGTTGAAGCCGGGCATGTAATAATAAGGCGCGATGCGGTGCAGGCCGAGCGGCAGGTCGTTCACGGGCGCGAGAATCTCGACCGCGTCGATGGCGCCCTTTTCCAGCGACGAATAGATGTCACCGGGCGGAATGTTCTGCGGTGTCGCCCCCATGGCGGCGTAGACTTCGCCGCCCATGCCGGCGACACGGATGCGCAGACCAGCGATGTCCTTGACGCTTTCGATGGGCTTGCGGAACCAGCCGCCCATGGAGGGGCCGGTGTTGCCGGCGAGCAGGCCGCGCACGCCGCGCGGTCTGTAGAGTTCGTCCCAGAGCTGCTGGCCGCCGCGCTGCTCGATCCAGGTCTGGTGGGCGAGCGGGCCGAGGCCGAAGGGCGCCGTCGTGAAGAAGGCCGCGCCCGGCAGAGCGCCGTCCCAGAAGAAAGAGGCGGTATGACCCATCTCGACGGCGCCCGACGAGACGCCATCCAGCACGCCGAAAGCCGGGACGATTGCGCCGGCGGGGAAGACATCGATGCGCATGCGGCCGCCGCTCATGGTATTGATGCGCTCGGCAAGCCGGTCGGCGGAGACGCCGGGGCCGGGCAGGGCTTTGGTCCAGGATGTCGCCATGCGCCAGACAATCGGCGTCTGCGCGCGTGCCACATGCGGGGCCGCCAGGGTCGTTGCGGCGGTGGCTGACGTTGCCAGAAACGCGCGGCGGGTCGCGGCAGGTTTTATCATCTCGGTGGAATGCTCCCGGTCATCACTCTGCGCTGTTACGGCGCGCATTCGGTAGACCCGTCCGCGCGAAGCGCGAACGGGTTGTAACAGGCCTATTGCTTGACGTAGAGCTGACCGCCCTGTTCGAGGAATTCCTTGCTCTTCTCGGCCATGCCCTCGAGCACGGCCTTCTCGTTCTCGAGCATGGCGGCGGCCTCGACCCGAAGATCCTGGGTGATTTTCATCGAGCAGAATTTCGGCCCGCACATGGAGCAGAAATGCGCCACCTTGTGCGCGTCCTTCGGCAGGGTCTCATCGTGATAGGCGCGCGCCGTGTCGGGATCGAGCCCGATGTTGAACTGGTCTTCCCAGCGGAACGAGAAGCGCGCCCGGCTCATCGCATCGTCGCGCAGTTGTGCCGCCGGATGACCCTTGGCGAGATCGGCGGCGTGGGCTGCGATGCGATAGGTGATGACGCCGGTCTTGACGTCATCGCGGTCGGGCAGGCCCAGATGTTCCTTCGGCGTGACATAGCAGAGCATCGCCGTGCCGAACCAGCCAATCATCGCCGCACCGATGCCCGACGTGATGTGATCGTAACCCGGTGCGATGTCGGTCGTCAGCGGTCCAAGCGTGTAGAAGGGGGTCTCGTGGCATTCCTTCAACTGCTTTTCCATGTTGACCTTGATCTTGTGCATCGGCACGTGGCCGGGGCCTTCGATCATCACCTGGCAGCCCTTCTCCCAGGCGACCTTGGTCAGCTCGCCGAGCGTTTCCAACTCGCCGAACTGGGCGGCGTCATTGGCATCGGCGATCGAGCCGGGACGCAGTCCGTCACCGAGCGAGAAGGACACGTCGTATTTGCGCATGATGTCGCAGATTTCGTCGAAGCGCTCGTAGAGGAAGCTCTCGCGATGGCCGGCCAGGCACCAGCGTGCCATGATCGAGCCGCCGCGCGAGACGATGCCGGTGACGCGCTTGGCGGTGAGCGGCACATACTTGAGGCGCACGCCGGCGTGGATGGTGAAATAGTCGACGCCCTGTTCGGCCTGTTCGATGAGCGTGTCCTTGAACACTTCCCAGTCGAGTTTCAGCGGGTCGCCGCCGACTTTTTCCAGCGCCTGGTAGATTGGCACGGTGCCGATCGGAACGGGCGAATTGCGGATGATCCAGTCGCGGATGTTGTGAATGTTGCGGCCGGTCGAGAGGTCCATCACCGTGTCCGCGCCCCAGCGGATCGACCAGACCATCTTCTCGACTTCCTCTGCGACCGAGGAGGTGACGGCCGAGTTGCCGATGTTGGAATTGACCTTCACCAGAAAATTGCGGCCGATGATCATCGGCTCGAGTTCCTGGTGATTGATGTTGGCGGGGATGATGGCGCGGCCGCGGGCGATTTCGTCACGCACGAATTCCGGCGTCACGAAAGCGGGGATGTCGGCACCGAAGCTTTCGCCGTCGGCGATCTTTTCGAGGGCGCAGCCCAGCATTTTCTCTCGGCCGAGATTTTCGCGGTGCGCGACATAAATCATTTCCTCGGTGATGAGGCCGGCGCGGGCGAATTCATACTGGGTGACGTATTTCGCCGCTTCGCCCGAGAGCGGCTGCGTGTTGGCGGGGCAGGCGGGAACCAGCTTGTCCTCGGCGACGCCGCCGTTGTCCTCGTCCTTGACGGCACGGCCGGAATAGGCGGAGAAGCCGCGGCGGTCGAGCCACGGTTTGCGGATTTTCTTCAGGCCCTTGGAGAGATCGACCCCGATATCGGTCTCGGTATAGGGGCCGGAGGCGTCGTAGACCCTCAGCTTTTCTTCATTCGGGTCGGTGATGTCGATTTCGCGGAAGGGCACCTGGATGTCGGGGTGGCTCGGCGGCGTGTAATAGACTTTTCTCGATCCGGTCAGCGGGCCCGTAGTGACCGTCTCGGGAATGAGCGAGCTGCGTTTCGGCTGAATATTCATAACGTTCCTCCTTGCGCGCCGGATCGAACGCGTATCGACGTGCTTTTCGAAGCCCGAAGGAGGATATGTGGAGCCGCGAATCAACTGACCCTTGGCCGCCGCCGTCCCTCCGCTGGTGCAAACCAGATCAGGTTCTAAGGGTGTGATCTCAGCCGCCGGACGATCCGGCAGCACCCCTGGCTGACCAAATGCTAGCTGGAAAGCGGAGCGGGGGCAAGAGCAGGGTCAAATAGGGAGACCTGGATTCAATCACGCCGGTTTGAGGAGCCATGGTCGCCGCGGTCCCATAAGGTGCCGCGCACGGGCGGAGGGACCTCGCCGCAAACGGCGCGATCAAAACAATGAGAAGGCATGATCCATGACGATCAAATCCCTGTTTGTTTCCGCATTTCTTGGGGCGTTTCTTGGAGCGCTGGCCACTTTCGCCGTCGGCCCGGTGCTGGCGCAGGGCGCCAATGCGGTCAATGTCTCGGGCACGGTCAGCAGGGTCGATGACTCGTCGATGGCCATCACGCTCGATAGCGGTGCGATCGAGAGCTATGCATTCGCGCCGAAACTGGTGGTCCTGCAGAATACGTCTGCCTCGCTGACCGACATCAAGCCGAACGATTTTGTCGCTTCGGCCGCTGTGCCGCACGAAGACGGCAAGCTGCATTCCACGGAATTGCGCATCTTCCCCGAAGCCTTGCGCGGCATTGGCGAAGGCCAGCGACCGATGAATGACGCACGCGGCCAGACGATGACCAATGCGACAGTGACCGGGACTGTGATTGCGGGCGGCAGCAACACGATCAAGGTCAAATTTGCCGGCGGTGAATCCGAACTCGTGCTTGATCCCGGCGTCCCGGTCACACGCATCGATGCGGCCGACAAAAGCGCGGTGAAGGATGGCGTACAGATCCGCGCCCAGATCGTGCGGGGCGCCGACGGGCCGAAGATTACGCGGATCACGATCTTGCAGCCCGCGAATTAAGAGGCTTTTGTCAGCGCTTTGCGACCTTCTCGAACACCAGCCGGTGGATGCTCTTCTTGCCGGTCAGCGGGTTGACGATTTCCGGCGTCGAGACGTGCAGCTTGTCGCCCTTGATACGCCAGTAGCGCACCTGCTCGGTGCCGGTCCACAATTCGTTCCAGCTTACGTCGAGCTGATAAGTCACCTTGTCGCCGTCCACTTCATAGGTGCCGGCATAGGCGATCAGGCTGCGGAACAGGGCTTCGGCTTCGGCGGCAGTCGGAGGATTGGACTGCGGTTTCTTGCGGCTTGAATCGACCGTCAGGTTGACGATGCGGCCATCGGCGGAAAAGGTGATGAAGCCCGAGGGGGCAGCCGAGAGGTTGGAGCGTGAAACGCCGGTGCCTACTTCCTCGACGACGCCCGACAATTGTTTCCAGGTTCCGATCAACTGGCTCGCGTCCGACATGTTTCCTCACCCGAATTATTTCGTTGACGCCAGCATAGCAGCCGGGTGGCGGCATCGCCAGTCGGGGAAAACGTTTGCCGCTTCATATTGCGCTGGCCAGAACGCGTGAGTTGAGCGATGCTGGCGTAAATAAATGAAGCTTCCGGGGAGGAAAGCATGTCGGGTCGGAACCTGGGCCGCGCGGTTGCGCTTGCCCTTATTTGCGCGTCTGTCATCGGTCTGAGCTGGTCGGTTCCTGTTCTGGCGCAGCCTTATCCAAATCGGCCCATCCGCGTCATCCTGCCGGTTCCGCCCGGTTCCCTGACCGATGTGATCGCGCGGCGCATTGCCGCCGATGCATCCGCGGTGATGGGGCAGAGCTGGATCATGGACAACCGGCCGGGTGCGAACTTCATTCCAGCCGCGGAAGCCTGCCGCCATGCTGCCGCCGATGGCTACACCCTCTGTGTCTTCACGACCTCGACCGTTACTTTCAATCCATTTCTGATCGAAAAGCTCCCCTACAATGCGGAGAAGGATTTTATCCCGATCATCAATCTCGGCATGCTGACGGGCGGGCTGGTGGCTTCGCCCAAATTGGGCCTGAAGACCATCGACGATTTGCGTAAGCTCGCAGTCTCGAAGCCTGGAACTTTGAATTTCGGCACCTATGGTCCGGCAAGCAGCGCCAATGTCTTCCGTCACTATCTTGAGGACCGCTGGAAGACCAAAATCGTCGAGGTACCTTACAAGGGCGCCAACGAACTCGTCGCCGCGCTCGTATCAGGCGAAATCCAGATGACGTGGACGGCGCTCGGCAACTGGGCGGACAATCCCAACGATGCCAAAGGCACGATCATGACGCTCGATGCGCTCAAGCGCTCACCGAAAATTCCAAACGTTCCGATGTATGCGGAAGCAGGCCTCGGCGAATATCCCATCCATACCTGGATGGCTTTGTTCGCGCCTGCCGGCGTGCCGGACGCCATCATCACACAGGTGAACAAGGCCGTGGGCGAGGCGATGGCGAAGCCCGCGCTGACGAGGTTTTTCGAGGATCAGCTGATCGAACCGATGATCACGAGCGCGCCGGAGTTCGCGGCCTTCGTCGCCAAGGAGCGCGAACAGACGGGAAAGATGCTGGTGAAGTTCAACATTCCAAAGATTAAGTAGCTCGGTGTCATTGCCGACGCCTGCGAGGCAAGCGGGGGATCCAGGTTTGATGATAGAGCGCACCGTTGCCTGCTGGCCTTGTTAAACCGGCGGACGTTGTAAGGTCTGGTTTCCCGCTCGCGCCTTGCGGCGCGTCGGGAATGACAATGGTTGCGGCGTGTCGACGCCGGTCAATCCTGGCTACTTTTTCTTCTTCTGACCGTAGGGCGGCGCGGGAATATTCAGATGTGCCTGCCGCAGGGCCGATGACCAGCGGTCGCGAAGATCGTGGAAATAGGGGTCGACATTGTCGATGCGGTGATCGAGCTGGAGTTCCAGCGCGCCGCGTTTCAAAACGGCGATATCGATCGGCAGGCCGACGCTGAGATTCGAGCGCATGGTCGAATCCATCGAGATAAGGCTCAGTTTCAGCGCGTCGTCGAGGTTGGTCTCGAAGTTGACGGCGCGGTCGAGCACCGGCTTGCCGTATTTCAGCTCGCCGATCTGAAGGAATGGCGTGTCGCTCGTCGCCTCGATGAAGTTTCCCGCCGAATAGATCATGAACAGGCGCAGCCGCCGGTCCTTCATCTGGCCGCCGAACAGCATGGTGGTGGAGGAGGAGATATTTTCCTGCTCGAGCATCTCGCCGTTGATGCTCCTGACCTTGCGGACCGCGCGTCCGATCAGTTCGGCGGCGGAGAACATGGAATTGCAGTCGAGAAGTTTCTCGACTTCCTTGGTATCCGGATTTTCCATGCCCTCGGTGATATAGTTGACCACCGTCTGGGTGAGCGAGAGATTGCCGGCGGTCGCCAGCATCATCACGCGACGGCCCGGCTGCTGGAAAATATGCAGCTTGCGAAAGGTCGATATATTGTCGATGCCGGCATTGGTGCGCGTGTCGGCGATCATCACCAGACCGTCGCGAACCAGAATGCCGCAGCAATAAGTCATTGTCGTCCTTCCCCAAAAGCGCTTCCCGAGCCGCTGGATCGGAAAGGTGCGTCTCGCTTGCTGCATGAGCGCATTTTCTTCACGCGGCCCAAGGCCACGTCGCTTGAAAACGCGCTCGACGATGCAAGCGCCGCCAATTTGCTTCAATCCCTACACACGCCCAGCGGAATCTGGTGCGTCAGGCGTTACTGGTTCTGGCTATCGGTGACGCTGATGCGCACGTCAAGTGCCTCGCCGCTCCCTCCGGTCTGGGCGCCGCGAACTGGCGCCGCGCCCAGGTAATCCAGTGCGCAGGCAACCCGGACATGGGCCTCCTGCGGGCAAATTCCATAGGCCGGATCAAAGCCGATCCAGCCATAATCGTCGATATAGACCTCCGCCCAGGCATGGGCGGTCTGTCGCGATTCGCCCGGGGCATCCGTCAGCATATGACCGCTGACATAGCGCGCCGGAACATTCATATCGCGGGCGCAGGCGATAAAGATGTGGGCAAAATCCTGAGCGACCGCTTTTTTTGCGGCAAAGGCTTCGCCGGCATTCGTCACGGCGTGGGTCGGATCCGTGTCGAACTCGAGCTTTTCATGCAGGGTGTCGAGAAGATTGTGCATCTTTGTCAGCGGATCATTGCCGCTGATCGTCGCGGCATAATCGCAGATCGCATCGTTGGCGATGGCGAGCGGCGATTCGCGCAAGTAAAGCGCCGGAGGAAAACGTTCAACGGTATTGCGGACGAAACCCGAGGTGTCGAAGGTTTCGACCTCGCCTTCCGCCGAAACGGTCAGTTCCGTAAGCGGGCCGTTGGCGGAGAAGGTGTGGACGATATTGGCGAAAGCATCTTCCGATCGTTTCAACAAGCAATTGGTATCGACCTCGATACGCCAGTTGATGACATGCTGGCCTTCGTGGTTGCGCGGGGTCAGGCGCAAGACCTGCATGACCGAGCGCGCCGGGCTTGCATAGCTGTAGGTCGATATGTGGCGGATCCGGATGCGCATGGCCGTCTCAGATCAGCAGATATTGCTCGGCTATGATGCCTCCGAGCCGGTTGTTGTCGTCGATGAATTTGGTCACGAATTCGTGCAGCCCTTCCTGGAAAATCTCTTCCATGGACGTATTCTCGAGCCTGCGCAGGACCATTCTGGTGTGTCGCTGCGAGCTTGCCTGCATGCCATAAGCTTTGCCGAGAAGATCGAGAAAGCGAGCCAGGTTATCGTAGCAATAAATCAATGATCGCGGCATTTCTTTTCGCAGTATCAACAGGTCCGCGATCAGCCACGGTTTGACGCTCTCGCGGTAGACCCAGTGATAGGCGGTCTGCGCCGAGACCGCGCGCAAAATTGAGGTCCACTGGAAATAGTCGAGCGATCCACCGACGGCTTCCGACTTGGGCAGCAGCACATTGTATTTCACGTCCATGAGCCGTGCCGTGTTGTCGGCGCGCTCGACGTAAAGGCCAACCCGGTTGAACCAATAGGCGTCGTTGCGCAACATGGTGCGGTAGGCAGCGCCGTCGAAATCGAGCGATACGGATTTCACGAATTCCAGGAATGGCAGAATGCTTTCGATGCCGGAATATTCGCCGGATCGCCGACGCTCCTCGAAGGATTTGAGTTCGAGCCAGCCGGAGTTGATCGCCTGCCACATTTCGGCAGTCAGGGCCGTGCGGATCGTGCGCGCATTGGTGCGCGCCTGCTCGAGGCAGTTGTGGATCGAGGACGGGTTGGTTTCATCGAAAGCGAGGAAATGCACGACATTGCTTTCGGTCGGTTCCGAAAAGCTGGCGTTGAAGGCATTGAGCGCGCCGACGGCGGCCAGCGCGCTTTCCCATTCGCCGCCGTCGCCGCGATAGGATTGTGGCAGCGCGGCCAGGCGCGACGTCACATCGATGATGCGGGCGGTGAAATCAGCCCGTTCGACATAACGGGCGAGCCAGAACAGGTTTTCGGCAGTACGGGCGAGCAAGCGTCAGGCTCCCTTGGCGTCTAGGTTCTTGCTGTCTGGCGTCTTGGCGTCCGGCTTCCCGGCATCGAGGTTTGTGTCTTCGATCACCCAGGTATCCTTGGTGCCGCCGCCCTGACTGGAATTGACCACCAGAGATCCTTCGCGCATGGCAACGCGCGTCAGGCCGCCTGGCACGACGCGGCTGCCGTTCGATCCGGTCAGGATGAAGGGTCGCAGATCGACATGCCGGGGGACAACGGCATCGTCAATAAAGGCCGGGCAGGTGGACAGCGCCAGAGTCGGCTGCGCGATGTAATTTGCCGGATCATGATCGAGTTTCTTGGCAAATTCGTCGATGTCGGCGCGCGATGCATGCGGACCCACGAGCATGCCGTATCCGCCCGAACCGTTGACTTCCTTGACCACGAGTTCGTCGAGATGTTCGCGGACATATTTGTAGGAATCGGGTTCGCGGCAGCGCCAGGTCTGGACGTTGGAGAGTTTCGCCTCCTGGCCCGTATAGAAACGCACGATTTCGGGCATGTAGGAATAGATCGCCTTGTCGTCGGAAACGCCGGTGCCGACGGCGTTGGTGATGGTGATATTGCCAGCCTGATAGGCGTTCATCAGCCCCGGCACGCCAAGCGCCGAGTCCGGGCGGAAGGAGAGCGGATCCAGCCATTCGTCGTCAACGCGGCGATACAGCACATCGACCCGTTTCGGTCCTTCCGTCGTCTTCATGTAGACGATCTCGTCCTTGACGAAGAGATCGTTGCCCTCGACGAGTTCGATGCCCAACCGGTCGGCCAGGAAGGAATGTTCGTAATACGCCGAGTTATATTGCCCGGGCGTAAGCAGCGCGACCGTGGGCTCGCCGCGCGCCGTCGCCGGCGTCACCGAGCGCAGGGCGGCGAGCAGGGCGTCGGCATAATTGTCGACCGGCGCGATCCGATAGGAGGAGAACAGATCCGGCATCAGCCGCATCATGACCTCGCGATTTTCCAGCATGTAGGAGACGCCCGAGGGCGTGCGCGCATTGTCTTCCAGGACGAAAAACTCGCCTTCGCCGGTGCGCACGAGGTCGATGCCGGCAATATGGACCCAGACGTCGTGGGGAACGCGGCGGCCCGACATTTCCGGCCGGAAATAGGGATTCTTGTAGATAATGTCGGGCGGGAGAATGCCGGCCTTGAGAATTTCGCGCGGACCATAAATGTCCGACAGAAACATATTGAGCGCCGCGACCCGCTGGATCAGGCCTTCCTCGAGTTTCGACCATTCCCTGTGACCGACGATGCGCGGGATGATGTCGAAGGGGATCAGGCGTTCGGTGTCGTCGTTGCCGCCGTAGACGGCGAATGTAATGCCGACGCGCCGGAACATGAGTTCGGCCTGAGCGCGTCGCGTGGCTAAAATCTCGGGGGGAGTGCGCTGCAGCCATTCGGCGACGCGGGCATAAAGCGCGCGGGGTTCGTCGCCGTAGCCGTTCATTTCGTCGAAGAACCTGGTTTTGCTCATCTGCGCTTGCTGTCCTCGGCTTGCGGTTCTCGACTTGGTATTCGACCTGGGATTCTCAACTCGGGTGCCACTGAATGCCACCCAAGCAATCATCGTACCAGCAAGGCGTGAATGCAATATTGGCAAAAGGGCCGAGTATCTTGCAGCCGCGCCAGTTTATCGGTCATTTCGCCTATAGCAAAGGCAATCACCCGTCGCTCTATGGGCGAGGCTGCTACTCGGCGGGAGCGCCAATGGTTTCGGGCCGGCGGACGCGCCGTCGGCGGCGGAAGGTCCGGCGAGCCCAGATAATCAGGCCGGTTCCCAGGAGCAGCGCAAAAGCGAGCGAGAGGACCACATTCATCACACCGCCCCAGATGCCGAAGAAAGTTCCTTCGTGAAATGTGCGCGGCAGGTTTGATGGCGCCGGCTTCAGCCCTTCGGCGGTGACGAGATAGGTGCGCTGGTTGAAGCCGTCGCTGATGCGCGCCATCTGGCGGCCGCCACGCTGTCTGATCCAGTCCAGTCCCGAGAGATCGTGCTTTTGCGCGACCATGCGCAGCGCGTCCCGGATCGGCAAAGGCTGCGAGCGCGGCGCCGGTGACGACAGGGTGATGCCGAATGACATCAGCAGGCCGCTCAATGCACTCAAAAACAGCAGCGGCAGCAGGAACCAGGCTGTCGCCTTGTGCCAGCCCGACACGGTGTTGACGAGACGCGGCAGGCCCATGAATACGCCGACGATGATGATGACCAGCATGGCGGCCGTTGACAGGCTCACCAGCCAGCCCAGATCGAAAATCAGTCGTTCGTGAACGCCGCGTGACGACCAGATGAGATTGCTGAGAGCGCTCTCCTCCGTCGCTTCTGCACCGGTGCGGGTGTCTACATAGATGGCCCCCTCGGCACCGGGGCCGTTGAGCGTAAAATAGTTATAATGGGTGTCGAGGGCGACCGATGTTGTCTTGTTTTCCGGATCGTATTTATCCAGCCAGGCTTCGACCTTGTCGATCGTCACGGCGCCGGGCGTGATCGAGGCTGCCTGCATGAGTGGAAGCAGCGACAGCAACAAGCCCGTAACGATGATCACCGCCAGAGGAACCGCGAAGACGACGGCGATCCAACGATGAAAGCGTAACAATAAGGCCTGCGACATGCGTAAAACTCCAATGATACTGCTGCATGCCAGAGGCGGGAAGGTCGTGCAAATGACTAATTTGTAATAATAAACTCCGCGCGTTCGTACGGTTTTGATCCTGATCAAATTGGCGGATCCGCCGTTCGGATCGGCCATCGTGTCGAACGGCGCTGCCGCGTTGGTACTGCAGTCGCGATGTCGCCATTGCCGGCCGATTGGTGCCTGGAATGGCAATTGGCCGTTGAAAAAAATTTCAGAGTCCGAATCCGTTGTGCTGCCTCCCGCCTCTAGTGTGGTGAGGGGCTGTTCTTGCAAGCGGAGGCATCCATGTTCAGCGGAAAAAGCTTGGTGGGTTGGGTCAGAGTGGCGAGGATTGTTCTGGGAGTCGGGACGCTTTCCGGGGCGCTCGCGATATTCGGATCGACACCGATCGGCTGGTTTGCCGGTCTCTACGCCGCATTTGCCATCAACTTCGGACCGTGCCCGGCCTGCGCGGTCGCGGGAATAATGGGGCGACGCCGGAAATCATAGGGAGGGCGGGCTATGTCTTTGAGCCGCCAGGATCTGATCGTTCGCGTCCAGGGAGGCGATAGTCTGGCTCTCAATCAGCTCCTGGTTGAATGCCAGTCTGACGCCAGGCGTTACGCCATGCGGCACTGTATGGCCAGCGAGATCGACGATGCTGTCCAGGAAGCCCTGATAATCGTTACCAGGCATATTTCGTCGCTGAAATCCACTGCTGCTTTTGCCGGATGGCTTTTCATGATCGTTCGCCGCGAATGTTCTCGTCTTTCGCGTAAAATGATGGGACACGAAGATATCGATGACGAGCGCGTACAGGCACGCATCAGCCAGCAGTCCTCCTCAGAGCTGCGGATGGAACTGACGCTCGCTCTTGAGTCCCTGCCGCCGCATTACCTTCAAATGATTCTTTTGCGCGATTTCGAGGAACTGACGATCTCGGAAATATGTACGCGTCTTGATCTCTCAGTGCAGACGGCCAAAGGGCGGCTCCATCGCGCAAGGGTGCTGGTGCGGGAATATCTTCTGAGTTCAGGGCAGGCAAGCCATGACTGACCGCCACACAGATACCTTGTCCATGGCCTCAAGCCCGGCTGCTGATGAATTTGCTGCTGCGGTCTTGCTATTCGCTACTCACAGGCCGAACGCGGTCGCGGCACTGGATCGTGCCATCGCGAAGGAGCCCCATTTCATCGCGGCCTACGCGTTGAAAGGCTTCGCAGCCTTGACCATGGCTAGGACGGAATTGAACGCCGCGGCCAGACGCGCCGGTAAAGATGCGCACAATGCCGCAATCCAGGTGAATGCCACTCTTTCCGAAACGGCTCTCCTTACCGCGCTCGATGTTGCGTTGGAAGGACACTTTCTTGAAGCGGCCGACCGTCTCGAATGCCGTCTCCGCCAGGAACCGGAAAACTTTCTGCTGCTCAAGCTGGCCCATGCGCTACGGTTCATGGCTGGCGACAGAGCCGGCATGCTCGCAGCTACAACTAATGTACTGCCGTTCTGGGATCGGTCCGACCCGCAATCGGGGTATGTCTTCGGTTGTCACGCTTTCGGTCTCGAAGAAGATGGCAACTACACTGAAGCCGCGAGATTCGCGGAACTGGCGCTTTCGCTGGTACCCGATGATGCGTGGGGATTGCACGCGCTTTGTCACGTCTATGAGATGCAGGGCCGAACGTCGGAAGGCATCAGCCGGCTGGAACAAGCCAGCTCCATCTGGAAGCAGTGCAACAATTTCCGGTTCCACATGGCCTGGCATCTGGCGCTCCATTATCTCGAAGCCGGTGACGTCGGCCGCGTGCTGGATCTATATGATCAGGAGATCTACCCCGATCCTTCCGATGACTATCGCGACATATCGAATGCGACGTCGCTCCTCTGGCGACTTCGCCTGGCTGGCGTTGATGTCGGATTGCGCTGGTGCGCACTGAAGACCATTGCCTTGCGCAGGGCGGCGGACACGACGCTAACCTTCGCCAGCCTGCATCATCTGTTCTCGCTGGTCGCTACGGGAGAAATCGATGCGGCCACCAAAGCGCTGGACGAATGGCAGACTCACGCCAAAGCGGGCGGCCACGATCAGGCGGTCGTTGCGCGGCGCGTGGGCGTAGTCCTGGGCAGGGTCATCGCTGGCGTTTCTGTTCCCGTGTCTGCGTACAGGGATATTGCCGACGATCTTTCGTTGCTTGGAGGCAGCCGTGCACAACGCGACGTCTTCATGCAGACGCTCGTGTGCATGGCCGACAAGGCCGGTGATCGTAAAATGATGCAGGATCTTCTCGCAATCCGCCGGTCTCAGCGCGCGATAGATCGATTTGACGGAATGATTACAAACGCGGCTATAATACGGACTCAATGAAAACCGCCCTGGCGCGGCATTCGCTCGGGACAATAACCGGCACAAGGGGTCGATCGATGCCTCGCATGGAGACGCTTTGGACATTTGCCACAGCGGAAGGTCTGCCCCGGCGCGCTTGCACGGTGGCCGTCGTGGTCGGAACTGTCCTGAATATCATCAATCAGGGCGACATGATCATTTCCGGCGGTACGATCAACTGGTTAAAGCTGCTTCTGACGTATCTTGTCCCTTACGGCGTGTGTACATACGGCGCCGTCTCAGCCCAACTCGTCCAGTCGAAAAAGATGACGCGATGAATGCGATTTCAACGCGTCGCGCAGCGCTGCGAACCGGTTCTACCGTCCTGGCGGCGTCCCTCTTGCCGGCTTTCGCAAGCTCGCAACAGGCGTCGGTTCCGCGCTTGCAGACTGTCCGATCACAGTTCATTCAATTGGAGCCGCCGGCTGACGTAGCAGGCGTGGTCTTGCACACTCCGAAAGGGCGCGCTCGTTCAATTGGTCGGCCGGAGAAAAAATCGATTCTGGTAAGCCTTTGGGCCAGTTGGTGTCCTCCGTGTCGGCGCGAGCTGCCAATCTTGAACCGCCTGCAGGCCCAGTCCGGTCAGGCCTCTGTATTTGAAGTTCTGGCAATTGCTCTCGACCGTGATCCGAAAACGGCTGTCGATTTTCTCGATCGCCTCGGCCTTTCACGTTTCCAGACGTTTTTTGATCCGGCGGGAGAAGTCGCGCGCGTCCCAGCGCCCGCAAACCCCCCACCTTTTCCACTCTATGGGATGCCGATGTCCTATATCGTTGACCACCGGGGGCGGAACGTCGGCTATCTGACAGGCGAATCCGATTGGAGTACGCCCGATGCCCTGGCGCTCCTTCGTTACTATTCAAATGCCTGACGCCGCCGGAGTTGGATCGCCGAAGGACGGAACGAAGGACTGTAGTCGGGTCTCCGCTTTCGGGCGGTGCTCAGTTTTATGTCGTCTTTTGAAGTACTTGTCCTTTTCGTGATTGATTCATAGGCGAGCAGCATGAATGGGTGACGTGCCTCAAGTTGCAACTCGGTTGGACCTCCATGTAACAAAAGACGATCTCCAATCGAATGAATACCCGATCGATCCGCAGGTGACCCGCGGTGATCGTTGGGGCGATTTGATGCGTGTTGCGTTAGCCGGAGACGAAGTGTCCTATGAGCGCCTTTTGCTTGAGTTGGCACAATCCCTGCGGGCCTCGATTCGCGGGGCGCTTGCCCGCTCCGGACAAGGCAATGCTGACGTAGAGGATGTGGTCCAGGAAGTCCTGCTCGCGGTTCATCTCAAGCGGGGGACGTGGAACACGTCGTTGCCCTTTGGACCCTGGATCAATGCCATTACGCGATACAAAACAGTGGATGCCCTGCGCCGGCGGAACCGGAGCGCCAGCGTGCCTATCCATGATCTGGAGGATGTTCTCGCGGGTCCACCCCAAATGGAGAATGCTTCGGCGGATGTGGAAAGGCTTCTAACCGGACTTTCTGAGCGGCAGCAGGTTATCGTTCGGGCGGTGGCGATAGAAGGTCGCAAGACGGCTGACGTTGCACAGTCGTTGGGACTTTCCAACGGCAATGTGCGGGTCATCCTACATCGGGCGCTTCGAGATCTGGCCCGGCTTCTTCGGAGTTCGCACAGTTGAAGACCGACTTGTTGATAAAGGCGATGGCCAAGGATGCCACTATTGCCAGGAACTTGGTTCCTGGACGGACCTGCGCGGCTGTGGGGATCAGCCTGTTGGTGCTGGGAGCAGTCTTCGTGCTGCGCCTGGGGTTTCGTCCCGACCTCGTTACCCGCGAAGCGCAATTGGCGACAACGATCAAACTCACGTTCACAATCAGCCTGAGTATGGCATCGCTTTTTCTCCTTCTCCAGGAGGCTGTACCGGGCAAGAGGAACAGTCGCTCTTTGTTGTTGCTGCTTCTTCCCCTGGTAATTTTGCTTCTAGAAAGCGCTTTTGAGTTCTGGAGTTACGGATTGGGTGGCTGGCAGGATCGCTTGATTGGAAGCAACGGGTTGCAGTGCCTCGCATTCATCCCTGCGCTGGCGAGTGTTCCGCTGGTCGGACTCATCGCCGTGTTGAGGGCTGGAGCGCCAATCCGTCCCGGACTTGCAGGAATGTTGGCTGGTGTCGCGGCTACAGGTATAGCCTCGACCTTTTATGCCCTGAGCTGTCCTGACGACAGCCCGCTTTTTGTCGCCTTCTGGTATGGGATCGCGATCGGTGTCGTGGCAATCGTTGGAATGCTGGCGGGGCGGGTGTTCTCGAGGTGGTGACACATTTTCCGGTTCGCCCATGACAGCCCATAGCCTATCACGACCCTGTGAACACCCATTTGGCATGTAACGATCCCGTCTTTGCGCGCGAACTATGCGCATGGCCCTAGCGGCCGCCTTCAGACAGGGATTTCATCATGATGCACCGCCGCCATTTTGCTGCCTCCTCAATCTTCGCGGGCCTTTTTCTGGCATTTCCAGCTTTCGCAGCAGAGAAAGTTGAATACACTCCGTCAAACTTTGATGCGGCCCAAAAGGCCGGCAAGTCGATACTTGTGGAAATTCATGCCCCTTGGTGTCCGACCTGCAAGGCTCAGGCGCCGATCCTGTCCGATCTCGAGGCTGATCCGAAGTTCAAGGATCTCGTGGTCGTACATGTCGATTTCGATTCCCAGAAGGATGCTGTCCAGAGGTTCGGGGCTCGGATGCAAAGCACCTTGATTACCTTCAAGGGCGGCAAGGAGACCGGACGCTCGGTTGGCGACACGAAGCGGAGCTCATTGGCAGAATTGCTTAACAAGGCGATCTGACGGAGTCTCACGATGGCATCAGGAACCTTGGGGCTCGCCTTCTTGGCGGGCCTGCTCTCGATTTTATCTCCTTGTGTTCTCCCTCTCCTGCCGATCGTCCTGGGAACGGCCGCGAGCGAGCACAAGCTGGGACCGGCTGCGCTGGCAGGGGGCGTTACGGTCTCCTTCGTGTTGATCGGTTTATTCATCGCGACGGTCGGCTTTTCAATCGGTCTCGACGGCGAAGTATTTCGGAAGGCGGCGGCCGGCATGATGGTTGGCCTGGGTCTCGTGCTCATGATGCCTTCCTTGCAAATGAACCTGGCGTCCGCCGGCGGTCCTATCAGCAACTGGGCCGATCAGCGCATCAACGGCATTCAGTCCCGCGGTCTTGCTGGACAATTTGGCATCGGTCTTCTGCTCGGTGCGGTCTGGAGCCCTTGCGTCGGGCCTACCCTTGGGGCTGCGTCAGTGCTCGCTGCTCAAGGGACCTCGCTTGGTCAGGTCAGTTTGACAATGGTTGCATTCGGCGTCGGCGCGGCTTTGCCCCTCGTCGCAGTCGGCCTCGTTTCCAGGCGCATCATGGCCAGGTGGCGCGATCGGCTGCTCAAGGGGGGCAAGGGAGCAAAGACGGCGCTCGGCCTGTTTCTGGCGATCCTCGGGTTCATGATTTTGACAGGGGTCGACAAGCGGATTGAAACGCTTCTGGTCGATCATTCACCTGACTGGATGACAAATATAACGACCCGCTTCTGATCGGTCGCCGGGTGCGCAACGAAATCGCAGTTAGCGCGAATGTCCCAGCGGTATCTACCCACAAGGAATTCTATCATGGAAATTCGCACTGTCGAGACAACGGCCCCGCCGATCGGCTTGAGCGATAGGTTTATCCGTATGGCAATCGTCGGTGTTGCAGGATTGGCGGCCTGGGAAATTTTCGCACGTTTGCTGGCTCCCCTTTTTCTCGGCGAGGCGCTTGACCCGACGCCGCTCATTGAAATGTCGATCGGCGTCTCTGGCTGGAGAGCGGAAGCAGTTCATCTCGTGACAGCCGTAGCTTTTTTTCCAGTTGGCTATCTGCTGATATTCAGGCCAATTGTTCGACGTTTGATACCTGATTTATCATGGCCTTTCCTTGGTGTTGCATATGGGGTCGGCCTATGGATATTGGCGATGTACGTGATCGCAAGCCTCGTTTTGGGCATGCCGCCTTTCCTTGGCTTTCAGGCTGTTGCATGGGCGTCTCTGGTCGGGCATGTCGCCTTGGCCCTTGCCATAGCTGGAGTTTCACGCGCTCTGCTGCCGCGATCCCTCTGAAGTCCGAGTTGAAGGATCCCGGCGCATTCCGCCATCCCAGGAGCAAGTGATGTACTATCGACTCATCGTTGTCATGATGCTGGCCGGATTATCGCATGCATCGGCCCAATCCATCGACGGATATCGGGCCGTCAAGTCCAAACACAGCTTTTCCGAGTTGCAGGAGCGCGTGGAAAACGCGACCGAGCGCCACAAGATGGCTCAGGTGATGCGGGTTTCCGCCAGTGATGGCGCAAAAGCCAATGGTTTCGCCATCAAAGGGGATGCCGTGGTCGGGGTGTTTCGGAACGATTTTGCCCGGCGCATGCTGAATGCGAACATCGACGCGGGCATAGAGGCTCCCATCCGCCTGCATCTTGTGGAGGAAGCAGACGGAACTTCATCGGTACGATATTACTCCCCGACTTCCGTATTCGCGAAATATCCGGGCGCAGACCTGCGCGTGATGGCAGCAGAGCTGGACGCGATTATTTCGGCAATCGTTCAAGACGCAGTCGAATGACAGCAAGCTCCAAGCCATCAGGCGATGTTGAGCAACCGTTCCGCATTGCCGTGCGCGATCTTCTCCAGGTCGGCCGGCGAGACCGGCAGCGACTTGAGGAAGGGTAGCGCCTTCTGGTTCGATGTGAAGGGGTAATCCACCGAAAACAGAATGCGATCCGCGCCGAAGGTGTTCAGCGCCGCCAGGAACGGCGGCAAATAGAGAAAACCCGCCGTCGTGATCCAGACATGGTCGAGAATCGTGGCGCTGATCGACCGGCTGAGATGCTTTGTCACCGGCCCCATGACATCGTCGCAGCGCGCCAGCATGGCAGGGAGGCCTTCGCCCATGTGGCCGATGATCAGTTTCAGCCTGGGATGTTTGTCGAGCGTTCCCGCCACCACCATGCGCAGGATGTGCAGGGCCGTCTCTGAATGCCAGCCCCAACCTGCTGTCGCCAGCGCCTCGCCCGTATCGCCCGGCAGGCGGTCGTAATAGATTTTGCGCACGGCTTCCGGGGGAAGCGCGGGGTGAACATAGAGGGGCACGTTCAACTGCTCGGCGACCGCGAGAATGGGATCAAAGCGCGGATCGTCGAGAAAAAGGTCTTGCGTCGTGCCGTTGATCAGCCCGCCGAGAAAACCCAGTTCGCGGACGGATCGCTCGAGTTCCCGCGCCGCAGCCTCGGGCGAGCGCATCGGCAGATGGGCGAAGCCGGCGAGGCGGCCCTTATGGGCCGAGACATATTCGGCGAGCTTGTCGTTCATGTCCTTCGCCAAGCCTATCCCTTCGTCTCCGTCGAGCAGGTCGGCACCCGGACCCGCCGAAGACAGCACCTGCAATGAAATGCCGTTGGCCTCGAGGTCGGCCACCCGTCCGTCGGCAACATCGCGCAGCAGGGGGCCGAGATGGGCCGTGCGTCCGCCCGGCGGCGGAAAGCCGCGCGCCCTGGCGCGTTGCGGGCCCACCCGCTCCGCAGCGAAAGGAAGCGAGAAATGTTCTTCCAAAGCGATCACGCGCATAAAAATCTCCAAACCGTCACCCGATACACGGGAACCTCCCAGGGGTCCGCCACGCCAATGGGCAGATTGAATCCCCAACATCGGGAACAGTGGAGCATATCGAACGACCGCTCGGCAACTGCGACGGAGGAGCGGAAGATTTCAGATTTGTCTGGCACTATGACCAGAGCTTGCCGCTGGCGATCGCGGCGCCCGCGACCAGTGATGTCATTTTCGCCCAGCATATCTCGTCGTGAACGCGCCGCAGGCCGCAATCCGTGCCGGCGATGACATTCTCACGGCCGACGACGCCGGCATAACGCAGCAGGCGCTGCGCGACCAGTTCCGGATGCTCAATGGTGTCGGAGCAATGGGAAACGACACCGGGCATGAGCATTTTGCCGTCGGGTAGTTTGTTGCTTTCGAACACCGCCCATTCATGTTCGTGCCGGGGATTGCCGCCTTCGATTGAATAGCAGGTCGCGTTTATGCCGAAGAGCAGATCGACAAAATGCTCCAGCCCAATGTCTCCCATATGTGGGCCCTTGTAGCTGCCCCAGCAGCAATGCAGGCGGACCTGAGACGGCGGACAGTCGCGCAGGGCGAAATTCAGCAGTTCGACCCATTTGGTGAAACTGCGGCGATAATCGGCAATCGTTGCGCCTGGATTGGTCTGCCACAGGCCCGGCAATCCCGGTTCATCGATCTGCAGGACCAGGCCGGCATCGGTCACAGCGCGATACTCGTCGTGCAGCGCTTCAGCCAAAGCCACATGGTATTCGTCATGGGACCTGTAGAAAACGTTCGGCATAGTGATGGCGACCGTGCAGGGCGAAACCGAGGTGAGGAAGCCTTCCGCCGCGCCGGCCGCCTGCATGGCGGTCTTGAGGTTGCGAATGTCCGTCGCGACGCTGTCCTGGCCACGGTAGCGGACCTTGTCGGCGCAATAGAGGACAGGATTGTTGAGCGGGTATAGTCCGCCTCGCGCCTCGAAGTAGGCGGGAAACTTCTCGAGATCTCTCGCGCCGCCTGCGTCATTGGGATGGGCTTCGCCGGCTTTCAGCGGACGCTCGGCAAATCCGTTGAAGCGATGGCGCACATAGTAGAGGAAGTTCGATTTGCCGAATTCGCCGTCGCCCAACACGGTGATGCCGTGATCGGCCTGCTTCTTGACGATAGCGCGCACGGCGTTGGTTAGCTCATCGTCTGCAACCGCGTAGTCCTTTGCGTTTCGGCCGGGTAGATTGTTGGGCCGGGGCAGGGCGCCGACGTGGGATGTCAGAATTCGGTCGGTGCTGCGAAGCATTATGATTTTACCTGGGGGGCTGTCGTAGATGTGCCCCGACCCTCATCCGAGGGGCGCGATGCGAGGGCCACCTTCTCCCGTAAACGGGAGAAGATTCAGAGTGCTCTTCCTTCTACCGCTTGCGGGAGAAGGTGGCCCTTGCGCAGCAAGGGTCGGATGAGGGCTGGTGTGCTGCGGGCTTATTTCAAGATTGAATCCGGAACAACGATGCTCTGCGGATTGATCCGCTTGACGTCGTAGCCTTGCGATTTCGCCACCCATTCCCAGGTGCTGTTCAGCCGCTTCTTGTCGATGATGCCGAAGCCTTCCGCCTTGCTGATGTCGTTGTCCATCAGCACCAGCGCATCGGTGAACTGCTCTACCATCAGCGCTTCGTCGACATCGGGGTAGAGCGCCTTGATCGACTGCCCCACACCCTTGGGGTCCTTCAACGCAGCCTGGCCGGCGGCACGAATGGCGCGCACGAAGCGGCGCGCAACGTCGGGCCGTTCCTGAATGAGCTTGTCGGAGACGATCGCGGAATAGCTGTAGCCTTCGAAGCCTATGTCGGACCATGGAAGGATTTTCAGCTTCTTGTTCACTTCCTTCAGGGCCTGAACGTTCGACGATGCCGAGGTCAGCCAGGACACGATGCCATCGACCTGGCCTGACGCCAGCATCGGCGTCATGGCCGCCGGATCGACCTTGATCAGGGTGATCTTGCTCTCGTCGAGATTGAGCGCCTTGACGATCTGCGGCCAGAAGACGTTCGAGGATGCGAAAGTGGCTGTGGCGAGGCGCGTGCCCTCGAGGTCTTTCAGGGATTTGATCTTCGATCCCTCGGTGACCATGATGGAGTCCGGCGGCTTGTTGTAGAACGGCACTGCCGTTTTTACGGGGACGTTGGATGCCACCTTTGCCTGCAGCAGGGCGACGATGCTTCCCGATCCGACATCGGCGGAGCCCGTTGCCAGGCGTGTGATGCTGTCGGACGAGCCTCTGGCGGTGATGAAGGTGACGTCCAAGCCCTCCTTGGCAAAGTAACCCTTGTGTTTGGCATAGAACTGAATGCCCTTGTCGCCCGACGGGAACCAGTCGTTCGAATAGGTCAGCTTGTCCTGCGCCGAGGCCAGGGACATCGATGCGACGATGCTGGCGACTGTGACGACAAGCCTGAATGCTGGCAGTGCTCGCGGGTTCATTGTCCTACCTCTTGGCTCAATGTTGCGTGATGAATGTCTGGACAGGCTCAGGAGGCCGTCGCCCAGCTTGATGGGGCTTCGCCCGGCCGAAAGCCGTAGGAGCGCTGGAACATATCGGCCATGTGCTCATTGCTGGTGCAGACCGGGTATTTCGCCGGGTTCTCCGGCGTGACGCAGGTCGGTATCGCTTCGATCGTTGCCAGAGGATCGGCGTCGTAGAAGAAGGGGATCGAATAGCGGTCCTGCGAGGTGGCGTTGTTCTTCACCCTGTGCAGGTTTGAGTTGTAGATGCCGTTCGTCCAGCGGGCCATGAGGTCGCCGATGTTGACGACGAACGTACCGGCAACCGGCTGTGCCTGAATCCAGTCGCCAGCGACATTGCGGACTTCGAGTCCTCCGATCTGATCCTGCGCCAAAAGGGTCACGCCGCCCCAATCCGTATGGGCGCCGGCGCCGATCTGGTTGCGTTGCACCTCATCGGGTTGCGGGGGGTATTTTATGATCCGCAGCTTGCCGCCATTGGAGGTAAAGAATGGCTTGAACCAATCGTCCGGCAGATCCAGGGAGCGCGCGATCAGTTCCAGAAGCAGATTTCCCAGGCGTCGCATCTCGGCGGCGTAGGCATCCATTTGCGCACGAAAGCCCGGCAGCGCAGGTGCGTGGTTCGTCCCATAGCCGCGATAGCGCGCGAGCGCATAGGGATGATCCGGCGGGACGTCGGCGCCCCAATTGAAACTCTCTTTCAAATCCGGCGGCGCCGCCTCCTTGGTCGGATCCTGGCTGTCGAGTTTCTGGCCGCCGATGGGTTCATAACCGACGGCCGCCGGGTTTTTCCGCAAGGAGAGTTGCATCTTGTCTTCCAGCGGAAGATCGAAAAACGCTTTGGCCAGGGCGAACTGATCGTCGATGAGGCGTGGCTCAACCCCGTGATTGGCAATGTAGAAAAAGCCGGTCTCGCGGCAGGCGCGGTGGATGGCCTGCGCCGCCCGGTCTCGGGCCTGATTTTCGGCAGCCTGCGCGCCGGAGAGGTCGACGATGGGGATGGATGTCGGGGGCTTTGGCGGCGCATACAAATGCATGATCGTCACTCGGTAGGCGCAAGGAGGACGCCATTCAGCATGTGGTTGTCTGGAAAGGCGAGAAAATAGCTTATCGAGGCCTCGGTTCGCAGCCATTACAGGGACGAGCGAGGGTTGTTGACAAGCGCCGATTGTGCAACATCTCGTTGCCTACAGGTCAACGCAGCTGGCTGTGGCCAGCGTCAACGAAGCCGGAAAGATGGCCAAGCCAAGCAATGCGCGCCGCCCGCAGTCGCGGCAGGGAGACCGGCCGCATCCCAGTTTCCTGACCTCGGCGGTGAATTGTTTTCTGGCGGCCGCTCGGCTCGGCTCGATCCGCGCCGCCGCCGACCAGCTCCACATCGCACCTTCGGCGGTGAGCCGGCACATCACCAAGCTCGAGGCCGCTCTCGGGGCGGTGCTGTTCGAGCGTCTGCCGCGCGGCATCAGGCTGAGCAGCGCGGGCGAGGTGTTCTTCTACCATGCCCGCGAGAGCATCAAGCAGATCGATCGCGCCCGGTCGCTCATCACCGACATGCAGGGGCTCAAGCGGGGACAGGTGAGCATCGCCACGACGGAGAGCGTGGCGACGGCGTTTCTGCCGCCTATCGTCGCCGAATTCTGGCAACACTATCCGGATATCGCGCTCTCGCTGCATACGACGCGCAGCAGCAGCGCCTTTGCCGGCGTCGCCGATGGCGAATTCGATCTGGCGATCGGCTTCGACATGCCGCCGGACGTGCCGCTGCAGATCCTGGCCAGCGCCAAGCTCGTCATCGGCGCCTGGATTCCCAAGGATCATAAACTCGCGCGCGCACGGTCGATCAAGCTCACCGACCTTTTGGAGAGCAAGCTCCTGTTGCCCGATCAGTCGATCAAGCTGCGAAGCCTGCTGAACCCGCACCTGCGGCGGCTGGGAAACATCGAGCCCCGGCTCATCTCGAATTCAACCTCCGTTCTCCAGCTCTTTTCAGCGCTCGGGTGCGGGGTATCGGTTTTCACGAAGATCGACGCCGCCCAGACAACGACGCAGGCGAACACCGTTTTCCTGCCGGTCAAAGAGCTGGCGCGTCATTCCCAGACCTTGCAGCTCTGCGCCCGGCGCGCCAGCCTCTCGCCTTCGGGTCTCGCTCTGGCCAATCATCTGACGGGACCGATCCGGGCGCTCTCGGATTTCTGACGGCGATCAATGGAACTTGCCCTGTAGCGAAGTCCCGTTGGGCAGTTGAATCTGGACGGCGCCTTTTGGAGTTGCAGGGAGCGAAGCCGTCGCGGTGCCGCTGAGGCGATTGCCTGACACCGCGGTGAGCGTGACGCGCGCCGGCTTGCCGTTGACGATCAGGATGGCCGTACCTTTGGCGCCATCGATCGTCACGGGCTTCTCCGAGGCATCGGTGACGAAGACATCGACCGTCTGGCCCTTCACCGTCAGTTCGACATGAAAGGCGCCTGCATCCACCATGGCGCCGCCGTTCGGGCCCTTTGCTTCATGGGCAAGGGCCGGTTCGAAAAAGGCCGGTTGCAAAAATGTCAGCAGCAGGGCGCAACAGAGGGGAATGAATTTCATCGAGGTTCTCCTTTGGATCAATAGGCCTCGGCCACATGGCCGGGTTTCGCGGCGGCATCGGACCGGGCTGCATCCACGAGCCGGTCGAGGGATTTGTGGCCGTAGCGCAGGAACAGGATCGGCGTCAGGAAGGTGTCGAGCAAGGTGGCGCTGATGAGGCCGCCGAAGATGGTCACCGCCACCGGATGAAGGATTTCCTTGCCAGGCGTCTCCGCATCGATGAGCAGAGGCAGTAGCGCAACGCCGGCGGACAGGGACGTCATCAGCACCGGCGTCAGGCGCTCAAGGCTGCCGCGCATGACCAGGTCGCGTCCGAATGGCAGTCCTTCATGGACGGCGAGATTGACGTAATGACTGATCTTGAGAATGCCGTTGCGCGTGGCGATGCCGGTGAGCGTGATGAAGCCGATCATGCTGGCGACGGACAGCGGCTGGCCGGCCAGCCACAGCGCCAGGACCGATCCGATCAGCGCCAGGGGCACGCTGCCCATGATGATCAGTGCGAAGATGGTGGAGCGGTAGCGGCTGTAGAGAATGACGAAAATCATGGCGAGGGAGAGGGCCGAGAGCAGGGCGATGCGCCGGCTGGCTTCTTCCTGCGCCTGGAACGTGCCTTCAAGGCTGGCAAAATAGCCTTCCGGCAGTGTCGCTTTCGCAATCTCGGCACGGATGTTTCCGATCACCGCCGCCATGTCCGCCTTGCCGTCGGTATTGGCGAGGACGACGATCCGCCGCCGGCTGTTTTCGCGCAGGATCTGGTTGGGGCCGTCGCCCTCGCGGATATCGGCCACCTGTCGCACGGGTATCCAGCCCGCCGGACTTTCCAGCAGCAAATTGCCGAGGCCGGCGGTCGTGCGCTGGTTTTCCGGCAGGCGCATGGTGACGTCGTAGCGGCGGTAGCCGTCGATGACGCGCGACACGACGCGGCCGTTTGACAGCCGCTCGAGCTGTTCGGTGATCTGGGCCGGCTGCAGGCCATAGAGCGCGGCGCGCTGATAGTCGACGCGGATATCGAGCTGGGGAATGCGGACCTGCTTCTCGACCTGGAGATCGACGATCCCCGGAACAGATGCCATTCTGGCGCGCAGGCCTTCAGCAATCGTGCGCAGGCGGTCGAGATCGTCGCCGAAGATCTTGAGTGCGATCTGGGCTCGCACGCCCGACAGCATATGATCCAGCCGGTGCGAGATCGGCTGGCCGATGTTGATGGAGACCGGCAGCGCGAGCAGGCGCGAGCGGATGTCCTCGACGATCGCAGACTTGGGGCGGCCGCCTTCCTTGAGGTCCACTTCGAGATCCGATGAATGCACGCCTTCGGCATGCTCATCGAGTTCGGCGCGACCGGTGCGGCGTCCAACCGATTTGACCTCGGGCACGTCCAGAATCAGCCGCTCGGCGATGAGGCCGGCCCGGTTGCTCTCCGCCAGAGAGATGCCGGGGTTGAACAGCATGTTGATGGTGAAGGTGCCTTCGTTGAAGGGTGGCAGAAAGGCGCGGGGCAATTGCAGGACCCCAACCACTGCGGCGACAATGCCGAGAGCAGCAAGTGCCATCAGCAGCCGCGGCCGCTCGAATGCACGGGCGAGGGCGTGCCGATTGGCGGTTTTGAGATGCCGCACCAGCCAACTGTCGCGTTCTTCGAGGCGCTTCAGGCCGGGCAGCAGATAGTAGGCCATGACCGGCGTCAGCGTGATCGAGACAAACAGGCTGGCCATGATGGAAATGATGTAGGCCTCGCCCAGGGGGGCGAACAGGCGTCCCTCGATCCCCGACAGCGCAAACAGCGGCACGAACACCAGCACGATGATGATGGTCGCGTAGACGATGCCGGAGCGGACTTCCTGCGAGGCTGAAACCACCACATCGAAGGTCGAGCGTGGATTGCCCTGTTCCCGGTTCTCGCGCAGGCGGCGGAAGATATTCTCGACGTCGACGACAGCATCGTCGACCAGTTCGCCGATGGCGATCGCCAGGCCGCCGAGCGTCATCGTGTTGATCGAGAGGCCCGCCATATAGAAGACGACGGCTGTCGTCAGGATCGACAAGGGAATCGCCGTCAGCGAAATGGCCGTCGTGCGCACGTTGAGCAGGAACGCGAACAGGACGACGGCCACCACCATGATGGCCTCGACCAGGACGCGCTCGACATTGCCGATCGAGGCTTCGATAAAGTTCGCCTGGCGGAACAGGAGCTGGTCGGCACGAACGCCGGCGGGTAGGCTTGGCTTCAGCTCCTGGAGCGCGGCTTCGATCTGCGCAGTGAGCCGGGTGGTGTCGACGCCGGGCTGTTTTTCAACCGACACGACGACCGATGGCTTACCCATGTAGCCGGCATCGCCGCGCTTGACGCGAGCCGCATAATCGACGTTCGCGACCTGATGCAGGTAGACAGGCCGGCCGCCCACATTGGCCACGACGATGCTGCTGAGATCCTCGATGCGCGTGGTCCGCCCGATGTTGCGGATGAGAAATTCGCGCGAGTACTGGTCGGTAAATCCGCCGCCCGTATTGGCACCGAATTGCGTCAGCGCTTTTTCGATCTGATCGTAGGTGACGCCGAGCGCGCGAACCGCGGCGGGATTGGGCGCGACCCTATATTGCCGCACCTCGCCACCAATGGGAATGACCTGCGCCACGCCGGGAATGGTCAGCAGGCGGGGCCGTAAGGTCCAGTCCGCCACATCGCGCAAGGCCATGGGAGATGCATCGTCGCCGGTGACCGCGATCAGCAGTATCTGACCCATGATGGAGCTGATCGGGCCTAGTTGCGGCGTGACGGTCGCTGGCAATTGACTGCGCACCGCCATCAGGCGCTCCGAGACCTGCTGCCGGTTGCGGTAGATGTCGGTGTCCCAGTCGAACTCGACATAGACGATCGACAGGCCGACGCCGGAGACGGAGC
>Ga0182744_1000607_pt1 | contig 33302 bp, 31 predicted proteins | sample eDN3rd30CKraftMG_FD_128525 | JGI IMG/M metagenome (GOLD analysis project Ga0182744, IMG submission 128525) | Enriched Miracle-Growth compost microbial communities from Emeryville, California, USA - eDNA 3rd pass 30_C Kraft MG (version 2) (version 2) ... | reverse complement strand
ATTCGTGGCTTCGAGAAGGTTGAAAACGACTTTCGCATTGAGTTGCTGGCGTTGTTGTCCGAATCACAGAGACAGCGATTTCAGCAGATTGTTTGGCAAATGGAACCTGCACATTTTCTTTTAAATGGGCTTGATCGGAGGGCGCGATCTACGAAACCGCGGTCAGTAATGGGCATGACTGAAGACTACCGGCTTCAGCCCATTGGTATCTACACATTTCGGAGAGTCTGGTAGCTTGGTGAGGATGCACTTTTTTTACCGCCGATGGATCGGCGTTTGCAGCTTCGACATCAGTCACTGGTGAAATCTCAGATGAGTGCTGCCTTTCGCACCGCAGCTGGCCCCTCGCTGTTGCCGGAAGGGACGCATGCTGCCGCAGTGACACAGGCGGCCTGGCGGTTTTACAACAACCCGCGAGTGAGCCTGTCGGCGCTGATTCAGCCATTGCGGAAAATTGGGCTGAAGGAAACCGCTCAAAGCTCTTCGGAATTTGTCTTGCTGGCCCATGACTGGTCGAAGCTCGACTACGGGACTCACTCGTCAAAACGGGATCGGTGTCAGCTGATTCACCAATCCGACATCGGCTACGACCTGACGACAGCCCTGCTCATTGACGCTCATGAGGGTGCTCCTCTGGCTCCCATGGAAATGCACCTGAAGACGGCTCATGCGGTGCACAGCACCAGCGCCAGTCCGCCCGTTGTCACAGACCATCATCTGGATCAGCTTCTGCCCATGATGGACAGTTCCCGGGAGTGGAATCTGCCCAGGCGTGTCGTCCACGGTTTCCCCCGCCAGTTGAAACTGCAACTGTTCGACTCAGCGTGCCAGGCACTGCTGAAACTCCTCTGTTTTCAGTCGGGCAAAGACCCGCCGAAGGTGTCGTGCGAAGGAATGTCGCAGGGGAGTTTCAAAAACTCTTCAAACCAGCCCTGATGCCCCAAGGCAAAATCTCTCGATGTCCACCCAAGAGTTGGTCCCGGCGATGGTGCTGCAGAGCGCCAACGCCACCATGTCGCGGAGCTTGTGATTACGTCCCCGTTCTGCTCTGGGGTCGGTCGATGAGATCAACAAAATGTGCACGAAATTCAAAATATCCGCTCTTCATTTACAAAGCACTCCGTTCCGGACAGGCAAATCAGGGGAATGAAAATTTCCCCCTTGATCGAACGAAGACCACGCAAAACTCATACCAGAGAACTCAACTCGACATGCGATTGCCCTGGTCATGCAGTGCATGACCAGCAGGCTGCTCTTCCATGAAAATTATCGTCACAAATATTATCTCGATCAGCAATTGCGTCATGTGTAATGGAACGCAACAGAAGGGAAGATGACACCGGGATCGGCGATTCCGGAAAATCCTTAAATTTGCCCCGCCCAATTCTGGCCCTTGGGACATTATTAGTGGATACCTGTGAAAACGTCTTTTTTCAGGGCATCGACCGCTCATAGCCTGTCTGGCGGCGTGGTATGGAGTCGTTCTCCTTTTTTGATCATGAATTGCAGACGACCGTGAATGACTCATCACGGGAAGCTGAATTTCTGCGCCAGCTTGCCGGGAGCTACCGGGACCTGTTTGCCTCCGCCATGGCCATCGTCGGCAAGCGGGACGATGCGGACGACGTCATTCAGGAGGTCTGTGTCGTCCTCTGGCAGAAATATGATGAGTTCGAGCAGGGGACCAACTTTCGCAAGTGGGCATGTACTTTCGCTTTCAATATCGCCAAAGCATATGCCCGCAAACAGCGGCGCCGGCGTGGAGTCGGCCTGGGGGATCAGGCGCTGGCTCGGGTTGTACAAATGCGCTCCGCCGGCAGCGAACTCTTTGAGCTGAGACGGGAAATGTTGCGGAACTGCATGGACAAGTTGAATGAAGCAGACAGGCGGTTTCTCTCCGACTGCTACCGTACCCCCACTTCTTTAGGTGAATTTGCACAGTGTAAAGGACGCACGGTTTCATCCGTCTATTCAAAGTTGAAACGTCTGCGCCGTGCGCTTACGAAATGTGTGCAAAGTTACTCCGAGATGGAGGATGAATGATGGTTCATCCGCTCTCTCCCATTGAGGAAATTCGACAACTTGTGGATCAACTGGTCGACGGCCAGTTGAATGCCGCCGGGTATGCCCGGATCGAAGCGTTGATTCTCCAGGACCAGCGCTGCCTGCAGAAGTATGTGGAGCGGCTGGACTTTCACAGCGAACTGGTGGAGCAGGCCGAGAACAAATCCCCCGAGACAGCGGTCCTGGACGGCTTGAGGAAATTCGAAATTGCCGCTAAAGCCAGGGATCGCCGCAGGAATCGGCTGACAAAACTGTCGCTGGCCGCCTGCACACTGGCGCTGACGATCGCCTTGGCCTGGCTGTATCACACTTCTTCGCTTTGGATCGCTGCCCCCATGGGCAGAATTGCCAGTCTTTCGGTGGACCTGCGGACTCAAAGAACTCCGCTGGAACTGGGACAGGTGATCCGGCAGAACGAAACGATCTCAATCACCGCGGGAATTGCGAGCATTCAGTTGCCAGATGTGATGCTCGACCTGATTGCCCCGGCATCCATCCGCTTTGAACGCCGGGGCCATGTTTACCTGACAACGGGTAAAGTGATCGCCAACGTTCAGCAACCGGCCATTGGCTTTACCGTACGGACGCCGGATACCGAAGTCGTGGATCTCGGCACGGAATTCCTCGTCCAACACCAGCCGCAGGCGGGAACGGAAGTCAGCGTCCGGCGGGGCAGAGCACAAGCCAGCCTGCTCGACTGGCGCAATCAGTCCGTCAAAGTGCTTGAACTCACCGCCAACCGCTCCGCTCATCTGCATCGACATGGCGAGATCGCCCGAGAAGTCGATTTTGAACCGGCAGCATTCGATTCCATGGATGAAACCCGCGGCGGTATTCGCAGCATCGATGGAAACTTACGGACATCCACGTTGCGCTACCGGTCATTCCGTGCCGATCGGATCACCACACCGAACCATCTGCTGGTCATTCCCGAGCAGCAAAATATTCAGCTGGACGCCGATCTGGTGCTGAACGGCCTGCAAGGACCGACGCGGATTCCTGCCGGTTCGATTGTCAGCAGCTATCTGGTTCACTTTGATCCCACCGACCTGGGAAAGCTGGCCCCGCGGGGAGCGATCAGCTTCTTTGGGACCATTGCCGCCGTCGTCGGCAGTGCTGAGGATCTGGCGGCCACGGATCGTCGCTTCGGTCTGAAAGACACCTTTTACGAGACGGAATCCTTTCGGGAACTGGAACTGGATGAAGACGAGATCCAAATTTCTGACGATCGAAAAACTTTATCGTTCTACTTTGGAACGTCGCCACCGCATTACCTGGATGAAGCACGTATCTTTGTGGTCTCACAATCTCCGTAATGCCATATTGGTCCTTAACAGGACTCCTCGCGAATTCGTTATATGATAAGGAATAGACATGCCTGGCCCACGCATTCGACGATCACGCGGGTTCACATTAATCGAGTTGCTGGTTGTCATCGCCATCATTGCAGTTCTCGTCGCATTGCTTCTGCCCGCCGTGCAGCAGGCGCGGGAAGCCGCCCGCCGCAGCCAATGCAAGAATAATCTGAAACAACTCGGACTGGCATTTCATAATTATCACGACCTGCACCGGGTCTTCCCGTATGCCTCGACATATACGGATACCAGCAGTAACCCATCCGATACTTATCTGTACAGCAGTCAAAAATCCTGCTGGTTTAAGTCGATTCTTCCATTCATTGATCAGGCGGCGCTTTACGCGCGTCTGGGAGATCAATCACCCTCGAGTGCCGTGGTCGGCACCGATGGCAAGAGCAATCGGGACATTATCAACGGGCTGTTTTTCCCAGTGGCGACCTGTCCCAGCAATCCGCTCAGTCATACCGGAAAACCCGTACAATCTGCTCAATTTGGCGACATTTCTGGTGGTTTTCGCGCGCAGGAATCAATGTATCGGCTTGTCGGCGGCCCAATGGTGACCGGTTCCACGAAAAGCGGATTTGATTGTGGTGGAGCATCATTTTGCATCAAAGGAACTTCCACGGATGGAAACGGCGGATGGTCATATCCACATCGTTTTCCAAATATGGCACGTGGCATGGGAGCCCGCGGTGTCACAAAAATCAGCACCAAAGACGTAACTGACGGCACAAGTAACACAATGCTGCTGGGAGAAACAAAACCTCACTACAATGTTTATGGATCAATGTGGGCGATCAACGTTCCAATATCATTGTTTCATGTCAAATTAAATAGCACCTATCTGCAAATAAACATCACCGGGAATCTGGATGCATATCCCAATGGTTCTGGACATGCCAGCTATCATACGGGTGGTGCGAATTTCGTTTTTGTGGACGGTTCCGTTCGATTTATTGGCGATAACATCGATTACCGGACCTATTGCAATCTGGGCGACCGCTGGGATGGCGAAGTCCTCGGCGAATTTTAGAGCGGAGTTGAAAATGATGTATCACGTAGCTCTTAATGAATGGCAGGCAATTCAAGACCCAGCGTGATAGAACAATGATCAAACTGGTCTAAGAGCGGCCGGTCATGCACCACATCACGATCGTGATGACATGCACAATTGAGAATCGATGTCCCGTCCGTGCGAAGTAATGCCTGCTCCGCTTCTCTGAATTCTGAATTCTTCCGAAATCCATACCAGACTCGACATTCAGTCCTCCAGCGTTCGCCAGATCACCAGGCTCTCCATGACTACAAACTTACCTCCAGTGAATTCTGAATCCCGACGCCTGCATCCTCCTTTCGCTTCCTGGCGTCTCTTCCTGATGATCGTGGTCCTGGCGACATGGACAGGGTGCAAGAACTACGAGGACCGGATTTCGGTGACGGGGCTGGTGACGCTGGATGGTGAACCGCTTTCCAATGGATTTATCGCTTTCGTCGGGGATGAAGGGGATGCGGTTGCCGCCGGACCGATTCAAAATGGCCACTATGAACTGAGTGAATCCGCGAGTCGCGACGGCATCCGTGCCGGTCAATATGCTGTCCGGATTGAATCGTGGAAAGAGCCTCCAGGAAAAGAACTGCCGAATGGCACGTTCGCTGAAGGAGTCTCCGCCATTCCGGCACGCTACCAGGATGCAAAAGCCTCCAGCTTCACCGCGGATGTCTCCAGGAAGTCCCGAAAATTCAACTTTGAAATGAATTCGAAAGAGAAATAGCCCGGATTCTTCAAGCTGTGGCCTCGGGGACGGAGGGGCTGGGGGCGGAGATCGGGTGAAGTTTGGGAAGCGTTGGCGGGGGCGAAATGGTCCCTTCCCCGATGTGCGTTTGACTTTGTTCCTCATGCCATGTGTGACGACATTGTTTCTCGCAGTACCCGCAGCCCGGGCTTGCCTGACAAACTCCAAGTTTGTTTTGGGTTTATGTCGACGATTGTCATACGGCGTCTGACCTCCGCGCTCTTTGTCAATCAGTCCATGTTCCCGGACGAGGCGCAGTCGCCGTCCCATTTTCGCCTCCCTCGTCCGGCTTTCGGTCCCCTTCTCAGAAAGGGGCCGGGGATTATTCCGGTTCGATTTCGGTTTCCCGGAGAAACCGGGCGGCATCTTCCGGGGCGACGGGATTGATATAGAAGCCGCTTCCCCATTCGAAACCGGCCACGCGGCTGAGCCGCGGGAAAATCTCAATATGCCACAAGTAATGGGGGAGGTTCTGCGTCGTGAACGGGGCAGAATGGAGCACGAAATTATACGGGGGATCATCCAGCCCCAATTCGAGTTTCATCAGGACGGTTTTCATCACCGTGCCGAGATCTTCAATCATGGGCTTGCTGATATTTTCGTAATGGCTGGAATGCTGCCGCGGCAGAATCCAGGTTTCAAAGGGGAACCGGCTGGCATAGGGACAGAAGACGACGAAATGTTCTGTCTCCATCACAATCCGTTTTTCCGAAGCCAGTTCCTGCTGGATCATGTCTTCATAAATACAGCGGCCGCGATAATCATAGAATTCCCGCGCCCCGTCGAGTTCTTCCTGAATGGCGATCGGAATAATCGGAGTGACGATGAGTTGGGAATGGCTGTGATCAAGCGATGCCCCTGCCCGGCTTCCCTTGTTTTTGAAAATCAGGCCATGCACCAGGCGCGGATCCCGTTTCAGATCGACCAGCCTGTCCCGATAGACCCAGAGGACTTCGCGAATATTATCGACGGACAACCGCGACATGTTTGTTTCGCGATGCGGACATTCGATAATCACTTCATGGGCGCCAATGGCATTCATCTTGTCATAAATGCCGTCGCCGCGTTTTTCCAGATCCCCTTCAATGCGGACGGCTGGAAATTTGTTGGGAATCACGCGGACACGCCAGCCGGGGCCGTTAGGAACGCCGCCGTCCCGATAGGCCAGAATTTCCGGCGTTGTCGCATCTTCATTTCCCGCCAGGAACGGGTCAAAAAAATCACACGAGGCCACGTCTTCTTCATAGAGGACCTGCGGCCGGTTGAGGCGGTCCGGTGCAATAATCACCCATCGGCCAACAATGGGATCTTTTCGAAGTTCCTGATTCGTGGGTCCAGTGGTCATCAACTCGCTCAATTTCAGAATGGGATCGACCCTATACTGCAAACGTTCAAAATTCTCTCATCATGCGAGGACGTTGTGCAGCGTGAATGATTTGGGTTGTGGCTGGAACAAGCCGGCGCGCCGGGACAAATGATGTTTCCACCCTGAATGGACAGGTTTTGCGGATAAGGCAACGTGCCTCTGGGAAGAAGCTCGGAAACCGGCCGGAGCAGGCGGAAACAGCACTGACTCCATCGCCCACATTAAAAAAGGGTGGAGAACATTCCGCAACCCCTGAAATAAAAAAGAAACGTGAGGCAAATGACTTCGCCCCACGTTCTCAAGTTGGATACATTGAAGATCACGACCCCGTGCTCGGCCTGGAATCGGTGGATTCGAAGGAAGCCAGGGCGTGCTGAGGCAGGCTATTTGGCGGCGGGGGGCAAGGTTCCAGCTTCCAGAAGATCCTTGTAGGTTTTGCCATCGCCGGCATCTTTTTCGCCAGCTTCATCCAGTGCTTTGGAAAGTTCTTCTTCGCCCTTCACGTTCTTGGCTCCCAGCGCTTTGGCCAGTGCTTTGCCATAATCGCTGACAACTTTTTTGTTTTTGCCGCTGGAACCGTGGCAGACACCGCATTTGAGGGTCATGGCCTGTTCGGCAACTTTGGAATATTTCTGGGTGAAGGCCTTGAGGTATTGCGGGCGAGCTTCCGCCTGCTGGGGCGCAAGCAGGCTCAACAGAGCCCCAAAAACAATCAGCGTCGGTAACAGAGACAACTTCTTCATTCAACGTCCTCCAGGCACAACGGTGATGACCTGAAACTGCCATGTTCCTGAGCCCGACTCGGGCTTCAGAAGTATTTCATACGCTTGGCACGGTTTAACGCCACGGCAGAATCAGTTGGAACACAATTTGAAGCTGGTCACGGATCAGTGTGCCAGCATGTCCGGAATTTTGCCAGATTTGCGACAAAATTCGATAGAGAAACCGATGCAATTCTGAGAGCAACGCAACTTGAGACTGGATCTCTGTCAGTTTCCCTTCAGGTGTCCCGTGCCCCTTCCAGATAGGTATACCCCATCAGGCTTTCTTCATAAGATTTGACGAATCTTCCAGCCTGGACATGATTAATGCGTCCTTGACGCACCGCGTTTTCCACGTGCCCCTGGACCCGATCCAGCAGGTTCTTCCCCTTATACTGCACATAATCGAGAACTTCGTAAATCGTTTCGCCTTTGATAATTGTTTCGAGAATGACTTCTCCATCCCGTAAATCGACATGAACGGTGTTGGTGTCTCCGAACAGATTATGCAGGTCTCCCAGAATCTCCTGGTACGCCCCGATCAGAAAGGCCCCCAGGCAATACGGCTCCTGATTGTACTCATGCAGCATCAGTGTCTTCTTCACATCCCGGCGATCGATGAACGTATCGATCTTGCCGTCCGAGTCACAGGTAATATCGCACAAGACCGCGTGCCGGGTCGGTTCTTCTTTCAGGCGATGAATCGGCATGACCGGAAAGAGTTGCTTGATGGCCCAGCTGTCCGGCATCGATTGAAACAACGAAAAATTGCAGAAGAACAAGTCCGACAACAGCCGGTCCAGGCCCAGCAGTTCGTCCGGAATATAGTCCAGTTCTTCCGTGATTTTGCGGATCTTGTGGCAGATGGCAAAAAACAGGTTCTCTGCCAGGACCCGTTGTTCCAGCGGCAGGTATCCGGTGCTGAACAGGTTCATCGTGGTGTCCAGCGCCTGCTGGGCGTCGTGGTAGCTTTCCAGAACGTTGCGCGGAGTCACGCTCTGGTAGGTAAACCACAAGTCATGCAATGGTTGTTCGAAAGCCTCGGGGATGGACACCGGCAGTTCGGAGAGTTCGCCCTGATGCGTCACCCCTAATGTTCCAAACAGCAGGACGCTATGAAAGGCAGCAACCGCCCGTCCGCTTTCCGAAATGATATTCGGGTGCGGAACTCCGGCTTCATCACAAACCGTCAGCGTGTGATAGATGACGTCATTGGCGTATTCCTGCAGGGTATAATTCATGCTGGACTGAAAATTGGTCTGTGAGCCATCGTAATCCACTCCGAGTCCGCCGCCGACATCCAGATATTCCAGTCCAGCCCCCCGCCGATGCAGGTCGACATAGACGCGAATGGCTTCGTTGATGGCGGCCTTCACCTGGCGGATGTTCGTAATCTGGCTTCCCAGATGAAAATGCAGGAGTTTGAAGCAGTCCTTCATTCCGTGCTGCTCGAGCAGTTCGAGCGCTTTGAGGATTTCGCTGACCGTGAGTCCGAATTTGCTGCGATAGCCTCCGGACGACTGCCAGCGTCCCGCCCCTCGGGCAGCGAGTTTAACCCGCATCCCGATCTGCGGCCGAACATCCAGTTTCTTGGCGAACTTCAAAATACGTTCGAGCTCGCTGAATTTTTCCACCACCGGAATGACGATACGACCGATCTGCTGCGCCATCAGCGCCATTTCGATGAATTCATCATCCTTGAAACCGTTGCAGACAATCGGCATATGCGGTTCGGTCATGGCGATCACGGCCAGAAGCTCAGGCTTGCTGCCAGCTTCGAGGCCAAAACCATATTCGCTGCCATATTCGATGATCTTCTCGACAACTTCCCGCTGCTGGTTGACCTTAATGGGATAGACGCAGGCATAGTTGCCCTTGTAATCATGATCCTTGATTGCTTTTGCAAAGACGGAATGAATCTCACGCAGCCGCTCTTTCAGAATACCGTTGAAGCGGACCAGGATCGGAAGATCGAGACCACGTAGTTCGAGCCGATCGACAAGTTCCTTCAGGTCGATGGAGCTGTGAGGATCCCGATCGGGATGCACCTGGACATTTCCATTTTTCCCGACGGAGAAAAAACCGTTCCCCCAGCGATCGACTTCATAGAGATCGATCGAGTCGGCCAGTGTCCAGGTGCTATTGGGATCCAGCATCGTCGTGCCAATTCCATACAGGAGAAAATGACGAAAGCCCGGCCTGTGAGTGGACCGGACTCGGTTGAATCACGCATTGTTTCCGAAGTTTCCTCATACGAAAAGGATCTCCCTGGAAATTTTTGCGAAATTCCGTTTGCGGGAACGTATCGGCCAGCACAAACCCGACAGACCTGGTGAATTTCCCCTCGCGTTCGGAGAACCGGAACATAAAATAGAGCTTCCAGGTTGAGTCGTTTCGTTCGAACGGAATGGAAAGGGAAGAAGTTCGATTTGATCTCTTTTCCGATCCTCCATTTCCTGTTCTCCATCGGTCGGAATCTGGAAGAACGGAAAGAGGAAGATTCTGAATCATCTGAAAGGATTCCCTATGCCGCCGCTGGCCGGAGAGATCCCTTCCCCGCAGACCATCCTTGTGGATCCCCCGGGGAAATCCAAGCTTCCGGAAAAGGGGGTGGTGGTCTTGTTGCACGGTCTGGGAGTCAACAGCTGGTTGATGTCCCTGCTAGCCCATCGGCTACATCTGCATGGATACCGGACCATGAACTGGGGCTACTGGAGTCTCTGGCAGTCCCTGGAAAATCTGATTCCGGAGTTTCAAAGGCGTTTTCGCGATTTACAGAGGAATCTTCCCCCGAACACGCCAGTGCAGATCGTGGCTCACAGCATGGGGTCAATCATTACCCGGGCAGCCCTGATGGACATCGAATTTCCAGCTTTGAAGCGGGTGGTGATGCTCTCACCCCCGAACCGGGGTTCGCATGTCGCGACATGGGTTGGCCCGTACCTGCGCTGGCTCACGCCACTGATTGACGAGCTGGCCGATCGGGATGGCAGCTACGTCAACCGCATTCAGCAGTCGATGCCGCCGCATGTGCAGGTTGGAGTAATCGCTGCCGAATGGGACTATGTGCTTCATGAAATGACGACGCATCTGGATGGTGAGAAGGACCACATTATCCTTCCCAGTCGTCACAGCGGTTTGGTCCTGCGTCGGCGGGTCGCTGATCAGATTATTCATTTTCTCGATTATGGAGAATTTCTGCGGGAAATCCCCGAAACACACTCGCCGGACCGCCTGGCCATGCCTCATTCGGATTCCTGATGCCGTTTTGGACATTTTGTTTTGGACAATGGGCAGGAAAAACATAGAGGAGATGAAACCGGAGTCCTGTTCATGTTCCACGATCTGCGACCTGTGAAGTCCCCGTCCAGTCGGTTAGGATTGCCCGAGTGTAATCTGTCTTGCCTGATCGTCTGATTTGCCTGGCTGGATGGCAAGAACGAAACCAAAATGGATGGAGAAACGGCATGAAATTCGTCCTGTTCTGTGCCAGTGCAATGCTCCTGCTGGCCTCCTCCGGTCTGGCGGATGAGGCTCCTTCGAATGATTCCGGCCGGTCGAAACGGCGGTACTATTTCCGGCCCGAACACGATCCGAACGGGCTGGGGAAATTCTATCTCGATCGTGAAATTGCCCGTGTGATGGGGCACCAGGGGATCAGCTGGCTGGAGCGTCCCGAACGGGAACAGGAAGAAGGGCTTTCCCTGTTGGTCGAATGCCTGCAACTCAAACCGGGAATGGTGGTCGCGGACATCGGAGCGGGTTCAGGGGTCATCAGTGTGCGAATGGCCCGGCAGATCGGAGAGACCGGCAAGGTCATGGCGGTGGACATTCAGAAAGAGATGTTGCAGGCACTGGAAATCAAGTGCAAGGGGTTGGGCATTTCAAATATCCAGGGCGTTCTGGGGACGAACCGTTCCCCCCGTCTCGATCCGGAGAGCATCGACCTGGCTGTCATGGTAGACGTTTATCACGAGTTCGATTTTCCTTATGAAATGTTGCAGGCAATCTCTCGCTCACTCAAGCTCGGAGGGCGGGTGGCCTTTGTGGAATATCGCAAGGAAGACCCGACCATTCCCATTAAGGAAGTCCATAAAATGACCGAAGCACAGGTCAAACGGGAAGCAGCGGAACCGGGACTCCATCTGAAATGGGTGGAAACCCTGGAAAAACTTCCCCGGCAGCATGTCATCCTGTTTGAGAAAATCGCTTCGGAGAAAAAATCACGCCGGCCTTGAAAATGTTCCCGTTTCGCCTTCTGGCGTCATCGGAACGAATATCTTTGGTTCCGACGGTCGAAATCGGTGGCGGTGAGCCCCAGGTTCGTCTTCACGTTGACATAGGTGTATTCTTCAATCAGCGGGGCCAGTTGCCCTGCCTGGGCGGGGAATCCGTAATTTTCAACGCGAATTGGCAACCGGGATTTCTTTTCGAGAAAAATCCGTGTCATATGAAACGGGAACTGCTTTCGCGGGCGGGGATGCGCGCATTCGATCACTTCGCATTCCGCATTTCCCATTTTGGCGCCGGGATAATACTTCACATCGCATTCTCCATATTTTGACTCCAGTTCCCATTGTGCGATCAGCAGTTCGAGCATCTTTTTCATTCCCAGGTCGGTAATCAAATGACGGTTTTCAGCCATTGCCTGAGGGCTGTCGACCGCCAGTGAAATGGTTCCGACCAATGATGTGATGCCGGCCGCATCATGCACGAGCATCTGGTTGTCGTTCTGGCCAAGAACGAACAGCACTTCCCGGCCGGCATGAGGCTCTTCATATTGCAGGTACAGGCTGAACGGCTTTTCTTTCAACCGCATCCGGATTCGCTGGCTGGTCATCTGTCCATTGATGAGTTCCTGTTTGATCAGCGTGGCTTCGTAGTCATGGATCTGCTGGACAACCTGATCGGACTGGTGGAGAAGTTGCAATGCGGGAATCAGGGGGTGTTCCTGTGCCGCCTGGTTTTGGGTCGTCTGGTCCTGTGCTGTGAGCGTTGTTCCGATCAGACTCGCCACGACCACGAGCAGAAATTCACACCGCGGCTGCTGGTATTGCGGTCGCCAGTCTTGTCCCAGAAATTTCCAGAGCATGTGTCCGCTTCCGTTTCCCGACGCGCGTGAAACCATCCGCAATAACCGGCAAGAATTCCAAAATGGCCGGGAAGTGCTGCGGAAATGGCCTGTTGCCAGCAATGGCTGCGCCGTATTCATGGATTCATCAGTTTACGAATGTCTCGCGTCATCATGCGGGGAAACATCAGGGAAGGAAATCCGGAGACACGGATTGTCAGGTCATCAATAACGGGACTGGCGGAATCTTTCGAAGTCAAATCCCGCGTCAACAACAAGGAACGGGAAGCCCGAGGAGGCGCTGCTTCGGGTGTCCAGACGCGACAGTTGGCACTCAGGCGGTCACTATCCACCTGGTAAACACCGCAGGGAAGACCTTGAACCTGAAAATGCCCCTCAGCATTCGTTCGTCCTGTCCAGATCACTTTTCGGTTGTGAACCAGTCGGACTGGCATCTCTTTCAGAACTTTTCCAAATGGATCGATCAGATATCCTTCCAGCGTGGCCTCCGGGCTGAGTGCCACGTCCAGGATCCGTTCCGGACGGCGGGCCAGGGGCCGTGCCGGTGGATCGGCCCAGACTGCCATCGTGCAAACAATCAGCCAGCACAGGCCGGAATAGTGAAATGCTCTCAAGGAGAATCCTTTCATGGAAACCAACAATCACCAGTTCCGCAGGTGATTGATGAGCTGGACATCCATGTCCGGCATCAGGGCACGCAAACGATCACTCAAACATCCGGCAGGGACGCCGGATTCCAACGTATTTAAAAATTCATGAAGCTGCTGTTGCACCGGCTCCGGCCCGTGAAGCAGAAAATGAGCCCAGCCCCAGCATTCACGATAATCAGCTCTCCGCAAATCGTCCACCCGGACGAGATTTTCCAGACGACGCAAATCCGGGGCCCACTCCCGTTCGATCTGCCCTCTCAACTCAACAAGATAAGGATTGTGACGGGAACGATCGTTTGCGGGAAGCTCAAAATATTCCGCCAACCCTTCATCCAGCCACAGCGGAATCTCGGGAACGGATTCATGCAGCACAGCATGGGTGCTTTCGTGCCGCAGATCGGATTCAAATTCCGGATGGTAGCAAACATAAATTTGCCCCATATCCGGACTTTCCACAAAAACTGCCGTGCGGTTGGCGGCAATGGGAACACGGGGCTGAAGAAATGCCTGATACCGTTCCCGCGTCTGGAATAGATTGACTTGAATCGGACGCCCGGGACCGCGCACACCCAGGGTCGATTCCACTTCGTTGCGAAGCTGGGCAATTTGCCGAAGCAATTCCTGTCCGCGGATTTCGCCCAGCGGAATTTCAGAGCGAATTTGAAAGGTGCCAATACGCCCCTGCTGCGTCCAGTCTCCAGAAGCGGACTGCCACGCAAGAACCAATCCCAGCCCCATTCCGGCCAAGGCCAGGGAGGCAATGACGGGACGATAATGAGAGAAAAGAACACGCATCGAAATCGACAGAACAGTAAGAAGGGATTTTCGCGCGCGTCTTATCGCGAAAATCCCCCTTCCGGTCAATGTCGTTTTGATGAAAGAGAACGGGACTCCCCCCGAATCTGTCAGGGGAAAGTGGTGATCCCACTGGAGTCAGAATCATTCTCAAGAACAGCTTGCAGGCGGCGGCACAGTTCCGGCATCCATTCCAGATGTTCGGGTTTGAGCAGACAGGCTCGCAGGCAAGTCACGGTTTCGTCATCCCACGTTTCAATCGTGTCCAAGGGCTCCACAAGGGAACGATCGGCCTTGAAAAGGGCCAGATGAAGCGACTCCCGTTCCGCTTTTTCGAAGAACCGCCGGGCTGCGCGGCTGGCCGTGGAACTTGTCTTGCTGCGAAACATCCAGACAACAATGTCCAGCTCCGGCTCCACAACCAGTTGCCATGCCTGGTGCCGGCGAATCCAGTCGGCGAATTGCACCGCTGCCTGGCGGCAGTTCGCCAGATCGGCCGCGAATCGGCCGGTTCTGGTTAACGGAAACAGTTCCAGCGTGGCCCACAATGCGGCTGCCGCAGCTCCCGCCCGTGAGCACTCCAGAGAAATTTCCCCCAGGTGGAGATCCTCTGAAGTGAAATAGGTATAAGGCGACGAATGATGGTAGACCGAGGCCACGCTACGATCCTGAAACAGGACACAACCGCAGCCGTACGGCTGCAATCCATGTTTGTGGGGATCAACGACAATGGAATCCGCAGCCGAGAGCGCCTGAAATGCATTGCGAGTCCGGGAAGGGAGTTCATCGATCAGAGTGAAATAACCTCCATAGGCGGCATCCACATGCAGGCGGAACGAATAACGAGATCGAAGTCGGACAAGTTCGTCGAGAGGATCGACCGCTCCCAGCCCGGTGGTGCCGAGTGTCGCCACAACTGTCCCGATCCGGTTGTTCTGAAGCAGGTCTTCCAGCACGGCCAGGTTCATGCGTCCTTGTGTGTCGCAGGGGACTTCATAGAACGGAACCTGAAGCACCCGGGAAAGGCGGGCATGGGTATAATGAGCCTGTTCGGAGGCGGCAATCCCCATTCCGCTTGCCAGTTCTCTTGCAACCCACAGGGCTTCGAAATTGGCAACCGTTCCCCCGCTGCACAGATGCCCCAGATGTTTCTTCCAGCCGAACATCTCTGCCAACCGGGACACCGCGTCAACTTCCATCTTCGAAGTGGCCCGACCGCCGTCATAGGCGTGATTATTGGGATTCACGGTCATGGCCAGCATCGCTGCCAGCAGGGCCACCGGATGGGGAGGACGCAACATCTGTCCCAGGTAAAACGGATGACCATACGGAAAATTGTCCTGTAACCGGACCGCTGTCCGTTCCAGCACGTTCCGCAATTCCAGCGTTACCGGTTCAGCATTCAGCGGAGGAAGGGAACCGGCGCCGTCCGCCAGGATACGGCGGCAATGGGCCAGCAATGCGATCTGTTCATCGTCCAGGAGCATGAAAACTCTGTCTTCGTTACTTCGGACTGGAGCGGTGGACTTCCCGGCGAAGTTGCTCCAGCTCCGATTCGACACGCATCTTGCGGGCATTGGACAGGGGATCCGGCGTGGATTCTTTTTGAGCAGCAGCCGGAGGCGGGACATCGCATCCGGAAGAGAGTTCTTGCAGGCGCCGCATGGCGTCCGCCAGGCGGGCCTGCAAGGCATTGAACATGGTATTCAGATGTTCCCGCGTGGAAATGGCTGCCTGCAACTGCTGTTCGAGACCGGCAATCAGGTCTTCCACTTCATGTTTCCGTTCCAGTGACAGCCGGGCCTGGCTTTCATCCTCTCGCCGGAGGGCCGCCTGGGCTCGGATGATCCAGTCGCTGACAGCCACCCGCTGTTCGCCGATTTCGGATTCCAGCCGGGCGACATTGGCAATCGCGGTGTTGACGCATCGCTGCGCTCCAGCAACCCCCTCATTCATTTCCCGAATAATTTCCTGCAGAAAGGAGACGGAGTTATTATTCCGCGACAGTAACGTCGTCAAATTGCAGGTCACAATGTCCGTCAGACGGCTGAAGTGGGGCATGATCAGTCTCGAATTTTTCAAACGTTTCAGTGCATTGAACCCGTCATGATTCCGGGGAAACGAAATATTTCGGAGTCCGGATCAATCCATTCCGGCATTTCCTCGTGAAGGATCGGGATTCACATTGAAAAATGCTTCGATCCCCCGGGAACGCAATTTTTCGGCCAGTTTCTGGCGGGCCAGCCGTAACCGGCTTTTGGACGTTGCCACGGGAACGTCCATGATTTCAGCCACTTCCTGCAAATTCAAATCAGAATAGTGGTGCAGCATGAATGTTTCTCGCTGATCATCGGGAATTTCCGCCAGCAGGTCATCGATCAGTTGCGTGAATTCCCGTTGTTCCATTCCATGTTCCGGGGGAACAAACTCCCCCGCCAGCCGCTGAATGGCAGCCTCTTCCTCCTCGGAATGCCGGGAAATCGAGTGAACCAGTGCATCATGGGAACGGCGGCGAACGTCGTCAATGAGCAGGTTCCGTCCAATTCGGAACATCCAGCCCCGAAACTGCCCCTGCGGAATGTAATCCCATGACTGATTGTAAACTTTCAACAACGTTTCCTGGGCCAGATCTTCCGCAAGTTGCAGATCCCGGGTGTTCCTCAAAAAAAATCCGACCAGCATGGACTGATACCGCTCGACGAGCCGGCTGAAGGCCTGCTCATCTCCCTCTTGAAGGCGGATCATCAGTTCATCGTCACTCATGGCGGAGAAGAAGTGAGAAAAAGGAATCAGGACAGAGAACAGAGATGGACTTCATTGTTCTCCGTTCCGGTCCATTTGTCGATGAAATCCTCATCAAATCAAAATGCCTGCAAAACCCGGTGAGAATTTTGCAGGCAGGACGCTTCGAACTCAGGGAATCGGCAGACTTCCTGAAAAACTCTTCTCAGACTTCTTTGACGTCGATCCAGCTCATCATGCTCCGCAATTCGCGGCCTACTTTTTCCAGCAGGTGTTCCCGTTCGCGGCGGCGAGTGGCTTTGAAGCTGGCCTGATTGACTTTGTTTTCCAGTAACCAGTCCCGGGCAAATTTTCCGGACTGGATTTCATTCAGGATTTCTTTCATCACTTTCTTGGTTTCTTCGGTGATGATTCGCGGGCCGCGAGTATAATCTCCGTATTCAGCAGTGTTGGAGACGCTGTACCGCATGTAGTTCAGTCCTCCCTGATAGAACAGGTCGACGATCAACTTGAGTTCATGCATGCACTCGAAGTACGCCATTTCCGGCTGATACCCCGCTTCAACAAGAGTTTCGAATCCCGCTTTGACCAGGGCGCTGACACCGCCGCACAGGACGGCCTGTTCCCCGAACAGGTCGGTTTCCGTCTCTTCGGCGATCGTTGTTTCGATCACGCCGCCCCGGGTTCCTCCGATCCCTTTGGCATAGGCCAGGGCCAGTTTCTTGGCGGTTTCCGACGCCCCGGGATACATGGCGATCAGACTGGGCACCCCCCCTCCTTTGACATATTCGCTACGGACCAGGTGCCCGGGCCCTTTCGGAGCCACCAATCCGGCATCCACGCCTTCGGGCGGAACAACCTGTCCGAAATGAATATTGAATCCGTGCGAGCAGAGCAGAAGATTTCCCGGCTTCAAATGCGGACGGACCGATTCCCGGTACACGTCTCCCTGAACTTCGTCCGGCAGCAGAATGTTGACCAGATCCCCCGCTTCGCTGGCTTCCGCTGCGGAAACCGGCTGAAACCCATGGCTGACGGCCAGATCGTAATTGGGGCTTCCTTGACGCTGTCCGATGACCACATTGCAGCCGCTGTCGCGGAGATTCTGGGCCTGGGCATGGCCCTGGCTGCCGTATCCCAGAATCGCAATGGTTTTGTTTTTCAGCAGGGACAGGTCGGCATCATCGTCGTAGTAAATCGTGACGGGCATCAGTTCGCCTTTTTCTGGAAAGCTGGTTGAGTTGTCGTTTCAGTTTCGCGGGGACCGTCCCTCCACACTGCACACGCTTTGAGTTTTCGCAGCTTGCGAGGATTTCGTGCAGCGTGAACGACTTTTGTTGCGGCCGGAACGAACCGGCTGCGCCGGGGAGGTCTCTTGCCCCGGCATTTTTCCCATCCCTGCGGAATTTGCTCCGGAATGCACCGGAACAAGTCTTTGAGGACAGGCCACTTGATACAGGAAGGATTTTCCACCCGAATGATTCCGAGGCGGGTTCTAAGCAGTCTGGTCGACGAAGTCGGTCTCGTGCGTTGGATCGCCGGCTTCCACCTCAGCAGCCATTGTCATGCGGCGGGCCAGGGCAATCCGGCCGGTCCGGGCCATTTCCAGAATTCCAAATGGACGCACAGCATCGATAAAGGCTTCCACCTTCCGTTCCTGCCCGGCGATTTCGATCATCACGTGCGTGGCGGAAACATCGACGATGCGCCCCCGGAAAATATCCGTCAGTTCTTTGACCTGGCTGCGGGCAGCGGGGGTTTCCGTCAATACCTTGATTAACATCAGGTCCCGCTCGACGTGCTCTTCATCGGCATAGTTTACCACTTTGACGATGGTAACAATCTTGCCCAGTTGCTTGCGGACCTGATCCAGGTCCCGTTCATTCCCGTTGACCACAAACGTCATTCGTGAAAACTGGGAATTTTCAGTTGGACCGACAGCCAGGCTATCGATGTTGAATGCCCGTGAAGCGAGCATCCCCGAGATATGGGCCAGCACGCCGGGCTGGTTCATCACAAGTGCCGAAAGAATATGTCTCATAATTGACTTTTTCGTTGAGATTCACCGGAGTGGGTCTGCGGGATTTCAGATATCGGTCATCATCCATCCCCTGCCATCAACAAGATGTTGCGTTTCCGCAGGCTTCTGGAGGCGTTTCTCTTTCCAATCGAGATCTCCTTCCAGGCATTGCTGGGCGGGAGACACACTCTCCTCGGATGATGTTCAGTCTCCTGGGTTCTGTCTTCCGGTTCGTCTCGTTTCACTTTTCCTGATTCACTTTTCCTGATTCCTCGGGCTCCATTCCAATCGCAGCCCATTCCCAGAGAATCAGGAAACATGGAACGGGACCGGAGAATCACGGAGTCTACTGGTCCCGGGGAGGTCGCTCAACCGTTCCCCTTCGAGAATAGAGAGATGGTGGAACTTCCCTTGCCAGGATTTTCATTCTACAACGGTTGGGTAATTGCCGGGCGGCCTATTGCAAGCTGGACTGGGAATGCCTATAGTTGTGTTCTCTTGTTCAGTAGTGAACAGGTCCCTGAGTTTCACCCTTCACTTTTCTCTGTCTGAAGTTTTCCTAACAGGAATGGACCTCATGGCCAAAGCCCGTCCCGCCAAGAAAGCAGAATCTTCCAGTTCTAAAGAGTCCAACAGCGTTCTACAGAATGCGTTAGGCCAGATTCACAAAAGTTTTGGCGAAGGCTCCATCATGCGGCTGTCGGACCAGCCGGCAGCCGCTGTGGATGGAATCTCTACCGGAGCGTTGTCGCTCGATCTTGCCTTGGGAGGCTCTGGTTTCCCGCGTGGTCGGATTATTGAACTGTTCGGGCCGGAATCGAGTGGAAAGACGACGCTGGCGCTTCATGCTGTCGCCGACGCCCAGCGGTCCGGTGGAATTGCTGCCTTTATTGATGCCGAACATGCCCTCGATCCCGCATGGGCCAAAAAACTGGGAGTGAACCTGGAGGATCTTCTCGTCAGCCAGCCCAGTTATGGCGAAGAGGGATTGCAGATCGCGGAAATGCTGATCAAGTCGAATGCAGTCGACATTATTGTTGTGGACTCCGTGGCCGCCCTGGTGCCAAAGGCAGAACTCGATGGAGAAATCGGCGATAAACATGTCGGCCTGCAAGCCCGGATGATGAGTCAGGCGATGCGAAAGCTGACCGGAGTGATTTCCAAGGCAAAAACAACCGTGATCTTCATCAACCAGATCCGCGAGAAGATTGGCGTTATGTTCGGCAGTCCGGAAACGACTCCCGGAGGCCGCGCCTTGAAATTTTACAGTTCCTGCCGCGTCGATATCCGCCGGATAGCGACTCTCAAGGATGGCGAAGAAACCATCGGCATCCGTATGAAAGCGAAAGTTGTCAAAAACAAAGTCGCGCCGCCGTTTCGCGTGGCCGAATTTGATATGCTCGGAGCCCGGGGAATCAGCCTGGAAGGGGATATTCTGGATATGGCGGTCGCTGCACATCTGGTTCAGAAGAGTGGCGCCTGGTTCAATTATGGCGAACAACGGCTGGGGCAGGGGCGGGAGAAAGCCCGGCAATACCTTGAAGAAAACCCGCAGATTCTGGAAGAACTCAAGACGAAACTGCTGGAAGCCAAAGACTTGATCCCAGTCGCGGGCGGCGGCAGCGATGACTGATTCCGGAACCTGTCCCCCCAGTCTTCTCCTCCGGAAACGAGGGGAATTGATTTTTCATAGACTCAGGACCACTCCATGACTCCGCGGGAAGTACTGGCGCTCTGCCGGCAGAATGAAATCCAGGCGATTGATCTGCGGTTCATGGATTTTCCGGGAACCCAGAAGCATTTCACGATCCCCTCCAGCGTCCTCACGGAACAGACTTTTCAGGACGGGCTGACATTTGACGGATCATCGATCCGGGGATGGCAGTCCATCAACGAAAGCGACATGCTGGTCGTGCCGCAATCGGAAACCGCGATGGTCGATCCGTTCATGAAGTCGACATTGTCGATGACATGCAACGTTCAGGATCCGGTCACGCGAAAAGATTATGCCCGCGATCCCCGGAATGTGGCTCGCAAGGCAGAAGCCTATATGCGGTCGCTGGGCATTGCCGACCAGGCATTCTTTGGGCTGGAACCGGAATTCTTCATTTTCGACGATGTCCGCTTCGATCTGAATGAACGCGAAGGGTATTACTACCTGGACAGCGTCGAAGGCTCATGGAACCAGGGCACCAGTGCGCCACACCCCAACCGTGGCCAGCGGATTCGCCGCCGCGAAGGCTATTTTGCCATGCCTCCCGCAGATACACTACAGGATTTGCGTACGGAAATGATGCTCATTTGCCACGCCTGTGGCGTGGAAATTGCCGGGCAGCATCACGAAGTGGCCACAGCGGGGCAATGCGAAGTCGATCTGAAATATGCTCCGTTGCTGACCGCTGCGGATCGCCTGTTGCGATTCAAATATATTGCCCGGAATGTCGCTGCCCGGCACGGCAAGACCGCGACATTCATGGCCAAACCGCTCTGGAACGAAAACGGGTCCGGGCTGCATATGCACTTCTCGTTGTGGAAAGATTCGCAGACCCTGTTTGCCGGTCCCGGCTACGGCGGATTAAGCGAACTGGCACTGCATGCCCTCGGGGGAATTCTCAAACATTCTCCCGCTTTGGCTGCCTTTTGCTGTCCCACGACAAATAGCTACAAACGGATGCTCCCCGGGTTCGATGCCCCCGTCAATCTGACATACAGCTTCCGCAATCGTTCGGCGGCGGTCCGCATTCCTGCCCATTCCTCTTCAGTGGAAACCCGCCGATTCGAATATCGTTTTCCCGATCCAACCTGTAATCCCTATCTCGCCATGTCGGGGGTGTTGATGGCCGCCCTGGACGGGATTCAAAGTCGGATCGATCCTGGGCTGCCGCTCGATAAGGACATTTATGATCTGGCACCTGAAGAACTGGAGCATTACGCGAAAGTCCCGGAATCTCTGGAAGAGGCGTTGAATGCCCTGCACAACGACCATGAATTTCTGCTGCGGGGAGACGTCTTTACGGAAGATGTCATCGATACCTGGATCTGGTACAAGCAGACCCATGAAGTGAACGCTCTGCGGGAACGTCCGCATCCTTGGGAATTCACTATGTATTACGATGCTTGACGTAGGCCGGTCGGGTCAAAATTCGCTCCGCCGGCGATTTTTTGTGGTTGATGCTCCATTGGGGGAATCACAGAGTTGCGATGGAAACAAATAGTTGTATCGGGGAAAACAATCCGAGAAATCGTCACGTCATTCTGAATGATGAGTTGACCTGTCCGACGGAAGTAGCTGGAATGCGGATATCATACGTAATCTGTCCTGATTCTTTCTTCTGAAAAGAAGAAAGAATGGACGATGGAACTCGCACTTCGATGTCCTTGTCAATGACAAGCGATGTTCATGGGAAACATCAAAAGCAAGGCAGCGTGTGTCAGATGGCTTAGAGGGAATGGGGTATGGAGCGTTGATCGTGGGGCAAAATCGAAAAGCATCAGACACCAGGCACATGGAACCTGCATTCCCTGGTTCATTTCCCTTTTTCTATTCACTCCCCACTTTTTTCATTCCCAGAGACATGGCGGAACGATCTTTCCTCCAGGATTCATGACATGAGAAATGTTCAACCGGAGACTTTGATGACACGGTTTTGCGTCTGCCTGCTGGCCTTAGTGTTTTTACAGAATCTCTCACAGGCAGCCACGCCTACCGTGACGCTGATTCAAGAGACAGCCAGCGTGAAAGTGATGATTGGGGACGACGTCTTCGCTGTTTATCATTATGGACATGATCGAAAAAAGCCCTTTTTCCTGCCGATCTCGGGGCCAGGCGGATTTGAACTGCTCAAGCAGGCGGTTGCCACGGAAAAACCGGGGCAGATCGGGCGCAAAGTGGTCGTTGCCAGTGAATCGGTGACGCTGAAAGGGGAGAACGGGCCGGGGTCTACGGTCAAGCAGGGCGAAATTCTGGAAATCAGCGAGATTGAAGGAAACCAGTTGCATCTGGCTGGAAAGCCGGAATGGATTTCCCGAAAAGATATTGTGCCCGTCGCGGCATTAGTGGTCCGTCTGATTAACGATGCCCCGGCTCCGACGACTGACGTAATCAACGGCGACAAATATGACCACGTTCATCACAAGGGACTTTGGTTTGCTGTCGACCAGCTCAATGAGCATGAGCACTGGGGCGAGAAAAGCCTGATCCGGAACCAAAGCGTGAAACTCGAAGGCTCGGGAACGTCCGCGGCAAAAATTCACGTCGTCAATCACTGGCTGGACGATGATGAAAAGCCGTTGATGACCGAAACATCCACGATCACTCTGACGCCGGATCGGTTCATTACGTACGATGCTCAACTGGCAAGTGCGGTCGATGATCTGCATCTTGGCGACACGAAGGAAGGAATGCTGGCGATCCGCATGGCGGGATCGATGCGTGAAGACCGTTCGGGAGGTCCGGTTGTCAGCGCCGAAGGAGTCAAAACAAGTGACGCAAACTGGGGAAAACCGGCCCGGTGGATCGACTATGACGGAATCATTGATGGACATGTCTTCGGCATCGCCATCATGGACAGCCCGAAAAACCCCTGGCCTTCCCGCTATCATGTTCGCAACTACGGACTCTTTGCCCTGAATCCATTTGGTGCGGGAGCATACACTGCCAAAACAGATCATCCCGAACCGAAACATGACCGGCACCTGAAAAAGAATGAGTCGCTGCATTTCACATTTGGTGTCTGGATCCATGGGGCGAACGTGACTCCGGATCAAGTGGAAGCCATGTACAAAAAACTGTGAAGGGCGAACCATTTTGAGTGCCTCGCCCTTTGCTCAAAAAATTTGAGAGGTGATTGACATGCCGGGGCCGCTGGGCGAATGTCACAAGAGACTGCGGACTCGGCGTCTTTTGTGGAAAGCTCCGCGAATGGAACTCGGCAGGTTGGATGAAGGGGGGCTGAACGTCCTCGGGGTTCGGGTTTCGATTGATCGGATAACATGGCCAGACGATATGTGGTGCGATACGGATCGACCCGTCAGATTGCGGAATTCTCGACCCGTGGGGGGGAAACATATCCACGTGGCGGGCAGGTCATTGTCCGCAGCCCGCGCGGGACGGAATGGGGCGAAGTCCTCTGTGAAGCCACGGAACGGACGCGCGAATACCTGAACCGCGCCGATCCCTCTGGAAAGATTCTTCGTGAAGTCACCCCGGACGATGAACGGACACGTGAGGGACTCTGGCATCGGGAACAGGAAATTTTTCTGGGATGTCAGCGAATTGCGGCCGGTCAGAATCTCGCCATGCAGGTCGTTGACGTGGAATACCTCTTTGGAGGCGAGAAGATCATCGTCTATTATCTGTCGGAGGTACGAATCGATTTTCGGGAACTGGTCAAGTCGCTCGCCCGGGAATTTCAGATTCGTGTTGATATGCGGCAGATCGGAATCCGGGATGAAGCCAAATTACTCGCAGATTACGGGGACTGTGGAAAGCCGGTTTGCTGCAACACGCATCTGACGGAAATGCCGCCGGTCTCCATGAAGATGGCGAAAGTACAAAAAGCGTCGCTGGACCCCAATAAAATTTCCGGTCGTTGCGGACGCCTGAAATGCTGCCTGCGATATGAGTATGACACGTACGAAGAGTATCGCCGGGAACTTCCTAAAGTTGGAAAAATGGTTGTCACGCGGCAGGGGAAAGGAAAAGTGCTCGCGCAGGAAATCCTGGCTAAGAAAGTGCTGGTGAGTTTTGAGGACAATCGGCGGATGATGATTGATGCCGCCGATGTGATCACCGTGATCGGCGGGCGGGGGGCAGCGGAATCGACGGATTCCTCTTCCTCTCCCGAAATCGAAGAATGAGGAAAGACCGGTCTTTTCAGATCAGGGGGTCCCTGTTTATGATTTTAGAGTGGAGTTGCAAATGATCTCTCACGCGGATCCTGGTGAAAGACAAGGAATTCAAGGTCGAGCGTGAAAGAACAAAGACCAAGCTGGTCTAGTATGAAGATTTGAAGAGGATGTCTTTATGGACATTTCTTGAATCGGATTGATTTCGATATGGCATTCCTGCTGGAACCGTTTCGGAATTGTCCTGGTCCTGCCCCTTTTTGTTGCCGAATCAGCGGAGCAATGTGATGAGTGCCCTTGGCCAGACGGCCGCCCCGCGAAACAAATATCACAGCGATGCTTACCGCTTTGTTTTCGAAGCGCTGCACCACACGCAGCAGAAGTTGAAACGTGGAGTGAGTGGCGATGTCGATGACGACCGGGCTCATATCACCGGACCCGAACTGCTGTACGGAATTCGTGACCTGGCCCTGGAACGATACGGATTGCTCAGCCGGAACGTCTTTCTGCATTGGGGAATCAAAAGCACGGCGGATTTCGGCCGGATTGTGTTCGAGCTCATTGAACGGGGCGAAATGCGGAAAACCGAGCGCGATCAACTCAGTGACTTCATCGACGTTTACGACTTTGAAGATGCTCTTGACCGCGACTATGAAATTGACGTTTCGAAAGCCTTGTGATTTTTGCGGACGACATGACTGCTCCCCCTGCTGAACCTGTCGCGCAAATCCATCGGCCCGCGCCGGTGTATTTCTGGTATGGAGTTGCCATTCTGGGACTTTGGATCGGCTTCATTGCCTGGTTGACTTTCAACTGGTCCAACCCGGTTACTCTCAATCCCCGCCAATTGCTGGAATCGGACGTCATTCTTTTTGGACGGGTCGTTTCTATCGGCACGATCGGTTCCACCCCGGGAACCTCTTCGCCGGGAATCGTTGAGCCCGTTCCCGATCAGAAGTGGCCGTTCCCGGATTTCGAGCCGATCCAGATTGGCAATCTTGCAGAAACGAAAGCCCGCCCCGGCGAGAGCTACCTGTTTCCGCTGAAGCGGGCTTCATCAAAACGAAAACCAGCCGCAGCCGGTTCCCTTTACCTTGTCACTCCCACGGAGCTGCCGGATGGTCAAGCGCTGATCTATCCTGCCACGCTGGAAACCCGAGAGCAATACGAAAAACTACTCAACGAGAAGCCGTTCCGTCAACACGGCTCAATTGTTCTTCCGCCCAGCGGGCCAACTGCTCACGATTGATTTTCACGTTATGCCGGGTGTCGACTGGCAAGCCAGGATGAAAGAGGATGTGCTGAATACTTGCTGTTCGCGCATTGGCCCGGCCAAGTTGAAAGAGTTCATTCCGCAACAGCGCACGTTCTTCGAGGGATTGTGGAAAGGCCCCCGCTTCCGGCTCCGCGACGATGATCGGAATTTGTTCCGGACGGGGACCGATTCCGACCAGTCCGCAACGATAAATCTGTGGATGTTCATTGAAAATGGCTTCACAGCAGACGGAAAACATGGGCTGGCCTCCAGCAATAACGACATGGGCCTTCCGCCCGCAAAACCAGAGCCGTCCATCATCCGCCAGGTAGCCGACATCGCCGATCCGATGCCAGAATCGATCGCCATCAGGAATTTTGGCGAGTTTCGTAGCGTCCGGCCGCAGATAGTATTCCCGGGTGACGGCGGCTCCCTGCACGATGATTTCTCCAATTTCTCCGGGGAGACATTCCGCCACGTCATCCAGGCTCGCCACAGGCCCCTCGGTCATTTTGATGATTTTGACACGAACTCCCGGGAAGAGATGTCCGACACAAGTTCCTGCTCCGATCCGTGTTTGCGCAGCGGTTTCCCGGAGAACTTCCCCAGCGGAAATGGAACTGACCGGAAGGCTTTCCGTGGCTCCATAGGGAGTGAACAGATCGGCTCCCGGACGAGTGAGAATCCGGCTCATCCGTTCCAGAACATGCAGCGGTACCGGTCCCCCGGCGGAGAGAGCCCGTTTCAGCGTCGGCAATTCCAGTTGATGATTCAGGCAATAACGTCCCACCCGGTTCCAGAAGGCGGGCGAGCCAAATGCCTGGGTGACGTGATAATCGGCAATGGCATTCAGAATTTTTTGCGGATCGACCACGGCGGGCCTTGTTGGATCCATTTCTGGAATCACCGTCGTGACCCCCATGGCGGCATTGAATAACCCGAATAACGGAAACCCCGGCAGATCAACTTCTCCCGTCTCAATCCCATAGAAATTCTGAATGAGATCGACCTGGGTCTCGAACATTCCATGTTCATACAGCACTCCCTTCGGGGCTCCCGTGCTTCCGCTGGTGAAAATCATTGCCGCCGGGTCCCTCGCCTGCGTCTGAACAGGAGTAAAATTCTCCGCAGAAGTTTCCCGAAGCTGGTGGTACGTTGCCTGTGTGCCGGGCATCCGGGGGCCCACACTGATATTCCAGCGTGTGTTGCGGAATTCCCGTCCAGCGAGAAATCGAATCAGATGCACTTTCGGAACGGCGACGAATCCGTCTGGTTGTACCTCGCGCAGGCACCGAAAAATATTCTGTCGTCCCATGCCCGGATCGATCAGAACCACGATAACTCCGGCTTTGAACAAGGCGAAAGTCAAGGTGATGAATTCGATACTGAAGGGAACGAACAGTACCAGTTTTGCTCCTGGAACAACTCCTCGTCGAATGAGTCCCGCAGCCAGCCGCGTTGAGAGATCTTCCAGTTCCTGAAAATTGATTTCCCGGTACTTCCTTCTCCCCCGCCCTTTTCGGCGAATCGGTTCCACGATTGCCCGCTGAAGAGGAACTGCTTGCGCCATTCGGTGCAGCCGGCGGGCAATGTTGACACTGTCGTTCATGGAAGAAATTCAACTCTCAATTCGGAGCGGACGGGACCAGGATCATTTCTCTGCGATTTCGAGAAGTGCCTGGCGATCAATTGATCGGAAATTGGCTTCTGATTTGCACAATGATATTGGCGAAGGGGCAATGACTCCATCGCTGGCCGGACTGCAAACAATCAAAAATGGCTGCAATGGACGAAGATGAAGATTTTATCCGGCCTGAGTCACATTCCGTTGCGGAATGGACCAATCCGGCAGCCACGGTTGCTTCTTTGGGGCCGTTTGAATTCAGAAATGATTCATGATGTCATCCAATCCTGCTGTTCAACGGGCATCCCGTCTGGTCTCAAAAAAACCATCTCTGAATTGTCCACCGGAGAACGACAATTCGGATTCGGAAAAAATGATTGAATCAGACGGACCGCAAAAGCAGGAAAACTGGTTTCTCTGTCTTTTCAACCGATTCTCGAAATTCGCGTCCCGTTATTCCGGGCATCCCGTGGCCTTTTGTCTGGCGATGCTGATCGTCATTGTCTGGGCGGTCACCGGACCACTTTTTAGCTACAGCGATACCTGGCAACTGGTGATCAATACCGGAACAACGATTATCACATTTCTGATGGTCTTTCTGATTCAGAATACACAGAACCGCGACATGGCAGCCACCCAGATCAAGCTGGATGAGCTGATTCGTTCGCTGGAGAATGCACAAAACTCCATGCTGGATCTGGAAGAGATGCAAGAGGATGATCTGGAAAAGGTCCGTTCGCAGTATGAAGACCTGGCCCGTGCTTCTCGGAGAGATTCTTCCGCCGCCGGGCAGATGGAGGAGAATCCCCCGGCCGATCCCAAAAAATCTGAGAGGACCTGACACCCGGATGGAACAGATCGGCAGCGTCGGGGCGAATGTGTTCGCAATGATCGTTCAGACTCTGTCCAGATTCCGATTCGGCTGGAATTCTTCTCAGGTGCGGGCGCGGCGGAAGGCGATCCAGGATCCCGCTGTCAAGAGCAACGAGAACACGACAACGCCTCCTCCCAACTGGCCCAGTCGGTGTCGTACCAGTTTTTGTTGACAGACCGCCAGAAACGCTTTTTCCACATAGGAGGTGAATTTCAGCTGCCAATGGATCTGCACGACGCTCTCCTGAAATGCCCCGACAGCCAGCGGCCACGTCACCACACATTCGCGGTGGATCAGTCCGGAGTGTTCCAGATCACGGAAGCGAATGGGGAAATGACCGGCTTCTCTCCACTGATGGTGGAATCGCTGTGCGAGTTCACGTTCCAGCACCTTCGCCAGTTGCTCTCGCGCCTCCTGCTCCGTGGCGAACCGCTCCGAATGCAGAACCCATGTTTCGGAATGTTCCCGCACACTGGGAACAGCTTGTGTCCAGACCGGAATTTCTGTCACCGTTCGTTGCTGAATAGTCTTTCCATGGGGATCGCGAAGAGTTTCCACAACAGACAGCGGCTGGGCGCTCACTTCCAATGGATTGGTGCTGATGATTGGTGCATCGGAAGCGATCGGAGGAGAGGCTGGCTCCGTTGCCGCAGGGACAATTCCGGTGTTGCTGCCTGGTGGCGCATCAGGTTCCGTTTCCGATTCAACAATCGCTTCCTCATATGAAAGCAGCGAGGATTGATGATCATGATCGGAAAAGGAATGGTGATGAGGCAGGGGCGGCGGTCCGTGTGGTCGCGGAGGGGGCGGAAAACGGGTTGCTCGCAACGCAACGATCGCAACAAAAATCATCAGCGCCGGCAAAAGAATGCCACTTGCATGATGGATCAGCAGCAGCCCTCCCTTGAAGAAGGCAATCAATGTCATGGCCAGTACAACAAGCAGGCCAATTGCGACCAGAAACATCAGAATCCCCAATGAAAAAAACATGACGGTGCTTTACCTAAGAAAGAAAAGCGGACGATCTCATGGAAAGTTCCGAATGGCATGAGGACGCGGAGAGGGATCCCAGACGCTGCACAGTTGGACGCTACAGGCAATCACCAATCCCCAGGCGAGTCCCCAGGAAGTGGAGAAATCGAAAATCCGGGTCGTCCCCCATGCCGCCAGCAGCGTCATGAAAACCGCTCCAATGCGGAATCGTTGTCTGCGAAGGGGAGATGTCATGAATTTCCAGCGGCGCAGGAAAAAGAAGGTGGAAAAGAAAATCACATAGCCTGCTCCGGTAGGCCCCGCAATCAGGCTGGCGAGAGGATAATCACCGACCTGATGTACCAGGGACCGGCTTTGAAGATCTCCCAGCAACGGCAACTCCACCATCAGGAACTGCTGGATTTTCCAGCTGGCCATGCCGACCGCCGCTCCCGTGAACGCAAAAATCAATCGAGAGCCAAGCGATTCATGGCTCTCTTTTCGTGCGATCATTCCGCTGGTCAGGACAATCCCCCAGCAGGCCAGAATGGCGACGAGTATGAAAAATCCTCCGAGGCCGGGATCGATTTCTTTCGATCCCGGCAAGGAAAACAGAACGGGGCGCAATGTCATCAACAATACGCTGAGAAGGCTGACGACGGGTGCGGTCAAGGCTCCCGCTGCCAGCACATGGCCAATGGACCACTGGCGTCTGGCCAGTTGTTGATGAACAGGGAGATGCGTTCGATGCGACCGCAATGGAATGGCATTGGCCAGGGGAACACGAACGGACGGCGAAGATTTCCGTTCGCGATGCCGGTGAATCACGGCAAGTGTCAGCCATGCTGCTCCCACGTTGAAAATTAAAGCGGCGACGGGAAAGTGCGGTTTCCGGCTGGCAATCACGATGGCCATCACCAGCACGGGAATGAGTACCGGGGCTGCCAGAAAGGAAGGACGTTTTCCCCTCGTCCCGTTCCATCTCGTTTTCCAATGGCACCAGCGATTTCTTTCGCGACCACGGCAGCTTTTCGCTGAAGAGGAACTTTTGGGGTCTTTATGAATTTCACCAGGGGGGACAGATTGATTCTGTTCCCGTTGAAATTGCTTTCGGAATTGGGTGAAATAAAGATGTTCCGCGTCTGTCTTTGCCGGCCCCTGCCAGAGATCATTGGGCCATCCCGTTGATGCTGTTGTTCTGAAATCCGGCAGCGGCGTTTCCACATTCCGTCCCACAATGGCTGTCTCAAACGCAGCCAGAAACTCGTCCACGCTGTCATACCGGTGCAGTGGATCTTTCTCCAGCACTTTGGCAATCACAGGTTGGAGACGCGGGGAAATCCGGGAGAGATCGGGCTTCTCTGTCAAATGTTTCATGAGGATTTCACCGGTCGACTCTCCATTGAACGGGAGATCGCCGGTGAGCATCTCAAAGAGAATGATTCCCATGGCATAAAGATCGACCGCTTTTCCGTAGCGGCCCCTGGCCACTTCCGGAGCCATGTAATAGACCGTTCCCACACTCTGGGTATGGGCACTTCGCCGCGAAGGAGAAATGAACTTCGAGAGGCCGACATCTCCAACTTTCACGGTCTCGTTCTGGATGAAGAGATTCGCTGGTTTCAGATCACGATGGACCAGTCCGCTCTGATGCAGAAAGCGAATTCCCCCCCCGATTCCCGCCAGCCATTTCCGCACCTGTTCCACCGGCATTCCTTGAGGATGACGCTGGATGATCGTCTCCAGCGTCTCTCCGGAGACATATTCCATCACCACCCAATGGTCGCCGTCACGGTCGGTGCGAACATCGAAGATGGTGACCAGATTGGGATGCGACAGATTCAGGCATTGCTGGATCCCGCGAAGCTCCACTTCGGTGTTGTGTTGCAGGAGTTTCAGCGCGACATCCCGGCCGGCATCGGAAACGCCGTAGTACACTTCGCCAAAGCCTCCCCGATAGATCGCCCGCTTCAGCGTGAACCCGTCGAGAGGTCGCGATTCTGGAGGAAATGTGAATTTCATGGCGGGGGTTAACACAAGAACTCAGAATGAGCGAAACACATTCCATTCTGCAATAACGGATGAAGAGGTGATGCTCTCTTCAGCCCCATCCTGATGGGGACCGGACACCGTCTGTTGTAACGCCAATTTCAGGGAAGCCGTTCAAAATTCATTCAAAAAAAACCGCATCAGAAAAAGTCTTCCCTGGTTGATTGTCATCGGAGAACTTCGTTTTCGTCAATTTCCTGTTTTTTTGCGAGGTTTTCACGTCATTGCTGGTCCAAATTCGCTTCAAGAAGTCACCCTTTTATCTGGACTCGGCATCAACCATCTGGTTGCCGGCCTGAGAATCCTGAAAATAACGATCCACGAGGGACGTAATCTCTTCCGGGTTTTCCGCCTGGCCCTGCTCCACGGGAATCAGGCCACTCAGATCGCCTTCCGAAGCGAGGACCGCATCTTCCACATCCAGGCGTTTTTCGATCGTGGAGATCAGGGTCTTCACGCGATTGAGATGAGAATCATCGATCGCCAGTCCATGTACTTGGCGGCGGGCATCGAGGGTATGCAACCGCGCTTCCAACCGCTCCAACTCCACTTCCAGATCTTTTCGTTGAGAGAGCATGGTCTCCAGCGTTTCGCGATTGGCAGCCAGTGCTTTCTCTTTTGCCGCGAGTACCTGCTGTTCCCGTTTCACAGTCTCTTCCGCAATTTTGAACCGGTGAAACCGTTCGGCAAGATCTTTCTGGACTTCCCGACGGCTGTATTTTCGACCGGCATAAACAAACCGGACGTCATCGTTCTTTAAGTCTTCACTCATGGAGAGTATGGCTTCCTGCTGAGTTTTGAGCGATGCTTCGCGGGCCGCAACGGATGATTTCAGCTGCGCGACTTCCACCTGCTCTTCGGCAATCAGATGCAACGATTTGCGAACTTCCGGAAGCAGGCGTTCCACTTCATGGCGAGCCCGTTCAATCTCGAATTCGACGGGAACTTCCCTGCGGAAATGATTACGGGCGGAACAGATTCCGGTCCGGGCATAACTGAAAACATCTTTCCCAGCGACCAACCCCCCGATCGCTGCAATTGCCACTGCCCCGATAATGAGCTTGCGCACCATGATGATCACTCCTTGTTCAATGTCGGCGAAATGTTTGGCCCGCGACTCTGGAACCACACTGACCAGCCGATCCCTTCCACCGAAAACGTCCCCCGGCGGGAATGACTTTCCGGATTGGAAATGGAGACGGCTCTCCCTGGGTATTCGCTGAGAAATTGTGAATCTTGACGCGAAAAGAATTGTTTTTCAGATTTTCGTCAAAATCGAAGAGGAATTTTGTGGTGATGTTCCTGGCAAACGTAGAACAGGAACTCAGGCAGGACGACTGCGCGGTGCTGGGTCATCTGCAAGAATCAGGGAATAGTGATTTGAGGGGAATGATGACGTTGTGAAGTCATAACGGACCATGGAGGTGTCGCATGGCTCGCAAGACATCCGTTCTTCCAGATGAAAGCAAGTTCTTACGAAACCATGGAGAAAGGGCATGATCGGCAGGAACAGCGCGGGTACTTTCACTCCGTACTCGGCGAGATCGCATCATGCGGCATCTTTGATGAAAGGATTCCAAACGAAACACAAGGGCGACGAACAGGACCATTCTCCTCCAGGCTCGCTGAACGCCCGCGTTCCCTTACTAGCCCGTTGAAATTAGAGTGATTCCGTCTGATGGTGGAAGGGATTTTCCCGAATGAACGAGCGATGATTTGGTCCGGGCCGTTTTTCGTTTTGCCATGCGAGGAAAGTACCATCAAAGGGAAAATCCGCAACTTCCGATTGGCACATGATGCGAGTTGAGCAATTCCATCACAAGCGATTTGAGCAGATTGAAGGCCTCCAGGTGATCCACTCCCTCGATTTTTAGGCATATGAGAGGTGAAATCGGACAATCAGTTCCCTCTCCTTGCGTCTTACTGCTTTCACTTCTTTACGCCCATTCAAATTGCGAATACGGGGATGTCGGTGTCACAGGTGACCTCCCACTCCTGAATGCCCATCCTGGCCAGTCAGCGGACGCCGGCGGAGTGGTT